>Ga0307282_10000056_pt1 | contig 28595 bp, 19 predicted proteins | sample ER_DNA_121_FD_194475 | JGI IMG/M metagenome (GOLD analysis project Ga0307282, IMG submission 194475) | Bulk soil microbial communities from the East River watershed near Crested Butte, Colorado, United States - ER_DNA_121 | ecosystem: Environmental > Terrestrial > Soil > Floodplain | place...
GGATTCGGGAGATTAGCGACGTCGACCTCGAGGACCCTGAGACGCGCCTGAACATGGCGGTCGCGTTACGGGTTCAGGCCCTCCTCGGTTCGTGACCACGTCCGAACCAATGTGAGGTCTGCACTAACAAAAGCGCCAAGGTTTTGTCAGTAGCTCACTAGCTCGGTTGCCGTGTGGGCAGTAGCCTTCAGATCAGTGCCCCCAGCGCTACGTCGATCACGTCTTGCCTGGCCGGGGGATCTCCCCGGGTCCCGGGCCGCCTGCGGAATGGGCTTTGTCGCCACCCCCGAGCTCGGCCATCGAGCCGTGGCCCTCGGCGCCCTTGCGCTGGCCCGGCTCGCCCATCGAGGCGGCCTTGACGCCGACGGCAAGAGCGGCGATGGTGCAGGCCTTCTGATCCAGGTCCCACATCGGCTCATCGGAGGCGAGCTGGCCGTGGCCTCCCTGTTCGAATGGGACGAGCGAGCGCGCGCGGTAGTCGCCGACGCTGTGACCGAAAGCGGGTTGCGGCTCCTCGCGTGGAGAGCAGTTCCTGTCGATCCAGGCAGCCTTGGCGAGCGAGCGCTCGAGACAATGCCGGCGATCTGGCACGGGCTCATCGCCAAGCCAGACCTCGAGCCGGACGAGTGGGAGCGCCGCCTCTATCTCGCGCGCCGGCGCGCCGAGAAACGAGCCGAAGCGCAGGGCGTGCGCATGTATATCTCTTCCTGTTCGAGCAGGACCGTTGTCTACAAGGGTTTGATGGCGGGCACGCGCCTCGCCGACTTCTACCTCGACCTTCGCGACACTGATTGCGAAAGCCGCCTTGCCGTCTTTCACCAGCGCTACTCGACCAACACGATGCCTGACTGGCGACTGGCCCAACCGTTCCGGATGCTCGCGCACAACGGCGAGATCAACACCGTCACCGGGAACCGCGCCTGGATGCGAGCGCGCGAAGCCGAGCTCGAGCCCGAGATGCGTGGAGTCATCTGGCCCGAGGGCTCCGACTCCGCGTCACTCGACAACGCTCTCGAGCTGCTTGTGCAGCGCGGTTGGGAAGTGTCGGAAGCGCTCATGAGCCTTGTCCCTGACGCGTGGGAGGGCCGCGGCGATCTTGCCGCTGCAGTGCGCGACTTCTATCGCTATCAGTCGGTCCGCTTCGAACCGTGGGACGGGCCCGCGGCGCTCGCTTTCAGCGATGGCATCGTCGTTGGGGCGGCCCTGGACCGCAACGGGTTGCGGCCTCTTCGATGGCAGCGCACGCAGGACGGCCTTGTCGCCGCGGCGTCAGAGGCCGGCGTGGTGACAATGGCCCCTGGCGACGTCATCGAGCGGGGCCGTCTCGGTCCTGGCCAGATGCTTCTCGTCGACACGCGCGATGGTTCGCTCCTGCGCGATGCCGATGCTAAAGAGCGCGCCGCCGGTCGCCACGATTACGGGCTGCTCGCCGACCGGGTGCTCGTGCCAGTGGAGCGACACCACATCGATGTGGAGGCTCCCGACGACATCCCAGCGCACCAGCGGCACCATGGCTGGGGCGCAGAGGACGTCAAGCTCGTCGTTTCGGCAATGGCCGAGACCGGCGCGGAACCCGTGTATTCGATGGGCGACGACATACCGATCGCGCCCCTCGGTCGCACGCCGCGCCGCGTGTATGGCTATTTGCGCCAGCGATTCGCGCAGGTGACCAACCCCGCAATCGACCCGTTGCGCGAGAAGGCGGTGATGTCGATTCGCATGCTCGTTGGCGCGCGTCGCGACACCCTGGAACCTGAAGGCGGCGCGAACCTTGGGCGGCGGCATCACCCGGCAGTGCCCGGAAGCCGCCGGCTGCTGGAGCTTGAGTCGCCAGTGCTTGGGGCAGGCGAGCTGGCCCGCGTCCTGGAGGAAGCGACAGTTCTCGATGCGACATACGCCCCGGGCGAAACGCTCGCTGAAGCGCTGAGCAGGCTATGCCGCGAGGCTGACGAGGTCGATGGCGTGATCGCGCTGAGCGATCGGAGGTCCGGCTCAGAACGTCTTCCAATCCCGATGGCGCTTGCGGTCGGGGCCGTTCACGAGCACCTCCTGGTCAATGGCGACCGGATGGCAAAGGACCTGGTGGCCATCGCGGGCGACGTCGTCGACGTCCACGACGTCGCGTGCCTCATCTCGATCGGCGCCACCGCAGTGCATCCGTACCTCGCCCTGGCCACAGCCGGCGCCGGACGCGAGCCTGGCACATCCGCGTACGAAGGTGAGACCCGATATCGCAAAGCATTGGAGGCAGGCCTGCTTAAGGTGATGGCCAAGATGGGGATCTCGTGCGTCGCCAGCTATCGCGGCGCCCAGGTCCTCGAAGCGCTTGGCCTCGGCGGGGAGGTGATGGAGCGGTGCTTCCCTGCCGTCCCTTCGCATATCGGCGGCGCGGACCTCGCCGACATCGATCAGATGATCCATGCACGGCTCGCGGCAGGCCTGGAGGCGGTTGCCGATCACGGCCGCGTTCGCTTCCGCAAGGCGGGCGAGCACCACGCTTACAACCCACTTGCCGTTCGGGCTGCGAAGAAGGCGGCGCAAACCGGAGACCACGACGCCTATCGCGAATGGCGGCGCCTGTCGACGATGGACAAACCTCAGACCCTTAGAGAGCTGATGAAGATCAAGGAGGCGCACACCTCACTCCCGCTCGAAGACGTCGAGCCGGCGGCCGAGATCGTCAAGCGCTTCGTCAGCACCGCCATGTCACTTGGCGCGCTCTCCCCCGAGGCGCACGAGGCCCTGGCGATCGCGATGAACCAGATCGGCGCCCGGTCCAACTCAGGCGAGGGCGGCGAGGACCCGATGACCTACGACGACAGCGACGGTGGGCGCCGAGACAACCGCGTGAAGCAGGTCGCCTCCGCGCGCTTCGGCGTGACCCCGCGCTATCTGAAGCGCGCCGACGAGCTGGAGATCAAGATCGCCCAGGGCTCGAAGCCCGGCGAAGGGGGCCAGCTGCCCGGCATCAAGGTCACCAGCCTCATCGCCCGCCTGCGGCACGCGCAGCCAGGAATGCAATTGATCTCTCCGCCTCCGCACCACGACATCTACTCGATCGAAGACCTGGCCCAGCTCATTCACGACCTCAAAACGGTCAATCCCCTCGCGCGAATCGGTGTGAAGCTGGTGTCGGAGGCAGGGGTCGGCACCATTGCCGCCGGCGTCGCCAAGGCCCGCGCCGACTACATCCTCATCTCAGGACACGATGGCGGCACCGGGGCATCGCCCCTGTCTTCGATCAAGAACGCCGGCGTCCCCTGGGAGCTCGGACTGGCCGAGACCCAGCAGGTGCTGGTCTCGAACCACCTGCGCGAACGGGTGAGCCTGCGAACAGATGGCGGCTTGCGCAGCGGCCGGGACATCGTGATCGCAGCGATGCTGGGCGCAGAGGAGTACGGATTCGGGACTGGAGTCCTGGTGGCGCTTGGCTGCGACATGGCGCGCCAGTGCCACCTCAACACCTGCCCGACCGGAATCGCCACCCAGCGCGAGGACCTGCGCGCCAAGTTCGAGGGCCGCCCGGAGCACGTGATCAACTACCTGTTCTTGATCGCGGAGGAAACGCGCGAATACCTATCGCGTTTGAACGCGCGATCGATCGATGAGATCGTCGGCCGCGTCGACCTGCTCGAAGCCTCCGACGATGCACCGGTCGACCTCTCGTATGTGCTTGGTGCGACAGGCGAGGGTCTGCCGCAAAGGCGAGTGTGGGCGCGCAACGGTGACTCGCCGGAGGCGGCGCCGCCAAGTGGAATCATCGACAACTCGTACCGCACTCTCGGCGCCGCGTTGCAACCAGGGGAGCACCGCCAATACACGGGCAGCGCGGGCCAAAGCTTCGGCGCGTTCCTTGACGAAGGCGTGGAGCTGACTCTTCAGGGCGAGGCGCAGGACTACGTCGGCAAGGGCATGGGCGGAGGCGTGATCGCCATCAAGCCGTTCGCCGATGACCTCGCGGAAGACGCTGTGCTGGCTGGCAATACCATCTGCTATGGGGCCACGGGCGGGCGCCTGTTCATCGCCGGCCGCGTCGGCGAGCGCTTCTGCGTGCGCAACTCAGGCGCCACCGCGGTGGTGGAGGGAGCCGGCGACCATTTCTGCGAATACATGACCGGCGGCGTCGCCGTCGCCCTGGGTCCCGTGGGCTGGAACGCCGGCGCCGGCATGACCGGCGGCGTCGCGTATCTGACCGAGTGGCGTCAGCTCAACTCGGACAGCGTGGTCGCACGTGAGGTCCCCGCCGAGGACGCTGCCGAGCTCCGAGATCTGGTCGAAGAGCACGAACGCCGGACCGGCAGCCCGCTGGCGGTGAAGATGCTGGCGGACTGGGAGCACGCGCTGAAGACGTTCCGGCAACTGGTCCCCGTCGCCGCGGCCCAGGCGCAGGCGGCGCCTGAACCCGCAGCGGCAGAAACCCGCGAGGACGCTCCGAAGACCGCTGCTTAAGCCGCGATCAGCTTGAGAAGCCTTGGGCTGGTGCGCTCGAGGCGGCGGGCAGTCCGAACCTCTTGCTCGCGATTCTTCTCCAGCAGCGGGATCGCCTGCCTCAGCTTGAGGAGCGTTGCGGCCTCAATCAGGTCGGCGTAACTGACCATCTCGTAGTGCTCGGCCTTCGTCGCACCGCCGGCGATGATGCTGTCGCGCATCTCGGGCGAGCCGGCCTCCGCGATGGCCTTCTTGCCCTCGCTGACGATTCCTTCCGCACCGTCGCAGTGCTGGCGCTTGGGCTGCTCGCCAACCGTCCCAAACACACGCTCCAGGTTCTTGACCTGCTGCTCGCTCTCCGCGATGTGCTCCTTGATCATCGTCTTCAACTTCAGGTCGGTCGCTTTCGCATGCATCATGTGCTGGGCTTCGAGGAACTGGTGCTCGGCGTCGTACAGGTCGGCCAGCTCGTGGACAAACATCTCCCGAGTGCTCTTCATCGGCATCGCGTTTCGTCACCTCCGAGGGAATTTCGGGCGGGCTTTTGCAAGCGCCTCCAATAGTTGCAACGCGACAACCGCGCGGGATACGCGTCAGATGCCGGCAGCTTTCGCGATTCGGTCAAGCACTCGCATGTTCGCGACCGAGTCGCTGACCGGCAGCGCAACCGGCCTGCCTTCCAGCACGCTCTCCGCGAAAGATTCCACCATCAACCTGTATGGGTCGGGCTGTTTCGAGCTGAACGGCATCTCCAGGCGCACCCTCCCACCTTTCGTCACCACGGTGAGCCCCTGCTCCTCCGGTGATTCAAAGCTCGCCCACAACGACGCAGTGGCCCCACTGGGAAAGTGCAGCAAGGAGCTGACAGTCATGTCCACCTCTCCGCCACGCGCCCAGGCCGCCACCCCGTCAGGCTCCCCAAGAATCCAGCGGGCCACGCTCACCGTGTAGCACCCCACATCGAGCAGTGCGCCGCCACCAAGCTCCTTCTTCATCCTGTAGTTCTCCGCGTCCTGGAACGAGAACCCGAAGGTCGCGTGCAAGTGCAGCGGGTCGCGCAAGCCATCCACGAAAGCCACGGGGCGCGGATGGAACCGATACATGAAGGCTTCCATGAGGAGCACACGTGCCTTCTCGGCCGCCGCCCCCATCTCCTCGGCCTCAGCGGCATTCATCCCCAGCGGCTTCTCACACAGCACGTGCTTGCCCGCCGCCACCGCGCGCAGCGTCCACTCCTTGTGCAAGCTGTTGACAAGGGGGATGTAAACCGCCTCCACCTCGGGGTCGCTCACAAGCGCCTCGTAGGTCGCGCTCACGCGCGGAACCGCGTGACGAGCCGCAAGCTCGCGTGAGCGCGCCGCATCGCGACTGGCGATCGCAACGAGTCGCCCGTTGCCGGAAGCGGCGATCGCAGGCATCACATAGCCGTCCGCGATCCCGGCTGCGCCGAGCACTCCCCACCCGAGGCGCCGCGCTATATGTGGACCTCGACCTGGCCGCCGCCGCGCGCGATCGAATGCGCTGCAGCTTCCATCACCGCCACCGTTCGTCGCGCCTCATCTGGCGTCACCGCCAGCGGCTCCTCCCACGCAAGGTGATCGGCGAGGTTGCGGTAAAACGCGTTCTCTTCGCGGCGGCCCAGCACCAGCACCTCCTCGTGGGAGCCGCCATCATCAGCGGGACGCATGACCTTGACGTGTGCCGGCGAGTCCGCCGGCGCCAAGCGCTCCTCCACGAGGTCTCCCGCTTCCGTTCGCGACGTCACAGTCTCCTCGCGCCAATCGCCGACGATCGCGCCTTGCGTTCCGAGCAGGTACCACTTCGGTTTCAGGGCCGCAGCGATGTCGGACTGAAGGAACGTGGCCTGCGCCCCTCCGTCAAAAGTCAGGTCGACGCGCACCTGGTCGGCGTTTGTAACGTCGTGCCACACGCGCTTGTGCGCGACAGCCGAAACAGACTTCACTGCGAAAGGAAATAGCTGAAGCACCCAATCGAAGTAGTGCGAACCCCAGTCGTAAATGGTCCCGCCGGAGATTGGCTCGTGGCTGTGCCAGAAATCGCAAGGGTGCGAGTAGCCGCCCACGAAGGACTCCATGTAGAACAGCTCGCCGATCCGCCCCGAGCTGACGACATCGCGCATCGCAATGTAGTCAGGGTCCCAGCGCCGGCTTTGATAAACGGTGAGCACCCTGTCGCGCGCCGCGGCGGAGTCGATCATCCAATCGACCTCTTGGACCCGCAGCGCGAAAGGCTTCTCGCAAACCACATGCTTGCCCGCGGCGAGAGCGGCGAGCACAGCGTCCGCATGCGCGCTGGGGGGCGTGCCCACGACCACCAGCCCGACATCCGGGTCGTCGAAGAGGGCCTCCGCGCTCGAGTGGGTGGGCACCATCCACTCGCGGGCCGCCAGCTCGCGACGCTCCGTTGACACGTCGCAGATCCCTCGAAGGCGCAGGCCCGGGGTGGTCGAGATCGATGTCGCATGCGCGCGCGCGATTGCGCCATAGCCCATCAGCCCGACGCCAACCGCCTCGGCGGCCTGCTGCCCGGCCGCGAACAAGAGTGCGCGATGCATGAGCTTCTGGAAGGAGACGTCCTCGTACGTGGAAGGTTGGTCGCCGAGCCCAATGTGCACGAACCGGCCGGCTCCAACGGTCCTCTCGTACGCCACCACCTGCTCGGTGAAATGCCAGCTGGTGCGCAGGATCACCGCGGCATCAGACGGCGGGCCCTCTGACAGGTAAAGCTCGTCGGTGATCTTCATCTCGGGGACCAGGCGCTGGGTCAAGGGGTGGGAGGGGTCAGTGCGAATTACGAGCTCCGTCAAAGGGCCCGGTCCTGTCGGGGCCCACCGAGCGAGCTCGGCCAGCTCGGCACTCTCCGCCCAGCTCGCCAAAGTGCTGTGAAGAAGGACGACGCCCCCTCCTGCGCGGACGAAGTCAGTCAGCTGCGCGGCCTGGCCAGGCTGAAGGTGATGGTCGCTGGCTGCCACAAGCACCCGCGCGCCGTCAAGCGTCAGCCGCTCGGGGTCGGTAGTGACATCGATGTGGAAGTGCTGAGTGCCCTCGAGCGCACGCAGGAGCGGGCGCGCCATGCGCAGGTAGTCGTGGGTTCCGCCGGCCAACAGCGCCAGCACCGTGACTCGATTGCGCAGCATGACCAGATGCTACGACTCGCCGGATGTGGAGGAGATGCGTCGCAAGATCTTGTGGGTCGCCGCCGCGGCCCGGTCCCAGGTGAACTCCGCGGCGCGCCGCCGGCCCTCGGTGCCCAGCTTCTCCCGTAGTGACGCGTCAGAAAGCAAGCGCTCGAGGCCGGCTGCGATCGAGGCCACGTCCTCTGGGTCGACAAGAACGGCGGCTGCGTCCGCGAGCTCTGGCAGCGCGCCCGCGTTGCCGACGACTGACGGTACTCCGTGGGCCATCGCCTCGAGCAGCGGGAGGCCGAATCCCTCATACAGGCTTGGCAAGGCCAGAACGGCGGCCGACTGATACAGAGCGCTCAAAGTCGCATCGTCAACGTGTCCGAGATACCTCACTCCCGGCTCCGCCTTGATCCGCTCGAGAGTGTCGCCATACGCCCAGCCTGGCCGGCCTGCGATCACCAGCTCCGGCATCCCGGGCCGGCTGCCCACAATGAAAGCCACCGAGTGACGCCGGAGTTGGCGATATGCGGCGAGGAGGCGGGGATAGTTCTTGCGCGGCTCGATGGTCCCCACCGCGAGGATGAACCCTGGCTCGAGTCCTTGCGGCAGGCGCGCTGCAGGGGCGTCGTGCCTCACCCCTTCTGGGACGATCGCGATCTTCGATTCCAGCCCGGCGATCTCGTAGCTGGCGATGAGGTCGCGTCGCGTGGCTTCCGACGGGACCAATATTGCGGCTGCTGCGCGAAGCGAACGACCTAGAACCGCACCGAGGTAAGCACGCTGCTGCCACGGGACCTCGCGAGGCCGCAGCTTGAAGGCGAGGTCGTGAACGAAGACTGCGGCGGGCGGCGCGTCGCGCCTGCGAAACGGCGGGCTCGGCCAGTACGGATAAAGGATGGCGTCGCAGCCGAGCTGGCCCTCGACGGTCGGGAGCCAGCGTGTCTTCAACGCCACCTCGTGCCTGTACGGAGACAGCACCGCCTCGCACTCGAGGCCTTCAAGGCCGGCCGGCCGCTCACGGCTGCACAGAAGGGTGAATCTGTCATCGCCGCGGTTGGAGACCAGCGCCCTCGTCAGCTCGACCGCCACCGTGAGCATCCCAACCCGTTGAGGACGCCAGCAAGCGGTCACGTCGATAGCGAATCGGGCCACTGCGAGACTGTACCGACCGAACGCCGGCGAGGTGCTTGCAGTGACCAGGTTCTGACAAAAAAAGAAGAAGGTCCTCCACCCTTCGGCGGAGGACCCTCAGAAAGGAGGGAGGGCGACGTAAACCGTGACTCGGATCTGTTAATTAAGAACTTAACAAGAGGGCGATTGCAGGTTGCTTGCAGCGCTCCTGCGTTCCCCTACGACTCCACAGACCGGATTGCGAAGACGCAGTCAAAAGTGCCGGTGACGCATCCGCACTCGACCTCTTCCACATACCAATCGTTGGCGAGCCCCGCCCAACGCAGGATCGTCTCGATGCTCGAGGTCCAGATGTGGCACGACTTGACAGCCTTGATCCGCCCGAGGGCGAACATGTTGGAGAAGTTCACGAGCCAGAACTGGTGCGCGTCGACTTGCAGCCAGGAATGGGTGTGCTCGCCCCGCACCTGGTCCATCGCCTCGGTGTAGGACTTGACCACACCTGCCAGCTTCCGCTGCCGGCCGGGCACCAGTCGCCGCGGCCCGCCCATCCCGTGGCGGCCGTCGGCGAGCCAGCGCTCCGTCGAACGCCGCCCCCACGACCTTATCGCATCCTCGGCCTCGTGGCCGTACACGCTCTCGAACGCCTCATTCAATCGGCTCAAGTAATCGACGGGAGTGGCCAGCTGCTCGTCGTTCGGGGGATCTTCCTCTATGTACTGGACGAGGCCTGCCGAGTACGCGATTTCCGGCCACCTGTCAGCCGTCACGTCCCGCGCGACGTGGATGAGGTTGGAGACATGTGAGTTGAGGATGAAGCGGCCGCGCGCCCTGGAGGGCTTGACGCCCATCATCTCGAGCGTCTTCAACGCAGATGCAGACGACGAACCTGTGCTCGGGGTCGGCGGCGGGGACCCATGCACCGGCGTCGCCTGTGCCGAGATGATCCTCATTGCAGCCGTCTCGGCAGGCTGAGAGACGGGCGGGCGCGCGAACGGCACCGACGCGGCGGCAGGAGCCACCTGGCGCCGTTGAGGCAGCTTCGCCATCTGAGCCAGGAGGTCGCGCACTGTCTGCGGCCGCTGCCCTGGATCCTTCGCCAGCACCTTGGTCAGGAGTGCGTCGAGCTCGTCCGGCAGCGCGTTGTTGAGCTTGGCCGCAGACGGAACTGGCGCGTTGACTGTCGCGTAAGCGACCTCCATCCGGTTGGAGCCGATGAATGGAAGGCGGCCGGTGAGCATCTCGAACGTCAGCACGCCCATGGCGTAGATGTCGCACCGCCTGTCGACCTCGTGACCCATCACCTGCTCCGGGGCCATGTAGCCTGGCGTTCCGATCGCGAGCCCAATCGTCGTCAGGTGAGTGGGCTGACCTGCACCGCGGGCGAGCCCAAAGTCGGCGAGCATGGCGCGGCCGTCGGAATGGATGAGCACGTTGGTGGGCTTGAGGTCGCGGTGCACGATTCCTGCATCGTGGGCGTGCTGGAGGCCGTCCCCGATCTCGCGAAGGTAGCGCCAAGCCGTGAGGGTGTCGAGCGGGCCACGGTTGAGGATGTCGCGCAGCGTGCCGCCTCTGATCAGCGGCATGGTCAGGAAAGCGACACCTTCGGTGACCTCGAAGTCATAGATCGGAAGGATGTTCGGGTGGTCGAGCTTGGCCAGCGTCTTCGCCTCAGTCTCGAACCGCTTGACGAAACCTTCGTCCTGGAACAGCTCGGGTGAAAGTGCCTTCAGCGCCACCTCACGCCCAAGCGGCTGCTGCACTGCGCGGTACACGACGGCCATCCCTCCGCCACCCAGGCGCTCGACGATCTCGTACGAGCCGAGCCTGGTGCCTGTCAGGTCTTTCATTGGTGGTCCACGTGGACCGCGCCGGCCGGACGGGCCGCAGCTCGGGGCAGGCGACCGACCGGTCGCCGGTCCGGGGCCTCCTCCCGCGATTTCATCGCGGGGACCCCAGCGGTTGGTGGCATTAGGAGGAGCGCATCCGTGAATTCGTGACGACGACGGGCCGGGCCCCCTGACGCGCGTATCGGCGTCCTGAGCCCCGAGATGCGGTCTGGCTGGTCGGTGTGGTCCACAAGGGTCCACAAGGATACGTTTCGGAACGCCGGCTGCCTTTCCACCATCAGACCCCGCTGTTGGCAGTCAGCTTCGCGACGATGGCGACGAGGTCGGCCAGCCGGAAGGGCTTGCTGAGAATGTCGTCGGCCCCGGCCGCGAGGAACCGCTCGCGGTCGCTGGCCATTGAGTGCGCGCTGGCGATGACGATCGGCTGGTTGGGTATCGCGGTCTTGATCCGGCGCATCGCCTCGATGCCGTCGATGCCTGGCATGGCGACGTCCATCAGGATCATGGCGGGCCTCTGGCTCAGTGCTACCTCCACTGCCTGCAGGCCGTCCACCGCGATCAGGACCGTATAGCCCGCCTTCTCGAGCACCCGGCGGCACAGGCGCTGCGCGACATCGTTGTCGTCAGCCACCAGCACGGTAATGGACGACTTGGCGCCCGGGGGCGCCGGCTCAGGCATGCCGCCGCTGCAGCTGGGAGACGTTGTCGGCCGCCAGCGGAACTGTGAAATGAAATGCCGACCCGTGCCCGACCGCGCTCTCAACCCAGATCTTGCCCCCATGCATCTCCACGATTTGCTTAACGATCGTGAGGCCCAGGCCAGTCCCAGGTATCGCTTGCGCGGCTCCGCTCCGGACGCGGCGGAAACGCTCGAACACGTGGCCGATCTCGTCAGGAGGGATGCCGACACCGGTGTCGCTGATGCTCACCAGTGCGAAGCCCCCCTCTGAACGGCTCGAAAGGGTGACCGTCCCGCCGTCCGGCGAGTACTTGACGGCGTTGTTGACAAGGTTGCTGACGACCTGGATGAGCCTGTCGCGGTCTCCGATTACGATGGGAAGGCGCGGATCGAGATCGGCTTTGAACTCGACGGTGGGCGAAGAGCCCGCGCGGGCGATGGCGTCGCTGAGGACCTCATTGATGTCCACGTCTGCAGTCCGGATGCTCATCCTGCCCGACTCCATCCTGTCGAGGTCGAGCATGTCGCCGATCAGGCGGTTCACCCGGTCCGCGTCATTGAATATGTAGCCTCCGTACGCGCGCACCTCGTCGGGCTCGAGGCCGCCGTCGCGGATGAGCTCGCTGAACCCCTGGATCCCGGTGAGCGCTGTGCGGAACTCGTGGCTGACGATCGAGAGGAACTCCGTCTTGGTGCGGTCAAGCTTCTCGAGCGTGGCGTTCGCGCTGCGCTGCGACTCGAGCGCCTCGCCCAGCTTGTCCTGCGCCTCGCGCACGACAGTCACGTCCTCGACCATCACCAGGACGTGCTCGGGACGGCCGCTCGAATCCGGGATCGAGGTCGCTGTCAGTTGGAGCCACAACCAGTTGCCGCCGCCAGTCCCGGCGCGGACCTGGACGCTCTTGCCGTCCGTAATCCCGGCCAGCAGTGGTGCCAGCCGCCCGCGCGAGGCGGCCTGGTCGTACGCGCGAAGCAGGTCGGGCCATGCATGCGACCGCATGATCTGAAAGTCGTGTTCGAGCATCAGCAGCAGTGCGGGATTGGCCTCCAGCAGCTCTCCCTCGCTGCTGACTCGCGCGATGCCGATTGGCGAGCGCTCGAAGATGGCTCTGTGATCGGTCTCACTTCGGCGGAGTGCCTGGGCGGTCTCAGCCCGACGGATGAACTGGCCAATCTCGCCGCCGGCCGTGGATAGCATCGTGACGAGGTCGTTCTCGATCACCCGCCCTTCGTGGGTGAGCATCTCGATGACGCCGGTCACGACTCCGGCGCTGATGACTGGGAATGCGACAGCGCACCTCAGCCCGGCCTGCACCGCCGCCGCTGCCCTGTCGTAATCGGTCGCGTTCGAAAGGTCCTCCTGCGAAGAGGGGACTCCGGACTTCCAAACCCGGCCGAGGAGGCCCTCGCCTGAGGCGATCGACACGCGCCGGCTCTGGTTGTGAAATTCATCTAGGGCCCGACCATCACGGTGCCATGCCTGGCGCAATCGCAACGCCTGCAGCTCGGTGTCCACTGCCCAGAACTGCGCGAGGTCCCAGTCGAGATGAGCGCATAGTCCGCTCAACAGCCGCGGTGCTGCTTGCTCCCAGGTGGTGGCGCTGAGGATCGTGTGGCGGACCCCGACCAACCCATCCCGCAAGCCCTCTAGGCGCTTACGGTTTGAGATGTCGGTTTCCTGCACGAGCATCACGAGCTCGCCGGAAGGATGGTCGCTCACCGCGGCGATGTTGATCTCGACAGGGACGCGGCTTCCGTCGCCCCGCACCTGGTGAAGCTCAGCCTCCCATCGCAGAATGTCGCCCGACCTGAGCATGGCGAGTGCCTCGTCGATCGCCGTCTGGTCATGCTCGGCGGTCACATCTCCAAGCGCCATGTGCAGCAGCTCGGCCCGGCTGCGTCCGAGGATTATGCAAAGCCTCTCATTGACCTGCAGCCAGCCGCCGCCGGCAGCGATCAGGGCAAGACCGACCGGCGCCGCCTCCACCGTGATCCTCAGCCGCTCTTCGCTGGCTTCGACCTCATTCGCCTTGCGTTCGGCGGCGACGGCTTCCTGGCGGATGCGTTGGACGACCTCGTGCACAACAGCCACCACCACGATGAGGACGGCGGCCAGGAGCAGCGCGGCGACCGCATCGCCCGACCTGTCGCCACGCAGAAGCGAAGGGGCGAGGAGGGCGGAAGCGGCGAGTCCTGCCGCGACATACGAGTCGATCCGGCTCTGGTACAGGGCACTCAGCAGAACGACCGCCAGGTAGAGCGGGAATACGAGCACAGGCTTCAGGTCGGCGACGGCCTGGACGGCGATAACGGCGCCGAGGATGAGAATGGGCGTGACGCGACGGACCAAGCCTCCGGTCCGAAACAGCTTCAATTCGGGCCTCGGACGAGGTCCTGGCAACACCTTTTTTCCCTCACCCCCCCTGGCTGGGCTTGAGGTGCGCAGGAGGCAAAGTTTAGACCGCGTCAGTCAGATCAGACCCCCCTTAACGGCGTGGACGTTGCCGTACGCTGAGCCGTTGATGCCAACCTGGACCCCCCCACTCCGCCGCGCTAAAGCGGGGAGACCCTCCCGCGCCATGAGGCGCGGGGGCCCCAGTGGAAGTGGGGAGGAGTACAGCCCGGCCGTTGGTGGACGGAGATGAACACTCCCTTACAGGCGGCCGGGCTTAGCCGGCGCGTCTACCCGTTCATCGGGCTGGCGATCGTCGGCCTCGTCAGCCTGCATGGTTCATCGGCTGTCGGCTCGTCCCCAGTGCTGCTGGCAGGCCTGGTGGTAGGGGTCCTCCTCGCTCTTGCGCCGCTCGCCCCGATCAAGCTGCCGGCCGTCAGCCGGCCGATCATCTCAATTCCTGTCATCGTCGGCCTGGGGCTCGCGCTCTTCCCGCTCTGGGAGCAGGGCTCGGTCTTCGGTATCGCCGCCTCCGCCGTCCTGGTCGTGCTCGGTGGCGCGCTCGTCCTCCTTCCATGGGAGCGGATCCCCCGCTGGCTCCATGCCGTCTCGCCGATCGGGGGCCTTGCTGTTGCTTTCGCGCTCGAAGCCCAGTTCGGGCTGAGCGTGATCCGGGCCTTCCCGTTCGTGCTGCTCCTCCTGATGTTCCTGGCGCTGTACTACACGACGGTCGAGTTCGCAATCGGCGCAGCGCTGGGCGCCGCCGACCTGATCCTCGTGACGGCTGTCAACCCCGCCACCGGTGACTCGGCTCCGGCTCTGCTCGAAGGCCTGCTCCTCGTCGCACTTGGCATCCTCGTCCGGAGGGTTGTGCAAGAACAGCAAGCGAACAGGGCAGCCGCAACAGCCGCTGAATCGGCCAGGTCCGAGCTCATGGCCGACCTCGCCCAGCGGAACCAGGCTTTGCAAGAGCTGACCCGCATGAAGTCCGAGTTCCTTGCCACCATGAGCCACGAGATCCGCACGCCGATGAATGGCGTCATTGGCATGACAGGGCTCCTCTTGGAGACCGACCTGACTCCAGAGCAGCGCGACTACGTGGAAACTGTGCGCGCCTCCGGCGACACGCTCCTCGAGATCATCAACGACATCCTTGACTTCTCGAAGATCGAGGCCGGCCGCGTGCGCATGGAGCGGATCGACTTCAGCCCTAAGCACGTTACGGAGGAGGCTGTCGAGCTCTTCGCCGAGCCGGCCGCCAACAAGGGCATCGAGCTCGTGCTCGACGTTGAGCCGGAGGTCCCGCACAACGCGATTGGCGATCCGGGCCGGCTTCGGCAGGTGCTCATCAACCTGGTCGGCAACGCGATCAAGTTCACCGACACCGGCGAGGTCGTGGTGCGCGTGCGGCGCGGAGAGTCGCCAGGTCCTGGAGTCCTGCTGCACTTCGAGGTCGCCGACTCAGGGATCGGCCTGACCGAGGAAGAACAGGCACTCGTCTTCTCCACTTACTCGCAGGTCGACAGCTCGACCACTCGCAAGTACGGCGGAACGGGCCTCGGCCTCGCGACGTCTCGAATGCTGGCGCAGCTGATGGGCGGCGAGATTGGCGTCGAAAGCGAGAAGGGGGCAGGCAGCACGTTCTGGTTTACAGCCCTGTTCAGGGAGGGCGGACGGGTAGCGCCAAGCCCGCCGCCCACAGCGAGCCTCTCCGGGACCGCTGTCGCAGTGATCGACGACAACCGCACCAACCGGACGATCCTCGAGCGTTACCTGGGCTCATGGGGAATGCGCGACAAAGCGTTCGAGAGCGGTCGTCAGGCCCTTGATGAGCTGCGTAAGGCGGCTCGGAGCCAGGATCCATTCGAGGTGGCGATCGTCGACATGATGATGCCGGGGATGGACGGAGCCGCCGTCGCGAAGGAGATCAGGGGCGATCCCGCTTTGAAGGACATGGTCGTGATCCTTCTCACGTCCGCGGGCCACTCCGAGCATCCGGTTCCGGGCATCGACGTCGAGCTTGTGAAGCCGGTGCGGCCGTCTCTGCTTTTCGACGTGCTCCATTCGCTGCTGGCGGCGAAGCCTGAGCACGCCAACCGCCAGGTGAGAGAGGAAGGACCTACCGAGGCCGACCAGGCTTCCCATCGCTGGGCGCGGGTGCTGGTGGTCGAGGACAACATCGCCAACCTGAAGGTCGCAGTGCGGATGGTCGAAAAGCTCGGCTACCGGGCCGACGTCGCCGCGAACGGGGTCGAGGCCGTGCGTGTCCTTGGTGATGTCCGCTACGACGCAGTCTTGATGGATTGCCACATGCCGGAGATGGATGGATTCGAAGCCACGCGCGCGATCAGGCGCAATGAGCCCGATGGACGCCACACGCCGGTTATCGCGATGACCGCGAGCGCTCTGTCGGGCGATCGCGAGCGGTGCCTCGCGGCAGGGATGGACGACTACATCTCGAAGCCGATCAAGCTGCACGTGGTCGCAGCTGTCCTCGAGCGCTGGCTCGCGGACAAGGCGACGGCTAAAACTTCAGATCCGTCGTAGTCCTCCCGGCTTGACGAGGAGGTGGCGGGAGAGCCCGCCGGAGGGGACGCCCAAATTCAGAGTCGCCGCAGCGCCAGCACAGTAACGTCGTCGGGAAGCTCTCGCTCGCGCGAGCCCGTGGCGAGGATGTCGACAGTTTCCTGGGCATGCGCGGCGCGGCGCGCTGCCACCGGGAGAGGGACATCCTTCGTCGCCAGGTCCGGCCGGAGGTCGAGCAGGCCGTCGGAGAAGACGACAAGCGTGTCACCTGGGTTGAGAGTGACCGTTCCTGGCGCGAACGACGTCTCCGGCAAAAGGCCGATGGGAGCCCCCCGCTGGGCCAGAAGCTCCTGGCCGCCGGACGCCCGCACCAGGCGCGCGTGTCCGTGCCCCGCATCGATGTAATCGAGCTGCCCGGTGGTGGGATCGAACAGGCCGTGGAACAGGGTCACGTATGCCTGGTTCACCTCGAGGGCTGCCGCCATCACGCCGGCCGCCATCGTCACGCCCTCTTCGACAGTCCCGACCTGCGCGGCCGAGCGCAGTGAGGCCCTGACAGTGGCCATCAGGATCGCCGCCGGAAGCCCCTTACCCATGACGTCGCCAAGGGTGACTGCAAGACGGCGCTCATTCGCGAGGTACCAGTCGTAGAAGTCGCCGCTGATCTCGCGCGCCGGAGCGAAATGAGCCGCGACCTCAAAACCGGCTCCCACCAGCGGTGAGGCCGGCAACAATCCAGCCTGCACTTTCGCGGCCTTGGCCACCTGATCGGTTCGCTCCGCCACGAGCGACTCGAGCCGCTGCAGGTTGCCGCGATAGTTGAGCTCCATGCTGCGGCGCCGAAAGGCATTGACGACTGCGAGGTACAGCTCGGTCGCGCCGACAGGTTTGACGAAGTAGGCGTAAGCGCCGTGCTCCACCGCCGCCTTGCCAAGCTCGGGGTCGTCGACGCCCGAGATCATCACGACCGCGGTGTCAGGGCGCTTTGCCCTGAGCTCTTCCAGCAGGCCGTAACCGGACTCGTCGGGAAGCCGAACATCAAGCAGAGCGAGGGCATAGCTGTTCGTCTCGATGAGCTGGCGTGCGGCGGCGCCCGTGAACGCGACGTCTGACTCGAAGCCCCGACTTTTGAGAGTGCGCTGCATCACCTTGGCGAGGGCCTCCTCGTCGTCGACGATGAGGGTGCGCAGCGAACCGTCAGACGCGGACACGTTTGCAGTGTAGAGAGCAGGACATCGAGTCAGACATGCCGGAAGGACCTCCCCCCGCAAGTAAGCGAAGCTAATACGGTCCCACTTCCGCCCTCTCGCTGTAGTCTTGGCCCCAATGAGCCTCGACGTCCAGAGCCGACAAACTGACGCGGGAGTCACAGTGCTGGCCCCATCCGGCCGCCTCGATGTGACGGGAGCGCCATCGCTCAAAGATGCAGTCAGCGAAGCCGTCAAAAACGGACAGCCTCGCCTGGTAATCGACCTGGAGGGAGTGAGCTTCGTCGACAGCACCGGCCTCGGCTCGGTGATCGCGGCGTTGAAGATGGTCCGCAGCTCCAAGGGCGACCTCAGGCTGGCCGCGCCCAATCAACAGGTGCGGGTGGTCCTGGAGCTGACCACCCTTGACCGTGTTTTTCCCTACTTCGCCACGGTCGAGGAAGCGCTCACTGGCTTCTGACCCTGCCCGCGAAGCCGTCCAGCCGTTTGAGTTCCATGCCACCCTCACCCGCCTGGACGATGGATTGGACACTCTTCACCGCTCGGTGGAGCTGCTTCGCGAACGGACCGGCCGCAGTGCCGACGATCGCAACCTCATCCTGTTCGAGACCGCGCTCGCGGAGATCGGATCAAACGTACTCATTTACACCGGCAAGCACGGCACCACAGGGCCGCCCGTCGAATACGCGTTGCGATTGGAATCGGATACTGCAACCGCATTTTTTACCGACCACGGACCGCCCATTCATAATCAGGAGGCTCGCGCCATGCCAGCGCCGACGAGCGAGGCCGGCCGCGGTCTCGCGATCGCACGAAAAGTGCTCGACGAGCTGAAATACAAGCGCGACGGCGAGGTGAACACTTGGCGACTGGTGAAGCGGCTTTGAGCGCCGACGAGCACTCGGAGGAAGGCAACCGGGTTCTCATTCACGATTTCCGCAACCTGCTGGCCGTGATCGTGAACTACTGCGAGCTCATCGCCGAGGAAACAGGCGATCCCGAAGCCGTGCGCACCGACATCCAGGAGATCCGCGTCGCCGCCGAACGCGCGATCGCGCTCACCGAGAAACTTAGGCGTCCGCCTGCTCCCCCTCCCGATCCGGAGGCTCCGGCGAGCACGCCGTGACCATCACAAGAAGGCCCGGCGCCGCCAGGATGGCGGCCGGCGCCGACGGGCCGGGTACTGCACGCGAGCTGGTGCTCGTGGTCGATGACGACGACCAGATGCTGCGGCTCGTCAAGCGCGTGCTCGAGCGCGCCGGGTTCGAGTGCGTGACGATTGGCGATGGCGAGGTGGCTCATGAGGCCGCGGTCGACTGGCGGCCGGACATCATCCTGCTCGACCTGATGCTCGGTTCGACGACTGGCGACCAGATCCTGGCCGAGATTCGCAAGGACTTTCGAACGCGATTGATACCCGTGGTCTTCCTTACAGTGCGCAGCTCGCTGAAGGACAAGGTCGAGCACCTGCTCGCGGGCGCTGACGACTACGTGACGAAGCCATTCATCCCCGAGGAGCTGGTTGCACGTCTCAGGGCGGTCATCAGCCGTTCGACAAATACGCGAGACCTCAACCCCCTTACTGGAATGAGCGGCAACACCGACATTCTTCGTGAGATCAATCAGCGCCTCAAGGCCAACGAGCGCTTCGCGGTCCTGTACCCGGACATCGACACCTTCAAGAGCTACAACGACCATTACGGATTCCTTCGGGGCGATGACGTGATCAAAACCCTGGGCACGATCATTCTCGAGGTGTTGGAGACGCACTTCTCGCAGCACCATTTCGGCGGCCATGTCGGCGGCGATGACTTCGTGATCCTGACTGAGCCGGCATTGGCCGAAACGGTGGCCGCGGAGATCACCAAGCGTTTCGACGAGGCGGTGCCCGACCTGTACGACGAGGTCGACAGGGAGCGCGGCTGGATCGAGTACGAAGACCGCACAGGGGCCAAGCTCAAGACTGGACTGCTGTCGGTCTCGATCGGCATCGTTCTTGCGGAACCCGGGAGCTACGAGAGCGCGGCGGCCCTCGCCTCACGCGCGGCCGAGGTCAAGGGCGTAGCCAAGAGGATGCCAGGATCGAGATGGGTCGTCGACCGCAGAAGGGCGCCTGAAGCTCGGGGAGGACGAACACGCTAAACGTGCTGGAGCGAAGGGGCCCGATGCTAGCATCGACTCGAGTGACCCTTGCGGGTGCTTTGCTATGAGCGACCCCGAACCCATTTCATCCCCCGAAGGTCCGACAGGTGAAGCGCCGCTCGCCTTGTCAACAGCGCGCGCACCCGAGCCGAGCTCCGTCAAGACAACGCGCCGCCAGGTTGCGGTCCACCGTCTCGATGGCGGCCTCGAGCGCGGTGAGTCCGATGCACGCGCGCTCTCGACCGAAGGTTTTCCGATCTACACGCCGCCGGATCTCGACCGCGCACGCTGGATCCCCGTTCGCGACATCAAGTACGTGGTCTTCGGGTCGGTCGACGACCCCGATCTCGAGGCCGACCCCGGTGAGAAGAGCCAGGCCCGCAAGGCGATCCTCCGTTTCCGCGACGGTGAGTGGATCGCTGCATACATGGACGCGGGCCAGCCGCCAGACGGGGCAGGTCTTGCGATCAAGATCAGGCTGACCGAGCGCCAGCGGGTGATCCCAGCGGTTGCCGCCTCTCCGGCGCTTCTGGAGATGCAGTTCGTCGACCTATGGGCCACCACCACAGACTCGGCTCAACCTCACCGCAGGCGATCCGACATCGTCGAGGCAGCAGCACGATCTGGTCGCGACCTGAACAAGCTCGCCAACGATTTTCGCGATCGTCTGGCTTTGATCAGAGACGTTGGCCTGACGACTGGCGACACCCTCGCGTTCTCGCGAGCGGTTCGCACCCACCTCGACAGGTTCCTCGCCGAAGACGGCATCAACCTGAGCTCGGTAGAAAAGTCCGCGCTCGCCGACATCATCCTGCGCGCCGCGGTCGGATACGGCCCGCTCGACAGCCTGCTTCATGACCGCTCCGTAAGCGAGATCATGGTCAACGGTCCCGACCAGGTCTTCATCGAACGGCGCGGCGTTCTGACCAAGGCAGACATCAAGTTCGAGGACGAGAACCAGCTCCTCGAGACGATCCGCCGCATGGTCGCGACCACGGGCCGGCACATCGACGGCCTCAACCCGATGGTTGACGCGCGTCTCCCCGACGGCAGCCGCGTGAACGCGATCATCAGGCCCGCCGCCATCCACGGCGCGGCGCTCACGATCCGGAAATTCAAGGACGCAGTCCTCGGAATCGACGACCTGACGCGCGAGGGAAGCCTCAGCCCGGCAATGGCCGAGTTCCTCAAAGCTGCCGTGCTGGGCCGCATGAACATCCTGGTCTCCGGAGGCACCGGTTCTGGAAAGACAACGACGCTAAACGTGGTGGCGCGTTTCATCCCTCACAACCAGCGCGTGATCACGATCGAGGACGCCGCCGAGCTGCAGATCGACCACCCTCACGTGATCGCCCTCGAGCACCGCCCAGCCAACGTGGAGGGCAAGGGCGAGCTCACCATCCGCCAGCTGCTTCGCAACAGCCTCCGGATGAGGCCTGACCGAATCCTCGTCGGAGAGGTACGTGGCGCGGAAGCTCTCGACATGCTCCAGGCGATGAACACCGGCCATGACGGAAGCATGTCGACCATCCACTCGAACTCGGCGCGCGATGCCCTGTCCCGCCTCGAGACGATGGTGATGATGGCGTCGATCGACATACCGTTCGAGGCGGTGCGCGCCCAGATCGCTTCTGCTGTCAACCTCATCGTCCACCAGGCCCGTATGCCGGATGGGCGCCGCAAGGTCGCCCAGATCGCCGAGGTCGTCGGCTACGACTCCAACGGCGCGATCCTGCGCGACATCTTCCTGCTCGGCATGGGCGCCGACCTCCGGCTCGAGTACAACGCGACTGGCTACGTTCCGACCTCGCTCGACAAAGCTGCCTTCTACGGGGTCCAGGTCGACCAGGACCTGTTCGACCCTGTCAAGTCTCGCTTCGTCCCGGCCGGGTCGGACAGCATGATGCCGGTGGTCAAGGACCCGCTCATGAGCGGGCAGCGTGGTGGCGGCGAAAACGTGGTCCGCCAGGTGGTGGTGGTTCCGTTCAGCTCCGACCGCCCCGGCGACTCCAAGCAGCAGCAACAGCATGCCGTGCAGTCGACTCCTTCGTCGCCGGCGAACACGATGGCTTCGACGCCTGAGATGCAAGAGGAGATGCGAAAGCTTATCGACGCCGCTCGGTCGGCTGTCGCCGACCTCCAGGCAGCTGCGCCCGCGGCGCAGGCGCCCCAGCCCGTCTATGAGGCGGAGCCCGCACCACCTATCTTCGCAGCCCCCGCGCCCCCTCCGTCGGTTGGCGAGCCGCGAGCGCCGGCCGCCCCGCCCGCGCCAGCTCCACTCTTTGCAGCTGCGCCGCAGGTACAAGAGCCTGCGCCCGGCCCGGCGATGAGCTCTGGGGAGTCGGCAGCGCAGGCCCTCCAGGCCGCCACCGCAATGGCGCGTGCCACCACGGCGCTGGGCCAGATGGCTGCTGCCGCGTCAGGCGGGTTCATGCACGCAGGCGTGCTGCCCACCATCCACGGCGAGGGAACTGTTCCCGTGGGTGCCACGCGCCGGATCCAGGCGGTGATCGAGAGCCTCATCACGCGCAAGGGCCTCAACCTCCGCCTCGCTCCTGCCATCACCCAGGCGTTCGAAGGCGCCGAGCTGAAAGCGAGCGATTATGCAGGCCCGAACCACATCAGCAAGGAGTCCGCTGGGCGCGAGCTCAGGCAGGCGGTCGAGGCCGGCTTGCTCCAGGTGGTGCGGTACCCGCAAGGGGAGGCTGGATTCCGCGCCGGCCCGGTTCTGTTGAAGTCAGTCGCCGAAGGGCTCGGCCAGCAGGTGAACGCGGCGCAGCCGCTGACGCCGGAAACGATCATCGGCAGCCTTTCAGTCGGACAGACCGAAGGCACGGTCACCATCATGTTCACCGACATGGAGGGGTCGACCAACCTCCTGTCGACAAGGGGCTTCACTGAATCCCACGAGATCATGAAGGCCTACGAAACGATCATCGACGAGCAGGTTGCCGAGCACGCAGGCCGGCGGATCAAGGGCCTTGGCGACGGCCTCATGGTGAGCTTCGGGTCAAGCCGCCATGGCGTCGAGTGCGCGCTGGACATCCAGCAGGCGATCAACGAATACAGCAAGCAGAACCCAGAACGGACTATCAGGATCCGGATCGGCCTCAACACCGGTGAGGTGGTCGAGGAGGCCGGCGACATCTTCGGCGCTGCGGTCAACGTCGCCGCCCGCGTGGCGGGCAAGGCCAAGGGTGGCGAGATCTTGGTCTCCGACGTTGTGCGGCAGCTGGTGGGACCGCTGGCAGAGATCAAGTTCGACTATCGGGGAGCCTACAAGCTGAAGGGTTTCCCTGACCGATGGCGGCTGCACAAGGTAACGCCGGGAGAATCGACTTCGCTGGCGACGACCATGCCGACAGGTGACGGCTTTGTCGGTCGTGAGCAGGAGCGCCTTGACATTCGCATGGTGCTCGACCGCGCGGCGACAGGTTCGGGAGGCATGCTCTTCGTAGCCGGCGCCCCGGGCATCGGAGCATCGCGCCTCGCCGCCGAGGTCGCGGGCGACGCCGAGCGCAAGGGCTGGATGGTCCTCGCCGGCCGCTGCGCGGAGCAGACCGCTGCACCGTATGCGCCTTTCAGGGAGATCCTCGGCGCCGCGGTCGCAGGGGCCGGAGCAAAGACTCTGCATGACGCGGTGGGCGAGAACGGTCCACTGCTCGCGCAGCTCGTGCCTGCCCTGCGGCAAAAGGTGCGCGGGATGCCCGCCGCCAGCGAGGTCGGCGCCGACAGGCTGCGCGAGCGGCTGTTCCACGCCATCTTCGACTTCCTGGTCGGCTGCCAGGGCACCAAGCCCCTGCTGATAGTTCTCGACGATCTCCAGTGGGCTGATGAAGCGTCGATCCTTCTGCTGCGCGACCTCGCCGAGCGCCTGGGCGGGAGCCGCATGGTGATCGCGGGCACCTACTGGGAGTCGGAGCTCGATTCCGGAAGGCCATTCACCTCGATCGTGTCGCGCTTGCTTCGCCGCCGTCGCGCCCAGCGGATTGGGCTCGGCCGGCTCTCGGATCGCGAGGTCGAGAAGATGGTGGCGGGGATGGCGGAGACCCCTGTCACGCCGGTCCAGCTCCTCGGTATCCAGGCAGCCACCGAAGGCAACCCGCTCTTCGTCGAGCACTCATTCCTCTATATGGCCGCGTCCGATAGCATGCTTGGCGGCAGCGGGCGCGTTCAACCGAGCTTCACTGAAGAAGATCTCGAGCTCGCACAGAGCGTGCGGGGCCTGATCGGCCGCCGGCTTGAGCGTCTGAGCGAGCCTGCCCAGAGGATGCTCGTGGCAGCGGCGGTCGTCGGGCGCGACTTCGACATCGCTCTGCTCGAAGCCTTTGGCGAGCTTTCTGGCCATGAGCTTCGCGAGGCACTCGACGAAGCGACACGAGGACACTTTCTCACCAGCGCGCCGCCTGATCGCTACAGGTTCGGGCACGAGCTTGTGCGGCAGAGGGTCCTTGCAGTGCTGCCTCTTCCCCGCCTGCAGGCGTATCACCTGGCGGTGGCCGACACCCTCGAGCGCGTCTACGGGAAGAGCGCCAACGAACGAGCCGGCGAGATCGGCTATCACCTGTACCAGGCAGGCACCGCGGCTGACCCTGTGCGAACTTCGGGCTACCTGGCGCAAGCAGCACGGAACGCCCTGGCCGTCGGTGCGTTCGAAGAGGGGCTTCGCCTGATCGACAGCACGCTGCTCCTGCTCCCTGGCGACCGGACTCGCGAGCGCGCCGAGGCGCTGTCCATGCGAGGCCAGGCGTTCTGGGGGTTGGGCCGCATCGAGGAAGCAAAGAACGCCTTGAAAGGTGCGGCGCAGAGATACGAGGAACAGGGCGATGCGAAAGCAGCGACCGCCATGCGCCAGCGCCTGGAGAGCATCGACGCGAAGCCGGTGGAAGAAGAGAAGGAGCCCGAGGAGCTCGAGCTCGTCGGCGCTTCGGAGGATTCCGGCTAGGCGTTAACCCGTCAGCCTTGCGGCCGGCGGTACCGGTGCGTAGGCAGCGTTGCCGATGACGGATGGCAGGTTGCTCGTGAAGGTAATGGTGTCGGCGATGACGCCGCCTGTCTCGTCGGTGCGAAAAGTCGAGGCTTTGAAGACGGTGATCGACGCCGCAGGCGTGTAGATGAGCCCGATGAATGCCGAGTCGCTGAAGGCACCCAGGAAATTGCCGCAGGAATTGGCTGGAGGGTGGCCGGGGCCGGGCTCGTAAACCACAACCCAGTTGTACTGGTAGCCGCTGAAGACATAGGTATCGCCGAGGCTGGAGTTGTTCAAGCAGCCGCCGTTGGGAATGTAGTAGGTGACAGCACCTGGGGTGATCGGTCCCGGGCAGTTGGTCAGCGCAGCGGCAACGGTGTCGCATTGATTCTCATTCGCGCGATCGCCGAGCGGAGGAGTGGCGCGGTTTGCGTTCTCGTTGGGCAGGTTGCCGCCGATAGGCTGGGTCTCGCTGCTTGGCGGAAACGACCCGAACGTGCCCGGGGCAGCGGCGGCGTTGGGTGTAAAGCCATTGGGGATGTCGTTGTCGTCCAGGAATGCGGTTTCGTGGCCGAGGGTGCAGCCGAGACCGGTGAAACCGGGACACGAGCTGGTGTTGGAGTTGGAGACCGTCCCGACCACCGAGACGCTGTCAACGAGGCCCCAGGGACCGTTGCATCCGCCGTTTGGCGCACTGACGTAGATGTTGTACGACGTTGCCCCCGGGACATTGCTGACATCGACCTGGATGATTTCCGAGTTCGGGGCTGTCTTGGCACTCCTGCACACGGATGGGGCGCTCTCGCGTTTGTAGTTCGTTCCGTTGTAAGTGTCGGTTCGTACTGAGGTCAGAATCACACCCCACGTAGCCTTGGGGAGGTCGTTGGGTCCGCCCGTCGGATTGATTTGGAACGCGCCCGCGCACTGGGCGCCGTTCCCGTTCCAGAACTGCTTGGACGAAACGCTGTTGCCATTGTTCCATTGCGGCTCGTCAGGCGGTTTCAGCTCATTGCTGACGAAGTCTCCGTTGTTGGTGTAGCCGCCCTGCCAGTTGTAGACGCCTGGCTTGAGAAACCAGCAGTCATTGCCCACGAAGTTGGGATTGGCCGCGTAAGTGCCGGGCGACATGATGACATTGGTCCCACTTGCAACCTGGCTGCCGCCGACCACTGTTGGTAGAGGGTAGTTGGGGTCGACCAGGCGGTAGCCGGATTTGGTCTGGCCGGCGACGTCGGGGAACGTGCACGATGGGTTCGAGCCGCTCGGCCAGCAGTTCAACGACACGGGACCGGGGACCGTAACCTGGCAGCGCGCGTAAATGTCACCGCCAACGCGCATGCTGCCGCTGGTTACAGAGATCGCGCCGTTCGATACCACATCGCCGATCACGTCCAGGTTGCCACTGCCGTTGACGGTGAACGCATTGCCTGGAACTCCACCACAGCCTGCTGAGCTCAGTGCGGCGAGGGTTGGTGAGTAGAGGAGGTTGTTGACGCTGGACGATCCACGCGTGGCGATGGTCGGAGTGGACCCGTTCGTCAGGATGCGCCCGAACTGGAGCTGAAGCGAGCGGGTTGCTGTCAGGGCGAAGAGGCTGCCCGCGGGGCCCAGGTTTGACACCACCAGCGTCAAAACGGTGCCGTCCGCATAGGTGCAAACGATGGTGCGGGGGGCCGCCCCTGGCGCGCCGTAGCCGGGCGCGCAAGCGGGGGCCGCGTACTGGCGCCGGTTGGTACCGAAGATCGTGGTGGCCGCCTGCTCGGCAGTCGTGTAGTTGGCGGTCTGCTGAAGCTTGTCAGCAGCGGCCAGCGCCGCAGCATCGACTGCCGCCTGGAGGTTGCGCCGGAGCGTGTAGGCCCGCGACCCGTCGATTGCCAGCGCAGCCATGCCGACAAGCACGGCGATCATGATCGCGATGAGCACGATCGCCTGACCACGCTGAAAACGCGGGTGAGGAGCAAGCTCCCGCGACGGAGTCGCGGGGGCCCCAGCGGACGCTGCGCCTTTTAGAGACAAATAACAACGAGGAGGAGTGGTTGTGATGAGCCGGAGTGAATCCGGCCTACGGCTCCGCCTAGTCTCGTTTACTAAGCGCGCCATCAGTATTCGGTCCTGAACACGGATGCTGCGGTGATCACGATGTGGTCGGCGGTCGCCTGCGCGATCACCGGCGTGATCAAGATGAGGTTGAGGCGCAGCGTCACCTGCAGCTGACCGTTGTTGCCTGCCGGGTTGACCGCGCTGCATGAGCCGGTGGCGGCCGCCGCGTTCTCGCCACCCGGGGCGTTCATCGGTGGGGTCGCCTCGACGCCTGGGGGCGGGTTGGGCTCCGTGATGTAAAGCCATGCGGCGTTGCCCGGCGGCGTGGCGGAGGTGATGGGGCCCTGCGGGCATGGCGCGGTCACTGGCGCGCCGACCAGCTGGGTCCTCACTGTGGCGAGGACGTCGGCGTTGGTGGGCTGCATGTTGGCGGCGATCACCGCGGTCCTGGCGCCTTCCCGCGCGGCGTGGCTCAGCGTGTCGTAGTAGAAGACGGCCCGACCGATGTCGATGATGCCGAAGAGGAGGAGGAGCAGCACAGGGGAGATCAGGGCAAACTCGATCAACGCCTGCGACCGCTGAGAGCCGCCCGGTGCGCGTGTACTCACGGCCCCTGCACCGTCATGTGTTCGTTGACGGCGAGCCGGAACGTTCCGAACTGGGCGCTGACCAGGGGTGTCAGTGCTCCATACGAGTACAGCACGATCACGTTGAGGTCTTGCTGGCTCTGGTTCGTAGCCGGCGTCGTGTAGTCCAGGCCGGCTGTGTTCGCGTAGCAGATGTAGAGCCAGGGCGCGCCGCCGGTCGGCGGATATGAGGCATTGGCGTATGGGGGGTTGTGGAAGGCGTTGCCGTCGCTGGAAGCGGGGCATGTGGTGCCCGGGTTCTTCAGGACAGACGTCGGCAGGGAGACCGCCGACAGCTCAGCGTCGACAGCGGCCTTGATCTGTGCGTCGTACAGGTACGGGTGTGTCCGCGTCGGGGTGTCGAACCAGACTCCGTGCCTCGCTCCTTCGCGGGCGGCGCTGGAGAGGGCCTCTTGCACATAGAGGGCGCGGCCGATGTCGACAAGGCCTCCGACCAGCAGCAGAAGAACCACTGAGGAAAGCGCGAACTCAACCATCGACTGCCCAAGCTGCTTGTTCATGCCGCGACTTAAGACCGAGTTAGGGGGGCGCGGCACCCGACTATCTTGCCTATGATGGCTCGGACATGCGCAGTCTTACGACCCGAAGGCCTTTCACAATTCTTGGCATCGTCCTTGCCCTGCTGGTAATCGCTGCCTTCGTCCTCGTAGCAATCAACGCGAGTACAGGGTCGGTTGGTCCCACCCAGAAGGTGGTCGTCGCGACCAGGGACATACCACCCCGGATTCCGATCGATTCAGGATCCCTTGAGATCAGGGAAATCCCGACTGCCGGCTATCCAAATCTTCTCTTCACCAAGATCGACGACGTCAGGGGGATGATCCCACTGGTCACGATCGTGACCGGGGAAGCGATCACCTCGAACCTGGTGGCCAAGCCCGGCGACACGCTACCGGCGCAATCAGGGTTCCTGCCCATTCCATCTGGCTACGTCGCGCTCACCATTCCCACCAGCGAGCAGCAGGGAGTCGCCGGTTACGTCCAGCCTGGCGATTACATCTCGGTGATCGCGACTGTGACGTCGGGGGCCAAGGTCGCCAGCAAGACGGTTTTCATTGACCTGCACGTGATCCGGGTCGGCATGGCGGCTGTCGAAGCCGGCGGAGCGGCACCGACCGCCAGCAGCCTGACGGTTGTCGTCACCGAGTGCCAGGCCGAGTACATCACCTGGTTTCTGACCAATGCATCCCTCAAGTACACGCTCGAGTCTTACCAGGACTACCTGCAGACCCCGCCGGCCAAAGACCCCACCTGTCCGAGCGTCGGCTCGGCGCCCGGGGTGACCCTGGCAACAGTGAAAAAGGCCTACCCCTCCCTCTTCTGATGAACCTGCCGGCCCCAATCGTTACTTTGATCATTGCGGTGCCGATGGCGGCGGCGATCGCCGTGTTCTTCTGGAGCCTCGACCGGATTCGCAAGGAGCGTACGGCTCCCGTGT
>Ga0307282_10000058_pt1 | contig 28466 bp, 30 predicted proteins | sample ER_DNA_121_FD_194475 | JGI IMG/M metagenome (GOLD analysis project Ga0307282, IMG submission 194475) | Bulk soil microbial communities from the East River watershed near Crested Butte, Colorado, United States - ER_DNA_121 | ecosystem: Environmental > Terrestrial > Soil > Floodplain | place...
CGACGTCCGATCAGCCACCAGGACAAGTGGCGCAGGTCATTCAAGCCGGCTATATGATCGGCGATCGTGTCCTGCGTCCGGCGCTTGTGGCTGTGAGCAAAGCCGTTTCGAAAGCGCCGACGTCTGCCAATGACAACCCGCGGCCTGCGGGACAATAGTTTTCAGCGCAACGCGATGCCGTCGCGGACCGTTCGGAAACGCCCGAACGCCTGATCCCATTTTTCAGCGGGGCTTACGCCGATCACGCGCAAAAAGCCGCCTGGACTGAAGCGCACCCATTGCACCAGCGACACCGAATCGCCCGCCGGACCTTTGCCATTTGCGCGGATCTCGTGACCCGGCGCGCCACCAACGCGCATCGACTCCGATGATTGTATCGAGAGTTCGCGTACCGGGGCGGTTGTCAGCAGATTTCGCGCGAACTGCGCGCGATCGGCCGCCTCGGGCGGCCCGCCACGATCAATCGACACGATCATGAAAGGTTTGCGTTCATTGTTGTCGGGCGGGCCATCGGCCAGGATAACGGTGCCCGCCGGCATGACCTGCATGACCTGAAAGCCCGACAGATCGCCGAGCTTGAAGGGCAGCAGGCTGAGTTGTTCGGTGATCGGCGCTGGTCGGAACGTGACGCTTGCGAGCGCTTTGCGAACGACCGAATCGGAGTAGACCGACAGCGCGCTTTCCGGCACCTCGACATTGACCAGCATGGTGAGGTCGGGCACGGACTGGCCGATGGCCATGGCCAGCAGCGACCAGCGGTGCACCTTGCCGCCGTTTTGTTGTGCCACCCCGCTGATCAGAAAGCCGATGCCGTTCTCGAACGGAAAGCTTTCGCGCTTCAATTGGTCGAGGCCCTGTTGAGTCAGGCTGAAAGCCGAATTTTCAAGGTCGCGGTACGCACTGGCCGGAAGATCGAGGATGGCGATGACGGCATTGCGTTCGGTGTCTTCGAACCCCGGAAGGCGAGTGCTCAGTTTCATGTCCCCGGGCGGGTCAAGGCCAATCCGCAAACCAGGCGGAAAAGCCGTCTCGGCTGGTACGATGAGAGTGGTGCTGGCCAACCCGGCCCAGGCCGCGAAGACAAATACAAACAGACGACGGAACATGCCTTGCGGACTCCAAAAGATGCCACCCCGGGGGCCTGCGTAACCGGGCTTGCCTGCTGCGGCAATGGCCCAATAACCATTGATGAACCCATGAGCCCTAAGCTCGCGATTTCGTGACCAACTGACTTGCGGGGCCCCGGGGCTCTCCTATATGAGCCATTGAGCCGCAGAAATGCGGCGAAACGCGTATCCAGGGGGCTGGATCGGGGGTCTGCGGATGAGCCGCTGAGATTCCCACTCGGGCGCCAAGCGGCCCGGCCGGCCTGCCGCAATTTGAGAGGAAGAACCATGGGCAAGGTCATCGGCATCGACCTCGGCACCACCAATTCGTGCGTTGCCGTCATGGAAGGCAAAACGCCGAAAGTTATCGAGAACGCCGAAGGCATGCGGACGACGCCTTCGATTGTCGCCTTCACCGATGATGGCGAGCGTCTCGTCGGCCAGCCGGCCAAGCGCCAGGCGGTCACCAATCCTGAAAAGACCATTTTCGCGGTCAAGCGCCTGATCGGGCGGCGCTACGACGATCCGATGGTCGAGAAGGACAAGAAGCTCGTCCCCTACAAGATCTCCAGGGCCTCGAATGGCGACGCATGGGTCGAAGCTGACGGCAAGACCTATTCGCCGTCGCAGATATCCGCCTTCATCCTTCAGAAGATGAAAGAGACGGCGGAAGCCAATCTCGGCCAGAAGGTCGAGCAGGCCGTCATCACCGTTCCGGCCTATTTCAACGACGCGCAACGTCAGGCCACCAAGGACGCCGGCAAGATTGCCGGGCTTGAAGTGCTGCGCATCATCAACGAGCCGACAGCAGCCGCTCTCGCATACGGCCTCGACAAGCAGAAGACCGGGACCATTGCGGTCTACGATCTGGGCGGCGGTACTTTCGATATTTCGATCCTTGAGATCGGCGATGGCGTGTTCGAAGTGAAGTCCACGAACGGCGACACGTTCTTGGGCGGCGAAGACTTCGATATGCGGCTCGTGAACTATCTGGCCGACGAGTTCCAGAAGGAACAAGGCATCGACCTGCGGCGCGACAAGCTCGCACTGCAACGCCTCAAGGAAGCCGCGGAGAAGGCGAAGATCGAGCTGTCGTCGACGACGCAGACTGAAATCAATTTGCCATTCATCACGGCAGACGCTTCGGGTCCGAAGCATCTGACGATGAAGCTCACCCGCGCCAAGTTCGAGGCGCTTGTCGACGATCTCATTCAGAAGACGATCCAGCCCTGCAAGCAGGCGCTCAAGGATGCCGGCATCTCGGCCGCACAGATCAATGAGGTCGTGTTGGTCGGCGGCATGACGCGTATGCCGAAGGTGCAGGAAGTTGTGAAGCAGCTGTTCGGCAAGGAGCCGCACAAGGGCGTCAACCCGGACGAAGTGGTTGCCGTCGGTGCGGCCATCCAGGCGGGCGTGCTGCAGGGCGACGTCAAGGACGTGTTGTTGCTCGACGTGACTCCGCTGTCGCTCGGCATCGAGACGCTGGGCGGCGTGTTCACCCGGATCATCGATCGCAATACCACCATCCCGACCAAGAAGAGCCAGGTCTTCTCGACCGCCGAGGATAATCAGAACGCGGTCACCATCCGCGTGTTCCAGGGGGAGCGCGAAATGGCGTCTGACAACAAGTTGCTCGGTCAGTTCGACCTGGTTGGCATTCCGCCGGCACCGCGTGGCGTGCCGCAGATCGAGGTCACGTTCGACATCGACGCCAACGGCATCGTCAACGTTCAGGCGAAGGACAAGGCGACCGGCAAGGAGCAGCAAATCCGCATCCAGGCTTCGGGCGGCCTGTCCGAAGCGGACATCGAAAAGATGGTCAAGGATGCGGAAGCGCACGCCGAAGAGGACAAGAAGCGCAAGGCCGCGGTCGAGGCCAAGAACCATGCTGAGGCGCTGGTGCATTCCACCGAGAAGGCGCTCTCCGAGCATGGCTCGAAAGTGGGCGACACGGAGCGCCGGGCGATTGAGAACGCCATGGCGGACCTGAAAGAGGCGCTCAAGGGCGACGATGCATCGGCCATCCAGGCCAAAACCAACGCGCTGGCCCAGGCTTCGATGAAACTGGGCGAGGCGATGTACAAGCAACAGCAGGAAGCGCAGGCCGCTTCCGGCTCCGGCGGTGAGGGCGGCGCCTCCGGAGAAAAGAAAGAAGACGTGGTCGACGCGGAGTTTACCGAGGTCGACGACGACAAGAAGAAATCCGCCTGACCGTAGGGCGTAAGCCATGGGCAGGCCGACCGTGAAAAATGCCACCCCCGGGCATCAGTCCGGGGGTGCATGTTTGCGGGGGCCAAGGGAGCCCGAATCAAGTACGGCTCTTCCGGCGCTGTGAATCTGGGGCGGAATACGAATGTCCAAGCGCGATTATTACGAAATTCTCGGCGTTTCCCGGACCTCCACCGAGATTGAGCTGAAGGCAGCGTTCCGCAAACTTGCGATGCAGCACCACCCGGACCGTAATCCGGGGAACAAGGAGTGCGAGCATCGTTTCAAAGAAATCAACGAGGCCTACGACGTCCTCAAGGATAGCGACAAACGCGCTGCCTATGACCGTTTCGGTCATGCCGCCTTCGAGCACGGCATGGGCGGTGCCGGCCACGGCTTCGGCGCCGACTTTGGTTCGGCCTTTGCAGACATTTTTGAAGGCATCTTCGGAATGGGATCCACGCGCGGCCGCGGTTCCGGTCGCGAGCGCGGTTCTGACCTGCGCTACAATATGGAGATCACCCTCGACGAGGCCTTTGCCGGCAAGACAGCCCAGATCCGTATTCCGACGTCGGTGACCTGCGAGGCCTGCTCCGGAAGCGGCGCCAAGGCCGGTACAAAGCCAAAATCGTGCTCGAGCTGTGGTGGGGCAGGCAAGATTCGGCACGCGCAGGGCTTTTTCACCCTCGAACGCACCTGTCCGACCTGTCATGGCCGTGGCCAGGTTATCGACGATCCGTGCAAAGTGTGCAGCGGCGGAGGGCGGGTGACCCGCGAGCGCACGCTTTCGGTGAACATCCCGACCGGCGTGGAAGACGGGACTCGCATTCGCCTTGCTGGCGAGGGCGAGGCCGGCTTGCGGGGCGGACCGACCGGCGATCTCTACATTTTCCTCGAAGTTGCGCCGCACGAGTTCTTCCAGCGCGACGGCGCGGACCTGCATTGCCGGGTGCCGATCTCCATGGCGAGCGCCGCGCTAGGTGGGGAATTTGAGGTCCCGGCAATTGATGGCAGCAAGGTCCGGGTCAAGGTTCCACCCGGGACGCAGACCGGAGGCCGTTTCCGATTGGCCGGAAAAGGTATGCCAGTGCTGCGATCGAAACAAACGGGCGACATGTACGTTCAGGTAGCGGTGGAAACGCCGCAAAATCTTACGAGACGCCAACGTGAATTATTGGCCGAGTTCGAAAAGCTGTCGTCGGAGGAGACCCAGCCGGAATCGGCCAGTTTCTTCAGTCGAGTCAAAGAGTTTATTGACGCTCTCGCCAGCCGGAGCAGTCAATCGGGGAGACCATCTTGACCCCCTGCGCCGGTCCCTATACCCGTTTATGTTGCGGTTGAGCCCGCCGCTTGTACGCGTGACCTCGCATCAATGGCTTCACCTTCATTAGCCCGCGTCGAAAAAAAGAGTCTGCGTCTCGACGACGAGGTGCAATTCATCCGCTCATGGATCGAGAAACCGTTGTCGACCGGCGCCGTTATGCCGTCGAGCCGGATTCTGGCGCGCGCCATGGCGCGTTGCGTCGATCCCAAAACGGATGGCCCGGTCATTGAACTCGGTCCAGGCACCGGTCCGGTCACACAGGCGCTCGTTCGCCGTGGCATCGACCCCGCGCGATTGATTCTTGTCGAATTCAATCCCGATTTTTGCCGTCTGTTGCGTGCGCGTTATCCGGCGGCGACTGTCGTGCAGGGCGATGCCTACCGCTTGCGTCGCCTGCTGGAAGACTACGTGGACGAGCCGGCTGCCGCCGTGGTTTCGGGACTTCCGCTCGTGACCAAGCCGCTGCGCACGCGGCTACGTCTGATTTCCGATGCAATGACGCTGCTCGCGCCAGACGCGCCGTTTGTGCAATTCACTTACGCGATGTTGCCACCAATTCCGAAAAAGCTACCGGCCGTGCGCGCGCAAGCTTCGGAAATGATCTGGATGAACCTGCCTCCGGCTCGCGTGTGGGTCTATCGCAGCTACTGACGGTGTGGTGTCATGGCCCGCGAAAGCGGAGCCGTTGATGCCGATCCCCAAAATCCTCGTTCTACCCGGATCGACGCGCGTCGGCTCGCACAATGTCAAGTTGGCGGCATTGGCTGCAAAAGAGCTGACGCTGCTCGATGTCGACGTGACCCGCATTTCGCTCGCCGACTATCCCCTGCCGCTCTACGAGGCCGATCTCGACGCCCGCGCCGGACAACCCGTAAATGCACTGAAACTCAAACAGATGATCATGGCGCATCAGGGTGTCTTCATCGCCAGTCCCGAGTATAGCGCATCGGTAACGCCAATTCTGAAAAACGCCATCGACTGGGTATCGCGCGTTCGCGAGCGAGGTGATCCGACCTATGCCGCCTTCAAGGGGCGCGTATTCGCGATCGCTTCGGCGTCTCCGGGACGCGCCGGTGGTCTGCGCTCGCTAATGGCATTACGCCAGATTTTGGAGCTCGGCTGCGGCGCACTTGTGATACCCGAGCAACTGGCGATCCCGCGTGCCGACACAGCCTTTGACGAGATGGATAACATTGCCGATACCGGCGTCGGCAATCTCTTCCGCGCGCAGCTTGAACGTCTCGTGGAGATGTCGCGACTTGTTGCAAAGGGAGTATGACGTGGCGCTCGAAGCACGCGAAAGGCTGATCGTTGCTCTCGACGTGCCATCAGTGGCAAAGGCTGAAGCCATGGTGATGCGCCTCGGCGACTCGGTGCGCTTCTACAAGATCGGGTATCAACTCGCTTTTGCCGGGGGCTTGCCCTTCGCCACGGAATTGGTCGCATCCGGCAAGCAGGTTTTCCTCGATCTCAAGCTGCACGATATCGGCAACACGGTCGCCAAGGGCGTCGAGAGCGTCGCTCAACTCGGCGCGACGTTTCTCACCGTGCATGCCTATCCGCAAACGATGAAAGCGGCGATCGAGGGCAGGCGTGGGTCAAAACTGCGTATCCTGGCGGTGACCGTGCTCACATCATATGACGACGCGGATCTCGCTGCCGCGGGCTACGAGATGGATGTCAAGGAACTTGCCTCGGCGCGCGCGGCACAGGCGCGCGACATCGGGATCGACGGATTGGTGTGTTCCGCGGAAGAGGTTGCAACACTGCGCGACATCGCCGGAGCCGGGATGGTTCTGGTGACGCCCGGTATCCGGCCGACGGGCAGCGATGTCGGCGATCAGAAGCGTATCGTAACGCCGGCGCAGGCGATCAAGGCCGGCGCCGACTACCTTGTGGTGGGACGGCCAGTGGTGGAGGCAGCGGATCCAAAAGCCGCGGCGGATGAGATCGTCGCGGAGATCGATGCTGCGGTTCAATGAGGGTGATGGATGCTTAAGGGTTACTGGGTTGCGAACGTCGATATTTCAAATCTCGACCAATACAAGAAATATGTCGCGGCCAATGCCGTAGCGTTCCACAAATACGGCGGCAGGTTCCTGACGCGCGGCGGCAAATCGGAAATAGTTGAAGGCAAGTTGCGCTCGCGTATCGTTCTCATTGAGTTCCCGAGTTTTGATGCGGCGCTTGCCTGCTATCACTCACCGGAATATGCCGCTGCGAAAGAGTTTCGCGAATCGGCGTCGGTCGCGGATATCGTCGTTCTGGAAGGTTACGACGGCCCGCAGCCTTAAGGACACTTAGTGCTTTTCACAATCCATCCCGCTATACCCACGCTCACGTTCCGGGAGTTGGATCCATGGCCGAAATGAGGCTCGTGGTCGCCGGCGCCGGCGGACGGATGGGCCGCACGCTGGTCAAGGCGATCGCAGACAGCAAGGACTTCGCGCTCGCGGGCGCCTTGGAAGATGCGCGTTCGCCGCTGATCGGCTGGGACTCCGGCACGCTTGCCGGATTGCCCGAGAACGGCATCAAGCTGGCCGGGGATGCGGCGCCATTGTTGGCGAAGGCCGATGGGATCATCGATTTCACCGCGCCCGTCGCGAGCGTTGCCTTTGCCGCGCTCGCGGCGAAAGCTGGCAAGGTTCACATCATCGGGACCACGGGCCTCAGTGCTGCCGACGAGGCAAAGATCAAGGAAGCCGCAAAAACCGCGGTGATCGTCAAGTCAGGTAACATGAGTCTTGGTGTCAATCTTCTGGCCGCGCTCACCAAGCGGGTGGCGAAGACACTCGACCGGTCGTTCGATATCGAGATTCTGGAAATGCACCACAATCAGAAAGTTGACGCGCCGTCGGGCACGGCGTTGCTGCTTGGCCGAGCGGCGGCAGACGGACGGGGGATTGATCTCGACAAACAGTCGGTGAAGAGCCGTGAAGGCCACACCGGCGCGCGGAGGTCCGGCGATATCGGCTTTGCCACATTGCGCGGCGGCAGCGTGGTCGGCGAGCACAGTGTGATCTTTGCCGGTCCGGCCGAGCGGCTGGAGCTGGCGCACAAAGCCGAAGATCGGATGATCTTCGCGCGCGGTGCCTTGCACGCCGCGCGTTGGGCGCGCAGTCAGAAGCCCGGACTTTATTCGATGACTGATGTTCTGGGATTGAAGGACTTCTGAGGATGACTGATCGCCTTCTCGTGCTTGTGCGTCATGGTCAGAGCGAGTGGAATCTGAAAAACCTTTTCACCGGTTGGCGCGATGTCGATCTGACTGAAAAGGGCGTTGCTGAAGCACGCGAGGCCGCGCGCAAGCTGAAGGCGCAAGGAATCAAATTCGACGTCGCCTTTACATCGGCGCTCAAGCGCGCGCAGCGCACGCTGGACCTTATGCTCGGCGAATTGAGCCAGACTTCCATTCCGGTGATCAAGAACCAGGCGCTCAACGAACGCGACTATGGCGATCTTGTCGGACTCAACAAGGACGATGCACGCAAAAAATGGGGGGAGGAGCAGGTGCACATCTGGCGCCGCTCCTACGATGTGGCGCCGCCAGGCGGCGAGAGCCTTAAGGACACGCTCGCGCGCACTTTGCCTTACTATATCACGGATATCCTGCCGCGGGTCTTGCGCGGGGAACACGTTCTCGTTGCGGCTCACGGCAATTCGCTGCGCGCACTTGTCATGGTGCTTGACAAGCACACGCCGGAGAGCATCACCAAATTGAATCTTGAAACCGGAGTTCCGATGATCTACCGGCTAAATGCCGATTCCACGGTGGCTTCGAAGCTCGATCTGGCGGCCTAGCTACGCAGCTGCCGACATTCCAGCTTCCCAGCCGAGCATTGCCCGCTTTCGAGTTATGCCCCAGTGGTAGCCGGTCAGGTCGCCGCCTTTGCCGATGACCCGGTGACACGGAATCACGAAGCAGATCGGATTTTTGCCGACGGCCGCGCCGACGGCGCGCGCCGCTTTCGGCGAACCGGCGCTGGCGGCGAGATCCGAATAGGTGGTGACCGCGCCCATCGGGATATCGAGCAATTTTTCCCAGACGCGCACTTCGAAATCGGTGCCGATCAGGACAACGCGCAGAGGCTGGTCCTTGCGCCACAATGCCGGATCAAAGATGCGTCGTGCGGTGGCGGCGGTCGCGGCGAAGTCCTCGACGTAGTCCGCCCTCGGCCAGCGTGTCCTCATGTCCTTGAGCGCCTCCCGTTCCTTGCCGGCGTCGGCGAGAGCAAGCCCCGCCAACCCCCGCGGCGTCGTCATCACAAGTGCCATTCCAAACGGGCAGGGATGAAACCCGTAGGTGATGGTCAGACCCTCACCGCCCGCTTTCCATTCGCCCGGCGACATGGCCTCGTGGGTGACGAAGAGATCGTGGAGCCTGCCGGGGCCTGACAGACCGACCTCGTAGGCCGTATCGAGAATGCTTGCCGAAGAGCGCAACAATTCCCGCGCTCGATTGAGCGTCAAGGCTTGGAGAAAGGCTTTCGGTGTCAGTCCGCACCAGCGGCGGAACAGGTGGTGCAGATCGGTCGCGGATACTCCGGCCGCATTTGCGATCACATCGATCTCCGGTTGAGACCGCCAGTTTCCGCGAATGTGGGCGATGGCGCGGCGCACGACATCGTAGTCGGCCGCCGCGGTCGAGAGTGGGGCGAATTCCGTGAAGCGCTCGGTCAGCGCTGACTTTGCAAGGTTCATGTTCATGACCGGTATCTAGGAGAACCAGGAGCGCCGAACCACCCGATTTCTGGCTAGCTGAAGACAGTTCGTGTGGGCCCGCGACGCGCCTCACTCAGCGCTTTCAGAAGTTCCTTGGCAAAACCCGCTTTTTCGTCCGGACTTAGAAAGCCTGCGATTGTCAGCTTTTTGCCGCATGAGATCAGAAACAACCGATCGATTCCGAACTCATCGATTTCGACCTTGTCGAGTTGGACCCAGAGAGGATTAAGCACCCATTCCCGCACACGACCGAAATGACTGACCTTGCGGACTGTGAGTACCGAGGGGGTAACCGTCACCTGTTCGTACGCCTCGGCATGGCGGTAGTTGAGTCGGAACGCCCAATACAGCAGCAGCACGTCGAGGCCGAAGAAACCGAGAACCGGCCAGGCTCCGGCCAGCAGAAACAGAATCCCGGCAATAAAGCTGATGCTTCCGAACAGGAGCATCAGAATGAGAAACCCGACGCGACCAAGCGAGCGATGCGGTGTCAACGTCGCTGAAAAGATCGTGGGTTCGAGGTCGTCGGCGTTGTCGGTGACCATTGTGCTCAGTATACCGAAATCATGGCAAAAAAGCCCGCGCCTAGAACTCTGACCAAAGCGCCTAAACGCAAGGTGCCAAAACGCGCAAAGGTCAAATCGGCGCGCAAACGCGCGGCGGCCGATGCCAAGGCCGCTGCAGGCGTACTTCCGCAATGGACAACCGCGCAGATCGAGGAAGCGTTCCGCCGCTTCAAGGCCGCCAATCCGGAACCGAAGGGCGAACTCCGGCACCTCAATGCGTTTACGCTGTTGGTGGCGGTTGTGCTTTCAGCGCAGGCGACCGATGCCGGCGTCAACAAGGCAACGCCAGCGCTCTTTGCACTTGCCGACACGCCTGAAAAAATGGCGGCCCTCGGCGAGACTCGTGTGCGGGATTTGATAAAGACCATTGGTCTGTTCCGCACGAAGGCAAAGAACGTAACTGCATTGTCGCGCAAGCTCATCACCGACCATGGTGGGCAGGTGCCGCATTCGCGCGAAGCCTTGGAAGAACTGCCCGGCGTCGGCCGCAAGACCGCCAATGTCGTGCTCAACATCGCCTTCGGCGAACCGACAATCGCCGTCGATACTCATATATTTCGCGTCGGCAACCGTACAGGAATGGCCACCGGCAAGACACCGTTTGAGGTCGAAACGAAATTGGATCAGGTCGTTCCGGCGACATATAAGCGCCACGCCCACCATTGGCTTATTCTGCACGGACGCTACACTTGCGTGGCGCGCAAGCCGCTGTGTGGAAAGTGCATTATCAGCGACCTGTGCCAATGGCCGGGAAAAAGGGTCGCGTAAGAGGGAGAGCGCGTATGGAAGGCAGCAGTAGCGGCAGGGCCACGCTCGTCACGCGCGCTGACCCCAAGGCTTGCTTCGAGCGCGCCGGCCTTCCAGCCAAATCAGCCGCTGAGTGGCACAAGACCGGGCTTCGCGTCACCGGGAATTTCAAGCGCGATGCCGTGGCAGGCAGCAAATACTGGCGCGCCGGCGCCGACCTGCTCGCGAAGCTGCCCAAAAAGCCCAAGCGCAGCGACGAACAAAAGCTGGCGGCGGACATCATCATTTCAAGTTGCCGGCGCGCGCGGGAGGACTTCCTTCAGCGGCACGCCGAGATTGTCTATCGCAAACTTACGGGGAATCTCTCGAATTTTGTGCGTGTGGATGAGCTGGCCTATGAGGCGGGGAAGCTCGTTCCCGGCCTGACGCCCACGCACAAGCAGGTCGATGCCGAAAGCACATTGATGCAATCCGAGAAAGACGGGGTCGAGGTTGACCAGGGCATTTTTCTCGCGCAGGCGCTCGCCATTCCTGCTGCCGGACTACACCTCTGCAAGTCGATGCTGCTCCCCAAGCGCGAAGCGATCGAGCGCGGCGACGAATTCGCCAAACGCGGAGCGATCAATTTCGGTCCGGCGAAGGCCGAACGGCAGGGCAAGGCCGCGGTCGTAACGGTCTGCAATCCCCGATTTCTCAACGCCGAAGATGACGACACTCTCGACGATACCGAGACGGCCGCCGACATCGCCATCCTCGATCCCGCGAGCGAGATCTGCGTTTTACGCGGCGACCTCGTCGATCATCCCAAATACCGCGGCCGCAAGATTTTTTCGGCGGGAATCAATCTCACGCATCTCTACCGTGGCAAGATTCCATATCTTTGGTACATCCGCCGCGACATGGGCATCGTGAACAAGATGTTGCGAGGTTTGGCGATTGCACACGCAAACCCGGACGAAGTGTACGGCGGAACGCGTGAGAAGCCCTGGGTCGCGGGCGTCGACGTGTTCGCAATCGGCGGCGCCTGTCAATATCTCTTGGCAATGGATTACGTGGTTGCCGGTAGCGATGCCTATATGACTCTGCCGGCGCGTAAGGAAGGCATCATTCCGGGGGCGGCGAATTTGCGTTTGACGCGCTTTGTTGGCGCGCGGGCGGCACGCCAGGCGATCATGATGGGCCGCCGCTTCGAGTGCGACAGTCCGGAGGGTCGGATGATCTGCGATCTCATCGTGCCACCCGGCGATATGGACGCTGCGATCGCGCGCGTGGTCGAAGATTTCACGGGCTCCGGCGTGGTCAGCGCGGCGGGCAACCGCCGTGCCTTCCGTGTCGGGGAAGAGCCGCTCGATACATTCCGCCGCTACATGGCCGTGTATTGCCGCGAACAGGCCTATTGCCATTTCAGTCCGGCGCTCATTGCAAATCTTGAAAAGCACTGGAACGCCGCGCAGCGGAAAATCTGAACAGGCATCCCGGGGAGGCGAATGCCGCGTCTGCAGCTCAAGGCCGTCAATCTTGCGCCGCGCCGGGAGGCCTTCGAGCCGATCGAGATTGCAACGCGCGATGAGATCGGGGCGCTTCAGCTCAAGCGGCTGAAATCGACACTCAATCATGCATACGACAATGTCGCGCACTACAAGAAGGCCTTCGACAAGGCAGGCGTCCATCCGGACGATCTGAAATCTTTGGACGATCTGAGAAAATTCCCATTCACCAGCAAGGACGACCTGCGCGCCCATTATCCGTTCGGTATGTTCGCAATCCCTCGCGAACAGGTGCTGCGCGTGCATGCCTCATCAGGCACGACCGGCAAGCCCACGGTCGTTGGCTACAGCCGACGCGATCTCGACACCTGGGCCGAAGTGATGGCGCGCTGCATGCGCGCGGCAGGATGTCAGCCCGGCATGCTGGTACAGAATTCCTACGGCTACGGATTGTTCACCGGCGGTTTCGGGTTTCACTACGGCGCCGAACGGCTGGGCATGACGGTGGTGCCGGTGTCGGGCGGCATGACGGAAAGGCAGGTGCGTCTGATCACCGATTTCAGGCCCGACGTCATTTTCGTAACGCCGAGCTACATGCTCGCGGTGCTCGATGAGTTCCACGCCCAAGGCGTCGATCCCCGACAAAGCTCTCTCAAGATTGCAATGTGCGGCGCCGAGCCGTGGACCAATGCCATGCGCGCCGAGATCGAGGATGCATTCGATCTGCACGCCATCGATAACTACGGGCTGTCCGAGATCATCGGGCCCGGCGTCTCCTGTGAATGCATCGAGAGCAAAGACGGTCCGCACATCTGGGAGGATCACTTTTATCCCGAAGTCGTCGATCCCGCGACCGGCAAGGTTTTGCCGGATGGCGAGGTCGGCGAGCTGGTGTTCACAACGCTTACCAAGGAAGCAATGCCGATCGTGCGTTATCGCACACGTGATCTCTCTCGCCTGCTGCCGGGCACGGCGCGTTCAATGCGGAGAATGGAGAAGGTGACCGGGCGATCCGACGACATGATGATCGTACGCGGCGTCAACGTATTCCCCAGCCAGATCGAGGAGATCATTCTCAAGGACGCGCGCCTGGCGCCGCATTTTGTGATCGAGTTGCGGCGCGTCGAGCGTCTTGATGAAATCACCGTTGTCGTGGAGGCTCGCCCGGATGCGGATGATGGCGTCTTCACCGCGTGCGACCGCGATCTCGCGCATCATATCAAGGCTTTCATCGGAGTGACCGCAGCCGTGCGCACGGTAAAACCGGGCACCATCGAGCGCTCTGTCGGCAAGGCCGAGCGGGTAATCGATCTGCGGACGAAGACCTGACAGTCAGCGGCGTGCTTCGATCAGTTCCGTCCGGGCCCCGGACAGCTTCTTGTGCACGTGAACCATGAAGGCCATCGCAAAAATCGGCGTCGCCAGGTTCATGATGGGGACCGATACGAAGGCGGCAATAAACATGCCTGCGGTGAAAAGATAGGCCGCGTTGGCCTTGCGCATGGCCTTGGCTTCGTCCGGAGGACGAAAGCGCATCGCGGCCAGTTCGAAATATTCACGGCCGAGCAGGTAGGCGTTCGCCAGAAATAGAATGATGAGGCCGAGTCCGGCGAACAGCACGAATGGAAGGGCGCACAGATAGACCAGGAGTGCCAGCACGGCGACTTTGACGCCTTCGACGAAGGCCAGCAGAAATGGCAAAGCACTTCCGGCCGGGTCGGTTGGATAGTGCTCTCGTTCGACCGCCTCGCCGACTTCGTCGACGAAAAAGCTGCCGACAAAGGCGGTCACGGCCGGCATGAGAAACAGCGCGCCGGTGATGATGCCCAAGCTGGCAAGAATCGACACCACCCAGGCGAGCGCAGCCCAAGCGGCATGCGGCGCTACGCCTGCCGTCTGCTCGGCCCAATTGGCGCCAGTTTCCGCCCAGCTAGCCAGCACGCGCTGCAGAACAACGCCGATGGTCACGATGAGGATGAGGGCAAGCCCGACGGCCTTGAGCAACACGCGGCGCAAGGCTGGTGCGAACATTTGCGAGAGAGCTTTGATGGCGGCATCGATCATGCCGGCAGACGTAATGTCGGTTGTCTCCGCAGGCAAGGCCGGCGTCTACGCGACCGGCGAGAGTCTGTCTTCGTCCGCGGGTACAAGCCCGACGATCTGTTCGGGATCGGTAACCGGTACATCGGCCCAGGCGATCGCCTTGTAGTCGAAACCACGCACAATGGTCAGCTTCACCACCTCGAAATACGGAGAGATGTCGAAATCCCGCGGGGCATAGAGCGAGGAATGCCGGATTTCCAGGATTTCCCGCCAGGCAGCTTCGCTGTCGAGCCGCGTGACTTTCGGCAGGATCGGGTAGCGCACGGTTTCGAAGGCCTGTGCGATAAGCGCCGAGCAGATGATGCGCGTGGGATGACCGGAGCCGAGCGCGATCATGCGGCGGCGCCAACGTTGCGGCAGCGGCATCGGGAAAAGATAGCGCATGAGATCGATGATGTTCTTGAGGTCGTAGTCGAAGCCAATTCGCTCGGCTGCGTAGGCGCAGACGCGTGCACGATCTTCATCATCGAGTTGGGTCGGGCGGCAAATGCGGGTGTGGAAACGGGCATATTTCGACAGCGGCGCGGCGACGACGCCTTGTCCGATATTGGCTTCTACCAGGACCAGCGGTTCGCCGTCAGAAGTGGCGCGGTCCCCGATAGGACCGACATATAGCGCGGCGTGCGACCAGGTGGATTGGGTGAGATACTTGATGACGCCCGAGATGTGATTGTTTCCCTCGACCAGCAGCACGTCGCCGGGTTGCAGGGTCGCTCGCAAAGCATCGGGATCGGATGGCGTAAAAGGCTCGTAGCCTTGTACGGGCTTTTCCAGATAGTGGGCCAGAACGCGTCCGACCCCGTCGACCACCCAGCTCATGACCGATCCCCGGCGCCAGTTCTTGGCGCTCAAGTCTTGCCCTCTGCGGCTCAGCATGAAATTTAAGTGAAAACTCATTGCAATTTAGTTCACTGATTTTCGCGTGGCGATCCCGCCGGAACTTACGAATCGTTAGCCATAAAATTTGCCGCTGGAGGCGTGTTCAGGCATCCTGTCGGCCTCCAGCAACGATCGGACACCATGTCGGGGCTCAGCCGACGTTCATTTCTCGCCGTCTCAGTGGCAGTTGTCGCGGCACCGTCGGTCGTGCGCGCGCAGAGCGGCGCCGACCTCGATGTGGCGATTGTCGGAGCCGGCGCGGCCGGCATTGCTGCGGCGCGGCGCATTGCTGCCGCCAACCGCCGGTTTGTCCTGCTGGAGGCGAGCGATCGGCCCGGGGGGCGCTGCGTCACCGATTCCGCCATCTTTGGCGTCCCCTTTGATCTCGGTGCGCACTGGATTCATCGGCCGGACGGCAATCTTTTGACAGGCTCGGCTCAGACGACGGCGCTCGACATCTATTCCGCTCCGCGGGGCCAGACGGTTCGCATTGGTCCTCGAAATGCGCGCGACTCCGAGCTGGAGGGCTTTGTTACCGCCATGGTGCGGGCCCGTCGCGCCATCGTCGATGCGGGTCGGGGCAGAGCGGACGGTCCGGCAGCGCGTGCTTTGCCGGCCGATCTTGGTGACTGGCGGCCGACGATCGAATTCGTGCTTGGACCATTCACCTGCGGCAAGGATCTTGCAGCGGTTTCTGCGGCGGATCTTGCGCGGGTGCCGGAACGCGAAAACGATGCTTTTTGCCGGCAGGGCTACGGCGCGCTGATCGGGAGACTCGCGGCCGGCCTTCCGATTCGATTGTCAACGCCCGTTACGCGCATCGAGTGGGATCGCAACGGCGTCGACGTCGTGACGGCCAAGGGTCCGGTGCGCGCGCGTGCCGCTATCGTCACCGTGTCGACGAATGTGCTTGCTTCCGGAAAGATTGCGTTCAAGCCCGAGATTGCCCGCCGACATCTCGATGCCGCTACGGCGCTGTCGCTCGGCAGTTACGATCACATTGCGCTCGACATTCCGCGCAATCCGACGAACCTGCAACGCGACGACCTCGTATTCGAGAAATCCTCCGGCCGGCGTACCGCGGCCCTGCTGGCCAATGTGTCGGGCACCAGCCTGCATCTTGTCGATGTTGCGGGCGATTTCGGCCGCGAGTTGTCGGCCAAAGGCGAAGCGGCGATGATCGAGTTTGCCCGCGAATGGATCGCATCGCTGTTCGGCTCGACGGCCAAGAACGCAATCAAGCGCAGCTATGCCACCCGATGGAACGAAGACCCATTTGTTCTGGGGGCGATGTCGGGAGCCACCCCGGGCAGTGTCGATGCGCGAAAGATTTTGGCCGAGCCGTTCGCCGGCCGCGTATGGTTGGCCGGCGAAGCCTTGCACGAAACGCAGTGGGGGACGGTGAATGGCGCCTGGGAATCGGGTCAACGCACCGCGGAAGCAGCGCTACGACAGCTGGGCGCGTTGAAAAGCCCCGAAGTAGACAAGCCGAAGCCGGCACAGCGTTCGCGCAGGCGTAATCGCTAGCCCCGGGTCGTCAGGCGCGCAATACACCGCCGGTGCGCTTCGTGACTTCCGCCACAACCTTTGCGGACAGCGCCTCGATCTCGGCATCGGTCATTGTCTTTTCGCGCGGCTGAATGGTCACGGCGATAGCGATCGACTTTTTGCCGGGCTCGATTCCTTTGCCTTCATAAACGTCGAACACCACGACGTCACTGATGAGTTTCTTGTCGACATTTTGCGCAGCGCGGACAATGTCGGCGGCTTTGACTGCGCTATCCATCACGAAAGCAAAATCCCGTTCGACAGGCTGGAACGGCGACAGTTCGAGCAGAGCTTTTGCGCGCGTGGCGCGCGCTTTCGGCTCTGGAATCCTTTCCAGAATGACCTCGAACCCCACAATTGGTCCCTCCGCCCGCAGGGCGGCGACGGCCCGCGGATGCAGTTCGCCGAAGTGACCGAGGATATTCTGCGGGCCGATCTGGATCGTGCCGCTGCGGCCCGGATGAAACCATGACGGGCCGCCAGGCACGACTTGCAGGGCCTGCATCGGACTGCCCGCCGCCGAAAGTACAGCGAAGGCGTCTGCCTTCGCATCGAAGGCGTCGACCGGGCCTGTTTTGTCCGACCAATGGCGTCCGCTGCCGGACGGTTTGGCAAGCGCGCGGCGCAGTCCGCTGGCCGCCGTCAGCTGATCCTCCGGCCCGTCGCCCTTGAAAATCTGGCCGACCTCGAACAATTTCACGTCGACATGACCCCGGTCGGCGTTGCGTTGCGACGCCATGATCAAGCCCGGAAGGAGGCTCGGACGCATATCGGACAATTCGGCAGCGATCGGATTTGCAAGAGACAGTTCAGGCTTGCCGCCACCGAACAATTCAGCCTCCTGCTTCGATATGAACGACCAGGTGACAGCCTCGACAAGTCCCCGTGCCGCCAGCGCGCGTCTCGCCTTGCGAGTCCGATTCTGCATCACGGTGAGCACCGGCTTGCGCGCATGCTCGCGGGCAAACGGCGTTGACGGGACGCGATCGACACCGACGATGCGCACAATCTCCTCGACGATATCAGCGCGCCCATGCACGTCCGGCCGCCACGACGGCACCGCCACCTTCATGCGCTCGCCCTGGCCGGCGGCGAAAAATCCGAGTTTTTCCAGCAAACGGCGAATGTCCGAAAGCGGCATTTTCAGGCCGGCAAGGCGCGGCAGTTCGCTCAAGGGAAAATCAATGACCTTTTCTTTCGGAGTCGGGTCACCGGCAACGACGAATTCGGATGCCTGACCGCCGCACAGATCGAGAACCATTTGCGTCGCAAGCTCGAGCCCCGGCACCATGAAGGCCGGATCAACGCCGCGTTCGAAGCGATAGCGCGCGTCGGAATTGATCCCGAGCTTGCGCCCGGTCTGGGCGATATTGAGTTCGTCCCACAGCGCGGACTCGATTAGCACATCGGTGGTGGATTCCGAACAACCGGTCGCTTCGCCGCCCATGGTGCCGGCGAGTGACTCGACGCCATTTTCGTCGGCGATAACGCACATGCCCTCATCAAGCGTGTAGATCTTGCCGTCGAGGGCGAGCAACTTCTCGCCGTTCTTCGCGCGACGAACCGTCAGGTTGCCGTGGACCTTTGCCGCGTCGAACACGTGCAACGGCCGGCCACGATCGAACGTCACGAAATTGGTGATGTCGACGAGCGTGTTGATGGGACGCAATCCGATTGCGGTGAGTCGCTTCTGCAGCCAGTCAGGTGAAGGTCCGTTCTTGACGCCGCGCACCAGGCGCAGGCCGAAAGCCGGACACAGCGACGGCGTTTTCCCGAAATCGAGCGTGACTTTGACCGGGCAGGGGAATGCTCCTTTTACCGGCTTTGGAATCTTGTTCTTGTATGTACCGATCGATGTTGCTCCGAGATCGCGGGCGATCCCGGCAACGCCGGTGCAATCCGGCCGATTGGGCGTGAGGTTGATCTCGATGACGGGGTCACCGGCGCCTGCCCACTCGACGTAGGATTTGCCGACGGGTGCGTCGGCGGGCAGATCGATGATCCCGTCGTGATCATCGGAGATCATCAGCTCGGCTGGCGAGCACAGCATGCCGCGGCTTTCCACGCCGCGTATTGTGCCGACCGCAAGGGTCATGTTCTTGCCCGGAATGAAAGTGCCGGGCGCCGAGAAAACGCCCTTCATGCCGGCGCGTGCGTTGGGAGCCCCGCAGACGACTTGAATCGGTTTGCCGTCACCGATGTCGACCATGCAGACCCTGAGACGATCCGCGTTGGGGTGCTTTTCGGCCGAGATGACCGACGCAATGACAAACGGCTTGAGCAGGCTTGACGCGTTTTCGACGTTCTCGACCTCAAGGCCGATCATAGTGAGTTGGTCGACGATCTCCGTCAGGGATGCGTCGGTCTCGAGATGCTCCTTGAGCCAGGGCAGCGTGAATTTCATGCTGGCTTTCCCGGCGAGGAGGAATAGAGAATCGGCAGCAGCGAAAAGACTATGATCGTAAAGACAATCGCACTGCGGATGCAAAGGCTGTACAGCTCGGACCGAATGATAAGTTCACGGTGTATGATGTCCTGAAGGCCATCGCCGGCATTGTTTATTTCATGCGCCTGGAATACCGACAGACAGCGCAGGCAGCCCAGCGCGATCAACAGATAAATGGCAATTTCGCTGACAACGATGCCGACCTCTAGATCACTGTCGGCGACGATCGGAGCGATCAGCCCAAGCCCGGCGATCATCATCGAAGTGTGAGTGAGCAAGCCTGTCGCTTTCGCATCGATGGAGGCAAAAGTGCGAGAGGCCTCCACCGACATCGCTTTGTCCCGCTTGCGCAAGCTCTCTTCATAATTGTGGATCTTGCCCGAATCCCAACCTCGCGTAACCAGCGCGAAAAACGCAAGCCGCGAGCTCGCAGGCTTCGACGGTGTCATGAGCTGAGGCCCCCGGCGAGCGTCGGAAAATCGAGCGGACGGAATCCGTAATGCGCGATCCAGCGCACGTCCGCTTCAAAGAACGCACGCAAGTCGTTCATGCCGTACTTGAGCATCGCGATGCGATCGATACCCAATCCCCAGGCGAAACCCTGATATTCATCCGGATCGAGGCCGCAATTGCGCAGCACATTCGGATGCACCATTCCGCAGCCAAGAATTTCCAGCCAGTCTTCGCCTTCGCCGAAACGGATCTCGCCTTTGTCGCGCTTGCACTGGATATCGACTTCCAGCGATGGCTCGGTGAACGGGAAGAATGACGGCCGGAAACGCATCTTCACGTTGTCGACCTCGAAAAAGGCCTTGCAGAATTCCTCGAGGATCCATTTCAGGTGACCAAAGTGCGATCCCTTGTCGATGACCAGGCCCTCGACCTGATGGAACATCGGTGTGTGCGTCTGGTCTGAATCACTGCGATACGTGCGGCCCGGACAGATCACGCGAATGGGCGGTTTATTGCTGAGCATGGTGCGCACCTGCACGGGCGAAGTGTGCGTGCGCAGCAACATCCGCGAGCCGTCGGGCTTCGGCGGAAAATAAAATGTGTCGTGCATTTCCCGCGCCGGATGGCCTTCCGGGAAATTCAATTTGGTGAAGTTGTAGTCGTCCGTCTCGATATCGGGACCTTCGGCGACAGCGAAGCCCATGTCGGCAAATATCGCGGTCAGTTCGTCGGTAACCTGGCTTATCGGATGCACGCGACCGATTTCGGCTGGCGCTTCGCGCACCGGCAAAGTGACGTCAACGGTTTCGGTATTGAGTCTGGCGTCGAGTGCGGCCGCGGCAAGCTTGTCCTTTGCCGTCGCGATTGCCGCGGTGACGCGATCCTTCAGTCCATTGATCGCGGGACCTTGCACCTTGCGCTCGTCCGGCGTCATGCTGCCGAGCGTTTTAAGCAGCGCCGACACCGAGCCGCTTTTGCCCAGCGCCGTTATGCGCACCGCTTCCAGCGCCGCTTCGTCCTTGGCCGAGACGACGCTTGCGAGAATCTCTTGTTCTAGCTTTGCGATGTTGGACATGGCTCACCACCCTGTCATCCGCGAGCTTGGCCCGCGCATCCCGCTTGGGATGGCACTGCGCCTGCCCGAGCGGAACGGCCGGGCAAACCCGACCATGATGTCAAAAGGCTTACGCCGGCAACGCAGCTTTGGCCCTTTCCACGATCGCCTGAAACGCGGCCGGCTCGCGGATGGCGAGATCCGACAGCACCCTGCGATCGACGGTCAACCCCGCTTTCGCCAGTCCGGCAATGAACCGGCTGTAGTTAAGTCCGAAGGGCCGCACAGCGGCATTTAGGCGCTGGATCCAGAGCGCGCGAAACGTGCGCTTGCGCCGCTTGCGGTCGCGGAAGGCGTATTGGTTCGCTTTCTCGACGGCTTGCTTTGCGACACGAATCGTATTCTTGCGCCGGCCATAATAGCCCTTGGCGGCTTTCAGGACCTTCTTGTGTTTGGCGTGCGACGTGACACCACGCTTGACGCGGGCCATGGGAAATCTCCTTGCAGAACGTGCGAATAGGTGACGAGAGACCGCCGCCAGAAGGCGGCGCGGAAAGGTCAGCCGTTCGGCAACCAGTACTTCTTGATGTTGTCGCCGTCGGTCTTGAACAGCACGTTGGTGCCGCGATGCTCGCGGATCGTCTTGGTCGTCCGCTTGATCATGCCGTGGCGTTTGCCGGTCTGCTGGTATTTCACCTTGCCGGTCGCGGTGATTTTGAAGCGCTTTTTGGCGCCCGATTTGGTCTTCAACTTGGGCATTTTGCTCTCCTCATCGGCGCGCAACGGGCGAAGCCCGCACGGCCGGAATATGCTCAAGCCGGATTAGGCCTAGAGCGGTGTGCTCGGGATTGAGCGTTAATCGCCGCCACGGCAGCCCTTACTAGCCGGGCGGCGATGGCCGGCGTTATGGCAGAGGCGGTGGGCCCACGCAACCACCAGCTTCCGGGCAGGTGAGTGACCTTGAAGTACCGGCGCGCCACCCCGATCCGGGCGGGGCGGCGCGGTGACTTAAATGCAAAGCGTTTCGGTGCCTAGCGTGGCGCCAGCACCATGATCATCTGACGGCCCTCGAACCGCGGTTCTGATTCGACCTTCGCGAGGGGGCCGGTGTCTGATTTTACGCGATCCAGCAATTTGAAGCCGAGTTCCTGGTGCGCCATTTCGCGACCACGGAAGCGCAAGGTGATCTTGACCTTGTCGCCGTCCTCGAAGAAGCGCTTCATCGAGCGCATCTTCACTTGATAATCATGATCGTCGATCATCGGCCGGAGCTTGATCTCCTTGATCTCGACGACTTTCTGCTTTTTGCGGGCTTCCGCCGCCTTCTTCTGCGCCTGGTATTTGTATTTCCCGTAATCCAGGATCTTGCAGACGGGTGGCGACGAGTTGGGGGCGATTTCGACCAGGTCGAGCCCCGCCGCCTGCGCCATATCTAGCGCGGCTTGGATGGGTGTGGGGCCGTGGTTATGGCCACTGGCATCGATTAGCTGGACCTCGCGGACGCGGATATCCTCGTTAATGCGCGGGCCGTCCTTCTGAACGGGCAGCGCGGACTTCATCGGACGACGAATGGCTATTTTCTCCCTCTATTGTTGCGACTGGTCCCCCGGCATGGCGTAACGCCGCGGGAATTGCAAAAGATTGGTAGAAACCGTGAAGAAGTCAACGCGGTTCCGTTGTCACATTCGACAAGTGGTTATCATTCGCGGCCAAACTATTCAAATTACTCTGATTTTGTCCGCTTATTTTATTTCGGCCGGCCGGGTGTCTTGGTTGACGCGGCAATCTCGCCGTAAATCCGCAGCATCTGCTCGGTAACGGCGGCCGAATTGAAATGCCCGAGCACCCACTCACGTCCGCGACGCCCGATGGTCGCGCGGTTCGGTTCCGGAATGGAAAATAACCGGAGCAAGGCCGCCGCCAGGGCTGCATCATCACCCGCCTGAAAGCGCAACCCTGCGATCCGGCTTTCGGGAACCGCCGGTGCCGTGAGGACGACGTCGGGACCCGCCCCAAGGTCGGACACAACGATCGGGCGGGCCATCGCCTGAGCTTCAAGAATTGCCCGCTGCACGCCTTCCGGCTGGATTGCCGCCGACACCACGACTGATGCGGCGGCGTAAGCCGCCGGCATGTCGGGAACGGGCGATGCCATGCGAACGACGTCCATGGTGCCGGTCGTCAGAACGAGGTCCCAGAGTTCGCCTGTGTAGCGGGTGCGCCCTCTGTCCTCGCCGACGAAAACGCACAGAAAATCCTTCAGCCCCATTTCCTTGAGCCGCTTGGCCGCCCTGACGACCACATGATGACCCTTGCGCCGCAGAATGCGGCCACTGATCAGAATGACCTTAGTACCGCGGTGGACTCCCCAGGCGGCGCGCATGGCGTCGGTGCGCTCGCGCGTGACGATCTCAGGATTGAAACGCTCCAGATCGATACTGCACGGCACTACCGTGATCCTGTCCCAGGGAGTGCCGTAGCGATCATTGATCAGTTGCGCGATCTGCTCGCTCGACGCAATAACGCGATCACCGCGAGCCATGATCCCATTATAGAGGCGCTTGAAAAGATTCTGCTCACGAAAACCTTTGTGCCAACTGGTCACGAACTTGATGCCGTTCAACCGCGCGGCAATCAATCCACTCCATGCGCCGGCGCGGCCGAATGCATGGATCACCTGGCAGCGCCTCTCCCGCGCAAGACGACCGAGAATGATTGCGTTGCGCAAAATCACGACGGGATTGTTGCTCGACACATCGAGCGGGACGAACGCGCCGCCAGCTGTCGTGACATCTGCTGCAAGTCGGCCGGCGCGCGACACGAGGACTGTCGAATGTCCTGCAGCGGCGAGGATACGTACGAGCTCGACCGCGCCGGCATCGGAAGCACCGCCATCGAGTGCCGGCACGATGACAAGCGCTGTCATCGATGCATTCGCCGCGAGAGGTGCGCGAGCCTTGCCCTTCAAAGCAACATCATCCGTTCCGACCGGCGGTGGTGCGGATGCAGGCAAACTCGACATGATCTGTTTTGCCCCCGGGCGACATTGTTTTCGAACGAATTTCAGCAGGCTTCTCGTCGCGTGCCGAACTTAGGGTATAGACGGCGCGGTTGACGTGGGCAACGGTTGCCTCTTGCGCCGGCGCGTGCCTTGCGGCGACAAGGAGGGCAGGCCCAACCGGATTTTTCTTGCCCATGAATGACGCCCGCCTGACCTCTCTTGCAGTAAATACTTCTTTGCCCGACAGGACCGTCGCCGTGCGCGTCCGCGAGGGCGAGAATCCGGGTCTGTTCTGGCTAAGCGGGTTCAAATCCGACATGAAAGGCACAAAAGCCGACGCGCTGGATCGTTGGGCAGGAGAGAAAGGCCGCGCGTGCGTGCGGTTCGATTATTCCGGCCACGGCGAATCGGGTGGAGTCTTTACCGACGGGACCATCGGCCGGTGGGTGGAGGAAAGTCTCGCCGTCTATCTGCGCTTTGCGCACGGCCCGCAGGTGCTGATCGGTTCATCCATGGGCGGCTGGCTGGCGTTGCTGCTTGCACGCGCGCTGTCCGAGCGCAGCGGTGCCGCTCCGGTTATCGGTATGGTGCTGATTGCGCCGGCGGTCGATTTCACCGAGGAGCTGATGTGGAAGCAGTTTCCGGACGTCACCAGGCGTGAGATTGAACAAAAGGGACTTTGGATGCGTCCGTCTGCCTATGGCGAAGAGCCTTATCCGATAACGCGTACGCTGATCGAGGACGGCCGTAAACATCTGCTGCTCGGCGGACTGATCGAAACCCGTTGCCCGGTGCACATCCTGCAAGGCGTGGAAGATCCGGACGTGCCCTGGAGGCACGCCGTTGAGCTTATGTCACGCTTTTCCCGCGATGACGTCGTATTGACCTTAATCAAGGACGGCGATCATCGACTCTCGCGTCCTGAAGACATCGAGCGACTGATCGCGGCCATCAAAGAGTTCTAGACAGGCGCCGCGTTCCATTCCTCCCGCACGTCCGGATCGGAATCGCGCGTGCGTTGCGAGAGAGCTGCGAATTTTTCACGCGGCAATAGTCGAGACAGCGCCCACACCGCGGCGCCCCGCACCAGAGGCGATGGGTCGTCAACCAAGCGCCCGACTTCGATGGCAAGCGCCTTATCGCCTGAGTTGCCGATCGCGATCAGCACATTTCTGACAAAGCGGTCACGACCAGTGCGCTTGATCGATGTCTTGGCAAAGAGCGCGCGGAATTGCGTATCGTCGAGACGGGCAAGATCTGCCAGGCGCGGCGCGCGCAAAGCGTCACGCGCTTCGAGCTTGGCCTCCCGGCCGCGGCTGGCAAACTTGTTCCAGGGGCACACTGCGAGACAATCGTCGCAACCGAAGATTCGATTTCCCATCGCGGCGCGTAATTCGCGCGGGATCGGGCCTTTATGCTCGATGGTCAAATATGAAATGCATCGCCGCGGATCGAGCTGATACGGGGCAGAAAACGCCGCGGTGGGGCAGATATCAAGGCACGCGCGGCAGGTGCCGCAGCTGTCGGGTTCAGGCGAATCCGTGGGAAGATCGAGCGTCGTGAAAATTGAACCGAGGAACAACCAGGACCCGTAGTGCCGCGACACCAGATTTGTGTGCTTGCCTTGCCATCCGAGTCCGCCGCGGGCGGCGAGCGGTTTTTCCATGACCGCGGCCGTATCAACGAAGACTTTCACGTCGCCGCCGCCGTTGGCCGTAAGCCAGCGCGCCAGATCTTTCAGGCGCGCTTTGATGAGGTCGTGATAGTCATCGCCTTGCGCATAAACGGAAATGGCCGCGTGGCCGCGTTGTCTCAGGATTGCTAGAGGATCGTCATCCGGCCCGTAATTCATTCCGAGCATGATGATTGAGCGCGTGTCGGGCCACAGCATCAGTGGGGACGCGCGACGTTCGGCGGTGGACTCGAGCCACGTCATGTCGCCGTGCGCGCCATCGGCGAGGAAACGCTCGAGTCGCGATTTCAATTCCGGTGCGGCATCAGGTTTCACAACGCCGAAGGCGTCGAATCCGAGCGCGCGTGCTCTCTCCGCAAGCGTGGCTTTTATCGCGAGAGGGTCTTTCAGAAATCGAGGTCGGCGTAGGTTTTCGACGGCGGAAGACCGGCCAGCGTGTCGGCGAGGATCGTCCTGAACGAGGGACGGGACTTCACCCGCGCGTACCAGTTCTTTGTCGCTTCGTCTGCGTTCCACGGCACTTCGCCCAGATAGTCGACGGCTGAGAGATGGGCAGCCGCTGCAAGATCGGCCAAGGTCAACCGGTTGCCGGCCAGCCAATCGCGCGTCTGCACGAGCCAGCCGATATAGGCGAGATGATAGCGGATATTATGGCGGGCTGCGCGCAGCGCCTCGGTATCGGGCGGCCCCCCACCTTGTTCCTGAGTCATATGGCGCTTGAAAACGCGCTCGTTCACCAGCGGGCCGCTGACTTCGGCGTGGAATTTGTCGTTGAACCAGTGCGCCAGCCGGCGCACTTCGACGCGTCGCCCGGGCTGCGGCGGCAGCAGGCGATCCTCGGCATTCTGGCCGTGATGGGTTTCCTCGATGTATTCGGCAACGATCCCGGCGCCTGGAATCGGCGGTTCGCCCTCGGCAACAAGAACCGGTAGCTCCGCCGCCGGGTTGAGCAGCAAAAATTCTTCCCGCCGTTCCCAGAAGCGCTCCTCGACCAGCCGAGCGGTGATGCCGTACTCGCCGAGGATCAGGCGCACATAGCGCGAATGCGGACAAAGCGGCTGATGGAAAAGTGTCAACATGACGTGCGGATATGCGAGCCCGCGCTGGTGAGAATCAATATCGCACTATAGAAAGGCGCGGCGGGGGTGCAAACCGCCGCGAATTACCGTCTTTTTTCGTTGCCTCACGGGCGCCTTTGCGTCAAAAGCGCTGGCCTCCATGTCCCCGGCGGCAAGCGCGCAATTTCCTTCCGGAGCAACTCATGCAATTCGATGCCCTCAAGTCGGCCGCATTCGGCTGGAGCGCGGCGTATATCGACCTGATCAAAGCGGCGGTTCTCGGCATCGTTGAAGGTCTGACGGAGTACCTGCCGGTCTCTTCGACAGGCCATCTGCTGCTACTGGAGCACGTGTTCGGTTGGGGCGACGACGCATTCGGCAAGTCGTTTGCCGTGTTGATCCAGCTCGGCGCTATTCTCGCGTTGCTGTCGATCTATTTCGGCAGGTTGTTGGCGCTCGCCAAAGATATGTTCACGTCGTGGCCCGCGGCGCGCTTCGTAATCGGCGTGCTGCTCGCCTTCCTGCCGGCGGCAGTGATCGGTGCACTAGCCTATCACTACATCAAGTCATATCTGTTCGACGTACGCGTTGTTTGCGTGTCGCTTATTGTCGGCGGTTTTGTCCTGATGTGGGTCGACCGGCTGAACTTGCAGGCGCGCTATCACGAAGCAACCGGTTTTCCGCTTCCCATGTATCTCGGCATCGGGATCATCCAATGCATTTCCATGATTCCCGGCGTGTCGCGCGCGGGTGCGACGATCGTTGGCGCGATGTTGTTCGGCGCCGATCGACGCTCGGCGGCGGAGTTCTCCTTCTGGCTCGCGATGCCGACCATGGTCGGTGCGTTCGCCTACGAGCTCTACAAGAGCCGGGGAGAACTCGCGCTCGGCGGCAATGTCGCGGTGACGGTGGTCGGATTCGTGTTCTCGTTCATATTCGGCTGGATCGTTGTGAAGACGTTTCTCGGTTACGTGCAGCGTCACAGCTTCGCGCTGTTCGCATGGTGGCGGATCCTGGTGGGCGCTGGCGGACTGCTTGCGCTGTATGTCTTGTGAAGGCTATGCGGTGAGACGCTTGCGGAACTGGCCGGTCTTGCGGAAACGCCAGAGATAGGACGGGACGATCGCTTCGATCGGCTCCGGTTCGATGCCAAGGCCCTGAAACGTTCGCATTTCGGATTTTGCGGCTTCCGACACCACGTTGTCGGTGCGAAGCAATTCGACCTGATCGGGCGTGAGCAAAGGCTTCGGCAGATATTGTAGAAGCATCGCCTGCAATTTCGCGACGGGGAACGGCAAGTTCACAAGAAGCCGTTTGCGCTCGACCGTCGCGAGCACGAATTGCATGAGATCCTTGAACGTGCGGATGTCGGGGCCGCCCAGTTCGTAGATCGTGCCGGGGCGTGCCTTGCCGTCGACGGCGTCGGCGACCGCGGTGGCAACGTCGCCGACGAAAGCCGGCTGGAAACGGGTAAGCCCGCCGCCGATCAACGGCAATGCCGGCGACAGGCGCGCGAGTGCGGCAAAGCGGTTGAAGAAATCGTCCTCGGGACCGAACAGGATCGAGGGCCGCATTATCACGGTCGAGGGCTGTGCGGCCAGCACCAGCTGCTCCGCGGTGGCCTTTGAGCGGGCGTAGGCGCTGGTCGAGTTTGCGTCGGCGCCGATCGCGGACACATGGACCATATGCGCGCCATGCGCACTGGCCGCCAGCGCCACCTGTTCGGCCCCATAGGCATGAACCGCCTCGAATCGCTGGCGACTACGTTCGAACAGAATGCCGACCAGATTGATCAAGACGTGCGCGTCGCGGGCGGCCGCTTCCACCGAAGGAGCGTTGCGCAGATTTGCTGGCACGGCATGGATCTGGCCGACACGGCCAAGCGGCTGCAGGAAGTTCGCGAGTTCGGGCCGCCTGACCGCAACCCTTATGCGATAGTGATGCTTGGCCAGGGCGCGAACCACGTGCCGGCCGAGAAAACCGGAGCCGCCGTAGACGGTGACCAAAGTGTCATAGGGGCTGCGCGCGGTCATGCCGCTCTCAATTCATTGCCGGGCGGGGGTGCCTCGAA
>Ga0307282_10000062_pt1 | contig 27750 bp, 25 predicted proteins | sample ER_DNA_121_FD_194475 | JGI IMG/M metagenome (GOLD analysis project Ga0307282, IMG submission 194475) | Bulk soil microbial communities from the East River watershed near Crested Butte, Colorado, United States - ER_DNA_121 | ecosystem: Environmental > Terrestrial > Soil > Floodplain | place...
TCTCGGATCTGCAGAACGAATTCCGGACCCATGAGGTTGAGCGGCGGGTTGTCGAGTACGACTCGACAGTGTGAGGGTATAACTCGATTGAGCCTGATTTGCGCGGCCACCGTTGTTGAGGACATGACGCTCCTGCTTCTCCTGTAGGGGATGAGGTGTGTGACGCGACATTGCCCTAGGGTGCGCCCGTTCGCGCCCGGGTACATCCGGGTCAGGTCCCCTGGTCCGGTCAAGTCTGAGCGAACATGGCTCGCGCGCCGTCCGACCTGGAGAGTCCAACACACGCGCGCGGTCGCCGATCTCGTGAGACAGCTCACTGGAACCCCGGCTGAGACCGCCCTAGGATGCGCGGGGCGTGCTGCTCGCGAACGTCCTCGGTCAATTCTGGAACTGGGTCGAGGGCGTCCTCGGACGGATCGGCGACCTGTCGTTCTACTGGCTCGTGCTTGCCCTCGGGCTGAAGACCGCCGAGTCCGCCTTCATCGGGCTCGGGTGGCGGAACATCCTGCGCGCGGCGTATCCGAATTCGAATCTCTCGTTCAAGACCGCCTGGGGGGCGTCGCAGGGAGGGACGGCGATCAACGCCATCACGCCCGCGCAAGCTGGGACGGCGGCGATGATCGGCATCTTCCGGAAGAGCATCCGAGGGTCCTCGGTTGCCGGTGTGACGTCGGCGACCATCGTCCAGTCGCTGTTCTTCACCGCCGCGAGCGTCGTGATCGTGATCTGTCTCGGGATCTTTCGTCCCCGGAGCGTCTCGAAAGGGAGTCCCTCGGACGAGACGGGAGGCTTCTTCGCCTCCCACCCCGTCCTCGTGCCGCTCATCATCGTCGGGTTGATCGTTGCCCTCTACTTCCTCTGGCCCCGGCTCAAGCCCAAGCTGGTCAACCAGTGGCATAAGGCGAAGCAGGGCGCGGCGATCTTCCGGGACTGGCGGCGCTACGCAAAGGAGGTCGCGGCGCCGTCGGCGGCGTCGTACTGCTGCAGAGTCGGCGTCAACGTCGTTTTCATGGCCGCCTTCAGGATTCCGATCACCGCGTTCACGGTTTTCCTGGTGGCCTCGTCCCACATGCTCTCTGGTGTCTTCGCGCTCACGCCCGGTGGCGTCGGGCAGACTCAGGCACTCGATGTGGCAACGCTGCGGGGCCGGGCCGCCAGCGGCGACATCGCGGCGTTCTCGATCACCCAGGACTCAGTGATGACGATCTGGAACGTCGTGCTCGGCATCATCGTCATGGTCTGGGCCTTCGGCTTCGGGCAGATGGTGCAAATGCTCAGCAAGAAGGGACGGCAGCAGGCTCAGGAACAGGCTCCCGCCTGAGCTCAGGCGGCGGGCGCGTGCTGAATCTGGTGGACGCGGAAAGCAAGCACGATTTCCGTGATACCACGGATGATCGTGTACGCGGCCACCCAGGCGACGAGGAGCACGGCGCTGCGACCGTAGTAACCGGCCGCCCAGAAGCCGAGGGCGAGCTCGATGATCCCGCCGATGAGTTGAAGCCACCAGACCTCGATCTCACGCCGCGCGGAGATCGACATGATGATGTCGAACGTCCCGGCGAAGATGAGGAAGAAGCTGATCACAGCTGCGAGTGCCTCGAATGTGTTGCCGGGATGAATGAACGACACGACTCCGGCGACGATGAAGACAACCGCGAGGATCAGGTGGAGGAACTTCCACCAGCCATGGGAGAGCATCATCCCGCCGAGCTCGAAGACGCCGGCGGCGATTGCGACGATGCCGAAGAGGATCGAGATCGCCTTGACGGACGAGTAGTCGAAGCGGAGGAGAATCGCGCCCACGAGGGTCCAGCCGACGCCGGTGATGAGAAACAGCCACCAGGGGGGCAGCACTCGTCCGAGCGTTCGTGCTCCGGGGGGCGAGAACATCGACATGCCTTAAAGAGGTTACAACTCCGCTGGCCTTAGACCAAATCGACGCCGAGGCGCGCCAGGCTCTGATTCGACGGGACGAAGTAATACGCGCCGCTGACGGGCTGGGTGTACTTCGTCAGCGCGTCACGAAGGCCATCCTTGAGCCCGGCCATGTTCTCCAGCATCTCGCTGAGCCGGCGCTGGTCGGAGCTGAATCCGACGAACATCGTGCCGTGGTCGGTCACGGTTCCGTAGGGCATGTTGCGGCGAAAGATCTTGCCGAAGACGTCCTGGTCGGTCCGAGCGACGTGAGAGTCATCGGGCTTGTCCTCGAGCTCGACGCTGTCGTCCTTCCTCCGGCCGATCACCTGCTCTTGTTCCGTCACTGAAAGCGATTCCCAGGCAGCGGTGTCGTGGCTCCATTTCTGGAGCAGGAGGATCGTGCCGCCTGCGCCCGGGCCCGCCCCGATCACCGCGAACTCCGGCGCTTCGATCAGGGTCGGGTTCTCGCTGCCGTCGATGAACCCGGTGAGATCTCGGTCGTGTTGGTACGGCCAGCTCGAAGTCTCGTCCGCGACCGTCGCGACGTCGTGCAGCGCGGCGATTGCCGCACGAGCGGTTTCGAAGACGACGTCGTATGCGCTTCCCGACAGCCAGAGGACGGCGTCGTGCTGTGTCGCCGGCATCCGGTAGCCCCCGGCGCCCACGAGGTCCGCGTCGAAACCCTGAAGGTCTCGTGGCGAGTCGTCGGGTGCGATCGCACGCCAGAGGTCGGGACGGAAGCCGGTGACGAGGTTGACGCCGCCCATTGTCGTGCGTGGCTCGCGCAGCGAGGCGATCGCGGTGACGAGTCTTGGACCAGCTCCCTCGTGTGCATCGAACTCGAGATAGGCGTGTGACGGCGTGCCGAGCGCGAACATCCCTGCCTGCGAGGTCTCCGTCATTTCTCTGCGGGCGACCTCTACGAGCGCCGGGCCAGCATGCGCCGCAGATCGGAGAGCAGCTCCTCGTCGACGTCCTTCTCGCGCGGCGGTTCGAAGACCTCGCTCACTCCGCCGACGGTGACCCTGACCTTGCCATTGTGTTCCTCGGTTACCGTCCCCAACGCCTCGAGCAAGGCTCGGACCTGACGCCACTCGATGTTCGCGCCGGAGCGATGGTCCACGATCTGCTCGAGGGTCTTGCGCTGCTCGTTGTCGAGGCTGTCGCTCAAAGCTTCTTTGCGGCCCACTCGCGTTCCGCTTCCTGTTCCATCTTTTCGAGGCGCTCGTAGTAATCCGGAAACTCCTTCATGTGCGCCAGGGCAATCTTGCCAGTGATGATCGGGTCGTCTCCGGTGACGTCCGTCTGCGGGTCGTGGGCGCCGTGCTCGAACTCGACGTCCATGCCGTGCCGGAACTGCTCGAGGTCGAAGCGGTCCCAGTCGACACCGATCGCGTCTCCGACGCGCTGTGCCTCCTCGATCGTCGTTCTGCGAGTCTCGGTCATGACTTGGGTCTGAACAGGCTGCTGATCTGCTGCGCGTCGCCTGGGAGTCGATGATGGCACGGACCTGCCTCTTTGCCAATCCCCGCAGCCACCGGTCGGCTGCGGGAAGTACGAATGCCCCCCAAAGACGTGTGTGAGGCGTTCGGCATCTCCTAAATCGTTTTCGGCTCGCCTGCTGCACGGTAGAAGACGCGGTTGGGGTCCTGTTCGCAGCTCGTTTCCGAAGAGAAACGCGATCTTCGCGAGACAGGAGGCGGGCGTGCGCGGCGCAGCCGCCATCGTTTTCGGCGGGAGTGTCAGCTGGCGGGGGGCGCGGGTTGGGGCTCTCGGCTAGTTCGAGGCGTCCGGCGACCGAGCGGAGACCATTGGTCTGCGTGCTGGGCCGTCGGAGCCGCCCCCGACGGCCTCCGTGGCGTCCGCGACCCGCGCGGCCGTTTCGGCCGCGGCGCCGAAGCGGAGGATCCGGCCCCCGAAGGCGATCGCGCACAATGCGAACCAAGCCCAGCCGAGCGAAAGACCGGCGATCACGTCCGTCAGCCAGTGCACGTCCAGCAGCACGCGGCTCGCAGCGACCGCGACGGCGATCCCCACCGCGAGACCCGTCAGCACCGCTCGCGCCGGACGACCGCGCCGCCAACCGAGTAGAAGCGCCGCAGTAGCGTAGAAAGCAGCAGCCGTCGCCGAGTGGCCGCTGGGGAACGCCGGCCCGAGCGTCGCGGCGGCGGGATTGAAGGTCGGGCGCACACGGTCGACGAGCTGCTTGATCGTTGCGATCAGAATCTCCTCGCCGCCCATGACGGCGACGATGAACGCAACGACCCAGACGCTCCGTTCCCTGATCGTCTCCCCGACCGCGAGGACGACGCAGAGCGCGATGACCGCGTAGATGCCTCCGAGTTGTGTGACGGCGTTGAGGAGGTGCGTCGACATCGCCGATGCATGACTGTTGCCCCATTTCGCCACGCTGTTGTCGACCCCGATGAGATGAGAGTTTGTGCGCACTAGATACGCGAGCACTCCAAGCAGCACGCCTCCACCGATCACGAAGGCCAGGGCGAGCGTCAGTGCAAGACCCGTCGCCGCCGCCGGGTTGAGCCGCGCGTCCAGGACGGCGCGGGCGTTCCGATGTCTCCCAGCCGCCTTACCAACCTTGCGGGCGGCAGCGAGTGTGGGCGCGGGAGGAGTCCCCTGGATTCGCGGGTAACGCCACACGACGACTCCGACCACAAAGCCGATTGTCAGGGCGAGCACGAAGAGAAGGAGGAACGGCATCTGATGGGTTTCTCTCTCTAAGAGCCTCTGGCCGATGGGGGCTGCGACGTTTCCCGGACCGGAAACGATTCGAAACTCCAGGGTTGGGAACATGCCCCCATCGCCAAGGTGGAAACACATCGGGCAACGTCGGGCCTTTCGCTGATGCGTCGCAGCGACCCGTCGGTTGGCCGGCGGTCGGCTGACCAGTGGACCGTCCCTGTATTACGTGCGCGCCGAGGGGGGCCGGCAGAACCGTTGGCGGACTTGTTTGGAGATCTTCACCCGGCGGTCGTCTTCGCGGTCGTGATGCTCGTCGGTCTGGCGGCGATCGCGGTCCTCTCGATTGGCCTTGGGTTTTTTGTGACTCGGGTGGTGGAGCATGCCTGGGGCATTGGCGCGGCTGACGAGCGCGTCAATGTGTGGCTCGCCGCCCACCGGACGTCGTCTCGGACGGATGCCTCATTCGTTGGCTCGACCCTCGCCGGGGGAGTGGTGCTGCCGATCGTCGTCGGATTGATCGCGCTTGTTTGCGCCGTGTTGCGGAAGTGGCGAATCGCGGCGTTCGCAGTGTTCGCGCTGGCCGTCGAGTCGGCGACCTACCGCGCCACGACACTTGTAGTCCACTCGCATCGTCCGCGCGTTGTTCGTCTCGAGCATCTGCCGGTCAACGCCAGCTACCCGTCCGGGCATACGGCCGCATCGATCGCGGTCTACGGCGGCCTCGTCCTCCTGCTCACGTCCACGTTCGCGAGCGGCGTTTTTCGGGCGTTTGCCTGGACGTTCGTTCTGGCGATGGTCACCTTCGTCGCCGCCGCGCGCATGTATCGCGGCATGCACCACCCGCTGGACGTCGCGGGTGGAATTATCGTCGGTATCGCTGCCGTGACCGTCCTTGTGTTCGCGTGCCGGACGGCGGGTGCGGCGGCCGAGTCTCGAAACGATAAACCGGCAAGCGTCGGCGGCCAAGGGTGAAGGTCGCAGTCATCGCGCATTCTGGCAAGACGCTCGGCGGTGGGCTACCCGAGCTTCGTCGCGTGCTCCAAGCCGAGGGAATCAACGACCCCCTATGGTGTGAGGTGCCGAAGAGTAAGAAGGCCCCGGCTCAGGTTCGACGGGCGCTCGACGAAGGGGTAGAGCTCGTCTTCGCCTGGGGAGGGGACGGGATGGTGCAGCGGTGCGTCGATGTGCTGGCCGGCTCGACCGTGAGCCTTGCGATCATTCCAGCGGGCACGGCGAATCTGTTCGCAACCAACCTTGGGATTCCCAAGGACATCGAGCAGGCCGTCGGGGTCGGACTGCGCGGCGAGCGCCGCAGCCTCGACGTTGGCCGTTTCAACGGTGAGCGCTTTGCGGTCATGGCGGGCGCGGGATTTGATGCCGTGATGATTCGAGATGCGGCGGATGGCGGTCTAAAGGAGCGGTTCGGTCGCGTTGCCTACGTGTGGACGGGATCGGAGAACTTGCGTTCGAAACCCTTTCGCACCGAGATCAAAGTGGATGGCGTCGGCTGGTACAAGGGCAAAGCGAGCTGCATCCTGCTCGGCAACGTCGGCAATCTCTTCGGCGGGATCGAGGCGTTCGAAGATGCGCGTCCCGACGACGGGAAGCTCGAGCTGGGTGTCGTGACAGCGGAAGGGCTCCTCGAGTGGGGTCGCATGATCGCACGCACGGCCGTCGGGACGGCTACCAAGTCTCCGTTCGCGCACACGACAAAGGCTCGCTCGGTGAAGGTCAAGCTGAACCGGAAGGTCCTGTACGAGCTCGACGGAGGGGATCGAACGAAGGTGAAAGCGTTCAAGGTCAAGGTCGAGGCCGGTGCCATCACCGTGTGCGTTCCGCGCGGCGACTCGTAGGTCGCCGCCCGGCCGACGTTTCGGGCGAGCCCTTTCGGAGAAGACCTTGGGCGGCCCCCCGCCATGATCCAAAGACCTCCCCGCGCTTTCGGCGCGGCATCTGAGAGGAATCAACAATGCACGATTCATCAACGAGAGGCCTCCACTCCGCCGAAGCAGCGGGCGCGAGCTTTGTCCAGTCAACCGCTTTCGAATTGCTCTCACGGGCGGGTTTCGTCGCCCGCGGGCTCATCTACGCAATCATCGGGATTCTCGCCCTCAAGCTCGCATTCGGTCACGGAGGCAAGCTGACGGACCAAAAGGGTGCGCTGCACACGGTTGCGCAGCAACCGTTCGGCAAGGTCCTGCTCACGCTCCTCGCGATCGGTCTCGGCGGTTACTCTCTCTGGCGCTTGGTTCGCGCCGCGATCGGGCACGGCCCTGAGGGTTCGGACTCGGGCTTCGACCGCGTGGCGGCGTTTGCGAGCGGCATTGCTTACGGCGTGATGTGCTTCCTCGCCGTCGAAATCCTGCTGGGGGCCGGTGGGGGGAGCGGGGGCAGCGTCAAGAAATCCACAGCCGGGGTCTTGGGCTGGCCTGGAGGGACCTGGATCGTCGGCATCGCCGGGGTCGTGCTGATCGGAGTCGCTCTTTACCAGGGCTACCGGGGTATCACGCAGAAGTTTCTCGACGAGTCGAAGGTCGAGGAAATGGGACCCCAGGTGAAGAAGTGGATCAGCCGCCTCGGGACATTCGGCCACCTTGCCCGCATGGTCGTCTTTGGTCTTGTCGGCATCTTCGTGGTCAAGGCCGCGATCGACTACAAACCGAGCAAGGCAGTCGGCCTCGATGGTGCACTGGCCAAAATCGTCCACCACTCCTACGGCCCGTTCCTGCTCGGAATCGTCGCTACCGGACTGATCGCGTTCGCGGTCTACTCGCTGAGCGACGCCCGTTACCGCCGAATTTGAGCAGGGCCTCAGGCAACCGGCCGGGAAGGTCCCGCGTCGATCGGTTGCGATCGTCGCCGCGTCAAGCGTTGCTTCTGGCCGAGTGTTGGCTCGGGGACCAGCTCAGCCGGCTGATCTGCACCCATCATCAGCGACGCCTGAGGCGCATCGGACGCGACGGCGCGCTGGCCCCTCCCGCCGGCGGCTGGGCGGCGGGAGACCCTCCGCCGCGCCCGGGCAATGCGGTCGAGATTCTGATCGACGGCGCGCATGCTCTGCCTGTCATCGCGGCGGAGCTGGAACGAGCCCGGTCGCACGTCCACCTGACAGGCTGGCACTTCACACCGGACTTCGCACTCGTACGCGTAGGTGAGGAGGTCGTGCTTCGCCGCGTTCTCGCGCAACTCGCCGAGCGCCTGGACGTGCGCGTACTCGTCTGGGCCGGAGCGCCTTTGCCGCTCTTTCGTCCATCACGAGGCGACGTACGGAAGATCCGTAACGAGCTCATCCAAGACACCAAGATTCAGTGCCGCCTCGACTCGAAGGAACGACCGATGCACTGCCACCACGAAAAGACGATCGTGATCGACGATCGCGTCGCCTTCGTAGGCGGGATCGATCTCACCTCAGAATCGGGCGACCGCTACGACACGAACGCCCATCCGAACCGCCCAGACTTGGGCATAGGCTGGCACGACGCTTGCGCGAAGATCGAGGGCCCGGCAGTCAGCGATGTCGCCGAGCACTTCCGCATGCGCTGGCATGAAGTCACCGGCGAAACGCTTGCTCCGGTCGTACCCAGCGCGCCCGCAGGTGCGGTCGAGTTACAGATCGTGCGAACGGTGCCCGAGAAGATCTACACAGCAGTGCCACGCGGCGACTTTCGCATCCTCGAGTCCTACCTCCGTGCCATCCAAGAGGCACAACAGTTCATCTACTTCGAAAACCAATTCCTCTGGTCGCCCGAAATCACGGCCGCACTTCACGCGAAGCTCGTCAACCCGCCTAGCCCTGACTTCCGGCTATTGCTCCTACTCCCAGCCAAACCGAATACCGGTTCGGACGACACCCGCGGCGTCCTCGGCGAGCTGATCGAAGCAGATGACGACGACGCGCGAATGCTGGCCTGCACGCTCTACGCTCGCTCCGGACCGCGTGCAGACCCGGTGTACGTCCACGCAAAGATCGCGATCATCGATGACGAGTGGCTCACTCTCGGTTCCGCCAATTTGAACGAACACTCGCTCTTCAACGACACCGAGATGAACCTCGTCGCCCACGATCCTGACCTCGCCAGCCAGACACGGCTCCGGCTCTGGGCAGAACACCTCGAGCTCTCGATCGACGAAATCCCGCGCGACCCGATCAAGGCGATCGACGACCTATGGAAACCCATCAGCAAAGAACAGCTGCAACGCCGCGAGGAAGGTCAACCGCTGACCCATCGGCTCGTGCGACTGCCAAACGTGTCGCGCCGCTCCGGCCGCGCCCTCGGACCGTTTAGCGGCATCCTCGTCGACGGCTAATCCCTGGAGGCGGCGTGAGGTGGGCCGACGGGTAGTTGCACCGTGACGCGGAGCCCGCCGGCAGCCCGGGGGGAAAGGGTGAGCGTTCCGTCGTGCGCTTGGGTGATGCTCTTGACGATTGCCAGGCCGAGGCCGACACCTGCGTGGTCGCTGCGTATGCGTTCGGTGCCGCGAAGAAACGGCTCGGCAAGCGTGGCAACTACCTGTGGGGTGAGGTTCTCGCCGGTGTTCTCGACGGTGAGCACCGCAATGTTGGGGTGAACGCTGGTCGTAACCCACACGGTGCCCTGTTCGGGCAGGTTGTGGACGATCGCGTTGTGCAGGAGGTTCGTGCTTAGCTGCAGCAGGAGCGGGTGTGAGCCGATGGTGGGGGTCGTGTCGCCGGCGGTCTCGATGGTGAGACCGCGTTCTTCTGCGAGGGGGAGGAGCGTTTCAGTGGCTTCTTCCGCGATGAGGGACAGGTCGACATGTTCTCGGGTGAAGGACCGTTGGTCGGCGCGGCTGAGCAAGAGCAATGCTTCGGTGAGGTCGATCGCTCGGGTGTTGACGGCGTGGAGGCGGTCGACGAGTTCGCCGGTTTCGCGGTTCGAATCGTTACGGGCCACGTCGAGGAGTGTCTGCGTGATCGCCAGCGGGGTGCGCAGTTCGTGGGAGGCGTTGGCTGCGAATCTCTGCTGCTCGGCGATGTGTGCTTCGAGCCGGGCGAGCATGGTGTCGAAGGCGTCGGCGAGCTCGCGGAACTCGTCCTGATGGCCTTCCAACTCGATCCGGTGCGAGAGCGACCCGCTCGCGGCCGTGCGTGTGGCGTCTGTGATGCGCGTCAGCGGGGCGAGCATGCGCCCGGCGAGGAGCCACCCGCCCAGCAGACCGAACACCAGCAGGAAAGCCATCACGATGGCCGCGGTCGGAGCGAAAGCGCGGAGGAGGTCGGCGTGGCTGCGCACCATGAAGATCACGCCGGGGTGCACGCCGCGCGAAAGGGAGAAGTATCCGACGACGAGCAGCACGGCACCCGCGAGCATGAGGAAGCCGGCGTAGCTGAGGGTGAGCTTGAGCCGAACACTCAAGCCAGGGGCTCTATCCACGCTCTTCTCCCTCAGGCCTGGTGGCTGGTTGCGTGTCGATGCGATAGCCGACGCCGGCCACGGTGGCGATGATCCAGGGTTCGCCGAGGCGTTTGCGCAGGGCTGAGACCGTGATGCGCGCGGCGTTGGTGAACGGGTCTGCGTTCCCATCCCATGCTCGCGCTAGGAGCTCTTCGGCGCTGACGACGCCGCCTTCGGCGGCGACTAGGACTTCGAGCACTGCGAACTGTTTCCTGGTGAGCGCGACGTAGCGGCCGTCGCGGTAGACCTCACGGCGGAACGCATCGAGCCGGAGGCCCGCGATCTCTCGCACAGGTGGCCTGTGGTGTGCACGCCTGCGGTCGAGCGCTCTGAGTCTGAGCACGAGTTCTCGGAGTTCGAACGGCTTCGTGAGGTAGTCGTCGGCGCCAAGCTCGAACCCGGAGGCCTTGTCGTCGAGACGGTCGGCAGCGGTAAGCATGAGGATGGGCATGCCGCTGCCGGAGCCGACGATGCGCTTGGCGATCTCGTCGCCGGTAGGTCCGGGGATGTCTCGGTCGAGGACGGCGATGTCGTAGGCGTTGACGCGCAGCAGCTCCAGCGCGGTGTCGCCGTCACCTGCGATGTCTGCCGCGATCGCTTCCAGGCGTAGGCCGTCGCGGATGGCTTCCGCCATGTAGGGCTCGTCCTCGACGATCAACACCCGCATGCTCCGATGCTACGAGCTGGCGCATGTCGTCCGCATATTGAAAACCAGATACATGCTGGCAACGCCACGCTGCCTTGAATGGAGGCGTGAGCTACCGCGAACCAGCACGAACGACCCGTCGGATTCGGATTCGCAGGATCCGTGTCGCCGGCCTGCTCGTCGTCGTCGCCGCGATCGCCGCGGTCCTCGGCTCCCGGTTGCTGGCGTCCTCGTCCTCAACGGCTACATCACCTATCGACATCCTTCGCAGTGAGCACCGCGATGCGCTCGGCGAAGCGCCGCCCAGCACGGTGTGGCCGGCATCTGGCCAAGCTGCGTTCATCCAAACAGGACAGTCGCAGGTCCAAGCCGGCCCGAACCAGCACGCGGCTGCAATCGCCAGCGTCGCGAAGGTGATGACGGCCTATCTCGTGCTCCGTGACCACCCGCTACGGCTCGGCCAGGACGGCCCGACGATCACGCTCACCGACGGCGATGTGGCCGACACCGACCGCCGGCGCGGACAGCGGGAGTCGGTCGTGTCCATCGCCACCGGAGAGCAATTGACCGAACGGCAGGCGCTGCAGGCACTGCTGCTGCCGTCGGCGAACAACATCGCCGCGGCTCTGGCGCGATGGGACGCCGGCTCGGTGGACCGGTTCGTTGCCCGGATGAATGCCACCGCACGGTCGCTAAGCATGACCCACACCCGCTACACCGACCCGAGCGGCTACGACGACGCAACCGTGTCGACCGCCGCCGACCAGGTGCGCATTGTCGATAGGGCCATGCGCTTTCCGGTGTTCGCGAGCATCGTCGCCACACCGAGCGCGAAGCTGCCGGTCGCCGGCACCGTGCACAACACCAACACATTGCTCGGGTACAACGGGTTTGTCGGCGTCAAGACCGGCTCGGACGACGCGGCCGGCGGCTGCTTCGCCTTCAGGGCCATCCGCTGGATCGACGGAAAGCGGACGACGATCACCGGGGTCGTGTTGGGCCAGCCCGGCCACAACCAGATCGCGGCGGGTCTCGCGGCCGCCGACGCCATGGTCGACCGCATCGCCGGTCATTCACGGCGCCAAGTACGGGCTATGCCGGATCTACGGCAACGCGATGTCAGTCCCTAGCCGCCTAGCGGAACGCCGAACGCTGCGTACATGGCGTGGAATGCCCATACGCCCAGGCCGAACAGCGCGGCGATCACCGCGATCGAGGCCACGGCGGCCGGCCAGACGCGGCCCGGAATCCTCGTCACCAACCAGGCGCCGAGCAGGGAGATCGCGCCGGTCGCCGGGAGGTAGAACCTGACGTCCTGCACGGTGACACTGGTCGGGTCGGTCGTCCAGGTGTACGCGGAGTACAGGCCCCAGATCGCGAACCAGGACGCGGCGACGGTGAGGCCCACCCAGAGATCGCGACGAGCCAGTGCGCCGTGCTGGCCACCAACCCGGCGCAGCACGAGCCGCCGCGCGATGATCCACGCCAGCGTTACCAGTCCGAGTACCAGCATCGGCATGGCCTGCAGGAGGTGCGCGGGCATGATCCGCAGGTTCGGCCCGATCGCGCCGAGACTGAACGTGACCTCACCGGGCTGGTACCCGGTTGTCAGCGGGCCGCCGTAGACGAGGTCGTCGAAGATGGCGAGGCCGGCGCCGAAGCAGGCCACCGACGCGAGCCACCAGCACAGCGTGCGGAGGGGCAGCTTCGCGGCTCTCAGCCGCGCCGCCGCGATCACGGCCACGACGGCGCAGCCGAGGATCACGATGTTGGTGTAGCGGACGAAGGTCGCGAACTCGATCGCCAGGAATCCCGCGAGGCCGGCCCAGGTGCGTCGCCGCGGATTCGCCTCGGTTGCCAGCACCGCCCACAGTAGGGCGCCGGTGCCGGCCGCGATCAGCGAAGCGTCGGTGAACGTTGGCATGTAATCGCGCCAGGCGAACGCCAACGCGGCTCCGGATGAGCAGTACAGGCCCACCGCTGCCGGGCCGCCGAAGCGCCCGAGCCAGCGCTGGGCGCCGATGAACAGCCCAAGGCAGGCCAGTGCCCCGTAGAACAGCGGCGCCCACCGGATGATGCCGAGTGCCTCAAACGGCGCCGCAAGGAACGGATAGCCCGGGTCCTTCTCGCTGATATACCGCCCGTTGGCGAGCTCGACCCACTGGTTCGGAGGGGCGGCCGGGTTGTCGCCCAGCTTCCTTGCCAGGGTTTCGGCCTGAGCGGTTGACAACGTCAGGAAATGCCCTTCGGTCATCGCCACAATCGATGCGCGGTAGGCGCCGTCATCGGGCTCTGCGGCCTGAGGGGCGACGGACAGGACGACGGCGCACAGCGCCGCGAATGCGGCACCGGCGAGCGCGGCTTCTAGCCAGACATCGCTGTGCCTCATTCGTCGACTTCTACTCGTAAGCACATGACATCACCGCTACGCGAGAAGTCGGGCGGATGTCATCTCGACCGGCGCATACTGGTGAGATGCGGGTGCTAGTGGTCGAGGACCACGCGACGCTTGCCGCTCGGGTCGCGCAAGGGCTGCGTCAGGCGGGGATGGCAGTAGATGTCGTGCATAACGGCGCGGCTGCGCTGGAGTTCGCGGCGAAGACGGGCTACGACGTGATCGTGCTCGACCGCGACCTGCCGGTGGTGCATGGTGACCGTGTGTGCCGGGAGCTGGCCGGCTCGGGTCCGCGGATCCTCATGCTCACCGCCGCCGGCGACGTCGAGGACCGTGTCGACGGGCTGGAGTTGGGCGCGGACGACTACCTCGGCAAGCCGTTCGTGTTCGCCGAGCTCGTCGCTCGCGTGCGGGCGCTCTCGCGCCGGGCGCCGTCCGCGCCGCCGGTCCTGCGCCGAGGCGACCTCAACCTCGACCGCGCCCGGCACCGCGCCAGCCGCGGCTCGCGACCATTGTCCCTGACGCGCAAGGAGTTCGGGATCCTGGAGATGCTGCTGGCCGCTGACGGTGCCCTGGTTAGTGCGGAAGAGCTGCTCGAGCACGTGTGGGACGCCGACGTCGACCCGTTCAGCAACATCGTCTCGGTGACGATGACTCGACTGCGGCGCAAGCTTGGCGAACCACCGCTGATCGAAACCGTGATCGGCAAGGGATACCGGATGTGAGCCGCCGCCCCCGGCTGACCGTCCGCGCCCGCCTGACCCTGCTCTACACCGGCCTCTTCGCCGTATGCGGAGCGATCGTCGTTGCAGTCAGCTACATCCTCGTGGCGCGGCTCGAGCCGCAGACGCAGAGCCAGCAGGCTCCGGCCAGCTTCCTGGCGCGGTGCCGGTCCGAACAACTTAGCCCGCATCCCAACGACCGTCTCCTTGCGAAGTGCAGCGCGTACTTCCAGCTTCAGGGCGCGCGGCACCAGCGTGACGTCACTCTCTCGCACCTCCTGCAGTACTCGCTGATCACGCTTGCCGTGGTCATCGCCCTCGCCGCGATCCTCGGCTGGATTGTCGCGGGGCGAGCGCTGCGCCCCGTGCACAGGATCACCGAGGCCGCGCGCGCCGCCTCGGACCGCAACTTGTCGGCGCGCGTCGCACTGCGCGGTCCCCGCGACGAGCTCCACGAACTGGCCGAGACCTTCGACGAGATGCTCGACCGGCTCCAGGTCGCGTTCGAGGGCCAGAAGCGGTTTATCGCCAACGCCTCCCATGAACTGCGCACCCCACTCGCGGTCATGCGCGCGACCGTTGACGTCGTGCTCGATAACCCCGACAGCACGCCCGCCGACCTGCGCGGCATGGCGACCGATGTCCGGGCTGCGGTCGATCACGCCGAGCACCTCATCGCGGCGCTGCTCATCCTCGCGCGCAACGAGCGCGGGCTCACCGTCCACGACGAGGTCGATTTCGCCACCGTCGCCGAAGACATCCTCGAAACCGTCGGCCTGGGCGATCGGCGCGTCCATGCCACGCTCGAGCCGGCCGTCATCTCGGGCGATCAGGTGCTGGTCGAACGCCTCGTCGCGAACCTGGTCGACAACGCCGTCCGCTACAACGGCGCTGCCGGCGACATCTGGATCAGCACCAGCACCGTCGCGGGCAGAAGTCACCTGACGGTGGCGAACACCGGCCCACTTATCACCCCGGCGGACGCCGACCGCATCTTCCAGCCGTTCCAGCGGCTCAACGACGACCGCGCCTCCCATGAGGGTTTCGGACTTGGCCTCACCATCGTCGCGTCCATCGCCGCAGTCCACGGTGGCATTGCCACCGCCCGCCCCCGCGATGACGGCGGCCTGTCCATCACCGTCACAATCCCCTCGGCCGGTTCCCCCGCCCTATAACGACGACCTCCGCCTCGATTGTCGCGTAGGCGAAGTTGGTGGCGAACTGGGCGTAATCCTAGACGGCGTTCGCGTCGTGCTCAGCCTGCTTTGCGTCGCGGTCGCCTTCTTTTGGTCTGCCTTCTGGTGGATGTCGGCGACATGGCTCGTCCAGTTGCATGCATGTCGGGCCCACGTGGCCGAGGTCTAAACCTTGGCTCCGGCCGCCGGCCGTTAGCCTCGGGCGTGCTCGACCGCGACCATCGCCGTGACCGTCCAACACACGATCTCTTGCGGCGGCTGCTCGATGCGGTTCGGTCGGTCGTTGACCGTGTCGTAGACGTCCACTATCCGCTTCGTGAGGGGTGCGTCGCCCGGCTCACCGCCGCCGACAAACTCCGGAAAACGGTGGGTCGCGCGGCAGAACGATGCGAGCCGGCGTCGCAGCTCCTGCGCCTCGTCGACGAAGCCGCGCTGTTCGAGACCGAGGGAGATCAAGTAGTTGTCGTGCGGCCAGACCGTCCCGTTGTGGTAACTGCGTGAACGGAAACGGACTTCTCGATTCGAGAGCGTGCGGACACCCGACTCGGCGAGGAACTCATCGGAGAAGAGCAGCTCGACGATCCGCCTTTGGCGATCTTCGCGTCCATCGAGAAGTCGGGAGCGCAGCAGCCAGCCCATGTTCGACGCACGCGTCGAGAGCGGACGCGGCGCGCCGGTCGCAGGATCGCGGTCGACGCCGATCGCATAGAAATCGCCGAGCCAAAAGTGCTTCTCGACCGAACGGGCGAGTCGGTCCGCCGCGTGCAACTCACCGACCTCGATGAGCGCGTCGTACGCAAGCGCCTGCGCCTCAAGCGATGCTACGGGCGCCGTATGGCTCGCGACAGTCCCGTCGGCATGCGACATGCTGTCCCAGCTGTCCTTCCAGACCTGGTTCGCGATTCCGTGGGAGTTGACGCGCTGATGGCTGAGGAGGCCGAGGTCGTCGGACGCGAGCCGCCGGAGCAACCACGCGACGGCCCCGGCGAGCGCGTGGCGGATTTCTCCCTCGAATGTCGGTCGCGCCTGGATCGCGTGCATCGCCGCGCTGATGAAGTGTGGCGTCGCGTCGACGGTTCCGAAGTACGGATACCCCAGATTCGCATCGCGATTCGGATTCCAGATCATGTGCGCAATCCGTCCCGGCTCCTCCTCGTGCCACGCGTCGTATCTCTTGCCCTGGTAGTGGGCCAGGTACAGGACGGTCGCTTCCCGCAGGAGCGGGAAGAGGTCGCCCACGAAGAGCGCGGCCATGAGCGAGTCCCGCCCATAAACGATTTCGAAGAGCCGCAACGCCGCCTCGCCGGCGTTTGCGTCGGTAGCGCGCGCTGCAATCAGCGGCCCGTTCCGCCCGACCTCCTCCGGGCGCTCGACGCGGGCCAGCTTGCACAGCTCGTCAAGTGGGTCCGGCGTCGCCAACGGGTCGACGATGTGGAGCTCCTGCACACGCTCGAGACGTTCTCCCGGGAGCAGCTTGACGTCATTCCTCTGCACTCGGAGCCCATAGTTCGTGGAGATGCTCGAGGAGGTTGCGCAGATCGCGAACGCGGTTAACGCCGATGAGCTTCACCGACTCGCGCTCGATCGCCGCCACCTCGCCTCGGATGCGCCACCTGTGCCCGCAGCAGTGGTTCAGGAGCGGGGGGGTTGAGGTTGCGGTTCCGCGTAGAAGCTCAACCCGAAAGGTCAATATTCCGTCGGTCACGGGAACCGTTGTCGACCTGAAGGCTCCATAAAGGGCTCCATACGCTTCGTGCTTAACGAGGGTCAGACCACTCGAGGGGGCCCGCCCCTCTGTTTCGCCTACGGGTAGCTCACGACGTCCACGGGCTGGTCGGCGTTCGCGGCGGTGGACGATCCACCCACGCCGTCGATCACCGAGAGGATGCCGCCCTGTCCGCGTGTCGCATCGAGGAACACGGTGAGCAGGTCGTGGAACTGCACGCCCGACGTCGTCGGTGCCTGGAACGCCTGGGTCGCGAAGATCGGCACGCCCTGGTTGAAGAACGAATAACTGCCCATGCCGTAGCCCTGGAAGCTCGTCACGTTCGGCGACACGAGGAACGCGGCGTAGCCGTTGGTCGTGGGGCTCGACATCCACGCCGCCTGCGACGGCGGATCGTACGGCATCTCGTTCTGGAAGAAGACGTCTTCACCGTTCTGGCCGTTCCAGATCACCTCGAACTTCTGGTAGTGCTCGACGAACAGCCCATACGCGGAGACGTTGTCGCCGTTGACGACGACGCCCGTGTCCGCCGTGTTGCTGCTCCAGCCGACGCCCGCGCCGTGGTCCGCGCGCCAGGCCCAGATGTCGTCGAGGATCGCGTTGTTGGCGTTTACGACGAGGCTCGTTGTCGCCTGGCCGGGCTCGGCGCCGCCGATGCGGAAGAAGACATCGGAGAGGAGCGTCGGGTCGTTGCGGTCGTTGGTGCCGCCGGCGTTCTTGCCGCCGATCCGCACGAGGACCGGGGAGTTCACCGGCCCTGCGTCGACGATCAGGCCTGACACCTTGATCCCCGGCACGCTCGACGTTTCGAGCGCAGTGTTGCCGTTGGTCGGGATCAGCGTTGCGAAACCGAGGCCGAGCACCACGGTGTGTGGACTCACGACCTTGACCGGCTGCGGTAGCTGGTAGACGCCCGGCGTCAGGATCAGGTCCTGGCCGAGCGCGAGCGCTGCATTGATCGACGCCACCGGCGTCGCCGGGCTCGCGATGAAGAAGCGGCTGATCGGGATCGAGGTCCCGGCTTCGGAGCCTCCCGTGTAGTTCGGGCCGACGGAGTTGTGCTGCACTGCCGGAACGAAGACGCTCCAATTCCCAGCGGTGTCGGTCGTCAGGAACGGCGGCTCCTGCGAGATGCGCGCTGACGGCACGTTCGTGTACTGGCCGACGCCCGGTCCGAACGCGGTCGCCGGTGCGCCTTTGTCGCCGAGAAAGACCTGGTTCCAGACGGCGTTCGACCACTGGCCGATGTTGCTGTTGCGCGTGAAGTACTGCTGCTGGCCGAAGTTGCCGACGAATCCGTTGAGCTCGTCGTTGGCGAAGAACCCGCCGCTGACGAAGCCGCGGTTGCAGTAGTCCTGCAGGATCAGCGCGCCGTTGACGATCACGCTGCGCACCGGCGATGCCTGCGAGACGCCGAACAGGTCGTTCGAGTTCTTGCAGCCGTCGTCCTCGCCGTTCTCCGGCGCGTAGGCCGGCGGCTTGTTCGGCAGCGTCACGTTCAGCGTCAAGTTCGACAGCGATCGCCAGAAGTTGGTCAGGCCATCGCACGCGGCTGAGCCGTCGCACTGGTTGAAGACGTCCACGGCGCCGTTGATCACGACGCCACTCGGCGTCGCGCCGAGGCCGGCGACCTGGGTGTAGTAGCCGAGCTGGAACACGAGCGGGCTCTGCGCGCTGCCGTACGTGCCGGGCTCGAACAAGACGGCGTAACGCTGCGGGCCGAACTGGTTCGACACTTGCTGCGTGGAAATCGAGTCGAGCGTCGCCTGTATCTGCGACTGCGGCGTCGACGGCGTGAACACGACGACGTTCGGCCCGAAGGCGGGCGGCGCTGCGGCTGCCGACCCCGGCCCGGCGAGCGCGAAGGCGAGCGCGTAGAGCGCGACCGCAAGCGCGGACTTCCTCATAGCGGCATTCCCCCTGGTCGTTCTGCGGCGAAGGGTGGACCATAACGCAGATCGCACATCCATTCCGCTGGGACGGCTGGGGTGATCGCCGGCGCCGACCTCTTCTCCGTCGCTGGTTCGGTGGAGCCCCTCGACGGCGAGAGAGACAACGGAAGCATGCGCCGCAAATGTGCTCGTAGATTGAAGCCCTCTTCCGGACTCGAACCGGAGACCCCCTCCTTACCATTCAAGTCAGGGCTGTCGCAGCCTGTCCCGACGTGTTCCACTCAGGCAAGAAATCCCCTGGTGACGGCGGATTCCGGGAGGGACGGAAAGGCACAGAGAAACCCTCGTCGGGACGCATTGATGTTGCCTAATTGTTGCCCGAGCATCGTGTCTATCTAGACAACTGTGGTCGCCTTCCTGGACGCCGGCGATCAGTGCTCCTCCTTCGCCATCGAAGTGACGGTTCGACGCACCTCATGGCACAGGGTTTGGCGCTCACGCGAGCCGCAGGGCGTGCATTGCCTCATCGAAGGGTGATTGATTGACCCGAGCGCCAAGCGTCGCTTCCTTCGAGTAATCGGCGACGAGACGCCTCTCAGCGCGTTCGCCGACGCAGTTCGACGCTTCCGGCCGGACCACATTCTGCTCGCGCTCCGCGCCTCCGATCACAGCGCGTGGCAGGAGCGCGGGCTCACCGAGCACGTCCGCGAGGCCTTCCACATTCCCCTCACGCTCTTCGAGATCGATCGTTCTGGTCGCGTGCCCGCCGCGGGCTCGAGCACGGACACTTGAGCGCGCCTCTCCCCCGCGGGGCGGTGCGCCAGGGCGGGGCGAGCCGAAGTCAGCGACGAACGGCCGGGACAACCTCCTCGACGAAGCGCTGAATCTGGACGAGCGGCTCCTCCTCGGGCCAAAACACGAACGTGTCGAAGCCGAGCTCGAGCGCGAAGTTGCGCAGCGTCTCGATCCAGTGCTCGGGCGGGCGGTTCATCACTCAACTTCCCGCAGTGGAACTCTGCGTCGCAACCGTGCGCAAGAGCTCAGCCGCTGAAAACGGCGTGGGCTCTACGTACCTGATGGAGCGCGAGCTGCCGACCGGCCGGTCGAGAGATCAGTCGATCGGCGCCTTGAAGACGTCCGGCGCGACCTTCTCTCCGGTGTTCAGCCGGATGACGTCCGCGAGCGTCCGGCGGTAGTCGATCCCGTACCGGCTCCTGATCCGGTCGAGCATGGGATCGTTCCGGTAGAAGAACCGGTCGCCGTCCCGCAGCGCCTCGAACTGCTTCTTCCACATCGCGAGCTGGAGCTCGCCGAACTCGGTGCCGCGCACGTGCGGCTCGGAGAGCATCCCGACGAACGCGTCCACCTTGTCCACGTTCCCGGTGCCGTAGACGCCCTTGAGCCGCGCGGCGAGGGTGGTGCGGCGTTTCCCGACGACAGCGCCCTCTCCAGCCTCGTCGCTCGTCAGGGGGATCACCTTGCCGTCGGCGTCCCGCAGCTTCGTGAAGTCGAGGATGTCCGGGTCGTCGATCGGATCGCGACGGCCGATCATGCGGCTGCGCGGGAAGCTCTCAGTCGACGCGCCGGTGATCTCCGCGTACGAGCTCTTCGGCGCCAGGCCGTACGCGACGCGAAGCTGGTTGTAATGCGGCATGCCGTGGTCGCGCCCGCGCTCGATGTCGATCGCGCCGATATCCTGCACATCCGAGAAGCAACCCGGCCGCACGACCGGCAAGCCGCAGCTGTGCGGACCGCGGTTACCGGGTTTCGGGATCTGGAACAGGATGCTGCGCAACGACTCGTCGATCTGCTCGTCGTTCCGGTATTGCCGCTCGGCGCCGAGGCCCTTCAGCAGTGGACCGAGGCCCACGGCCCGCAGAAGGCCCGGGTTGCCGAACGCCAGGCCGAGCGGGATCACGAGCGTGACGTTGCCTCGTGCCCGCTCCACTTCGATTCCCTGTCTCTCGAACGCTTCGAGCTCGGCTCGCGTGTAGGTGGCTGCCGGCACTGTGGGCTCGAACTCGCCGTGGACCATGCTGTGGACGCGGTACCCAACCGTCGCGAACTCGTTCGAGATCGTCGGATCCACGTTTGGGTCGTACCCGTGATAGGGCGAGAGATGGACGCCGAGCGCGGGCAGGAACTCCCGATACGTGATGTATTGCTGCTCCGCCCCGACGACGCGCCGGGCGATCTGGAACCGATCCTCCTCGGGAAGCGAAGCCGGCAAAAGAGACACGATCCGGTTGTTCTCGCGCGCGAACAGCGTGTGCGTGGCGGTGAGCGCGATGTTCTCGTTCGCGCGGACGTCGCCGGAGACGACTGCCTGCGAGCGGTTTCCGACCAGTTGGCCCATCAGGTCCATCGCCGGGGCCGGCACGGCGCGCTTGCGCCCCGCCGAGAGGCTGCGGTCCCGGGCGTTCACGCGCGGGAGGTAGCCGTGCGGCAGCAGGAGCGTGGCGCGGTTGTTCGACATCTTCCCGTCGACCGGTCCCTCGCGCAGCCACTCGAGCCTTGAGTCGGAGCCGCCATAGACGGCGAAGGCGTCGATGAAGCTCGGAACCGTGTTGATCTCCTGTCTCGGCCTCGTCACTCCGGTGCCAGGGGCTCTGGGCGTCCGGGTGAAGTCGATCTTCCCGAGATCGTTCTTGAACCGCTCGAGCGGGTCGTTGGAGTCGAACGGGATCGGCGTCCTCTCGCCGGGCTTCTCGTTCCGAAGCCCGAAGGTGTGATCCAGGAACTGGCCCCAGACCCAGCCCCACTGGGAGACGGCGCTCTCCGAGAAGAGGTTCTGCCCGACGTCGTTGAAGATCCGGTTGCTGATGTACCGCGCGGGAGGGCCCGCGTCCATCTTGCCGAGCCCGTTCGTGTAGGAAAAGGGAGCGACCCGCAGGTAGGGCCGATTCTCCTCGCCCCAGCTCGGGTGGTCGACGTTGTTCCCGCGTCCGCTGAGCGTCCGCCACTCCGACGCCGAGCTGCGGTTGAAGACGCTCCCCTGGAAGAAAACGGCTTCCGCCACGGCCAGGCCCACTGCGACCGCAGCCGCAAGCCACCACGTCCACCGCCTTCGGCGGGCGCGCGGTGCGGGGACCGCGACGGCCGCGACTCCGCCACCGCTCGTCGCCAAGGCCGGCGCGGCGTGGAGCCTACGCCGTGCCGCCAATGGATCCGGAAGCCGATCGCGCGCAACGCGGGCAACGTCTGGAGGTGCCACTAGCACCAACTCAGGGCTGACCGGCTCCCGGACCTCGGTGGACGCCCCCGAGGTCACGGCGGCGACCCTAACCCTCCCGCACCCGCGTGTCAAAAGCAGGCTCGGACCGGATCGACTACCTCCTCAGAGACTCGCTCCATGCCGGAGTCGCCTATGGCCGCTTCGATCACCACCGGCTCATCCAGACGCTGAAGATCCTCCGCCCCTCGGGAACGCCCCTGGCCAAGGGGGCTCCACAAAGGGGCTCCATACCTACCGCACGCTGTGAATCGTGCAAGCAGAGCGAAAAAGAAAAGTCGATTCTGCAGGACTTTTGCAGAGCCCTCTGACGGACTCGAACCGTCGACCCCCTCCTTACCATGGAGGTGCTCTACCAACTGAGCTAAGAGGGCGAAGCTAGGAGGATAGCCGCTTCACGGAACGAGAAGACCCGCTTTCGCGGGCCGTTTTCTCGTGTGGGCAGGTATTGGGCAGGTCTAGCTTCTGAGTACGGCGCCGAGCCCTGACCCGGCGATCTTGTCTCGGAGCGCATCGCGCCGTTGTGCCACCTGAAACTCTCCTCCGTACAGCCTGAGCGTGATTGCCGGATTCGCGTGTCCGAGTTGGGCCTGTACCTGGACTACATCTAGTCCGGCCGCGATCAAGCGACAGGCGGCTGTATGGCGTAGGTCATGCAGGCTCACCCGTTGCCCTTCTTCCCCCTCCTTGGGATTCAGGCCCGCCCTGTCGCCGGCTGTCGCAAAGTCCCGACTGACGTTGCGATGCATGAGCGGCAGACCGTTCGCTGTCGTGAATACGAAGTCCTCCGGGCGAGAATGACCACGAGCGAACGCTTCGGCCTTGTGCTTCTTGAGTAGTGCAATCAGTTCCGGCAGAGCCTCCACGTCGCGGCGTGCAGCGGCAGTCTTGAGTCGTGTCCGCCGGGCGATGGTGTCCTTCGCCTTTCGCTCGAGCTGGAAGCGGACGCTGATAACGCTCTGCTCAAAGTCCACGTCCTGCCACGTCAAGCCGAGGGCCTCCCCTTGACGCAGCCCGGTGAAGACGATCAAGGCGACCAGGGCACGGCTACTCGGTAGGGCGTGCTTGATCAGTGCCGCACACTCCTCGTCCGTAAGTCGTCGTGCGTCCGTCTTGTTGCGCGCTTGCGGTCGTTCAGTCTTGGAGATTCGCCGTAGTGGTGTCTCAACGATCAGGTTTCGTGTCTGCGCGTGTTCGAGGATCGAGCCAAGAAGCGTGTACGCACAGCGCACCGTCCAGCTTGACGATCCGCGTCCGCGTATCTCGGCTGGCCAACGCGAGACATGCTCTGCGCGAAGCGACTGAACGCGCAACCGTCCGAATGTGGGTTCTAGATGCGTTCGCCATCGCTGCGAGTAGTTCGCATGAGTGCGTGGCGACATTTCGCCCGCCCGTACTAGGCCGTCGATCATCGCCAGGAAGTCGACAGCAACGTCGGCAACGCTCGCCGTTGACTTGTCCGGCTCCTCGCCTCTACGAACGCTGACACGCCGAGCCTCGTGCTTCTGCTTCGCCTCCGTGCGGTTGCGAGCACGGAAGTACACCTTCCGCTCTCGACCATTCCCGTAGACGACGCTTCTGTAGTTGTCCGAGCCGGCCTGTGACCAAAGGCCCGGAGAGGCTTTTTCCCACTGGCGCGAATCGCGCCGGGGAGGGCTAGCCTGAGCTTGCATGAAGGACTTGCCTCCTTCGTGCCACGGCCCGGGGCGTTTGCGCGTCGCCGGGCCTCTTTGAATAGGAAGCCCGAGCATAGGACCGATTGCCTGGGCCGTCAAGGTAGGTGTTCACGCTGCATCACCCCGGACGTACGCCTCCAGTTCGGCACGATCAAACAGCAGGCGTCCCTGCGGTGCCTTGTGAACTGGTATCTGCCCGCGCTTGCAGAGAGCGCGTAGAGCCTGCTCAGAAGTGCAGAGGAAGGCAGCCGCAGCCTTTACGTCCAAGAAGCCGCTAGGGCCTCCATGCAAGCTCTTAGACCCAGCCCTCAGTTCGTCACGGATGACGGCGCGGAGCAGTTCCTCGAAACCGTCCAGGGTGATGATTCCTTGCAACGTGAGCGATTGCTCTCCCCTCGCCACGTTGCGTACTGTGGCAAAGGACGCCTGAGAGGGAGAGTCGTCAGAGAACTCTCCCCGCCCCCCTATTTCTGCGGCGGAGCACAGTGTTATGCGTTCCAGCCGCCATGTAGCAGGGCCTGACCTGACCTGACCTGCCTTACTGTCCGGCCAGTCTCAGGATGAGCGCGAGGGATGAAGACGGCCCGGGCCAGTGTTCCCGAATCAGTTCCGGGTTCTTTCGAGCGACCCGACGGAGGACAAACGCGACGATCACCGCGTCGTCTAGCTGCCCCGCCACCGGAATGAAGTCAGGCACCAAATCGAAGGGCATTGCCAGGTAGGGAATCAGCGCTCCGACAAGCCACTTATGGCGTCCGGGAAGCCGCTTGTCTCGTACGAGCCGCGAAAACAGCACGGCGCAGTCGGGAACGAATCCGCCGATGGCCCGAGCGTCCTCCCGGCGTCCGCCGACAAAGAACGCTAGTACGACCAGGATGTAGAGGCCGACGAGACCGACGAGGGTGTATACGGGCCAGCTCGCCACAGCGCGGACACGCTAGCCGTGCGAAAGCTCTCCCGACGGCTCCCGCTGCCCCCGTCACCGTCGACATACACTCGACGGGATGCCCGAGGAGAGGCGACCCGACCTCCGTCAACAGCTCCGCGAGTCCCTCGCATGGTACGAGGAGGTATTAGGGAGGATCGAGGAGGGGGCGATCGTGGCGCCAGGAGAACAAGAACGCCTCATGGAAGAGGCGTCGGCCGTGGCTCACCTTCTCGATCTCCTTGGTTCGAGCGCGGACGAGCCCGCCAGCTAGACCGGGTACACACGTCCAGTAGAGCGGTGACTCGCCGAGGACGGTTCGACCGGCCCGATAGACGCGACGCCTCAGAAGACTGGTTCCCGAGGCGCCGCGCGTTCTTCTAACGCAACGTCAGGCCGTTGGTACCGCTGCGGCCTCGTGGCGGAGTGCTTCATCGAGCTGCGACTCTTCAACGCCTCGTGCCCGCAGAACTTGCTGAGCGGGGGAGGCTTCAAAATCTTGCATGATTTTTCCAAGCAGGAAGAACGTCGGCGGCCAGAGCCCTATGAAGATTGCGAGCCTTTCCGCGCGTGCTCTTTTCCGCCAATCGTCTACTGACGCTGAACGACCCCAAAGCGAGATCGCCGCAGCCATCGAGCCAAAGCCCAGGCCGTGCAGTACATCACTGGTAAGACCCAGCTTGCGCAAACTCAGCGCAATCCTCATGAAGACCCCCTTCTTCGATGCTAAGACTCTGCCTTCCTGACCCCTGTGCACCAGGTGAAACATCCGGGTTGCCTACGACTGGGTTTAACCGTTCTCGGAGATGCCGATCTCTGTCCCGGGGCCAGGCGCGAAGGGGTCTCGCCTTGGGGACGGCAACTGCGGCGTTTCCAGTTCTGCGCCGGGCCCCATCTATGCAAAAAGGAGAAGGACGCGGTGCTTCCGGGATCTAGGTAATTGGAGCCCTGGCACGAGGTTGGTCAACCTTTAGCCCCACGTCGGGGGAGGGGGTGGGGTAGTGCCGGGCTCCTCTTTTACCCATTCAAACAGGTCAGCTAGCTGCTGCCAAGGTGTCCCTCACCCCGCGCCGACTACCCACCTGGTTTGCCGGTATCGAAGTACGGCGCTCACGGCCGGCAAGGTTTCGGCGACCTCTCCACGGGCCACGAGTTCGTATGGGCAAGCAAGTTGGTGGACGCGAGTGCGGGCAAGCGTTGCTTCAGTGCGCCGCGAGTTGCGAGCTAGCGCTGCATGAATATGTGTCCGGTTTTGGTCTTCCTGTCGAACACGAACTGTTCCGCGTGCTGATACCCGCGATTGCCACTGTCCGCACGGCAGCGGACGCCCTTGATGAACAACCGAAAGCCGCGCATGCCCTGCATATGGCGCACGATGCGTGCAGCCGGGCAGCGAGCGAGTGTCGGCGCTACGGCTTGGACGAGGCGCTCCTACGCTGTGCCGCTGCCTGCGACCTGGCGCTGATTGAAATCGAGCTAGTGCTTACCGCTTTCGCCCACGACTAGGACGGCCCCGTCAATCGCTATGACGAGGACGCGGATGTTCGCGCTCGATCTCTGCGCGCGCTTCGCCTGTCTTCTCGACGACTAAGTACGAGGAGTGCTGTTCGACCACAGATTCGACGTCGGCCCGCTCGTGGCCTGGAACGAGTACGAAGCGCTCGATCTGGGCTGCGATCCGATCGTACTCGGCAGGCGGAAGTTCGATCTTCTCGAGACAACTTTCATTGCAGCACTCGCAATGGAAAGGCAGCGACTGGTCGACGCCGTGTTGTTTGGCACCTTCCTCAATCCGCTCATTGATGGTGCGAAACAGTTCCTCGTTATGTGCGGCTCTGTCCGCGAAGGTCATAAGCCCATTCTCCCGCAATACGCGCAGGAAACGAGTTTTCGGCTTCCCGCGCCCTTGGCGCGTTCGGGGTGCAAGGCGGCGTCACTGCCGCAGGGGTGCTGGCTGTCGCTGACTACCTTCCCGTTGTGGCTAAGCAGACGTACTGGAAGGTCCCGTTTGAGTGGACGTGCACGGTGCCGCCCCGGGATGCCCGCTCTCGCAAGATTGGTTATGGCTCAACGGGAGAACGTCGCCGGAGCCGACCCGGCTCGCGCGCCGTTTCTGCCCTTAATCGATTAGCGGTGGCGGAGCAAGCGCTTCAATGCCTCAATGCCAACGTTTCGTCTGCCGTGCCGAAGCTCGGCAAGCGCTGAGGCGGCGAGCGCGACCTCGGTGAGCGGTGGCGATCGCTCGTCTATGAAGCGTTGAAGCCATCGCAGCGCCGCTCGCTCGTAGCGTGACGGATCGGTATTCGCCAGTAGTTCGCAAAGCATGAGCGCGTCTGCGAGCGACAATCCGCCCATCTCCCGCGCGGCCATCTCGGCGGCCTGAACGTGCCGGCGCTGGATCGCGCGTTGGAAGCGTCCGTGAGCTGTGCCCTGGCTGGTCATCGGTTGGATGGCCGCTGGGGCAACGGCTTGCCCGAGAAGTCTAGGCCGTCTCACGAAACGAGGCACGAGGCCGTTACAGTCACGAGATGTCAAAGCAAGCACTAGGCAACGTCCTCGCAGGGATTGCGTTCCTCATCGTCGCCATCGTGGACTTCACCCGCGATTCTTCGGGCATAGGCGTGGTCTTCTTGGTATTTGCCGCTGTCTTCTTGGGGCTTGGCTTGTCCGGCAAGGGCGGCGTCCGTCCTCGTCGCGGGGCCGACTCGTAGGCGCCGGCGCGGGGGACGAACATCTACTTGTACCTGTGCCGCCTCTGGGTAAAAATCGAGCGGGGCGGGCCTGCGGCCTCTGTAACGTGAGCGACTGTTGTCCCCCGTCGCCGCGTTGCGACTGTGGCAAAGGACGACTGATGGAGAGTTTTACGGCGAACTCTCCGCGCCCGCCCCATTGTGCGGCGGCGCCAGCCCGTGTTTACGGGAGTTCGGAAGTGTCGATCTAGGTCGATGGGGCTGGGCGCGAAGGAATCTCGCTTGGGGAGAGGGGGCCTGTCACCGAGCGTCTCTCCACTTGCGCGCCTGGCCCCTTCAGCGCGGGTGGGCCCGGCCTAGGATGAACGTTTGCGCGTCAACGGCGAGGAGAACTATTTCGGCATGCAGTTGAGGGAAGAACGGATCGGCCGGAACGACTCGACGTTCAGGGAAGCGAACGAGCGGATCGCTAAGGCGGCGAGCGGGTATGACTGGGTCGAGCAGGTGCCGTTTATTTGCGAGTGCGCGACCGAGTCATGCACGGTGATAGTGAACCTCTCATTGGTCGAGTATGAGGAAGTGCGATCGAGACCAACGCGCTTCTTTGTCTCGCCAGGGC
>Ga0307282_10000068_pt1 | contig 27028 bp, 25 predicted proteins | sample ER_DNA_121_FD_194475 | JGI IMG/M metagenome (GOLD analysis project Ga0307282, IMG submission 194475) | Bulk soil microbial communities from the East River watershed near Crested Butte, Colorado, United States - ER_DNA_121 | ecosystem: Environmental > Terrestrial > Soil > Floodplain | place...
CCAGGACGGACGCGCCGTGCCGCGCGAGCCCGAGGACCTGCGCCGCGAGATCGCCCGGGCGCTGAAGCTGGCGCGAGAGCGTCACGAGAAGGCGCCGCAGCGCCTCGCCGCGGAGTCCGACGGGCAAGAGGAGGAAGAGACGGAACGGCCTGCGTCTCCGGTGCACCCTGAGCGCTTCGCCGTCCTCCAGGCGCTGCTCGCGTATCTCCTGGACAAGTGCGGCGACCAGCCTGACGCGGAGATCCCCGCAGCCGACCTCGTCGAGCGCTTCAACATCCCGCCGGAGGAGCTCGAGGAGCACCTTTCGCTGCTCAACCTCGTCAATTTCGGCGGCGGCTGCTACGCGGTCTACACCGAGCTGCACGACGACACGGTTCGCGTCGACAAGGAGCTCTTCGGCGACACCTTCCGCGCGCCGCCGCGCCTGACGCCGCTCGAGGCGCGCGCAATTCGGCTGGCGCTCGAGTTTGTCGGCCCGATGATCGCCGCTGACTCACGCTCGCCGCTCGAGCGCGTGCGAAAGAAGCTGGAGGAGACCTTCGGCGAGTTCGAGCTCGCGCAGACGCCCGAGCCGAACGTCGGGCGGGCCGAGGAGGACCTCGTCGCGACCCTGAGCCATGGCGCCAACGAGCGCCGCCTGGTCGAGGTCGACTACCTGAAGGAGGGCGAGGACGAGGTCTCGACGCACCTGGTCGAGCCGTACTCGCTCGAGCGCCGGCTGCCGTTCTGGTACGTCCACACCTGGGACCGGACGCGCGACGGCGAGCGCTCGTTCCGGCTCGACCGGATGCGCAGCGCCCGGATCCAGCGCGCCCACTTCGAGCCGCGCGAGGGTTTCGACCCGCACGGCTTCCGCGACGCCAGGCCGGCGAAGATCTGGTACTCGAAAAAGGTCGCGCGCTGGGAGGTCGAGAAGGGCGCGCACCCGCTGGCCGACGGCTCGGCGGTCACGGAGAGGCCGGTCGGCAGCCCCGAGTGGCTGGTCGGCGAGATCCTCTCGTTCCGCGGCGAAGCGGTCGTGCTCGAGCCCGTGGAGCTGCGCCGCGCCGTTGCGAAGCGCGCGCGACAGCTGCAGCGAGAGCTCGGCGTCTCCCGCGTCCGCGCAGCCGCGAAGTCCTAGCGCTGACCGGGGAGGTCGAGGGTGAACGTCGCGCCCTGGTCCGGGGCCGACGACACCTCGAGGGTGCCGCCGTGGGCCTCGGCGATCGAGCGGGCGATGAACAGGCCGAGGCCCGTGCCGGGGCGGGCGTTCCCGGTCGTCACGCGGCCGAACTTCTCGAAGATCAGGCGCTGGTCCTCGCGCGCGATGCCAGGGCCGCGGTCGATCACGTCGATGCGGACGTGGCCGTCCTCGGCGTAGGCGCGCACCTCGACGCCGTCGCCGGCCGGCGAGTACTTGATCGCGTTGTCGATCAGGTTCATCAACACCTGGCGCAGCCGCTCGTGATCGCCGCGCACCACTGGAAGCGGCTCACGCACCTCGGCGCGGAGCTCGACCTCGTCCGAGCCGAGCTCCGCGGTGGCGACCGAGTCGCGCACGAGCTCGGCGAGGTCGACGTCGCCGAAGCGGAAGCTGAAGGTGCCGGCCTCGATCCGCGAGGTGTCGAGCACGTCGCCGATCAGCGTCGCCAGGCGGCCGGTCTCGCTCGCGATCAGGTCGAGGAACGACTCGCGCTGCGCGGCGGTCAGCTCCCGCCAGCGCTGCTGGAGCGTGCGGGCCGAGCCGATCACGGACGCCATCGGCGTGCGCAGCTCGTGCGAGACGAGCGAGACGAAGTCGGCGCGCAGCGCGGAGAGGCGGCGCAGCTCCTCGACCGTCCGCCGCTCGGCCTCGTAGGCGCGGATGTTCTGTACGGCGCTCGCGACCAGGCGGCCGAGCAGCCCCGCCAGCTCGACCTCCTCCGGGGTGAAGGCGTCGGCCTCGCGGCGGACGAGCGAGAGCATCCCTATGGTCCTCGCACCCTGGAGCAGAGGCGTCGCCAGCCGCGACCGCAACCCGAGCGCGAGGAACTCCTCCTCTTCCGGATACTCGGCGTGCTGCATGTCGCGGCGGTAGACGGCCCGGTTCGTGCGCAGCAGCTCCTCCAGCAGCGTGCCGTGCGTCGGCCGCGCGGAGCCGGGCGGCAGCACCTCGTCGGCTCCCGCGCCCGCAACGGCCATCACCTGGGCGGTGCCCTCCTCGCTGAGCACGATCGCGATCCGGTCGAATGGGACGAGCCCGCGCACCTCGCGGATGAACGCGTCGAAGGCCTGGTCGAGGTCCAGCGAGGAGCTGAGTGCGCGGGCGCAGCGGTTCGCCGCCTCGAGCACGTCTGCCCGATGCCCGAGTTGGTCGCGGAGCCGCTCGGCCTCGGCCGCCCGCGTCTCCGCGACCGAGCCCTGGTGCCGGAGGCGGATGACCAGCCAGCCGAGGAGGAGCAGCATCCCGGCAGCGAACGCCCCGCTCGTGATCCACGCCCAGCGCTCGGTCATCCCCGCTCCTCCAGCCGCCCGAGCGCCCACTGTGCGTGCTCCCGCAGAAGCGGGTCGTCCCCTTCGGCGTACCGCTCCGCGAGCGCCGGGTCGCCGCCGGTGTTGCCGAGCGCGACGAGCGCGTTGCGCCGCAGGTAGCGCGGGTCGTTGCGCGGGACGAACAGCCGGTCGTAGCGGCGCGCCAGCTCGTCGCCGTCCGCCTCGAGCCAGTCGGCGAGCGAGACGTGCGGCTCCGCTCCCTCCGGCGGCGGCTGGCCGGCGCGGCGCTTCTCCACCCCGCGGTTCCACGGGCAGACGTCCTGGCAGATGTCGCAACCGTAAACCTGGTCGCCGAGCTCGCCCCGGTACTCCTCCGGGATCGGCCCGCCCGCCTGCGTCCAGTACGAGAGGCAGCGCGTGGCGTCGAGGACGCCGGGCTCGTCGAGCGCGCCGGTGGGGCAGGCCTCGATGCAGAGCGTGCAGGAGCCGCAGTCGGCGTCGAGCGGCGGCGTCGGCTCGAGCTCGACGTCGGTGACGAGCGTGCCGAGCACGACCCAGGAGCCGTGGCGCCGCGTGATCAGCATCGTGTTCTTGCCGTAGAAGCCGACCCCGGAGCGCGCCGCGGCCTCGCGGTCGACGTGCTGGTTGGCGTCCACGAGCACGCGGTAGCTCCCGCCGAGCTTCTGCCCCAGCTCGTCGAGGCGCTCGCGCAGGACCGCGTAGGCGTCGAACCAGGTGTAGCGCGGGAGCCGCCCGTGGCCGGCCGGCACCTCCCCGCCCTCCGCCCAGTAGCAGAGCGCCGCCGAGACGACCGTGCGCGCTCCTTCGAGCAGCGTCTCCGGGTGGCACGAGACCTCGGGCCGCGCCATCGTGAAGCGCATGTCGGCGAACAGCCCGCGCGTGCGCCGCTCGCGGATGTGCCGCTCGGTCTCCTCGTAGGCCGAAGCCGGAGCCGCCCCGACCGCGTCGAGGCCGAGCTCCTCGGCGAGCCTGGTCAACTCGGCAGCCTGCATGTGGGAGATTGTGCCCGCGTGAAGGCGATCAGGATCCACGAGGACGGCGGGCCGGAGGTTCTCCGCTACGAGGACGCGCCCGAACCCGAGCCGGCGCCCGGGGAGGTTCTCGTCCGTTTGCGCGCCGCCTCGCTCAACCATCTCGACCTCTGGATCCGCAAGGGACTCCCTTCGGTGCCGAAGCCGCGCATCCTCGGCGCGGACGGCGCGGGCATCCGCGAGGACACGGGCGAGGAGATCGTGATCAACCCCGGGCTCGAGCACGGCGAGACAATCACGGTCGTCGGCGAGCACATGGACGGAACGCACGCGGAGCTCGTCGCCGTCCCGGAGGCGAACGTCTACCCGCTGCCCGAGAGGCTCTCGTTCGAGGAGGCCGCCGCCTTCCCGCTCGTCTTCGAGACCGCCTACCGGCTGCTGGTGACCAAGGCGCAGCTCCGGGAGGGCGAGTGGGTGCTGCTCTGGGGGATCGGCAGCGGCGTCGGCACCGCCGGGCTCGCGATCGCGAAGGCCCTCGGCGCCAAGGCGCTCGTCACCTCGTCCAGCGACGAGAAGCTGGCGCGGGCCAGGGAGCTGGGGGCCGACGCGACCGTCAACCACGCAAGCGGCGACGTGCGCGAGGCCGCTAAGGAGGCGACCGGCGGCAAGGGCGTCGACGTCGTCCTCGAGCACGTCGGCGAGGCGACCTGGGCTACCTCGCTGGCCGTGGCGCGCGCGGGCGGCCGCATCGCCGTCTGCGGCGCAACCACCGGCCCGAACCCTCCCGCGAACCTGCACCGGATCTGGTGGAAGCAGCTGACGATCTACGGCTCGACGATGGGCACGAAGGCGGACTTCGAGGGCGCCTACGAGCTGGTCGCGTCCGGCCGCGCACGGCCGGTGATCGACTCGGTCTACCCGCTCGCCGAGGCGCGGGCCGCCCACGAGCGCATGGAGGCCGGCGAGCAGTTCGGCAAGATCGTGCTGACGATCCCCTAGGTCAGCTGGAACGGAACCGAGGTCAGGATCACCCGCGGCTCGAACAGGAGCAACCGCTTCAGGTAGAGCGCCCGCTGGTTGTGCAGCAGGCGGTCGACCCCGCGCGCGGCCAGCTCGGGCATGACGACCACGGCCACGGCGTCCGGATCGGCGGTGATCTGGCGCAGGTAGGCCAGGAGCGGCTTGCCGATGTCGCGGTACGGAGCGTCGACGACCTCGAGCGGGAGCGCCGTCGGGAACTTCCGCCAGTCGCTCTCGACCCGGCGCCTGTCGTCCTCGTCGAAGGCGAACGACACGGCCTTCGTCTCCTTGAAGCCGAGCGACCGCGCGTAGACGAGCGCGCGGAGCGAGGCCGCGTTCACCGACGCCACCGGCACGACGCAGACGGCCTTGGCCGGCTCGATGAAGTCTGCTCCCGTCTGATCGACCAGCCTCGGCACGTCGGTGACGGCGATCCCCGGCTCGCGCAGGAGCCCCAGCTTCAGCCGGAAGGTCGAGCGGCGCATGAACGCCGCGAGCAGCGAGGGCGTCCGGAAGAGCTCGGGGATGACGACGGTCACGAAGCTGGTGTCGCCGTGGGGAATCCGCCAGACGTACTCCTGCATCGCGTCGAGCGGCTCCTCCTCCTCGCCCAGGATCTCGAGGCGAGGCTCGCCGTCCGTCCAGCGGAAGAAGCGGGGGCCGATCCCCGGGTCGCTGCCCGGGAAGGGGACGTGCACGGCGTGGAAGTCGCCGTTCGAGATCGTCCGCGCGTACCAGAGCGCCTCGCGCGTCGCAGCGTCCAGCCGCTCGACGTAGAGGATGGTCGTGTTCTCGATCTCGCGCCGGGCGAGCACCGCGTGCGCCTTCGCTCGGAGCCGCCTCCCGACCGCGCGGTAGTGCCGCCGGATCCCGTAGAAGAGGAGGATCATCAACGGGATCGCGATGATCACCATCCAGGCGCCGGCCAGGAACTTGGTCACGATCACGATCACGGCGACGACGAAGGTGGTCGCCGCGCCGACGGCGTTCAGGACTGCGCTCCAGCGCCACCCCGGGCGCTTCGTCCGCAGCCAGTAGCGCACCATCCCGGCCTGCGCGAGCGTGAAGGCGGTGAAGACCCCGATTACGTAGAGATGGATCAGCGAGTTCACGTTCGCGCGGAAGGCGATCACCAGACCGGAGGCGGCGGCGGCGAGCACCAGGATCCCGTTCGAGTAGGCGAGCCGGTCACCCAGGTTCCCGAACTGGCGCGGCAGGAAGCTGTCGCGGGCCAGCAGCGCCGCGAGCCGGGGGAAGCCCTGGTAGGAGGTGTTCGCGGCGAGAATCAGGATCGCGAGGGTGAAGGCCTGGACGAGGTAGTAGACGGTCGAGCCGGTCGAGCCCGCCGGGAAGGTGGCGCGAGCGATCTGCGAGAGCACCGACGCCGTCCCGCTCGGCCGCGCGTCCATCCTGTCGGCCAGGTAGGAGACGCCGAGGAAGAGCGTCACCGCCGAGCCCGCCATCAGCAGGAGCGTCTGCGTGGCGTTCCGGGCCTGCGGCCGGCGGAAGGCGCTGACCCCGTTGGAGATCGATTCGACGCCGGTGAGCGCGGCGGAGCCCGACGCGAACGCCTTGAGCAGGACGAAGAGCCCGACCGCGCCAACGCCGGCCGGGAGCGGGTGCGGAACGGTCGCCTGCGGGCAGGTGCCGACCGTGCACTTCGTGATGCCGACCCCGAGCATCAGGTACATGACCGCCAGGAAGGCGTACGTTGGGAAGGCGAACAGCAGCCCGGACTCGCGGACGCCGCGTAGGTTCCCGAGCGTGAGCAGGAGGATGCAGGCGAGGGAGAGCAGCAGTCGGTGCCCGGCGAGCGACGGCGCAGCCGACGTGAGGGCGAAGACGCCGGCGGCCACCGACACGGCGACCGTGAGGATGTAGTCCGTCAGGAGCGCCGCGCCGGCCAGCAGCGCGGGGAAGATGCCAAGGTTCTCGCGGGCGAAGATGTACGAGCCGCCGCTGGAGGCGTACGCCTTGATCCCCTGGCTGTAGGAGACGGCGACGATCAGGAGCAGCGCGGAGATCGCGAACGAGATCGGGAGGATGTCGTGGCGCGCCGCGAGCGAGCTCGCAATCAGGACCGCCAGGGCGGCCTCGGTCGCGTAGGCCACCGAGGAGATCGGGTCGGACGAGAAGATCGGCAGCGCCAGCGTCTTCGGGAGCAGCGTGTCCTCGAGCTCGTAGGTCGCGCGCGGCCGGCCGATCAGCCGCCGCTTCGCGCCGCCGAGCAGGCCGAGCCCCGAGCCGATCAGCCCGCCGGGCGGAGGTGGCGGCTCGTCGAGGTCGAGGTTGCCAGTGTCAGCTGTGGTGTCGCGCAGGGTGACGCTCTTCACTCGGAAGGAGGCAGCGCGGCGACCATAACCCTGCAGGGCGCGTGCTTGAGCACGTGGTCGACCGTCTTGCCGAAGATCCTTCCGCGCCTGCCGAGGGCTTTCCTGCGCGGCGCGCGCAGGACGACCAGGTCGGCCCCCGATGCCTCCGCCTCGGCGACGACCGCTTCACCCGCCAGCCGTGCCCGAAGCGTCTGCGTCCGCACGTTCACGCCCCGGGAGGCGCCGATCGCGCGCGCCGCCTCGAGCGTTCGCTTGGCGGCGCCTTCCTCCTCGAGCATGTGCGCCTCCAGGGGCAGCTCCGGCGGCACCTCGATCGCCACGACTGCGGTGATGGTCGAGCCGTGGTCGTCGGCGAGCTCGGCCGCGAGCGCCATTGCCGTCTCGGACTCGGCGCCCGCGTCGAGCGGCACGACGATTCGCCGGTAGGCAAGCCCGGGCCCACGGACGCTTCGAACCGCTCGAACGGCCACGATTCGACGCTAGCGAGAGGTCTCTCAGCGCCGCCTCAAGCGGGCGGCGCGGCGCCTCAAGGACTGCTCAAGACCGGATCGACGAGGCGATACCCGGCTCCGGGCTCCGTGAGCAGGTAGCGCGGCCGCGCGGGGTCGGGCTCGATCTTGCGGCGGAGCTGAGAGACGTAGACGTGCAGGTAGTGGGATTCGTCGCCGTAGGCCGGGCCCCAGACCTCGCGCAGGAGCTTGGGATGCGTAAGCAGCTTGCCCTCGTTCTGCGCCAGCACCCGCAGGAGCTCGAACTCGTGCGGCGTCAGTTGCACGAGCTTGCCCGCGACCGTCACCGACCGCTTGTCCAGGTCGACCACGAGCTCACCGATCTCGAGCACCGGGCCCCCGGCCGGCGCCGCCCGGCGCAGCGCTGCGCGCAGGCGCGCGAGGAGCTCGTCGATGCTGAACGGCTTCTCGACGTAGTCGTCGGCGCCGGCGTCGAGGGCGGCGACCTTCTCGCGCTCCTCGCCGACGACCGAGAGCAGGAGCACCGGCGCGTCTGACCAGCCCCGCAGCTCGCGGCAGACGTCGGTGCCGCGCCCGTCGGGGAGCACCAAGTCGAGGATGACCGCGTCGGGCGGCCGCATCGCAGCGGCGGCAAGGGCCTCTTCGGCCGTGGCCGCGGTCTCGACCTCGTAGCCGGCGCCGCGCAGGTTCGTCTGCAAGGCGCGGAGGATCTGCGGCTCGTCGTCGACGACCAGCACCCGTGCCTTGCTCATCGCGTGGCCTCGACCGCCGCAGGCGCCGCGGGGAGCGCCAGCACGAAGGACGCGCCCGAGCCCGGGCGTGGTTCCGCCCAGAGCCGGGAGCGGTTCGCCTCGGCGAAGCCGCGAGCGATCGCCAGCCCGAGCCCGGTCCCGCGCTCGCCGGCCGGGCCGCGCTCGAACGGCTCGAAAATCCGCTCCCGCGCTTCCGGGTCGAGGCCGGGACCGCGGTCGTCGATGCGGACGAGCACCTCGTCCCCAGACGGCACGACCGAGACCTCCACGGGATCGGTGGGCGATGAGAGCCTGAGCGCGTTCTCGAGCACGTTGACCAGCACGCGTTCGATCTGCGCGGCATCGACGCGTACGGCGAGCTGCTCGCCGGGCAGCCGCACAGCGACCCGCGCAGCCTCCGCGCCCAGGCCTTCGAGGGCGCGCGACACGAGCTCATCCACGCTCCAGATCTCCGGCTGCGGTCTCGCCGCGCCGGCCTCGAGCCGCGAGAGGTCGAGCAGGTTCGAGACGAGCCGCTCGAGCCGGGCCGTCTCGATCAGGATCGTCTCCAGCAGGTCGGCGCGGTCGAGCTCGTCGAGCTCCACGGCGTCGCTCGAGAGCCCGTCACCCGCGGCCCGGATCGCGGTCAGCGGCGAGCGCAGGTCGTGGCTGACCGAGTGGAGCACGGCGGTCTTCACGGCATCGCTGCGCCGCAGCGCCTCGGCCTCGGCCACCACCTGCGCGCGGCGCCGCGAGAGCGCTGCGAGCTCGCTGACGACGACCGCCGTTACGAGGTAGACCGCGAGCGCCACCCAGTTGCCGGAGTCGGTGAGCGCGAGCGTGTGCAGCGGCGGCAGGAAGAAGAAGTTGAACGCCAGCATGCTGATGACCGACACCCCGACGGCGTAGGCGAGCCCGTAGAAGATCGCCACGGGCAGCACCGCGAAGAGGTAGAGCGAGCCAAGGCTGAGGACCGGAGCGATACGGTCCAGGCCGTAGACCGCTCCGCTCACGACGGCCACGGCCGCGAGGCTGACGGCTATCCGCCCTGCATGCGCCTTCACGAACGCAGGATACGCCCGCTCAGCGGGCTGCCAGCTCGAAGAGCAGCTCGTCGACGGGCTCGCCGAGCTTCTCGTCGAACTCGCTGCGGCTTTCGACTTCCACGAAGCCGCACTTCTCGAGCACGCGGATCGATCCCAGGTTGCTCGCCGCCACCCAGGCGTGCAGCGGCCGTGCCGTCACCTCTTCAACGAGCTTCGCAAGCGCGCGCGTGGCGAGCCCCTTGCCCCAGAACTCCCTGCCGATCCAGTAGCCGACGAAGCGGCGCCCGTCCTGCTGCCAGCAGAGGATGTTGCCGACCACCTGCTCCTCGTGGACGATGGTCCTCTTGATCGCCGAGTCGTTCGCGAGCGTCTTCCGCCAGTGCTCGTAGAAGGCCTCTCGATCACGAGCCGGGAAGAGCGCCATCCGGTTCGCCTCGGGGTCGCGCTGATGCTCGTAGAAGGCGTCGAGATCGCTCTCGAGGACGTCTCGCAGCACTAACCGAAGCCGAGGATGAACTTCGCGTCCTCGGACATCTTGTCCGGCGTCCACGGCGGGTCCCACGTGAGCTCGGTCTCGACGTCTTCGACGCCTGGCATCGAGCGCACGACCTCCTCGATGTTCTGCTGGATCAGCGGGCCGGCGGGGCAGCCCATCGAGGTCAGGCTGTAGCTCACCTTCACCTTCGGGCCTTGCACCTCGGCATCGTAGAGCAGGCCGAGCTCGACGATGTCCATCCCGAGCTCGGGATCCTCGACGGAGCGGAGCGCCTCGATCACGTCGTCGCGCGTTGGCACGTCGCCGAGTCTAGCGACCAATGCGAGCAGGCCCGCTTCAATCGAGTGCGTCGCTGACCGTGTGCTGAGAGGAAGCGGCCCGCTACGGAGCGTGGGCCACGTACGTCTGACCGGCCTTGACCGAGACGTGCTTGCGCAAGGCGAAGTCGAACACGTCGACCACGCCGCGGTTGACGTGCACGAGCGTGCTCGTGCAGTCGTCCTGGGTGAACCAGATCGTCCCGCGCACGGTCGCCGAGGAGTTCTTGCCCCTGGTGCGGAAGGTGCCCTTGGCCCGGCCCCAGAGGTGGCGCTTCTTCTTTTTTTTCGAGAGCTGCGCGGCGGTCTTCCCAGAGGGGTTCCCGCAGGTGAGGGGATCCGAGAGCCGCAGGATCGTCAGCGGCTTGCCTCCGTACTCGACGATCCCCCAGATCGGCGCCCTCGGCTGCCGCTGGTTGAAGAAGAACCGGCCGTCGTAGAAGTCGGAGTGCTCCGTCTTGCCATGGAGCACGGCGACGGTCAGACCGACGCGGCCGTTGTCGGTGTCGACCTCGGTGCCGACCGGGATCGATGTGGCGCCCGTGAGGCGGGTGAAGCTCGGCGTGTCGGGCCGGCGCACGAGGACCGTGCCGCTCACCGGGGCGACGACCCCGGTCTTGCCGATCACCGGCGCTGGCGGCGGCACGAACGGCGGGGGTGGTGGCGGAGGCGGAGGCGGTGGCGGTGGAGGTGGAGGTGGAGGTGGAGGTGGAGGTGGTGGCGGAGGAGGCGGTGGTGGCGGAGGCGGTGGCGGTGGTGGCAGCGGTAGCGTCGGCGTGATCTGCACCACCGACCCGAGGTCCGTCTGCGCAGGCGCAGTGCTCCAGTTCGACACGTACAGCGACCCGTCAGACCCGGCGGCAAGGCCTCCCGGGAAAGAGAGCCCGTCGGCCACGGTGACCGGCGAAGTGCTGTCCGGAGAAACCAGAACGACGGCACCCTCACCAGGCCCTGCGCCTGGGAGGAAGTGGGTCGCGGAGAACTCCGTCGCGTAGAAGTTCCCGTCGGCTCCGAAGGCGCAGCCGGTGACGTTGGTGAGCCCGGTCGCCCACACCGTCAGCGAGCCTGTCGCGGGATCGAAGCGCCAGACCCTGGCCGACCCCGGCGGATTCGGGACGCCGGTCAGCTCACCGACGTAGAGCGCGCCGTCCGGGCCCTGGTCGATGCAGGTCGGCACGGCATCGGAGAGCGGCGGGTTCGGGATGAACGCCTCCACGCTGATCTCACCATTGGCTCGCACGCGGTCGATCGTGTTCGTCGCGGCGTCCACAACCCACTCGACGCCGGGCAGAGCCAGCACGCCGTACGGGTTCGCATCCGGGAACTGGCTGGGCGGCACGAGGTCCTCGTGCTCGAGGCTCCACAACCAGTCGAAGTGACCCACGTCGGCGACGATGTGCGTCTGGCCGCTCGGGTTGAACTGGATCAGCCGGCCGAGCTGTGCCCGCAGGCCGGTTGTGAGCTCGGGCGACCAGACACCGTCCGCGATCGCGTCCGCGCTCGAGGCTTCGATGCCGTACGCCGTCCCGTCGCCGTGAATCGAGATTCCGTCGATTCCGGTGGCGCGCAAGCCGCCCTCGGCGGAGATGGACGCAAAGCCCGAGATCACCCGGTGGGCTTCTCCGGCGGCGATGTCGACCACGCTCACGCCACTCGTAAAACCGGGGCACCGTTCACCGTCAGGCCCGCCGGAACGACAGTCCGCCGGATCGCCGCCGTGACCCGCTTCGGCGACGTAGAGCTTGCCGTTCGGGCCGAACGCGAGATCGCGTGGGTTGTCGAGCCCGGTGACGATCGTCGTCCAGGTTCCGCTCGTCGACGCGGCGTGTTCATCGCCGACGAACGGCGAGGCGCCTGCCAAGCAAACCCCTGCGACCAGACAGACGAACGTAGCCACGCATACAGCTGTGACAACCCGCAGTGCGCCCGTGTCTGACTCCTCCCCTCGTGCTGCCGCCGCAGAAAACGTTGCCCTCCCTGCACACAAGCGTAACGCAGTCCGGGGCGATTTCAAGAGCGCCGATCGTTTGGCTCAGTAACGCGGCAGGCGGACTTCCTCGCGCCGCTCGCGGGCGAAGAAGTGGATTCCGTCCACGAAACGGACCCAGTTGCAGCGCGTGCACATGACGAGCGAGTGGGTCCAGGCGCTGTCTGCCTGGAAGCGGACGCCGCGGAGCAGGTCGCCGTTCGAGACGCCCGTCGCCACCACGATCTGCTCGCCGGGGGCGAGGTCCTCGATCGTGAACAGCCGCTCGAGGTCATCGACGCCTGCCTCCTGGGCCGCCGCCACCTCGCGGCGGCGAGTCGGCCAGAGCTGCGCCTGCAGCTCGCCGCCGAGGCAGCGCAGCGCCGCCGCGGAGAGCACGGCCTGCCGCGTGCCGCCGATCCCGATCGCGAGGTGGTCGTTCGTCCCGCGCACCGCCGCCGAGATCGAGGCGGTGACGTCCCCGTCCTGGATCAGCTTGATGCGCGCGCCGGCCACGCGAATCTCTTCGATCAGGTCATGGTGGCGCGGCCGGTCGAGGATGATCGTCGTGACATCGTTGACCATCCGCCCGAAGGCGTCGGCGATCGCGCGGATGTTGTCGCCGACCGGCCGGCGCAGGTCGATCGCGCCCCGCGCCTTCGGCCCGACCGCCATCTTGCGCATGTACATGTCGGGCAGCGTCTGGAACGAGCCGGGCTCACCGACCGCGACCATCGACATCGCGCCGTAGCCGCCCCGCGCGACGACGCCGCGGCCCTCGAGCGGATCGAGCGCGAGGTCGACCTCGAGCCCGCCGGAGCCGATCGACTCCCCCACCCCGAGCTGGTCGTTCTCGTCGCCTGCTCCGATCACGACCCGGCCGTCGATCGGGAGCTGCTCGAGCGCGAGCCGCATCGCCGTCGAGGCGTCGTCCTCGGCCGCCTGCTGGTCGGCCCGGCCCAGCCAGCGCGCCCCGGCCAGCGCCGCACGCTCCGTCACGCGCGCGTAGCTCTCGCAGAGGCAGAACCGGCCCTCGTGCCCGGCCGGCTCCGAGCGCGGCTCACGCGCCGTCTCGGTCACGGCGCCGCCGACACGGGCTGGGCGGCGGCGAGCACGAGCTCCATCACCTCGGCGATCGCCTCCTCGATGTTCCCGTTCTCGATCACGGGCACGCCGTGCTTGCAGGCCCGGCCGAGGATGTAGGCCTGGATCAGGCGGATGTCGTCGAAGGCGTCGAGGTACTTCTCGTACGGCCGCACGCCCTCCGAGACGGTGTCGCGGATCCAGAAGTGGCTCGCGTGCGCCTCGGCGTCGTCGATCCCGAGCACGCACTCGACCACGAGCGCGCCCTCGATCTCCTTCGGGAGCATCCCCGGGACGAGGTGGACGCCCTCGAGCACCATCGACCAGCCTTCCTCCAGCGCACGGTCGATCGCCGCGCGTACGCCGACGAGCACCTCGCGCGTCTGCTCGAGGAAGCCGCCGACCACGGAGTCGCCGTCATCCTCGTCGCCGGCCATTGCCCGCCCGGCCTCGAAGCTCGAGTGGTGGATCGCCGGCATGAACTCGCGCGAGAAGAAGGCCCGCATCGTCTGGCGGACGAAGTCGGTCGACGTCACGCGCGTGATCCCGAGCCGGTACGCGACGTCGGTGGCGACGGTCGACTTGCCCGTCCCGGTCGCGCCGCCGACGAGCAGGATGATCGGCCGGTCGAGCTCGTAGACGTCCCGGTAGCGGCGCAGGCGCTGCATGGCAGCGTGGCCGTCCTCCTGGCCGAGGGTCTCGACCGCGACCTCATCGAGCCGCTCCATCGTCGTCGCCTCCCGGTCGCTGGCGGCCAGGTCGGCCTCGACGGCGAGCGCCAGCTCGTAGGCGCGGTCGGCAGAGAGGCCGGCGGCGATCAGCGCGCGGGCCATCAGGCCCTTGGAGAACGGCAGGCCGTCCTCGCCGCCGAGCGGCAGCGGCTGCCGGTAGCGGCGATCGCTCATGCCGCGACCCGTTTCGGAGCGAGGGCGAGCAGCGCCTCGTCGACGCCTTCGCCGATCAGCTCGTTGTCGGCGAAGACCAGCTCCCGGCCGCGGGCGACCGCCGCCTCGGCGACGACGTCGATCGCTGCCGCCTTGATCTCGACGAGGTACGTGTCGGCGTCAACGCGGTCGAGCTCCTCGCGCAGGGCCTCGCGCCGCGCGAGGTTGCCGGACACGTGGACGACCTCGGCGCCGTGCCGCTCGGCCAGGTGGGCCGCGAGCGTCTCGTGCACCGCGGGCGGCGCAGTCGTGAAGAAGGCCAGGCGGCGACCGTCCACCGGCTCGACCGGCCGCGGCCGCAGCTCGACCGGGACGACCGGGACGTCCTTCACCTGCGCGATCGCCTCGAGCAGCGGCTCGTCCGCGCCGCCGGTGACGAGCACGAGGTCGGAGATCAGGATCCGGTAGGCGTTCAGGTAGCCGGTCGCGACCTCGACCGGCTGCGCGGAGCTCGTCACGAGCACGCGCGCGTCGGCCTCGACCGGCGGGATCGCCGCGCCGCTGCCGTCGAAGATCACGAGCTCGGGCTCGAGCTCGGCCGCAAGCGCTGCGCCGTCGACCACGTTCGACTCGCCAGGCGAGCCTGCGAGCCCGCCGCCGCAGCGCCGGCACCCGATCGTCGTCACTCCGGCGAGCGCGGCCGTCTCGAGGTAGTCGGAGGCCGCGTGATGGCCGGCCCGCGAGAGCTCGAGCAGGTCGTCGAGCCGGGGCCGTGCCTCGACGAGCTGCGGCTCGGGCGGCCCGCCGCGGCCCATCGCGACCACGATCACCTCGCGGTCGCGCGAGAGCAGGCGGGCAAGGTGGCCGGTGACGGCGGTCTTGCCGACCCGCTTGCCGGTGCCGACGATCACCAGCGACGGGAGCGGGAACGGCGCGAAGGCGGGCGGGTCGAAGCGGAAGTCCGGCCCTTCGTAAGGCAGCCCCAGCGCCAGCACCCGGCTCGCGACCCGGAAGCGCTCGCGAGGCCCGAGCACCGGCTCGTCGGAGAGATCGACCACCAGCTCCGGCTCGTGCTCGGCGATCCCCGCCTCGAGCCCGGCGACGACGGGCACGCCGTAGTCCTCGCCCCCGACGAGCTTCTCGGTCCCGCCGGCGACCCAGACCGCGACCACCTCGTGCGGCAGCGAGGCGAGCGCGTCGCGCACGACCGGCGCATAGTGCTCCCCGTCGATGACCGCGAGCGCCCTCATGACCGCGTGGTCACCTCGTCCTCGATCCGGGTCGTGTACTTCTCGAACGCGAGCGTCTCGGTCGAGAACTGGATGATCCGCTCCTCGCCGTGGAACGGGTACTTGCGCCAGACGTCCACGTGCCGCTCGGCGATCTCGATCACGTTGTAACAGGGCCGCGTCTTGCCGCGCAGTCGCCGCGAGGAGACCGTGCCGGCATTCACGACGAACAGGTTCTCCAGGCGCCATGCATAGGGAACGTGCTTGTGCCCGGAGAGGACGAGGTCCACGCCCGCGCGCTGGAGGCACTCGAGGCAGTCGCCGGCGTCGTAGACGACGTTGCGCTCTCGCCCGGTTCCCGGGACCGGCAGCAGGTGGTGGTGGAGCACGAAGATCCTCAGGTCGTCCGGCTCGGCCTCGGCGAACTGCTCCTCGATCCAGCGGTAGCGACCACGGCCGATCTGGCCGTGGTCGAGGTCCGGCTCGGTCGAGTCGACCGCGACTACGGTCAGGCCCGGGACGCGCAGCACCGAGTTGCGCTCGCCGAACATGTCCTCGAAGTGGACGTAGCCGACGTTGCGCGAGTCGTGGTTCCCCGGGATCACGACCACCGACTCGCAGTCGATCCGGTCCATGTAGCCCCGCGCCTCCGCGTACTCGTGCTTGAACCCGAAGGTGGTCAGGTCGCCGGAGCAGATGACGACGTCCGGCGCGAGGTCGTTGATCTCGCCGATCGCGCGCTCGAGCAGGCTGGCGACGAAGTCGGGCCCTCCGCAATGGATGTCCGAGATGTGCGCGATGGTGAGCGCACCGCCGTTTCGCCCGTCCGGCATCGCTCGAAGTGTAGAGCGCGAAGCTAGAAAACCGCCTGCACCGGCCAGTAAAGCGCCGCGGCGACGAGCCCGGCGGCCGGGATCGTCAGCAGCCAGGCCGTGACGATGTTGCCGGCGACGCCCCACCTCACCGCCGACAGGCGCTTGACCGCCCCGGAGCCCATGACCGATCCGGAGATGACGTGGGTGGTGGAGAGCGGGTAGCCGAGCCGCGTTGCGGCGTAGATCGTCACCCCTGCCGTCATCTGCGCGGCGAAGCCGCTCGGCGGCTCGATGTTGATGATGCGCTGCCCCATCGTCCTCATGATCCGCCAGCCGCCGACGTACGTCCCGGCGGCGATCGCGAGCCCCGCGGTGACGATCACCCAGGTCGGGATGAAGAAGTGCGAGATCTGACCGCTTTCGAACAGCGCGAGCGCGATGACGCCCATCGTCTTCTGCGCGTCGTTCGCGCCGTGGGTGAAGGCGACCCAGGTCCCGGACACGAGCTGGCCGAGGCGGAAGGTCCGGTTGGCCACGCCGGGGTTCATCCAGACCAGCGCCCAGTAGATCACCAACAGGACCAGGAAAGCCCCGGCGAAGGCGATCGCAGGCGCGGCGATCGCCGGGATCGCGACGCTGTGGACGAGCCCGTGCCACTGGACCCCCTCGAGGCCCGACTGGGCGATCGCGGCGCCGACCAGCCCGCCGATCAGCGCGTGCGAGGAGCTGGAGGGCAGCCCCGCCCGCCAGGTGATCAGGTTCCAGACGATCGCGCCGATCAGCGCCGCCAGCACCGTTTTCTCATTGGCCAGGCCGGTGTCGATGATCCCCTTGCCGACGGTCTTGGCGACCGCGGTCGTGACGAAGGCGCCGGCCAGGTTGGCGACGGCCGCGATCAGCACGGCGAGCCGCGGCGAGAGGGCGCGGGTCGAGACCGAGGTCGCGACGGCGTTCGCCGTGTCGTGGAAGCCGTTCGTGAAGTCGAACCCGAGTGCGACGAGCACGACGACGACGAGCAGGACGTCGTTCATCGCCGGCTAGCGGTTCTTGACCACGATCGCCTCGAGCACGTCGGCCGCGTTCTCGAGAGCGTCGACCGCTTCTTCGAGCCGCTCGTGGATGTCCTTCCAGCGGATGATCGTCTTCGCGTCGTCGGTCGTTGCGAAGAGCTCGGCCACCGCGTCGCGCTCGAGCTGGTCGCCCCGGTCCTCGAGCTCGCGCAGGGCCGCCAGCTGGTCGGTGGAGTCTTTGAAGCCGTCCAGCCTGCGGACCGCCTCGTCGAGCTTCTTCGCCGCCTCGAGGATCACCTCGGCCTGCAGCCGCGCCTTCTCGGGCACCCGGTCGACACCCCACGAGCCGAGATTGTCCGCGGCCTCGTCGACGTGGTCGCAGATGTCGTCGAGCGCGCCGGAGAGCCGGTACATGTCGTCGCGGTCGAATGGCGTGACGAACGTGCTGTTCAGGAGCAGGACGACCTCGTGCGTGAGGCGGTCGCCCTCGTGCTCGCGGTCCTTGATCTCCGCGATCAGCCCGGCGCCGTCGTCGGGAAAGCGCTCCAGCAGCTGAACGAGCAACCGGGCGATCTCGACCGCATTCGCGGAGGCCTGCGCGTACAGCTCGAAGAACTGGCGCTTCTGCGGTGTCAGGCGGAGACGGGCCATCGCGGGCGCCCTTGTACCACGCCCCCCGCCGGTGGCGCGTCCGCAGCCACTGCTACCCTTGCGCGAGGGGTGGCAGAAATCGCCGATTTCCAGGCGTTCTGCGGTCACGAAGAGCCGCGGTTCGCCAACGACGCCGAACGCGAGTGCGCCAAGGTGCTCGACTTCTACGGCGTGCCCTGGGCCTACGAGCCCCAGACGTTCGTCCTCGAGCAGGACGAGGAGGGCCGCACAATCGAGGCCTTCACGCCGGACTTCTACCTCCCCGAGCAGGACCTCTTCCTCGAGATCACGGTGATGAAGCAGCGCCTCGTCACCCGGAAGAACCGGAAGCTGCGGAAGCTGCGCGAGCGCTACCCCGGGGTCCGGGTCAAGCTCTTCTACAAGCGCGACATCGAGCGGCTGGCCCAGCGATACCGACTCGACCTTGCCTCCTAAACCCGTGGGCCTCATAACAGAGAGCGACCCCCGCGTCGGCGAGGTCTTCCTCAGCGCGGAGGAGATTCGCGCGCGCGTCGAGGAGCTGGGCGCGGAGATCGCCACCGACTACGCCGACCGCGACCTGCTGCTGATCGGGCTGCTGAAGGCGAGCTTCGTCTTCCTCGCAGACCTCTGCCGGGCGATCCCGATCTCGCACCAGATCGACTTCGTCGAGCTCGCCGGCTACGGGAGCGACCAGACCGGCGGGCACTCGCGCGTGCGGCTGCTGCAGGACACCGCCATCCCGGTCACCGGGCTCGACGTGCTGCTCGTCGAGGACGTCGTCGACACGGGCCTGACGCTGAACTACCTCTGCAAGCTGCTCCGCCTGCGCCAGCCGGCGAGCCTGCGGGTCGTAACCCTGCTCGACCGGCCGTACCGGCGCCTCGTCGAGGACCTGCCGGTCGATTACGTCGGTTTCACGGTGCCGGACGAGTTCTTCGTCGGCTACGGCTTCGACATCGACGAGCGCTGGCGCAACCTGCCCGACCTCCGCCTGGCCAAGCTCTAAAACTCTCCCTTTCGGAAGTTTAGGCATGCCTAAACTTCGCGCTAGACTGCGAGCATGATGGCGACACGGGCAGACGCGGTCGCCACCGGCTCGGTCGGGGCGGCCCAGCGCGCATTAGGGCGCGGTCCGAGCCGCGGCTGGCGAATCCTGCCGTTCCTCGGCCCCGCCTTCGTCGCCTGCGTCGCCTACATCGACCCGGGAAACTTCGCCACCAACATCGCGGGCGGCTCGAAGTTCGGCTACACGCTCTGCTGGGTGATCCTCGTCTCGAACCTGATGGCGATGCTGATCCAGACGCTGTCGGCCAAGCTCGGGATTGCCACGGGGCGCAACCTGCCCGAGGTCTGCCGCGACAGCTTCTCGCGCCGCACCACGTTCGGCCTCTGGGTGCAGGCCGAGCTGATCGCGATGGCGACCGACCTGGCCGAGTTCCTCGGCGCGGCACTCGGCTTCCACCTGCTGTTCGGGATGGCGCTCTTCCCGGCCACGCTCGTGACCGGCGTGGTGACGCTTCTGATCCTCGCCCTGCAGCGCGTCGGCCTGCGGCCTTTCGAGGCGGTGATCGCCGGCTTCGTCGCCGCGATCGGCGGCTGCTACCTGGCCGAGCTCTACTACGCGCACCCGCCGCTCGGGACGGTTCTGCAACACACGCTCAAGCCGGAGTTCGCGGGGAGCGAGTCCGTGCTGCTCGCGGTGGGGATCCTGGGCGCGACGGTCATGCCGCACGTGATCTACCTCCACTCCGCGCTGACCCAGAGCCGTGTCGTGCCGCGCAACGACACCGAGGCGCGGCGGCTCTACCGCTACACGAAGATCGACGTCGTGATCGCGATGTCGATCGCGGGGCTGATCAACATGGCGATGCTGGTCGTCGCCGCGACCGTCTTCTACGGCTCGGGCCTCTTCAACATCGCGTCGCTCGAGACCGCCCATCGGACACTCGAGCCGATTCTCGGAGGCGCCTCGAGCACGCTCTTCGCACTCGCCCTGCTCGCCTCCGGGCTCTCGAGCTCGACCGTCGGCACGCTCTCCGGTCAGGTCGTGATGCAGGGGTTCATCGACCGGCAGATCCCGATCTTCGTGCGCCGGCTGGTGACGATGCTCCCAGCGCTGGTGGTCGCCTTCATCGGCGTCGATCCCTCGCGCACGCTCGTCCTCAGCCAGGTCGTGCTCTCGTTCGGCATCCCGTTCGCGCTCATCCCTCTCGTGTGGTTCACGAGCAGGCGCGACCTGATGGGCTCCCTCGTGAACCGCCGGCTGACGACCGCCGTCGCGGTCGGGGTCGCCGCCGTCATCTCCGGGCTGAACCTCTTCCTGCTCTGGCAGACGTTCTTCGGCTAAGTTACTGAGGCGTCGCCGGCGGGCTCGGCTCGGGTCCCGGCTCCGGCACGACGACGGGCCCCGGCGGCTCGGACGGCTCCGGGGAGGGCTCCGGGACCGGCTCCGGCACAGGCTCCGGGAACGGCTCCGGTTCGGGGGTCTCGATCTCGGTGGGCTGCACCTGAAGCTGCGCGTGCTGAATCCGCTCCATCGCCCCTGCCGCCGTCTGCTGCATCTCCTCCTCCTTCGCCGTGATCAGCCCGTCCAGCTCCTCCATCCGGGCCCGTGCCGCCTTGGTGTCCGCCTTGTCGCCGGCGTAAACGGCCTCGCCGAGCGCCCGGGCGGCGTCGGTGCGCAGGCCGAACAGCTCGACGAGCTCGCGACGCTGGCGGAAGAGCGCGACCCGGGCGCTCGAGTGCACGCTCACCGCCTCGACCGCGAAGCCCGCATGCGCCCGGACGGTGTTCATCGCGTCGAGCGAGAGCCGCGCGACCGGGGTGTCGGGGAGGTGCCGGACCAGGCTCGCGAAGACGACGCCGAGCAGGACTGCGAGCACGAGCAGGACGACGCCGAGAATTACGTGGCCGGTGACGAGCAGAACGACCGCCAGGGCCAGCGACACGGCGGCCAGCGCGAGGACCGCCGCCGGAGGAGTGACCCCGAAGAACCGCGGCTCGGCCGTCATCACGTCGATCGGGACCGGGCCGGTCTCCTGCTCCGGAATCTCCTGGACGGCGGTCTCGTCGGTGCTCGCGCCGACCCGCGCGCCGCACTCGGGGCAGAAGCGGCTCTTCTTCGGCAGGCGGGAGCCGCAGACCGTGCAGCTAGCGGGCGGCACCGGCCGGCTCCTTCTCCGTGTGCTTCCCGTCCAGCGCTCGCAGAGCCTCGGCGGCGCGGCGGCGCAGCGGGCCGACGAGAGCGCGGTAATCCTCGTCGGAGACCTTCCCCGTCCGGTGGTCGAACTCGAGCTCCTTCAGCGCGGCGAGCGCGCGGTCGCGCTCCTCGGCGAGCGCGGTCCTGATCTCGTCCTGCGGGCCCGGCTCGTCGAGATGGTCGCTCTTGGGCGCGGGGTCACGGAGGAAGGGCCGCGCGACGAAGAGCACGCAGGCCACGGCGAGCACCACGCCAAGCGCGAGCCACATCGTTCAGCTCTTCTTGGGCGAGTACTTCGACGGGCACTTCGTCACGAGCGTGTCGTGCCTCGCGACGAAGACGCCGTGGCGGTACGCCCCGTCCACGACGATGTGGCGGCCGACCTTGAACAGGTCCGGGACGCTGCCGTGGTACGTGACCGGAACAGCCACGCCCGCGTTCTTGCCGATGTCGACGACCCTGAAGCGCAGCCCGTTCTGGGAGTAGCCCTCGCCGCGCACCGGGCCGACGACCATGCCGACCAGCGAGACCTTGCCCTGGTGCCCGTGCAACTGGCTCGGAGCGAGCTGCGGCGTCCGGCCACCTGCGATCGAGACGTACACGAGGAAGACCGCGAGCACGCCCGCGACCGACAGCGCCAAGACGAGCCGAACGCTCCGGGTGTTGCGGGCCACGCTGGAATTGTAGAGAGCGGCGCTAGACCTCGCGCACAGGCTCGGTGCGGCGCGACGGGATCCGGTAGCCGTGCTCCTCGCAGAGGCTGCCCGGGTTGTCCTCGGTGAGCGCGTCGCAGTAGCCCTTGCCGTAGGCCGCGCGCATGAAGGCGGCGACGACCTCGAGGTTCCACTCGGAGATGTCGCCCGCCTCGCGCCAGAGGTCGGCGAGCCGGAGGTCGATGTCGAGCTCGAGCAGGTCGATTCGTGACGGGCGCTTGGCCATGGCGCGAAGGTAGCTGCCCCGTCGGACGACACCGCGCGACCCTCCCGAAGGTCGTGCGCTAGCTTGCGCTCGGATGGGACGTGTCCGCTTCGGCCCCGCCCGGGTTCCCTCGAGGAGAAGCCCCGGCGAGGCGATCAAGCTTCTCTGCCAGCGCGGCTTCACGGCCTGCGAGATCGACTTCGAAGGCGGCTTCTGGATGGACTATCCCTGGGCCGAGCGCTTCGGAAAGCTCGCGCGCGAGGCGAGGATCGCCCTCTCCGTGCACGCGCCGATCGCCGGCTTCATGGGACACGTCGAGCGAGACAAGAAGCAGCGGATGGCGGTCGGGATGCTCGACCACTCGGCCGGCATCGCCAAAGCCGCGGGCGCCGAGCTCGTCGTCTTCCACCCGGGCTTCCTGCTCGAACGAACGCGGGCCGCCGCGCTCCGCTCGATCTCGGAGCAGCTCGGCGAGCTGCGCGAGCGTCTGGAGGGCAAGGACCGCGGCGTCCCGTTCGGCGTCGAGGTGATGGGCCGCGTGCGCGAGATCGGCAGCCTCGACGACGTGGTGGAGCTCTCGCGCCGCTCGGGCGGCTGGGTGAGGCCCGTGCTCGACTTCGCCCACATGCACGCGACGAGCGACGGCGCGTACACCGACGTGGAGCCGTTCGCCGTCGCGCTGGAAGCCGCCGACGAGGTGCTCGAGCCGAAAGCGCCGTTCCACATCCACTTCTCCGACATCGCCTACGCGAACCGCAACGAGACGAAGCACCTCCCCTACGGCGAGGGGACGCTCAGGGCCGACCCGCTGCGCAAGGCCCTGCGCAGGTTCAAGCGGCCGGCCACGGTGATCTCGGAGGCGCCCGACCTCGCGTCGACGCGCGCGATTCAGGCCGCGCTGGCGGCTTCGGCGAGCAGGCCCTCGCGGCGGGCCTCGAGCTCGGCGGCCTCGTCGTCACGCCCTCGGTCGCGCAGGAACTGAGCGAGCGCCTCGAGCGTGTCCCGCTGCCCCGAGCGGTGCAACGTGGCCGAGATCGTGTCGTAGGCCTCGCGCAGGAGCTCTTCCGCCTCCTCGTCGCGGCCCTGGGCCGCCCGGACGAGCCCGAGCGACGCCGCCGTGGTGGCGAGCGAGGTCAGATCGTGCGGCCCGACAGTCTCGCGGGCGGCGAGCGCGAACCGCTCGGCCTCGTCCACCCGCCCCTCGGCGAGCAGCAGCTCCGCAAGGCTGCGCTGGCTCTCGCAGAGCGTCGCGCGGTCCTCGAGCGTGGCCAGCAGGCGAATGGACTCGCGGAAGATCCGCTCGGATCGCGTCAGGTCGCCCTGGTAGCGGGCAACCCAGGCGGCGAAGTTCAGCGTCCGGCCGAGCGCCCAGGCGGCGCCGGCCTCCGAGAGGTGCTCGCGGGCGCCCTCGAGCGCCGCGGCCGCGTCCTCGAGCTCGCCGCGCTGGAGGTGGAGCTGCCCCGCGAAGCGCAGCGCACGGCCGCGGGCCTCGGCGCTGCCGCTCTGCTCGGCGAGCAGGATCGCCTGCTCGACCAGCGGCGCGGCGCGATCGAGCTCCAGGCGCGCAAGGTAGACGCTCGCCAGCTCGTCCGAAGCCTCGCTCTCGAAGTCCTTCCGGCCCGCCTGACGGGCGAGCTCTAGCCCTTCGAGCATCATCTGCTCCTCCTTGGCCAGGTCGCCGCGGGCCCAGGCGATGCTCGCCCTCGCGCGCAGCGCGCGGTAGCGCCCCTCCAGGTCGCCGGGCTCGAACACCTCGAGCGCCTCGTCGATCATCTGCTCCGCGGCCTGGACGTCGGCGCCGCGCAGGAGGACGGCCTCCGCCAGCGTGACCAAAGCCCGGCCCTGCGTCCAGCGATCGCCCTCGCCGATGGCGGCGGCGAGCACCTCTTCCATCTCGCGCGCGACTGCCGGCAGGTCGCTCAGCCGGTCGGCCGCGCGGGCCGCCAGGTAGCGGCGGCGCAGGGTCGGCTCGAGCTCGACCGCGCGGACGAAGTGCTGCCGCGCGGTGCGGTTCGCCTCGCGCGCGAACGCGCGCAGCCCCGCCTCGGTGAGCGCCTCGGCCGCCTCGTGCTGAAGCTCCACCGGCGCCGAGCCGTCCAGCTCGGCGAGGAGCGCGGTCGCACGGTCGAGATGGAAGGCGCGGATCTCCAGGAGCTCGTCGCCGGCGCGCTCCTTGAGCCACTCGGCGAACGCCTTGTGGTGCTCGGCCCGCGCCGACTTGGACAGGCCCGAATAGGCGACCTCGCGGATCAGGACGTGCTTGAAGCGGTAGGCGTTCTCGGCGCGAATCGACGAGCGCGGCTCCGGGAGCACGAAGTCGCGCAGAAGCAGGTCGTCGATCGGCTCCTCCACGGAGTCGAGCTCCGGCGAGAGCCGTTGAACCGCGTCCACCCAGAAAATCCTCCCGATCACGGCGGCCCGCTGCAGGATCGCCTTCGTGGCAGCGGGGAGCCGGTCGATGCGCGCGGCGATCAGCGCCTGCAGCGTGTCCGGGATCCGGTCGACCGACTGGATGCCCTCCTCGGCCAGCATCCGCATCGTCTCCTCGACGTACAGCGGGTTGCCCTCCGTCTTGTCGAGCAGCTCCTGCCGGGCCTCCTCGGTCAGCTCCCCGTCCTCGAGGAGCGCGTCGACAAGCTGCTCGCTCTCGTCGCGGCGGAGCGCCTCGAGCTCGATCGAGGTCGCGCGCACGCGGCCTCCGCCCCAGTCGGGCCGCAGATCGAGCAGCTCGGGCCGCGCCAGGCAGACGAGCAGCAGCGGCGCCTCGCGCACCCAGGTCGCCAGGTGCTCGATCAGCTCGAGCAGCGGCTCCTCGGCCCAGTGGATGTCTTCGAAGACGAGCACGAGCGGCTGCTCCAGCGCGACGCGCTGCGCCCACTCGCGGGCCGCCCAGGCGATCTCCTGCGCGCTGGACTCGGACTGCACCGCCTCGAGCACCCCGGAGGCGAGCCCGAGCAGGTCGGCCACGGCCTCGTCCTCGCAGAAGGCGCGCAGCTTCTCGATCGCGACGTCGAGCGGATCGTCGTCCGCGATGCCGGCCGCGCACTTGACCATCTCGGCGAGCGGCCAGTAGGTGACGCCTTCGCCGTAGGGCAGGCTGCGGCCCGGGAGCACGGTTGCGCCCTCGAGGCCCTCGACGAACTCCCGGGCCAGGCGGCTCTTGCCGACGCCGGGCTCGCCGTAGATCGTGAACAGATGGGCCCGGCGGTCGCGCAGCGCGCGGTCGTAGGTGTTGCTCAGGAGCTCGAGCTCGGCGTCGCGGCCCACGAGCGGAGCCTCGAGGGTGCGCGGGCGGGCGCCGCCGGAGCCGCTCGTCCCCACCGCGCGCCAGGCCCAGAGAGGCTTGTCCAGCCCCTTCAGCTCGATCGGGCCGAGGTCCTCGACCTCGACGCGACCGAGTGTCAGCCGGTGCGCCGCCGGGCCGAGCACGAGCTGACCCGGCTCGGCCGCCTGCTCGAGCCGAGCCGCCAGCGTCACCGCCTCGCCGGTCGCGAAGGTCGCCTCGGCGTCGTCGGCTACGACCTCGCCCGACTCGACCCCGACGCGCGCCTGGAGCTCCAGCTCCTCGACCGCGTCGAGGATCGCGAGCCCGGCGCGGACCGCGCGCTCGGCGTCGTCCTCGTGCGCCTGCGGGATGCCGAACGCGGCCATCACCGCGTCGCCGGCGAACTTCTCGACGATCCCGCCGTGCATTGTCACGCAGTGCGAGACGCGGTCGAAGAACGTCTGGACACGCCGCCGCACGACCTCCGGATCCGCGCCCGTGACGAGCGCGGTCGAGTCGACGAGGTCGACAAACAGGACCGTGGCGAGCTTGCGTTCCATGCCTCAAGTGTAGAAACGACGGGAGCACCCTGAGGCTTCCGCGCCAAACCTGACTGACAAGTCAATCGGGTTTCGATTGAAAGCGGTATGCGTATGTACTGAAACGAGTAAGTCGTGCAGGGAGCCGAAAGGGGGGAGAACGTGCAACAACCTGTCGGGGGGCGCCGGCTGGTGGGCGCCGGAGAACCGCTTCATGAGGGGCTCGGTTCACCACTCACAAGGGGATGGAGATGAATACGAAGTTGCTTGTCGCGCTGCTGACCGCCATCGGGCTCAGCCTCGCGCTGGGGGTCGGCAAGGCCTCCGCCTGGCTCAGGGACCCGGACACGATGTCGACGACGGCAGTGCTCGCCCAGCTGGTTCCGCCCGACGCGACGATCGGAGACTCCGACACGACCGCCGTCGGCGTCGGCGACGAGGCCGTCGGAGCCGATCCGCAGGCCGCTCCGTCCGATCCGCCAGATTCGCACACTCTCTTCGTCGACAACACTCCGACGAACGGAGACTGCCCGGCGACGCCCTACACGATGATTCAGTCCGCGGTCGACGCCTCCGGCCCCGGCGCAACGATCAAGGTCTGCCCGGGGACGTATCCCGAGCAGGTACGCATCACCGGTCACATGCACGACAAGCTAAAGCTCGAGTCGCTGAAACCGCTGAAGGCGACGATCCAGTGGCCGACGCCGGAGACGATGCCGTTCGTGCTCGTCGACATCAAAACGGCGGACCACGTGCGGCTGACCGGCTTCGTCGTCACCGGACCGTTTCCGGCCTGCGGCTCCGAAGGCGAGCGGCACGAGGGCGTGCTCGTCGAGAACGCGTCCGACGCGGAGATCGACCGCAACCACATCACCCAGATCCGGAGCGTCACTCCCGCAGGGCGCGGCTGCCAGGGCGGCGACGCGGTGGCGATCGGCCGCCGCTCCGATCCGCAGAACACCCTGACGGATCTGCCTGCTTCGGCCCGCGTCCACGACAACGTGATCGACCTGCAGCAGAAGAACGGGATCCAGGCGGTCAACAACGGCACCTTCGTCCACGCCGACCACAACACGATCGTCGGTCCAGGCCTGCCCGCCCAGCCGTACGCGGCTCCGAACGGCGTCGTCGTCTTCCGGCAAGCAGCGGGGCATGTCGACCACAACACGATCAGCAACAACCACTTCACCGGGAACACGGCGGTCGCGCAGGGCGGCGGGATCATCCTCGCCAACACGCCGTCGGGCTCGAGCAAGATCGACCACAACGCGATCTACAACAACGACTACGGGATCGAGACCGACACCCAGACCAACATGACGATCGAGCACAACGACGTCTACGAGAACGCCTTCGACGGGATCGTCCTTTGCGGCGATGCGACGCAGAATTGCGGCCCCGCGTCCGGGCTCGTGGTGCGCGACAACAAGATCAGCTACAACGGCTTCAACGGCGGGAGCGGAATCCTGATGCTCAACGCCGACGCGAACCTGATCAAGTCGAACAAGATCGAGCACAACGGCGACCCGGACGGCGACACAACCGACGGGCTGCGGGTGGACTCGAACTCGGGGAACAACGAGATCGACGAGAACCAGCTCGACCAGAACGTCCACCACGACTGCCACGAC
>Ga0307282_10000069_pt1 | contig 26419 bp, 20 predicted proteins | sample ER_DNA_121_FD_194475 | JGI IMG/M metagenome (GOLD analysis project Ga0307282, IMG submission 194475) | Bulk soil microbial communities from the East River watershed near Crested Butte, Colorado, United States - ER_DNA_121 | ecosystem: Environmental > Terrestrial > Soil > Floodplain | place...
GGGAGTGGTGGTGTTGACGGGCGGGTCGGCGAGGATGACTGCGCTCGCGGGCGAGGCGGCTTGACTGCTGCCGTCAGCGTTGGTGCCCGTCTCGACCACTCGCACCTGCTTGCCGGCGGAGCCGGCGGGTGGGGTGTAGGTGGTTGCGGTTGCGCCGGCTATGTCGCTCCACGTGGCGCCGCCGTCGGGCGTGATCTGCCACTGGTAGGTGTAGGTGATGGTTGCCAGCCCGGTCCAGGTGCCGGTGTTCAGGCCGAGCGGTTGGCCGTCCTGTGCTGTGCCGGTCACGGTGGGAGTGGTGGTGTTGACGGGCGGGTCGGCGAGGATGACTGCGCTCGCGGGCGAGGCGGCTTGGCTTGAGCCGTCGGGGTTGGTGGCGGTGACGAGCACGCGGACTTGTTTGCCGGCGGAGCCGGCGGGTGGGGTGTAGGTGGTTGCGGTCGCGCCGGCTATGTCGGTCCAAGTGGCGCCGCTGTCGATCGAGGCTTGCCACTGGTAGCTGTAGGTGATCGTGGTCATGCCGGTCCAGGTGCCTTTCGCGGCAGTCATTGCGACGCCGTCTTTGGCGGTCCCCGAGAGGCTGGGCGCGACGGTGTTGACGGGCGGGTTGGCCACGATGACCGCGCTCGCGGGCGAGGCGGCTTGACTGTTGCCGTCGCCGTTGGTGCCGGTGACGAGCACGCGTACTTGTTTGCCGGCGGAGCCGGCCGGTGGCGTGTAACTGGTTCCGGTCGCACCGGAGATGTCGGTCCAGCTGATTCCGCCATCGATCGAGGCTTGCCACTGGTAGCTGTAGGTGATCGTGGCTACGCCGGTCCAGGTGCCCTTCCCGGCAGTCATCGCCACGCCGTCTTTGGCGGTACCGGAGAGGCTGGGCGCGACGGTGTTGACGGGTGGGTTGGCGAGGATGGCTGCGCTTGCGGGCGAGGCGGCTTGACTCGAGCCGTCGCCGTTGGTGCCGGTGACGAGCACGCGGACTTGTTTGCCGGCGGAGCCCGCGGGTGGCGTGTAACTGGTTCCGGTCGCGCCAGTGATGGCGCTCCAAGTGGCGCCACCGTCGGCTGAAATCTGCCATTGGTACGTGTAGGTGATCGTGGTCACGCCGGTCCAGGTGCCTTTGGCGGCGGTCATCGCCACGCCGTCTTTGGCGGTCCCCGAGAGGCTCGGTGCGACGGTGTTCACGGGCGGGTTGGCCACGATGACAGCGCTCGCGGGCGAGGCGGCTTGACTGTTGCCGTCGCCGTTGGTGCCGGTGACGAGCACGCGGACTTGTTTGCCTGCGGACCCCGCGGGTGGCGTGTAACTGATTCCGGTCGCGCCGGAGATGGCGCTCCAAGTGGCGCCACCGTCGATCGATGCTTGCCACTGGTAGCTGTAGGTGATCGTGGTCATGCCGGTCCAGGTGCCTGTCGCGGCGGTCATCGCCACGCCGTCTTTGGCGGTCCCCGAGAGGCTCGGCGCGACGGTGTTGACGGGCGGGTTGGCGACGATGACCGCGCTCGCGGGCGAGGCGGCTTGACTGTTGCCGTCGCCGTTGGTGCCGGTGACGAGCACGCGTACTTGTTTGCCGGCGGAGCCGGCGGGTGGCGTATAGGTGGTTGCGGTTGCGCCGGGTATGTCGCTCCACGTGGCGCCGCCGTCGATCGAGGCTTGCCACTGGTAGGTGTAGGTGATCGTGGTCACGCCGGTCCAGGTGCCCTTCGCGGCGGTCATCGCGACGCCGTCTTTGGCGGTCCCCGAGAGGCTCGGTGCGACGGTGTTGACGGGCGGGTTGGCGAGGATAACCGCGCTCGCGGGTGAGGCGGCCTGCGTCGCGCCACCGCCGTTGGTGGCAGTGACAAGTACCCGTACCTGGGTCCCCGCCGAGCCGGCGGGTGGGGTGTAGGTGGTTGCGGTCGCGCCGGAGATATCGCTCCAAGTGGCGCCGCCGTCGATCGACGTTTGCCACTGGTAGGTGTAGGTGATCGGACCCACGCCGGTCCAGGTGCCCTTCGCCGCGGTCAAGACCTTGCCGTCCTGGGCGGTACCCGACAAGCTCGGCGGAACTGTGTTCGACGGCGGACTCGCCGCGAAGGCACTTGCGGCATTCAGAGCGAAGACGATCGCGACGAGGAACAGCACGGGCACAGCCGCTCGATTTCGGCGCATTCTCGCTCCTACCTCCTACTCTCAAATCGCCTATCCACTGACCCGCCACAGGCCAGCTCCGCAGACGTCCCGGTTGTGGGTTCTATCGGTGTTCCCGACAGGGTGAGGAGATCCCCCTCCTGGGTGACGGGGCTGCCCTCAGTTCAGGTCGAGACCAAGCCCTCGATACCGCGCCGCGCCCCAACCTGACCAGCCCTGTGGCTCTTAGGTCGGATCGGTGGACGTACGCCGTACGTCGGTCAGGAGCCCAAGTTTCGAGCCGACAGTGGCGTCAAGCCCAACAGTACGTTAGGCGCATCAGTCGCTCATCTACCAGGTGTCTACCGAACTGAGCGAAGTGCAGCGAACTCGGAGGATGTCAGGGCGGACGAAGGGGTCGAATCCGCTCTGAGCAGCACTTGCCCTTTATCGGATCGAGGAGGTCGCCGGTTCGGGCCCGGCTAGCTCCATTCACGAAGCTCCTGCTAATCGCAAAGATCTGGTCACGGCGAGCGATCGCCGGCACCGCGCTCATCTACTTACGCGCGACCAAACTCTGCTAGAGAACGCGGGGTGCGCTCGACCCCGCCTTACCATTCCAGTCGGGGTTGTCTTGGCTGGTTCCCGATCCGTTCTTCAAGCACTGGGACGATGCTGACACGCTCTGGATGACCGGCAACACACGAACCTTCCGGAGGGACAGCGCGTCACCTCCGGAAACCCTTCGGCACCTCCTCGAGGCGCTCCTGTGAGGGTGCGCATCGAGCGTCTGCTTCTCGGCGGCTTGATGTCGGCGGTTGCCTTCCTACTCGACCGCCGCTTACGCAAAGTCCAGCGTTAGCGTCGCCGGGCGAGATCCACCGCGAGCCATGCGCCGAAGACTGCGGCGACGCCGGCGAACGTGATCGGGATCCAGCCCGCCGTGCCGGCGGCCGCAGTCGCCGCCGAGCCGACTAGGCCGGATGCCGCGCCCGCCGATAGGGCCAACCGGCGGCCTGTGCTGCGAATCGCATCCTCGATCGAAGCGGCGCCGAGAAAGTCCACTTGCAGCTTTTGGCCTGGTCGTGCACCTGTCGCACGCTCGACCGCCTCGACGAATCTGACGACGCGTAACTTGATCTTCTCGGCCTCGTAGTAGAGCTGCTGGGGGTCGACTTGTTTTCGGAGCCGCTGGCCGACGTTGCGAAGAAGAAAGCGTCCAATGACGCGGAACGGGTCGAGCGTCGGATCCAGCTTCGTCACTGCCATTTGCATCTGGCCGAATGCCTTCCCGCTCAGCGCGAGCGACGCCGGGAGCCGAACGCCGTGGCGGCTCGCGATCTGCAGTATCCCATCGAGCATGGGTCCGATCTGGATGTCGCGCAGTGAACCGACTCGGAACTGCTCGATGAAGGCCGCGAAGTCGCTTTCCATCGAATCCAGGTCGAGGTCGTCGCGGCGGTCCTCGCCCGCGAGCAGGAGGACGGCTTCGGCGAGGAACTTTGGGTCGTCGCGCGCGAAGGCGAGCAAAAGCAGGATCAGGATCTCCCTCACCTCCGGCCCGAGCTCGCCGACCATCCCGAGGTCGAGGAGGTAGATCTTCTTCTCGGACCAGAGGAGGTTTCCCGGGTGCGGATCCGCGTGGAAGAACCCGTCGACGAGGATCTGCCGGGAGAACGCTTCGAGCAGTTGCTGCGCGGCGTCGCGGCGCTCGGGGCTCTCCGGTGCGTCCAGAATCGGAACACCGTCGATGAACTCGAGCACCAGCAGGCGCGACGTCGACAGCTCTGGATAGAGACGCGGTACTTCCAGCCGGTCATAGGGCAGGAGCGCCTCGCGCATCCTTTCGACGTTCGCCGCCTCCTCGCCGAAATCGAGTTCTCGGCGCAGCGAGTCAGAGAGGTGCTCGACGAGCGCCGGGATGTCGACCGTTGCGCGGAGCTGTTCGCGCTTGAGGGCCTTCTCCGCGAAGAGCTCGAACAAGCCGAGGTCACGCAAGATCTCGGCTTCCGCCCGCGGCCGCTGCACTTTGACGACGACGTGAGCGCCGTTATCGAGTGTTGCGCGGTGCACTTGCCCGATCGTTCCTGCGGCGAGGGGCTCCGAATCGATCGAGGCGAAGACGTCCTCCCAGGGGACGCGCAGCTCCTGCTCCATGACACGCACGACCTCCGCCTCCGTTAGCGGCTTGACGTTGTCCTGCAGCTTCTCGAGCTCGGCGACGAACTCCTCGGACAGCAGATCGGGCCGGGTCGAAAGGATCTGGCCGAGCTTCGCAAATGTCGGCCCGAGCTCCTCCAGCGCTGCGCGCACCCGCTGTGCACGTTCAGCCGACGAGATTGTGCCGCGGATGTCAAGCCCGAGCCGACTGATGATCCGCGCGATCTGCGCGGCACGTCCGAGCAGCCGCCCTTCGACTAACGGCGTGGTCGGCGGCTCCGCCGCCACGCCGTCGGACGTGTTGACGATGACGACGGTGCACCGTGCGGTGTGCGAGATCCGATTCGGCACATTTCCGAGCAGAAACTCGCGGCGTCCACCCATGCCAACGTTCCCGACGACGAGCACGTCGGCGTTCTCCTCTTCGGCGGCGCGCACGATGCCGCCGGGGACATCGTGGTCGACGCGGAAGATCGCGCGCGCATTCGAGAATGCCTCGGCGTCCGCGCGCAGCAGCTCTTCAGCCCCGTCCTCGCCTGCGGGGCGCACGTTGAGGAGGATGAGCTCGCCGGCGAAACGCTGGGCGAGTTGCGCCGCCCAGGCAACCGCGCGCTGGGCGGTTTCGGACCGATCGGTGGCGACGACGACCTTCACTCGAGACAAGGTCTATTCCAACAGACGGTGAGCCGGGGGGAGTGCAGTGGGGTCGCCGGTTTGGGTGCCCCGGCCAGCTCCACTGGCCGATCGATTCAAGCCGCTGTGTCCAGGGTGGAAGACAGCTCCCCCGGGCCGCGTCTTGTTCCCATGGAGGGCGGGTCGGCAATCCTGCCATTTGGCTGTGGGATTTCCCGGGTATTGGGCGGATAATGGGCGAACTTCTCGAGATGGCGACCCACACCCGGATTGGAACCGAGGTCGCCGGGTTCCGGATCGAATCGGTCCTCGGCCGCGGCGGCATGAGCGTCGTCTACGTCGCTGAGCAGATTCGCCTTGGTCGAAAGGTGGCGCTGAAGCTCCTCACGACCGAGCTGGCTTGGGACGAGCAGTTCCGCGAGCGATTCGTGCGCGAATCGCACATCGCCGCCGCGACCGACCATCCGAACATCATCCCCATCTACGACGCAGGCGAGGCCGACGGGCTGCTCTACATCGCCATGCGCTTCGTTCAAGGTCCCGATCTGAAGGAAATCCTCAAGCGCGGTAGCCTCGGCGTCGGTCGTACCATCTTCCTCATCGAGCAGCTTGCGAGCGCGCTCGATGCTGCGCACGCGCGGTCGCTCGTTCACCGTGACGTGAAGCCGGGGAACATCCTCGTCGAAGAGAGCACAGACCACGCCTACCTCACGGACTTCGGCGTTGCAAAACAGACGACTGCGCGAGGTCTGACATCGACCGGACACTTCCTGGGCACCGTCGAGTACGCAGCGCCCGAACAGATCGAAGGAGGGACCGTCGACGCTCGTACCGACGTCTACGCGTTGGGTTGCGTGTTGTACGAGTGTCTGACCGGATCGCCGCCCTTCTCACAGGGGACGGAACATGCGGTGCTGCATGCGCATCTCGTCGATCCTCCGCCGTCGGTCAGTCGCGCTCGGCCCGAGCTGCCTCAGGCATTCGACGGCGTCGTCGGAACCGCGATGGCGAAGGCAGGTGCGGACCGCTTCCCGTCGTGCGGAGAGCTCGCCCACGCCGCACGCAACGCTGCGAGTGGAACGGCGCGTCGGGTCGACGGCGGCGTACCTCCGCCTGTACCGGTGGACACGATTCGCTCGACGCCGGTCACTCCGCCGCCAAGCCCTCCGCCGCCGGATTTCTCGACACCTGTCACGCCGCCGCCGCCGCCGGAGACGCCGGCCGCGCCCTCGTCGCCCGGCGATGCCCCGACTCCTGCTCGCAGAATGACGCCGCTCAAACAGTGGCTGTTGATCGGGCTCCTGGTTGCCGTCGCGGCCGCGGCTTCGGGTGTGGCGGTCTACTTCCTCACCGGCAATGACCGATCGGCCGCACCGCTTTCAACCCCGCAACCCGGCGCCGTTCACCCACTCTCCGATCTCGTGCCGTCACCGGTCTGGCAGACGTGCAAGCAGCAGGACACGCCGCGCCCGGGCGCGGTCGCGACCGCGGCTTGCCTGCCGCCGGCGAATTCGACGACCTTTACGCCTGATCGCCTGGAGATCTCGTCCTTCGCGAGCGGCGCAGCCGTTCAGCGCGCCTACGAGTCGGAACGCCGCAGCCACCACGTGCCGCGCAATCGTGGCACGTGCAACGGCCTGAGCTGGTTCGGTGAGGGGACGTGGCTTCACAATCCATCCGCACCCGGTTCCAGCGCGAAACCAGGCGGGTCGCGCTTCTGTTACTTCGCCGGCAACGATGTGGTGATCGTGTGGACGCACAGGAAGTTCGGACAGCCAACCCACACCGACATCCTCGGCATCGCGCGTGAGGGCGGCAGCGATCACCCCGGCCTGTATGGCTGGTGGAGATTTTGGCACCACCGGATCGGCAAGGTCATCGCGTAGTGCGCGACCCATCCCGTGACGCGGCGCTGGTGGCGATTCTCGACGGCGCGGAGGGTGGGAGACGTGTTGCGATCGCGGGTCAGCTTACGGTCGGACGCGGCGACGACGCCGGCTTGGTGATCGAAGACCCTGAGATCTCGCGAGCACACGCGGTTCTCGCTTCGACCGGCGAGGGACTCGAGATCGAGGACCTCGGATCGCTCAACGGAACCTGGGTGAACGGCGAACGCATCACCGGCGCGATGCCCCTCGCGCCCGGGGATGTGATCAAGGTCGGCACGACTCGCGTCGAGGTGCTCTCGGTCTCCGTCGGGCCGTCTGCCGGCCCGCAGTCGCCTCTTCAGCGAGCCTCGCCCACCCCCGTCGCAGCCGAAGACGAATTGCGACCCGTCAGCGCGCTGTTCGCCGACATCGTGGGCTCCACGGCGCTCGCGGAACGACTCGCCCCGGAGGACTTCACGGCACTGATCGGCGGCTGCGTGGATCGCATGTGTCGCGCGGTCGAACAGTTCGGCGGTGTCATCGACGCCTATATGGGCGACGGGATTGCCGCCTTCTTCGGCTTTCCCACAGCGAATGAGCACGATGCAGACCGGGCAGCCAGAGCAGCCCTGAGCATCGTGAGGACCATCGACGGCTACGCGAACGAGGTGCGGAAGACCTGGAAACTCCCGGATCTCGGCGTCCGCGTCGGCGTCAACAGCGGACAGGTCGCAATAGGGGTGGTCGGCGGAGCGGAACGCCATCCCGTAGCCCTCGGCGACACGATGAACGTCGCGGCCCGGCTGCAGACGGCAGCCGAGCCCGGCACGATCGTGATCGGCGGCGCGACGGCGAAGAAGCTGCGCGGTCGCTTCATGTTGGCGCCGCTCGGGCACATCGCGGTTCGGGGAAGAGAAACGCCTGTCGAAGCATGGCGGCTGCTTCGCGCCCGCCCGGAGCGCCAGCGCCGAGAGCCGCGGCCGCTCGTCGGCCGGGCCCCGGAAACCGCTCGGCTCACCGCCGCAGCGGATGCTCTCCGCGCAGGTCGCGGACAATTCGTTGCGCTCGTCGGAGAGCCGGGCATCGGGAAGACACGCCTGCTCGAATGGTTTCGGGCGCACGTCGGTGACGAGGTCACGTGGCTCGAGGGACAGTGCGCGTCGTACGGAGCACAACCTTCGTACTTCGCCTTCACCGAGGTCCTGCGCGGCTGGCTGGCCGATGACGGCGCGACGCGACCCACGGTCCTGGGGCGACTCGGCATCGGGCGGGATGCGCTGCCGTACTTCTCCACGCTCCTGTCGGCGAGCTCCGGTCGGGAGGGTGGACTTGGAGTCGCAGGCGGTGAGCCGGACGAGTTCGGCGACGGGGTGCGCAGAGCCTACGCCGGCTGGTTACGCGGGCTTTGCGAGGAGAGACCGGTCGTCCTTGCGATCAACGATCTCCACTGGGCGGACCGCTGCACTCTCGAGTTGGTGGAGAGCCTGCTGGACCTCCTCGACGACCTTCCTCTCGTCATCGCCGCGACCAGCCGGCTCGAGCCGGACTCGCACGATCGCCGGCTCCGAGAGCGTGCCCGCCTGGACCATCCCGACCGCGTGATCGAGCTCGAGCTCGGGCCGCTCACCGACGCCGAGGCGGACGAGCTCCTCACCGAGCTCTCCCCGGGAGAGCTCGCTCCGGACGCGAGGCGCGAAGTGATCGCACGAGCGGAGGGAAACGCGCTCTACCTCGAGCAGGTGCTCCGCTCATTGCTCGAGACTGGGGGGCTCGCCCCGCGCCGGACCTGGGCACTCGCCGTGCCCGCGGCGCAACTGCCGACCGGGCTCGAAAGCCTGCTCATGGCCCGTATCGCCGCGCTCCCTCGAGACGCGCGCCGGTTGGCGCAGGTCGCGGCCGTGTTCGGTCGGACTTTTTCTCCCGCCGTGCTCGCCCTCGTGAGCGCGCCCGAGGACGTGGAGAGGGATCTGGCGCGCCTGTTGCGTGCAGACATCATTCGCGAGACTCGCCCGATCCCGGACCGGGAGTACGCCTTCACGCACGGCCTGCTCCAGGAAGCCGCCCTCTCGACCCTAACGCGCGCACGTCGACGCGAGCTCTACCGAACCGTGGCCGCAGCCAGCGAGCAGGCGTTCGCAGACTCACTCGACGACCAGCTCGAACGGCTGGCCTTCTACTACGGGCGCGGGGGTGATCTTCCACATGCGCTCGAATACCTCGAGCGGGCCGCGAAACGTGCGACTTCGCTTCGCGCCCACACGCAGTCGGTCGACTTATGGATGCGTGCCGCCGCAGTTGCCGAAGAGCTCGACGATGCCGGAGCGCAGCATCGGATCGAGCGGCGGCTCTCGGAACTGAGCTCCTGAGCGATCGACTCGCTGTTCTGCCGGCGGCGACGCCGTCCCGGCGCCCTGAATCATCCTGTCCGGACGATGCCCAGAGCCTGCTCCAAGTCCGGGTCCCGCCCTCTCTCATCCCTCTCTCCTACCCGCGCGACCTTACCGGGATAGGAGATGGGGCCCAAATGAATGCCGAAACGCCCGGCCTCCGGGCTCGGCGCGATACGCTCGAGCCCGGAGAAGCGACCGCCCCTTACTGCCGCGCTAGGTGCACGCGCAGTTCTGCTTCGGGATCGTGGATCAGCTCGCCGCTGACGTCCAGGGTGACGCTGTGGAGCGTGCCGGTGAAGGTGAACGGACCGACATAGTCGGGTGTGACCGGAGAACCCGGGTTGGCTCCGCACGTGAGTGCGCCGGGATTGAACGTGAACGGCGTGGTGACGTCGGCGTCGGCGTCGCCGACGAGGTCGCCGTCGACATAGAGCTGCAGCCTCCCAGGGGCACCTTTGCCCTGCTGCATGTCGGGCTTCCCGGTCGGTTCGAACTCGAAGCGGAGCTCGTGCTTTCCTGCTGGTACGGCGTCCTCGGATTCGACGCCGAGAAGTTTGCGTCCGACGTAATTGTGGACGTAACGCAGCTTGCCGTCCTTGATGAACAGGGAATATCCGCCCGCGGCGGTGCCCTGGCTGAGCAATACGCCCTCGGCCCCCTCCTCGGGGATCTCGACGTCTGCTGTGATGCTGTGGGGTCGGTTCAGAACCTTCGGCGCCGCAAAGTTCGGAACCGACTGCGTGTTGGGCAGGTACGTGTAGCTGTCGCGCGGCAACGCGATCTGCGGCTTCTCGCCGACCATCCTGGCGAGGCCGCTGCCATCGATCGGCATCACGTCGTACTTGCCGGCTTCGACGTACCAGGTACCGATCATCGCGATCAGGCGGTCGCGATTCTCGTCGGCGACGTTGTGATTCTCCGCGAAGTCCTCGGCGACGTGGTAGAGCTCCCAGCCCTTCGCATCGAGCGCCGAGAGCGTCTCCGACGAGATCGGCTGCCCGAACCCCATTCCCGCTTCGGCGAACGACGGGCCGGGCCACGCACACACAGCCCGCCAGCCGTCATGGTAGATGGCCCGGTGTCCGAGCATCTCGAAGTACTGCGTCGTCCGCTTGCTGGCCGCGTCCGGAACGTCGAGTGTGTGGGCGAGGCTGACGCCGTGCATCGGAGTCTGCGTGACGCCCCGGATCTTCTCGGGCGCTTGGACGCCGAGCAAGTCGAGCACGGTTGGCACCATGTCGATGATGTGTGCGTACTGCGTGCGGACCTCGCCTTTGGCTTTGATCCCCTTCGGCCACGAAACGATGAACGGATCGGTCGAACCGCCACGGTAGGTCTCACGCTTCCAGCGGCGGAACGGCGTGTTGCCGGCCCACGTCCAACCCCACGGATAGTGGTTGAAGTGCTTCGGGCCACCGAGCTCGTCGATCAGCTCAAGGCTTTCTTCGATCGGCCCCAACGCGTTGTTGAAGAACTGCGCCTCGTTCATGGTGCCCGTCGGGCCGCCCTCGGCGCTCGCGCCGTTGTCGGAGATCACCATGATCAGCGTGTTCTCGAGCTCACCCTGATTCTTCAGGAATTCGAGGAGGCGACCGATCTGGTGGTCCGTGTGGCTGAGGAAGCCCGCGAACACCTCCATCATCCGGCTGTACAGCTGCCGCTCCGGAGCGGGAAGGGAGCCCCAATCCGGGACGTCCGGATCGTGGCGTGACAGCTCGGCGTCGGCCGGGGCAATGCCGAGCTCCTTCTGGCGCGCGAAGGTCTTCTCGCGGTAAGCGTCCCAACCATCGTCGAACACACCCTTGTACTTGTCGGCCCAATCCTTGCCGACGTGATGCGGCGCGTGCGTCGCACCGAAGCACAGATGGAGGTAGAAAGGCTTGTCGGGGTCGGACTGTTTCGTGTCCGCGATGAAGGTGACCGCCTTGTCGACCAGGTCCTCGCTGAGGTGGTACCCCTCCTCGGGCGTCTTCGGAGCCTCTACCTGGTGGTTGTCGTAGACGAGGTCGGGATGCCACTGGCTGGTGTCGCCGCCGAGGAAGCCGTAGTAACGCTGGAACCCGCGGCCCAGCGGCCAGCGGTCGTACGGCCCGGCGGGGGTCTCCTGGTTGCTCGGCGTCAGGTGCCACTTGCCGACCATAAAGGTGCTGTAGCCCTCCTCCAGCAGGATCTCTGACAACATGCCGTTCTCGAACGGCATCACCCCGTTGTATCCCGGGAATCCCGTCGCGAGCTCGGTGATGCACGCCATACCGTTGGCATGGTGGTTGCGGCCCGTGACGATGCAGGAGCGACTCGGCGAGCACAGAGCGGTCGTGTGCATGCTGTTGTAGCGGAGCCCGTTCGCGGCGATCCCGTCGATGTTTGGTGTCTCGATCGGGCTGCCGTAGCAGCCGAGATTGGCGTAACCCGTGTCGTCCAGCACGATGAACAGGACGTTCGGCGCGCCCTTCTTCGCCCGGGTGGGCGCCGGCCACGCAGGGCTCGACTCCTCAGCGGTGCGACCGACGACTCCCGGAAATGCCTTTCCAGGTTCGTACTCGACGATGGGCATCAGCAGGCCTCCGTTCGATCCGGCACGGGTTGAATGGCGAACATACAAAGCCTGTCCGGCGGCAACATCACCCCGTTGAGATGAACTAGCTCTCTGAGCGAAGGGCCTGACTACGAGAAAAGTCCACCTCGAGGCGACCTAGAGTCGATCTCATGCGGCTTTCCTCCAGTTAGCCGCCCGTATTGGTGTTTCGCCCAGCTGTACGGCCGTCGATACAGACTTCAGATATGCCCGAGTTCACGCCGACGCTGCGGGTAAACGAGAACGCCGGCCGAGTCAGGCTCGGATTGGACGGCTTCTTCTCCGCCGAGGGCCAGACGCTGCAGGAGGCGGCAGACGAGTTGGTGCGGAAAATGCTCGTGGCAGTGATGGCGCTCCGGTCCGGCGGTACCAGCGGTTTCAGCGCCGAGTCTCGTCCGGACATGGCGTTGGTGGTCTTCCTCTGGGAGCTAGGGGAGATCGCGGCCGCCGGCGGCGATATTCGCGAGCGCCTGTTCGGCTCGAGCAGTCTGGCGGCCTAGGTCGCTACAGCAACGGGGCCCAGCCGCACTCAGGGGCTTGCCGGCTAGCGCGACGAGGATCGTCTTGCCGGCGGCAACGCCGCCTTTGACGGCCTCTCCGGGCTGAAGGAGGACCTGAAGGGCAAGGACGATCCCGCTGACAATCAAACCGGCGAGCACGGCGACGGCCAGCGAAGACCCATGGAGACCGGCTCGGCGAGCAGCAAGGCCGGCCCAGAAGCCGATCGAGAGCGCTTCGATCCAGATGATGGCGCGGATCGCGTGGTCAAGCGAAACGTCGGCCAGGGCGAAGATGCTCAAGAGCGCGAGGGGCGGTGCCGCAAGAAGCAAAAACGGCGATTGTGAGCGGACGATGTCCAGCCATTTCCGGCATCGTGACTCGCCTCTCGAGGGCGACATGCTGAGCGAGGCTGGCCGAGAAGACGTGCGTGACGAACATCGCAAGGATGGGACCGACGATGATCCCGACAACGTCCCGATACCTCAGATTGGCCCAACCGTCATAGACGATCAGGACGCAGACCAGTGTGATCGTGCGATTGACGACCCGGTCTACAAACAGCGGCTGAAGGGAAGAGCTACCGGAACGGAGCACGTTGCGCCCGACCGTACTGAGATGGACGCAACTCCGTCCTCATCCCGGCGACACCAAGCTGATCGAATGAGACGCGGGCTCGACCATGGCCACGCCGTGGACGGTCGCACGCAAGCGCGGCGCGCTCGTCACCCGGTTGGGATGAACATTGGCTCGGACCGCGATTCGATTGCAGTTCAACGGAGCGCTTGATGCCGGGGCCGTTCCTGAGTGGTGGCCGTGTGCGACCGACAAGGGTACGATCGCTTGATGGCGATCGAGTTGGAGGTTCAAAGGCTGCAGCTCGGCGATGTTGTCTTGGCTGATCTTCCCGAGCAGGCCGAAGAGGTCGAGGCAAAGGTCGTGCGCGAGATCGACCGGACGGACAGCACCGTGCGCGTCACCTTGCGCGTCGAGGGACACGACGACTTCGTCAAGGAGTGGGAACTCGGCGAGATCGTCACCGTCGTACGCGGTCCCTAGACGATTCTGGCAGCGGAAGACGGACCCAGGCTTCCTGGCTTCGCACGATCCAGTCCCGGATCCGCTCGAGGCCAATCACTGCGTGCTTGGACAGAACGACGTCAAGGGAGAATCATCTCGATGGGATGAGGCACAACGTCGTTCCTGACGCCACACTCCAGGCGCGGACGGTTAACGCCGCTCACTAGCAGGGAGGAAATCATGTGGTGGGGGATTGGAATCGGAGGCGGCATCCTGTATCTGATCGTGGCGTTCACGCTCGGACTGATGACGCTCAGGAACGGGCATGGGTGGATGTTCTTTCTCGGGATCTTCTTCCCGATCCTCTGGATTTTCGGCGCCTTCATGACGCCGACCGAGAGGGCGGCACCGGCCTAGGGCGCCCGGTGAGGCATCGGCTTGGTCCTGGGGCTGCGACTCAATGTCCGGTCTACGGCCTGCCGCGCTAGTGCCGGGCTGAACAAGGGCGCCGCTGGCGGTCGCCTGACCTTGCCCGCGGGGTTACTTCACATTCACCCGTATCGGATGAAGGCCGACTGCCTGTACCGCGCCAGACTTCGCACACCCGGAACACGATCCCGGATCGAACCAGGGAGGCAAGAGATGCCCAGACGACGACGCCCATTGTTGCGTGCAGCAGCCGTAGGCGGGGTTGCGTACACCGCCGGGAAGGCGGGCGCCAACGCAGCCGGAGAAGAGGCCGATCCGAACGGACCGGCCGAGCAGCCCGAGGTGGAGCAACAAGCGGAGCCTGCAGACGCGGCCCCGGCCGCGCCATCGGCGGACGAGAGCATGGAGGAGCTGACCAAGCTGAAAGGGTTGCTCGACAGCGGCGTCCTCACGCAGGACGAATTCGACGCGCAGAAGCAAAAGATCCTTCAGAGCATGTAGGCCGCTGAGCGACCAAGCACGGGCGGGACCGTCAGCGGCCGCCAGGTCTCGTCGAACCGCTACTCGCTAGCCCGTGCGATTGCCGGGCTCCGGCTCCTCGGCACCCACTTCAGGTGTCTCAACCTTGAGCACCTGCGCGAGTCGTGCCCGAACCGGAGGATGGCGATCGTGCGGGGCGATCGAGATCAGGTCCTGGAGCAGTTGTGCCACACGCACGCGAACGTTCGGCGATTGACGACTCGCTTCGATGATCTCGTCCAGACCGACGGCGAGATAGTCGTCCCATGTCGGCAACACAAGCAGTACACGCACATTTCCGTCCGAGTCCGCGATCTTGCCGAGGTCGAGCTTCCGCGTGGCCAGCCGTCTGAACAACGCATCGATACCGTCGAGCGCCTGAACCGCCGAAGTCGGATCGTTCAGCGCAGGCGAGAGCGCGCGGAGAGCGATGTCGGCAAGGATCCGCAGCGCCCACGCGGGATCTTGCTCGAACGTCCGTTCACGGCCGACGTCGAGCGCTCGGAGGATCTCGTCATCGAGCGTGCCGTCGATGGGGCCGTGTAGCAGAGCGACGACGCCGTTTTGCCAGATCGTGTCGCCCGTTGCGACCTGGAAATCGACGACCGCGTCGGACTGTGCCGCAATGTCGAGCACGCGTGGGACGTCGATCACCTGAAGTACGGCAGCCTGGTTCGGCCACCGAAGCGCGTGCGGCCCGGGAACGTCGTTCCGGGCCTGCCCCGCGCCGAAATCCTCGAGATAGAGGTCGTCGAGCGTGTCCCGGCCCCGTGCGGTCACCTGTTCGAGAGCAGTTGCGAGCTGGATGGACGCGAAGGCTTCTCCCTGCAGAACGCGGAAGAGAGCGAGACCCGCGAGCAGTGCGACGATTCCGACGATCGGGACCAGTCCGGACGTCTTCCCGTCTTGGCCGATACTGAATAAGCACGTGAGCGAGAACGTTGCGATCGCGGTGAAGTACCCGAAGGAGTGCGGGATGATCGGCGCGTCGCGAAAGAGGTTGAGCCGCGGCGTGAACGTCGTCGAGCCGAACTGCACGACGAGAAACAGCAACGAGTACACGACCGCGATCAGGGTGATGGTCCCGGCCCCAATCGCCACAAGCAGCTCTGCCGCCCGCGAACTGGGCACGGTGAAGCCGACGGGAATGCTCGGCACGACGAACGCGAGCAGCACTGCAGACAGGACGTAGAAAAGCTGGATGATCCCGGCGCGCCGACGACGATTGCGCCCGAGTGCGCGGCCGAGCCGTGCTCGCTCCGGCCGCGCACTCAACGACGTCCGCGAGCGTGCACTTGGCTCACGGTTACCCGCCCTGATACTTCGGCTCAGGCGTCAGTTGAGTGTGGCGCGTGGACGGGACCGACGCAACTATCGCCCCGCCACCAAGCCGATCCAATGAGAAGTGGGCTCGACCAGTGGCCACGGTTAGACGGTCTCATTCGAGAGCCGGCGGCCCGTCACCCGATCGGGATGAACTGCAACGTTGCGACCGCAACATCGACGTTCGCATTTGTTGTGGGCGGGTCGGCCGCGGGCGCCGGAGGTGACTCGCCCTGGAGATCGCCCCATTTGGACTATGCAAAACCGATGCCACGCCACGACCTTGTACGAGTGAAACCCGCCGCTACCTGCAAGCGCGCAGACCTACGAAACGTCAGGATGTGCTGGACCGAATACGAGACAAATGAAGTCAGTCCATCTGCCAGAACGCCGGGGATGCAGGGCCACTGTTATCGGCTCGTCGTCAGAGGTGTGCCAAGTGACCGGTTCTCGACGTGGACAGGCGCGGCGACGCAGTAACCTCCGCTGCGGCAACATGGAGCGGAGGTAAGGGCCGCAGTGGGCTGGGAGCTTGCGGTCATAGCGGCGGCGCTGCTTGGTTTCTCCGTCGTCTCGCGTCGGCTCGCCGGAACCGCGATCACCTCTGCGATGGTCTTCGTCGGAGTCGGGCTCGTGGTCGGGACTCAGGCGCTCGATCTCTTCGACGCCCCTTCGACCGGCGAGTTCGTGAAAGTGCTGGCGGAAGCAACGCTCGCGTTCGTGCTCTTCTCAGACGCGTCGCGGATCGACCTGCGGACGCTCCGGCGCGAGTACACGGTTCCGGCCAGGCTTCTCGGGATCGGGCTGCCGTTGACGATCGTGCTGGGCGCGATCCTCGCCGGGCTCCTCTTCGAGCAGATCTCGCTCACCGAGGCGGTCGTGATCGGGATCCTGCTGGCGCCGACTGATGCCGCGCTCGGGCAAGCGGTGGTGACGGAGCCGCGCCTACCATCCCGGATCCGCCAGGGGCTCAATGTCGAGAGCGGGCTCAACGATGGCCTTTGCGTGCCGCTGCTCTTCATCGCACTGGCAGTTGCCGAAGCTGACGCCGGCAGTATTGGTGACGCCCACGCGGTGCGGCTCGTGGTTGAGCAAATCGGCTGGGGGATGTGCGGCGGAGTGATCGGCGGGGTGGTCACGGCGGCGGCCGTCGTAGTCGGTACCCGCCGCGGGCTGATCGAGCCGACCTGGCTCCAGGTCGTGCCTGCGGCCGGCGCAGGGCTCGCCTATGGCTTTGCCGCGCCGCTCGGGGGCTCCGGCTTCATCGCGGCGTTCGTGGCCGGCATGGTCTTCAGCGCGCTTCGCCGGCCTGATAGTGGCGAGGTGACCTATCTCATCGACCAGCTCGGAGAGGTGCTGAACGCGGTGACCCTGCTCGTTTTCGGCGCGGTGTTGCTCCTACCGGAACTCGAACACTTGGACTGGCGTATCGCGATCTATGCGATCGCGAGCCTGACCGTCGTTCGTATGCTCCCGGTCGCGATCGCGATGCTCGGTACGGGCGCCCGTCGGCCGACGATCGCGTTCATGGGCTGGTTCGGTCCCCGCGGGCTGGCCTCGATCGTCTTTGCTCTGATCGTCCTCCATGACGCCCACTTGCCACACCTCGAGACGATCTTGTCGGCGACGTACGTGACCGTCGGGCTCTCCGTGCTCGCGCACGGGCTGAGCGCCGCCCCCCTGACACGACGGTATGTGTCCTGGTTCGAGTCGCATCCCGCCGACCGCAGTCCCGCGATGGAGAGCGTCCCGGCCGCAGAGCACCGCTGGCGACGCCCGGCGGGCATCGCAGTGACGAGTCCGGCATCGCCGGCTTCCTCGCGCGATGCGGACGGTACACCGCCCGCTCGCGTCACTCTCTAGACCACTACCACCGCGGCGCCGGCCGTTTCGACGTCGGTGGCCACGTCGATCGATTGGGGCGTGGACCGGCGACGGATCCCGAACACGACGGCTGCTCCCACAACGAGATAGGCCGCCAGGACGATGAGTGCCTGGGCAATTCCGTTGCCGCTGAAGTAGATCGTGTTGCGGATGGCCGTCGTCCCCGCGCCCGGAGGGAGAAACGGGCCGATCGTGCCCCAGAAGCCGGGTAGGAAGGGCCTGGCAAGAGACCCGCCGGCCGACGGGGCGCCGAAGATGACGAAGACGACGATCACGATCAAGGTCCCGCCCGCGCCGAACAGTTTCTGAAGTGCGGCCGTCGCGAACGCAACCGCGAGCATCAAGAACGCGAAGATCCCCCAGAGCTCCAGGAAGTGACCTGAAGGTATGCCACCCAGGAGCGGACCGGCGATCAGGTCGGTCAGGAGGGCGCCGACGACCGCAACGCCGGCGAGGAGCGGCGCACGTCTGTGCAGAGTGGCGGTCCCGCCGAGCGTCGTGGCGATCGTCGCCGAGAGGTAGCCGCCGATGACCAGCGCCATCGTGACGAGGAACGGGACTACGCCGGCACGATCGCCGCTCGGAAGGCTGTGTACCTGAACGACTGCGAGCTTCTGACCGGTGGCCGCCGCTGCCGCCGTAAAGGCAGCTGTGAGTGCTGTCGCTACCCCGTTGGAGGCCGCAGGGGCCACGAGCAAAGTCATGCCGGAAGCGTCGGTGACCAGAGCGCCGTAGATGTTGCGCTCATCAATGGCCCGTTTGGCGGCCGTCTCATCCGCATACGTCTTCGCTCGCAGTGAAAACTGTTTGTCGACCGCAGCCGTCAGGGCCGGAGAACCTACGACTCCGAACGGCAGGTTGTGCGGTTGAGGCTTGTGAAGGGCGCCGACATACGAGATCACGAACAGGCCCTGCACCAGGAGCACGACGCTAAGTGCGACGATGAGTAGGCGCGACCCTGTGAGCCGAGGGGCCGGCGGCGCGGCCGCGGCACCGTCAGCTGCCGTGGGTGTGCGGCTCGCGGACACGCTGTCCACCCCTGAATTCAGTCAGGCCTGCGCTTGCGGCTCATCGTTCGATCGGGATGATCACCCGGAAACCGTGGAAGTGGGACCGCCGCTCTCATACCGACGGGAGGAAAGCGCAAGCGCATCTCGAACCCCTCCACCGGTGTTGAGTCGGCGCGTCGCCTCGGTCGCCAGGCAGCTGCGCGCAAGCCACAGCTACACGTTCGTGCTGCTGCTGATCCTCTTTGCCTTCGCCTTTGCTGCCACCGCGCCTGACGTGCCCTGGTCGCGCGGTGCGCTCGTCCTCATCGAATGCGGAACCCTGCTCATGGCGCTGTGGACTTCGCGCGGCGGCCCCCTGCGGCTACGCCTCGCTCCTCTCGTTCTCCTGACGATGGGGATTGGCGTGGCTCAGATCGTGACGGACAACAAGGGGCTGACGACGGTCGCCGGAACGTTCGGCGGGCTGCTTGTGATCGCGATCGGAGTCGTGATCGTTCGCGGCGTCATCAGCGAGGGGATGGTGAGCCAGCGATCGGTGATCGGCGCGATCTGCGTGTACTTCCTCCTCGGAATGCTGTTCCTGTTCGTGTACGGCGATGTGGCTTTGCTCCAGTCAGGCCCGTTCTTCGCCCAAGGCACCGACGGCACGCCGGCTCTCCGGCTCTACTTCAGCTTCGTGACGCTCGCAACGGTTGGCTACGGGGACTACAGCGCCGCCAGCAACCTCGGTCACATGCTCTCGGTCCTCGAGGCGCTGCTCGGACAGCTCTACCTCGTCACCGTGATTGCAGTGCTGGTGAGCCGTATGCATTTCCAGCCGAGAAACGCCGGCAAGCAGTGAAAGCGACGACGCTATTGGCCGCTTCCTCTTGACGGATTGCCTTCCAGGAGACGTTCGAGCAGGTTGACGCCCGCTCGCCCCGGCGCCGCCAGGATGGACATCAGCTCCTTGAACACGACCTCGGCATCGCGTTCCCCCGCGCTTACGAGCCGTTTCTCGCCGGCGATGATCGCCCTGGCTTCGCGCTCGCGCATCTCGACCGAGATGGCATGGCTCAACCGTTCGGCCGCTCGTCGGACGTCCGCCTCGGCCGTGCTGCGATCTTCGCGCGCCGTTGCCATCGCCTGCTCGTGTGTCTGCGACGTCAAGCGACGCCAGAGGCGGCGAGGGTGATCGACTTGCAGTAGAAGCGCCGTGACCGCTCCCCAGCACGCGGCGACTGCTAGAGCCGCGAGCCAACCCGGCAGCACGAGGCGCAAGCCCTCCACAGCTGCCCAGCTCGCCGCCCCCAGCGCGAGCAGCATCGCCACGCCTGCACCGAGCGAGGCTGCAAGCTCGATGGCGATCCGGTGCAGCCACGGTCCTCGTTCGGCCGCGGCCACCTCGAGCTCGCTCCGGACGAGCAGCGACAGCTCGTGCGCGAGCTCGCCGAGGAGCTCCTCCGCGGTCTCTTCCCGGTCAACCGCCTGCTCGAGCGTCACGGAGATCCTCTCGTGACGCTCGATTCCCAAGCAGGCGTGCTGTTTAGGTCCTCATCGGTGCGGTCCCGGTCTCCTCCGGAGGGCGCGTGGCCATGTACGCGAGTACGCCGATCAGCGGGACGAAGATGACCAGGAGCGTCCAGCCCACCTTCGCCCAGCCGGAGTGATCGCGCCTCCTGAAGTTGTCCGACAGGACCAGGATCAGGAGCCAGATCCAGATGACCCATGCGAAGAAGATGGTCATCGTCCAAAAGATGTCGAGGAACGGATAGCTGGAAGCAACGAGCATTCCGGTGCCCTTTCTTTTGCGGATTGACCGGACCAGCGGTCGTGCCAGTTCTGCAAACGGAGTGGACCACTAGGGCGACCTTGGCTCATCGTCCCGATGGGATGAACTGCAGTTATCGGTCGTCGCCAGGTGCGGGCTCGACGATCAGCGTCAGGCGGTCACGGCCGACGACGCTTACCGAGTCGTGAATCGCGGCTCCAGACGCGCTCCGTGCCGCCCAGATCTCGCCGTCGAGACGAACCTGACCCTCGGGACGACACGGGGAGACGACGGTGGCGTTCCTGCCGATGAGCGTCCCGGCCCCGACCGCCTTTCGGCGGTGCCGAACGGTCCGGTTCCAGGCAAACAACTCGACGATGCCGAGCAACCCGACAGCGACAAACGCCAGCAGGTTCCAGGGCGACGGCAAGAAGAGAAGCAGGGCGAAGGCGACGATGATCAGCATTGAGCCCGAAACCTGTGGTCAACGTAGTCGGCCATCCGTGTAATGCGGTCACCCTGAGAAATGATTTCGGGCCGGCGCTGGGCTGAGGTAAATCAAGCCTGCGCCGGGGTATCGTCGGGCCGAGGGCCGGCCTCAACCCCCGCAGACTGCACTTCCATCGCCTTCTTCAATGACTTCCAGCTCTTTCCGAGAACGCGCGCGGTTGCTGCGGGCACCTCCGCCCTTAGATCTCCCATGCTCCGCCTGTAGCGCTCGGCGATCTGGCCCATCGCGAAGACTGTCGCGGGCTCGAGCCGATCTGAGCGCTCAGCCACGAAGGCGCGCAGGCGAGCGATGGCGACGTCCGCATCCTGATGCAGACCAAGGATGTCCTGGAGCGCGGCCAGTCGCTTGGTCAGTGCCAGCGTCGGTTTCGGATAGAGCTCGGCGAAGAACTCGAGCGCGTAACGAAGTCGCTTCCCGTGGATGCGCAGCCGGTGGTAGTCGCCGGCCTGGGAGTCGGGATCGAGGCCCTTAACGGCTCTCCGCACGGCACGGAAACGAGCCTCGATCAGCGCCGGGGCCACCTGACGTGCCGGTGCCGACCAGAGCGCGGAGTTGCGCGGTGGGCGCGCCCGAAGAGCGCGGCCGAACCGATTGACGAATGATTCATAGCGCCGTGAGTCGAGCGCTTCGAGCATCGTGGCTCGAGCTTCGGCTCGCTGCTCTTCCAGCAGCGAGTTCAACGCGTCGAGTGCGCTGCGGTCGGCTTCAGGGAGGGTCGCGCGCCACCCGTCGAGTTGTTCGAGCTGAACGTCGAGATCGCGGACCGCGCCGAGGACGCCGCCGATCCACCTGAGCTCCTCCCGTAGGGCGACTACCTGCGGTGGCAGCACCTCGGCAAAGAGTGTGAGGGCTGCGCGCAGCCTGCGGCTTGCTACCCGCATGTCGTGCAAGCGTTCGGGATCGTCGCCGAGCCGGGCTCCCGGCTCTTCGTCGAGAAACGCCGAGAGCTGTCGCCGGAGCGCGGCGGTTGCGACGGTTCCAATCGTCGCACTCGCGTCAAAATCGGTCGAGCCGAAGCTTAGTCCCGGCGGCCTGGGAAGGCCCGCGGAGATCAGGCCGGCCTCGTACGTGCTCAGGTCGGCGGTCCGCAGCCCGCACTCGACGCGCAATTGCTCGGCCAATGGCTCGAGTGCTGCCGTTGCCCCCTCGGGCACCTTCAGCTCCACCCGGCGCAGCCGGGTTGCAGGCGACCCATCGGCCGGCAGGATCCGGGTCTCGTCCACCGCGATCTCACCGGCGGCATGACCGTTTGTCGCAACGGAAAAGAGGTGACGGCGAGTGCGGACCTCGAACAACGGCAAGAGTGGCTTCCTGCCTGCGACCGCGCGGACCCGGTCGATGACTGGGCCTTCGGCAACCGCCAGCAGCGTCGCATCCAACTGTTCGACTGGTTGGCTGATCTCCTGCCGGCTCCGCTTGCTCTCTGCCGCCGGCGTCCCCGTGTCGAGGCTTTTCAGCGTGGCCTCTGCGCGGCGCCGCCGGTTTACGCGCCGGACGCGGAGCAAGTACCCGGCGCGGTGGAAGCGCTGATTCTCGGTGTCGAGGTACAGGTCGACGTGTGTGGTGCTGCCGAGTGGAGAGATCTGAAACGTCCGATCGCCGGTCCACCCGGCAGCGTCGTTCAAAAAGCGCAGGACAGAGTGGACGTCTAGGGCGTCAAACTGCAACTCGTTCTTAGCCTAACCACGGACTAACCGCCTGGGATTCTGCGGGTCCCAAGCGGTTAGCCGAGGCTCGCTCAGCCCTAGGCTGCTCCTGCAGCTCGTGGCGTGGGGGACATGAGCGCTCCGAAGATCCAGAGGATCGGGAAGATGATTCCCACCCAGAAGAGGAGATAGTGTCCTTTGCGAAAGGTCGTCACGCCCAGGCTGATGAGGGCCACCAGGTACAACGCGCCGAGCATGATCCAGAGAAAGGTCACGGCACTTGCTCCTTCTGGTCGACGGCGGCGGTCCGGTGTGGACGATCGATGCGGTTCAAGTGTGGACCGGTGCTCTGTTTATGGCCATCACCCGGAGGGGATGATGCTCCCCCTGGTCAGCGCGAGCCGGAACGCTTTTTCGCGCGCTTCGTCGCGCGCGTCATCAGGACTTCCTGTGCCGACACGGGTTTAGCTCGCCCTTTCGGCTCGGTGCGGTGCCAATTGCCCTCTGCGTCGAGGTCCCACGAGAAGCGCGTGTCCGCGAGTAGAGCGTCCAGGACCTCCGCCAGGTCAGAGCGCAGGCGCGAGTCCTCTACAGGCACGAGCACCTCGACACGCCGGTCGAGATTGCGAGGCATCAGGTCGGCGCTGCCGATCCAGGTCGTCGTCCGGTCGTTGGTCTGGAACGACAGGATGCGGCTGTGCTCGAGAAACCTTCCGAGCACGCTTCGTACCGTGATTCGCTCGCTCAGGCCGGAGACGCCGGGGCGCAGCATGCAGATTCCACGGGCGATGATCTCCACGGTAACTCCGGCCGACGAGGCGGCGTAGAGCGCATCGATCACCTCGGGGTCGACGAGAGAGTTGACCTTGATCCGGATCCGCCCGACCTCGCCCGCCCGTGACGCGCGGACGACACGGTCGATCTCGTTGAGGATCCCGTCGCGGAGAAACCAGGGGCCGACGAGGAGCTTGCGGAAGACTGCAGGGCGCGTAATGCCCGTGACGGCGTTGAACACTTCCGCCACGTCGGCGGCGATGTCTTCGTCGGCGGTGAAGAGGCCGAGATCTTCGTAGCTGGTGGCGTGCGAGGCGTGATAGTTGCCGGTACCGATGTGGACGTAGCGGCGCACTCCGTTTCGCTCGCGTCGGACGAGCAGCGTGAGCTTGGCATGCACCTTCAGGTCGGGGACTCCGTACACGACGTCTACCCCGGCGCGCTCGAGGGCTCTCGACCACTCGATGTTCCGCCGCTCGTCGAACCGAGCCTTGAGCTCGACGAGGCAGACGGCCTGTTTGCCCTCTTCGGCCGTCTCGACGAGCGAGGTGAGCGTGGCCGAAAGGTCGCCGGTCCGGTAGACGGTGCCTTTGAGGGCGGCGACCTTCGAATCGCGCGCCGCGGCCACGAACGCCTCGACGCTCGTATCGAACGAGTCGTACGGGTGATGGACGAGGATGTCGCGCCGACGGATTCGAGCAAGAAGATCCGCGGCACTTCTATTCACGAACGGTCGTCTGGTCGCCGCCAGCCAGGGCTTGTCCTTTAGATCCGGCCGGTCGATTGCCGTGAGCTCCATCAGTGCACTGAGGCCGAGAGGAGCATCGGTCGCATAGACGCGATCGGCTTCGATCCTGAGCTCTCGTGCGATGGTGTCGACGAGCTCCTGCGAGGCGCCGCCGGCGACCTCGACGCGGACGACGTCACCGAATCGCCGCTGGTCAAGTTGTGTCTCGACTGCCTCGACCAGATCGTCGGCGTCGGGGGTAAGCCACAGATCCGCATCGCGCGTGACCCGGAACGTCGTGTCGCTCAGAATCTCTACGCCGCCTCCCAGCGCTGGGAGGAAGTGCATAATGACCTCCTCCAGAGGAACGTGGACGCCGCGCTCCCCAACCGGGACGAACCGCGGCAGGTCGTCCGGCACGTTCACACGGATGAAGCGTTGTTCACCCGTCTTCATGTCTCGCACCAGCAGGCCGATGTTCAGGGCCAGCGAGGTCACGTACGGAAACGGCGCTGCGACGCCGACGGCGATCGGCGTCAGCAGCGGCTGGATCTCGCGGTCGAAACGCTTCGCCAGGGCGCGGAGCTCTCTCGGCCTGCACTCCTCGACACCGCCGACAAGGATGCCCTCGGCGGCGAGCGCAGGTTGAAGGTCCTCGAGCCAAAGCGTGTCTTGAGCCGACTGCAGCTCGACGATGCGCGCGCGCGCACCCCTGAGGGTCTGCGACGGTGTGCGCCCATCGGCGAAGCGGCGGTTGATCCTCGACTCGATCTGACGTCGGATTCCTGCGAGTCGCACGGCGACGAACTCGTCGAGATTCGACGAGAAGATCGCGCAGAGCCTGACGCGCTCCAGCAGCGGCAGCTCGGCGTCCCCGGCGAGCGCGAGCACTCTAGCGTCGAAGTCCAGCCAAGACAGCTCTCGGTTGAGAAACCTGTCCGACTGGACCGACGCCGTGATCGCGCGAGGGGTGGGTATTGCCCTGACGGCTATAGGCCCTCCTTCACTTCGATCCGTCCGTCGCGGGCAGCCTCGATGAGAGTTGCATAATCCCGTTCGTTCAGGTCGGCGTACGCTTCTGCGAAGTCGGCGACTGCGCGGTCGAAGACGTCACTCTTGCCGAGGTACGTCGTGATCGCGACGCGGTCACCAGAGCGGGCGTGCGCCCGTGCGAGTGTCCAGCCGCAGGCCTCTCCATACAGCTCGAGACCACGCGGAAGAATCGTGTCGGTGTCGACAGACGTCTTCCAGTCCCAGAGCTGCCGGACGTAGAAGTCGCGTGGCTTGCCGTCGAGGCCCTCCTTGTTGCGAATCCACCCGAGGAAAATGTCGCTTGCGGCCTGCATCAGCCGCTGCCCTTCCACGACCCGCTGGCCGTGGTTGCGGAACGGGCTGCGCCCGAGCAGCGGCTCGAGCACCGACGTCGAAGTCTCTTTGACCTGAAGGAACAAGGGGTCGCCGTCGTCGCGCCCGAGTAGGAGGAGGATCCAGCAGCGCGTGCCGACGCTGCCCACGCCCACGACCTTGCGCGCGAGATCCACGTAGCGGAAGCCTTCCAACAACTTGCGGCGATCCGGCTGCAAGGTCCGCTGGTAGCCGTTGAAGAGCTCGAGGACGGCGGCCGTGATCTCGTCGCGACCACGTCCCTCGGCGAGCTCGGCGATCGGCACGATCAAAGGAGGATCTGAAATGATGCGCGGCTCGCCGTCGACCTCGTGCGTCAATTTGGCGAACGCTTTCATACTGTCCTTCGTCCGCGCTTTCGCGGCCGTGCGCTTGACGTTCTTCGCCTGCTTCTTGTCCTGCTGACTGCGAAGCTTCGAGATCATGTCGGTGATGTTCATCCTCGAGTACCAGACGTCGAGGTTGTTCATCGCGGCGAAATCGCGCATGGATTCGCGATATGAGCGAACGGCAGACAAGACGGCGGCACGCCGCTCGCGGTCATCGAAGCCACGATCTCTGCCGGCGATTTCGAAGCTAGCGGCAAGCCGCTTCACATCCCACTCGAACGGGCCCGCAAGCGTTTCGTCAAAGTCGTTGAGATCGAAGACGAGGTCTCGGGATGGAGAGGCGAAGCCTCCGAAGTTCGACAGGTGTGCGTCCCCGCAGAGCTGGGCGTTGAGGCCTGACCTGGGCGTCGCCGCAAGATCGTTTGCCATCAGGCTGGCCGCGCCGCGGAAGAAGGTGAACGGCGAGACGAGCATTCGTCCGTAGCGGATCGGCACGAGCTCGGCAACGCGGGACTCGTCTCCGTCCGTGAGTAGCGCCACCGGGTCGCGGTCGCTCGATCCGTCGAGTGTCGAATGGCTAGCTCGCGGTGCCTTCTCGCGTGCGGCCTTTCCTCGCTCGGCCGAGGTGGCGTCTCCTTTCTCTTCTTCGACCTCGGGCTGGGCTGCGGCGGTGCTGGTGCTCACTGTTTCCTCCTTCACTCGGCTGACGTCGAGGTCTGCGCTTTCGCCGTCTCAACACGCTTGTCGAGCTCACCGCGTGCGGCCGCGAGGCCGCCGATGTCACCGCCCCGCCCGCGCAAAACCCAGGCGAACGCGACTGCGATGAGCGCTCCAGAAATCGGCCCGGCGACGTAGACCCAGTA
>Ga0307282_10000072_pt1 | contig 26148 bp, 23 predicted proteins | sample ER_DNA_121_FD_194475 | JGI IMG/M metagenome (GOLD analysis project Ga0307282, IMG submission 194475) | Bulk soil microbial communities from the East River watershed near Crested Butte, Colorado, United States - ER_DNA_121 | ecosystem: Environmental > Terrestrial > Soil > Floodplain | place...
GACCATCAACGCCCTAACGGCTGGCGACGCCGTCGTCATCCCGGTCCAGTGCGAGTACTACGCGCTCGAGGGTCTCGCGCAGCTGCTTTCGACCATCGACGCGGTCCGAATGCGGCTGAACGACCAGCTCGAGGTGCTCGCGATCGTCCTGACCATGGAAGACCGCCGAAATCGGCTTTCGCTCCAAGTGATCGACGAGGTGCGGCGGCACTTCCCCACTCTCGTCGCCGACGCTCGGATCCCACGCGCAGTGCGCCTCGCCGAAGCGCCGAGCCACGGGCTTCCGATATCCGTCTACGACCGCCGCTCAGCCGCAGCACAGGCGTACGACGATCTTGCGCGCGAGCTCTCGGCGCGTCTGAAGTCCCGCGCTCCGATCGCTCTCGGCGGAGCGATCGCCTGATGGCGCGAACCGGCTTGGGCCGCGGCCTCGATGTCCTGCTCGGCCAATCCGGCTCGGCTGTGCGGGCGCCGGCAGAACGTCCGTCTATGAACGAGATCCCGCTGGAGCTCGTGCGGCCCAACCGTCATCAGCCACGCACCGCATTCGACCCGGAGGGCCTCTCCGAGCTCGCGGCATCCATCTCGCGCCACGGTGTGCTGCAACCAATAGTGGTATCAGTAGACGGTGACGGCTACGAACTCGTCGCCGGACACCGGCGCGTCCTCGCAGCGCGGCTCGCCGGCCGTACGACGATCCCGGCCGTCGTCCGCGACGAGGTGGGGGACCGCCTGGAGCTCGCGCTCATTGAGAACCTTCAGCGCTCGGACTTAAACGCTATCGAGGCGGCGCGCGCGTACAAGCTGTTGATGGAAACGTATGACCTGACCCAGGAACAGCTCGCGGAGCGGCTGGGCAAGTCGCGTTCGTCCGTCGCGAACATGCTGCGAACCCTGACCGCGCCGCAGGCTCTTCAGGACGCCGTGATCGAGGGAAAGATCGGCGAGGGCCACCTCCGCGCCTTGCTTCCGCTACCTCTTTCGGATGCACTGCAGGCGCTCGCGGCGGTGATAGCAAAGGGTCTCTCGGTCCGGGAAGCCGAAGCTCTCGCACGAAAGATGGTGCACCCGACCCGTCGCGGAAGATCGCGGCCGCGGCTTCGGGGCGGCGACCCCGATCTTGCCCAGGTCACCACCGAGCTGCGGGCGGCGCTGGGAACGAAGGTGGAGGTCCTCCGCGGCCGCAGGGGTGGGCGTATTGCGATCCAGTTCTACTCCGACGAGGACTTCGAGCGTCTCTACGAGATCCTCGTCCGGGCAGGGAAGGCCTGATGGCGGTAAGGAAAGACGCACCCGACGATCGCAAGCGCCGGACCGCCGCCGCTCCCTCGTACAGCGCGAAGGACATCCAGGTCCTCGAAGGCCTCGAGGCGGTCCGCCGGCGTCCCGGCATGTACATCGGTACGACGGATCTCCGCGGTCTGCATCACCTGGTCCGCGAGGTGCTCGACAACTCGATCGACGAGGCGATGAACGGCACGTGCGATCGCATCGACCTCTGGATCCACAAGACGAACGAGATCACCGTCGCCGACAACGGCCGCGGGATCCCTGCGGGGCCGCATCCGACGCAGAAGGACGCAAAGGGCAAGCCGATGGACGCGTTGCAGGTCGTCATGACGATCCTCCACGCGGGCGGCAAGTTCGGCGGCACCGGGTACAAGGTCACCGGCGGACTGCACGGCGTCGGCGTATCGGTGGTGAACGCGCTCGCGTCCGAGATGGTCGTCGAGGTGCACCGCGAGGGAAAGATCTTCACCCAGTCGTACGAGCGCGGAAAGCCGACGAGCACCGTCCGCGCCATCACCAAGCCCCAGCTTCCGATGCCTCCGTCCGTCCCCTGGCGCGAGGCGGCGCGGGTCACCGGTACCGTCACGCGCTTCGCGCCGGATAAAGAGATGTTCCCAGTGATCGAGTGGGACACGGTGATCATCACGCAGTGGCTACGTGAGACCGCCTACCTGAACAAGCGTCTCTGGCTCGGTCTCCACGACGAGCGCACCGGAGCCGAGGAGAGCTACTACTTCGACGGTGGCGTGATCAGCTTTGTGCGCCACCTAAATCGGACGCACGAGAACCTGCATCCGAAACCTATCTATGTGGAGCGCACCTTCGAGAACAACACCATCGCCGAGGTCGCGCTCCAGTACAACGACACGTTCGCGGAAAAGGTCTACACGTTCGCGAACAACATCAACACGATCGATGGCGGCGCGCACCTCACCGGTTTCCGCACCGCCCTCACGCGCACGATCAACGCCTACGCGCGCAAGAGCGGCGCGTTGAAGGAGTCGGACCCGAACCTCACGTCCGACGACGTGCGCGAGGGACTGACCGCGGTCATCAGCGTCAAGATCCGCGAGCCGCAGTTCGAGGGTCAAACGAAGACACGGCTCGGCAACGCCGAGGTCGCCGGCCAGGTGGCGACGGCCGTGAACGACGCGCTCGGCCAGTATCTCGAGGAAAATCCCTCGGACGCACGCCGCATCGTCGAGAAGTGCCTGACCGCGTTCCGCGCACGTGAGGCGGCGCGCAAGGCACGCGATCTCGTGCAGCGCAAGGGCGCGCTGGATGGCTTCTCGCTGCCGGGCAAACTCGCGGACTGCTCGGAGCGCGATCCCGAGAAGAGCGAGCTGATCATCGTCGAGGGGATCTCGGCCGGCGGCAGCGCCAAAGGCGGCCGGGACCGGCGGTTCCAGGCGATCCTGCCGCTCCGGGGAAAGATCCTGAACGTCGAGAAGGCCCGCGCCGACAAGATGCTCGGCAACGAAGAGATCAAGGCGCTCATTACCGCGCTCGGGACCGGAATAGGGGATTACTTCGACATCAAGAAGCTCCGCTACGGCCGGACGATCCTGCTGGCGGACGCTGACGTCGACGGCTCGCACATCCGTACGCTCCTTCTGACTCTCTTGTACCGCCACTTCAGGCCGCTCGTCGAAGACGGCCGCATCTACATCGGCCAGCCACCTCTCTATCGGCTGCAGCTCGGCAAAGAAGTCCGGTGGGCCTACTCGGATAACGAGCGAGACAAAGCGATCAAGGAGCTGAAGACCAACGCGAAGACCAAGCGGGATGACCGAAAGAAGGCAGCGGGTGAGAAAGCCGCCGCCGACGGGGACAAGGCGACGGCACGCACTCGTCGTCGTGCCGCGGAGGAGGCCGAAGAGCAGGCCGATGTCGCCTCAACGAATACCGACGAAGGCACCGACGATGGGAAGGGCGGGCGTGAGCCCGCGATCGCGCGGTACAAGGGACTCGGCGAGATGAACGCGGAGCAGCTCTGGGACACGACCCTCAACCCAGCCACGCGGACGCTCAGGCGCGTCAGGCTCGAGGATGCGGAGCAGGCGGACCTCGTGTTCGACGAGCTCATGGGCAACGAGGTCGAGGGTCGAAAGAAATGGATCATGGCGAACGCAAACAAGGCGGCCCTCGACATCTAGTGGCAAAGCTTTCCGAGCTCGGGGTCGACTTTCAGCATTGGTGCTTCGCATGTGGTCAGCTCAACCCCGGCGGGCTCGGCCTCGAGTTCGAGGTGTCGCGCGATCGTGCCGAGGCGCGATATACCGCGCTCCAGCGTCATCAGGGCTACGACGGTCTGCTTCACGGCGGCATCGTCACGGCGCTCCTCGACGAGGCCATGGGCTGGGCGATCTTCCACCAGGGCATCTGGGGCGTAACCGCCAAGATCAACGTCACGTTCCGGCAGCCCGTCACGATCGGCGAGGACCTGCGCGTCGTCGGCGAGATCGCCCAGGACCGCGGGCGCCTCATCGAGACGCGCGGTACCGTCGAGCGTGCGGAGGACGGCACGGTGTTGGCCGAGGCCGATGCGACCTTCCTCCGGATGCCGGAGCGCCGGCGCCGTGAGCTGGAGCAACGTTATGCCGGCACCGAGGACGCGTTCGCGCGTGTGCGGGCCGCGGTCGAGCACGAAGAACGCACCGCTCTGCACGGACGAACCTAGTACGTGACCAGATAACGCACAGGCGAGGGTAACGGAGTGATCGAAGAACCAACGAACGAGCGTGTGATCGGCGTCGAGCTCGAGCACGAGATGCGCCAGGCATATCTCGACTACTCGATGAGCGTCATCGTCGCGCGCGCGCTACCGGATGTTCGCGACGGCCTTAAGCCTGTGCAGCGCCGGATCCTCTTCACGATGCTCGAGGAGGGCCTGCGAAACGACCGGCCGTTCCGGAAGTCGGCGAACGTCGTCGGTGTCGTGATGGCGAAGTACCACCCGCACGGCGACGTACCGATCTACGACGCCCTCGTCCGGCTCGCTCAGGACTTCGCGGCGCGTTACCCCCTGGTGCAGGGGCAGGGGAACTTCGGCTGCTTCACGGGCGAGACGAAGGTCGAGCTCTACAACGGCGACCAGAAGCCGTTCACCGAGCTCGTCGAGATGGCGCACAAGGGCCTGCGGGCGGAGATCTTCACCGTCGATCCACACCGCAACGTGCGCATCAAGCCTCTGCGCGCGCCGCGCCTCGTCCGCCGCAACGACCCGGTCGTCAAGGTCACCCTCGAATCCGGCGCCGAGATCAACTGCACGCCGGACCACCGGTTCATGCTGCGCGACGGGACCTACCGCGAGGCGCAGCAGCTCAAGGCGAAGGACCAGCTCATGCCCTTCTCGCGGAGCGCCATCCCCGAGCGACTGCACCGCACCGGCGCCTTCCCGATCCCGGCGAGCCTGACCCAGAAGGTGAGCAAGGTCGAGCCCGCCGGCCGCGCGGACGTGTTCGACCTCACCGTCGACCTCACCCAGAACTTCGCGCTCGCCGCCGGGGTGTTCGTCCACAACTCGATCGACGACGATCCGCCCGCGCACATGCGCTACACCGAGGCCCGTCTCGCCGCGATCGCGACAGAGATGCTCGCCGACATCGAAAAGGAGACGGTCGACTGGGCGCCGAACTACGACAACCGGCACCAGCAGCCCACCGTCCTGCCGGCCCGCGTTCCGAACCTCATCGTGAACGGATCGGCCGGCATCGCCGTCGGCATGGCTACGAACATCCCGCCACACAACCTCCGCGAGATCGTGGCCGCTACGAAACGTCTCATCGACGACCCCGAGCTGACCACCGACGACCTCTGCGAGACCGTGGTCGGGCCCGATTTCCCCGGCGGAGGCGTCATTTACCGTTTCGACGAGCAACGCAACGTCGAGACCGGCGCAGCCGAGCGAGTCGACGCGATCCGCCGCGCGTACGCGCAGGGGCGCGGTCGCATCATCGCCCGTGCGAAGGCGCACAACGAGCAGCTCCGCGGCAGCCGCGACGCGATCATCGTGACCGAGCTGCCCTACGCGGTGAACAAGGCGTCGCTCATCGAGAAGATCGCGGATCTGGTGCAGAACAAGAAGCTCGCGGGAGTCTCCGACATCCGCGACGAGAGCGACCGAGATGGGATGCGCATCGTCATCGAGATCAAGCGAGACGACGACAAGACGCTCGTGCTGAACAACCTGTTCAAGCACACTGCGATGCAGTCCGCGTTCAACTTCAACATGCTCGCCCTGGTCGACCAGCAGCCGCGCACCCTCTCGCTCAAGGAGATCCTCCAGCATCACGTCGATCACCGGCGCGAGGTCATCCGCCGCCGCACGGATCACGACCTCCGGAAGGCGAAGGAACGAGCGCACATCCTCGAGGGACTCAAGATCGCGCACGACCACATCGACGAGATCATCAAGCTCATCCGCGCGCACAAGGGCCAGGAGGCCCTGCTCGTGGGAAAGATGCGCGAGGGGTTCGGGCTCACGGAGGCGCAGGCCAAGGCCATCTTGGAGATGCAGCTCCGCCGGCTCTCCGGGCTCGAGCGCCAGAAGCTGGACGACGACTATCGCGAAACGATCAAGCTCATCTCTGAACTCGAGTCGATCCTCGCGAGTCCGCGCAGGATCCTCGCACTCATCAAGCAGGACCTCGACGAGATCGCGACGAAGTTCGGCGACGATCGCCGCACCGAGGTCGTCGACGACACGCCTCGCCAGCTTTCGGCCGAGGAGCTTGTCGCCGACGAGGACGTCGTCATCACCGTCTCGAGCCGGAACTACGTGAAGCGCATGCCCCTTTCGACCTACCGCGCCCAGCACCGCGGAGGCCGGGGCGTGATCGGGATGGGGACGCGGGACGAGGACGACGTCGAGTATCTGGTCGTCGCGCGCACGCACGATCGTCTCTACGTCTTCACCGACCGCGGCCGCGTCTTCGCTCTGAAGGTCTTCGAGCTACCGGACGCGAGCCGCACCGCGAAGGGCACGCCGATCCAGAACATCCTCGAGGCGATGCAGGCCGGAGAGCGCGTATCCGCGCTGGTCGCGCTGCGCGACACCACCACCACCGAGCATCTCGTCATGGCGACCCGGAAGGGCTTCATCAAGAAGACCCCGCTCTCCGAGTACGCGAATGTGCGGCGCGCGGGCCTCATCGCGATCGCGCTGCGCAAGGGCGACCAGCTCGCGTGGGTCGCGCCCTGCACGTCGCAGGATCGCATCCTCCTCGCGACGCGGAAGGGCAAGGCGATCACGTTCAAGGCCACGGACACCCGACCGATGGGCCGGCAGACGCAGGGCGTCACAGGCATCCGTCTTCAGAAGGGCGACGAGGTCGTCGGCATGGGCATCGCGCGGCCCCGGACCGAGGCGCTCTCGGTCACGGAGAACGGGTTCGGCAAGCGGACCGCCGTCGCCGAGTTCCCGACGCAGGGGCGCGGCGGCCAGGGAGTTATCCTCGCGTCGCTTTCGCCCAAGACCGGCAACGTGGCGGCGATCCAGATGGTCGACGAGGGCACCCAGGAGATCCTTCTCATCACCTCGAACGGGGTCGTGATCCGCACGCCGCTCGAGCAGGTGCGTGCGCTGGGCCGCGCCACGATGGGCGTGAAGGTCATGGCCGTCGGTGAAACGAAGATCGCTTCGATAGCGACGTTTACTCCGACTCGACCGGCGCAGACGCAGCTCGATCTGCCCCGCTGACTTCTCGGAAAGCACTGACCCGCACCCACGCGGGTTGCAATCGCGGCGCATGCTTGTCCGGGGTGCGTAGCAAAGAGACCCCAACGGTACTTTCTTCGACCGTTTTGACGTTGTCCCAAGAGAACGCCCCGGTATGGTGGCGATCCTTGGGAGGGGCAACGAACTGATCACGCTCGACGACGTCAGCAAGCGCTATCCGAACGGTACAGACGCTCTCCGCGATGTGGATCTTGAGATCGACTCGGGGGATTTCGTCTTTCTGGTCGGTTCCTCCGGTGCTGGCAAGTCCAGCCTCATCCGTCTTCTCATTCGTGAAGAGCTCCCGTCGTCGGGGCGCGTGTGGGTCGACGGTCAGGACGTCGTGCGCATGCGCCGATCGGCGGTCCCGAAGCTTCGCCGGCGGGTCGGCGTTGTGTTCCAGGACTTCAAGCTCCTTCCGCGCAAGACCGTCGCCGAGAATGTCGGCTTCGCACTTCTCGTCACCGGGCACTCCGGCGAAGAGGTGCGCGAGGAGACCGAGCGCGCGCTCGCGCTCGTCGGCCTTTCGCAGCGCCGCGAACACTTCCCGGATCAGCTCTCGGGTGGTGAGAAGCAGCGAACCGCGATCGCGCGAGCGCTGGTGAGCCGGCCAAAGATCTTGATCGCCGACGAGCCGACCGGAAACCTCGATCCGGTCACGAGCTGGGAGATCATCAAGCTGCTCGTTCGGGTCAACGAGCTCGGTACGACCATGCTGATGGCGACACACAACGCGGAGATCGTCAACGCGCTCCGCCGCCGCGTCGTCCACCTCGATCACGGGACCGTCGTGCGCGACGAGCGCGAGGGCCAGTACGCAGCATGAGGCGGCTCGAGTACATCGGTACGACCGCCGCGCAAGGCTTTTGGCGCAACCCCGTCATGAGCATCGCCTCCACGTTCACGGTCGGTCTGATGCTCCTGCTCTTCGCGTTCTTCCTCGCGACCGATAGGGGCCTTCAGGCGGCGGTCGGCGTCCTCGAGTCGAAGGTCGAGCTCGCGCTCTTCCTCGAGGACAACGCCCGAGTGTCGGACGTCCTCGCGCTTCGCGCCCGCATCGAAGGCGACCCGGCGGTCTCGCGGGTCGACTACGTCACCAAGGATCAGGCGATGGCCCGCCTCGTCGACATCGCCGCGAGGCGGCCTGACATCCAGATCGTCGACACCTCGTCCAACCCTCTCCAGGACTCGCTCGAGATCAAGCTGGCGCACGCGCAGGACGCGTCGCGAGTGGCCGCGTCCCTCCGCGAGGAGATCGGAAAAGGCGTCGTCAGCGACGTCGTCGACAACCCGCAGGTCGTCGATAAGCTCCTGACCATCACGCGGGTCCTGTCGATCGGCGGGCTCGCCGTGCTCGCGATGATGCTGATCGTCGCCCTGTTCGTGATCGTCAACACCATCCGCATCGCGGTCCATGCCAGGCGCGACGAGATCGAGATCATGAAGCTCGTCGGCGCCACCGACTGGTTCGTGCGCTGGCCCTTCATCCTCGAGGGAATGCTCGTGGGCGCCCTCGGCGCCCTGGCCGCGACCGTCGTCGTTCTGATCGCGGCCGGACCGGTCATGGGCGCGATGGTCAACTTCATCGAGATCCTCCCGCTCTCGTTCGGCACCACCTTCGTCTGGCAGCTCGTGGCCAGCGTCTTCGCGCTCGCGCTCGCCGTAGGCGGAGGCGGGGCGATGCTGTCGGTGCGGGCGCACCTCGCCAAATGAGACTGCAGAGAGCCTTGACCCGGACCTCCGCGCGGTGCGACGATGCGCCAAGCATGGGAACTCCCCGGCAGACCGCTCGGGGAGGTGGGGTATGGAGGATGCGTGCCGCGCGCGCGACGACGGTCGCGCTCGTTGTCGGCGCCGTCCTCGCTTCTTTTGCGCAACCTGCATCCGCCGACGACCCCGTTACCGCGGCGCTGAAGCGCAAAGAAGAGCTCGAGCGCGCGGTACAGATCTCCCGCGCGAACGCGGAGCGTTACCAGGCTGTCGCCAATCAGTTCCAGGCGGTCGTGAACCAGACCAACTCTCGGATCTCCGCCCTCGCCGAGAAGCAGGCGAACGCGCAGTCCGAGGCCGACCAGCTCTTCTATCAGATACAGATCGCCGAGGAGCAGCTCGCGCTCGTCACGTTCCAGCTCGACGAGACGAAGGCGCTCACGGATTCGCTGAAGGCCGAGGCCGCGCAGGAGACCAAGCAGCTCGCGGCGCAAGAGGATCTGTACGCAAAGCATCTGCGCACGACCTATCGACAGGCTCTCGTCAGCCCGCTTGAGATGCTCCTCTCGTCCTCGTCGCTCACCGAGTTCGCCAATCGCCTGCAGGCCATGATCTTCATCAACCGGCAGGACGTGCAGCTCGCGAACGAGATCCGCGTCCTCCGCGCCGACACGCAGGACAAGCAGGATCAGGCCTCCACCAAGGAGAAAGAGATCCTTGGCCTCGCCGACCAGATCACGACCCAGCGCACCCAGCTGGCGAGTGCGAAGACGAAGTACGACAAGCTCGTCGCCGAGGCGCAGACGGCCATCGACGCGGAGGCCGCGGCTCGCCAGCAGGCGGCGCAGCAGCGCCAATCGGCGCAGGGACAGGTGAGCCAGACCAACCAGACGACCGCCGTCCTCACGCGACAGCTCGACGAGGCCGAAGCGCAGTACGAATCCCTCGCGGCACAGGCCGCCGGCGGCAGCGGGCTCGGCGTCTTCAACGGCTCGAAGCTCGCGATGTGGCCGCTTCGCGGCCCGATCACCTCTGGCTTCGGCGCGCGCTGGGGCGGATTCCACAACGGCATCGACATCGCCGCGCCGAAGTACACCCCGATCCGCGCGGCGTCGGCCGGCAAGGTGGTCACCGTGGGTCGCCCGTACCTGGCGTACGGGGACACCGCCGTCGTCGTGATCATCGCGCACGGCTTCAACTTCTCGACGCTGTACGGTCATCTCGACGACCTGCACTGGCCGATCGTGTCGGTGGGACAGACGGTCTCGGCCGGCCAGATCATCGCGTACGTCGGCATGACCGGATTCACGACCGGTCCGCACCTGCACTTCATGACGATCGCCGACGGACGCGCAGTCAACCCGATGGGCTATCTGCCGTAGCGGCTGACGCCGCTACTCCCATTTTTCGCTAGCGCAGTTCCGCACCCCAGACACATTCGCTATTTGGAGTGAATCTGCCGCGACATTGACGGTTTGGGGGCGGCATGTGAGCATCAATTCCGAAAGAAAGGAGGTGATGTGGAGTGGGCGATGCCAGTGGGAATCCAAAGACCCATGTGAGCTCACTTCAGCCTTTCGTAATGAATCGATCTGAGGTGAACGCGCACTAACTCACTGGGTCTTTGGTGACCCGGCAAAGGAGAGCGGCGGCAGAGATGCCGCCGCTCTTCGTTTTCAACCACCTAATCTGGGCGTGATGCCCTCCCGGAAAACAGACACACCTCCCGCCGAACCGGCGCGCCAAGTCCAGCTCGCCGAGAACCGCAAGGCCCACTTCGACTATCAGATCGAAAGCCGGCTCGAGGCAGGCATCGCGCTGCGCGGTACGGAGATCAAGTCGCTCCGCGCGGGTCACGCCAACCTGCGCGATGGGTACGCGCGAGTCGAGAACGGTGAAGTGTGGCTTCGCAACGTGCACATCGCGCCGTGGGCGAACTCCGCGCACGACAATCACGATCCTCTGCGCCCGCGGAAGCTGCTGCTCCATAAGGATGAGATCGGCGTGCTCGTCGGAACGATCGCTCAGAAGGGATACACGCTCGTCCCGCTCCGGATGTACACGAAACACGGCCGAGCCAAGGTCGAGCTTGGGATCGCTCGAGGCCGCAAGCGCTTCGACAAGCGGCAGGTGATCAAAGAGCGGGAGGCCACGCGCGAGATGGACGCGGCCATCCGGAGGCGCGTGGGTCGGGGCTAGCGGGCGGCTACCCCGCCGGTTGGAGTATCGGGAGCTTCGCGCGATCGGCCGCGTCAGCACCGACGGTCTCGGCGAACTGGCTCTGGTAGAGGTCGTAGTAGAAGCCCTGTTTGCGCAGGAGCTCCGCGTGGTCGCCCTGCTCCACGATCCGGCCGCCGTCCATCACGACGATCTCGTCGGCGTTGCGGATCGTCGAGAGTCGGTGCGCGATCACGAACGAGGTACGGCCGTGACGGAGCCGCGCCATCGCTTGCTGGATGAGGACCTCGGTACGCGTGTCCACGTTGCTCGTCGCCTCGTCGAGGATGAGGATGCTCGGATCGGCCAGGAACGCGCGCGCGATCGTGATGAGCTGCCTCTGGCCCGCCGAGATGTTCGACGCCTCCTCTTCAAGCAGCGAGTCGTAGCCCTCGGGGAGCGTGCGTACGAACGGATCGACGTGCGCCGCGGTCGCAGCCGCGACGATCTCGTCCAGCGAGGCGCCTTCCTTGCCGTAGGCGATGTTGTCGCGGATCGTCCCCGCGAAAAGCCAGCTGTCCTGAAGCACCATGCCGAACGCGCGCCGGACAGCATCGCGCGGCAACTCGCGCGTGTCGATACCGTCGAGGCGGATCGCGCCAGCGTCGATGTCGTAGAAGCGCATGAGGAGATTCACGATCGTGGTCTTCCCGGCGCCGGTCGGCCCGACGATCGCGACGGTCTCTCCCGGGCGTACGTCCAGAGAGAAGTCCTCGATGAGCGGCTTCTCGGGCAGATAGCGGAAGGCGACGCGGTCGAACTCGACGTGACCGCTGACGGCCCGGGGCGCCGCCGCGGACACACGGTCCGGCGTCTCTTCAGGCGCTCCGAGGAATTCGAATACCCGCTCCGCCGACGCGAGACCGGACTGAAGAAGGTTCATCTGCGCCGCGATCTGCAGAAGGGGCATCGTGAACTGGCGCGAATACGCGATGAACGCTGTCACGTCACCGAGACTCATCGCGCCCGATGCGACGCGGTAGCCGCCGATGACGGCCACGCCGACGTAGTTCAGGTTCGAGAGGAACTGCATCGCCGGCTGGATGATCCCCGAGAGGAACTGCGCCCGGAAGCTCGCGCGGTAGAGCCGTTCGTTCTGGCCGTTGAACTGCTCGATCGCGCTCTGGCGGCGTCCGAAGACCTGGACGAGCGCGTGCCCGCTGTGCATCTGCTCGACGTGGCCGTTCAGCGCCCCGGTCTCGGCCCACTGGGCGACGAACTCTTTCTGCGAGCGCCCAGCGATCACTATCGTCACGGCGAACGAAAGCGGAATTGTCAGAAGCGATATCAGGGCGAGCAGCGGGCTGATCCAGAGCATCATCCCGAGCACGCCGATCACCGTGAGGACCGACGTGAGGAGCTGCGAAAGACTCTGCTGGAGCGTCGTCGCGATGTTGTCGACGTCGTTCGTCACGCGGCTCAGAAGATCTCCGTGCGCGTGGCTGTCGAAGTAGCGGAGTGGCAGCCGTGCGAGCTTTTCCTCGACCTCGCGCCGCAAGCCGTACACGGTGCGCTGCGCGACGCCGGCCATGATGTACGCCTGCGCCCATGCGAGGAGCGACGCAAGAATGTAGACGAGCACGGCGAGCGCGAGCACCTGGGCGAGCGCCGTGAAGTCGATGCCCACCCCGGGGATCGCGTTTGTGGCGGCGAGCACGTCCGCGAGCTGACCCTGCCCGCGCGCCCGCAGCAGCTCGATCGCCTGTTCCTTCGTCAGGCCGGCCGGAAGAGACTTTCCGACCACGCCATCAAAGATCACGTTCATGGCGTTCCCGGTGATCTTCGGGCCGATGACGCTGAAGGCGACGCTGAGCGAGCCGAGGACGACGACGACCGCGATGACCGCCCGCTCAGGACGAAGCCGCGCCAGGAGCTTCCGCAGGGTGCCGCGGAAGTCCTTGGAGCGCTCGACCGGCGCGCTGAGGCCCATGAACGGGCCGCCCGCGCGCTGGCCAGCCTGCGGTCGCCCGCCGGGACCACGACCCTGAGGCCTGCCCATCATCATGCGGCGGCGGCCCCAAGCTGCGATTCGACGATCTCGCGGTATTCGGCGCAGCTCCGCATCAGCTCTTCGTGCGTGCCGCTTCCGACGATGCGCCCTTCGTCGAGCACGACGATGTGATCGGCGTGGAGGATCGTGCTGACGCGCTGCGCGACGATGAGCACGGTCGCGTCTACGGTCTCCGATCTGAGCGCCATGCGCAGCCGTGCGTCCGTGCCGGCATCGAGCGCGGAGAAGCAGTCATCGAAGAGATAGATGGCCGGCCGTTTGGTGATCGCGCGGGCGATCGCAAGGCGCTGGCGCTGTCCACCCGAGACGTTGGTCCCGCCCTGGTCGATCGGGGCCTCGAGCTGGCCGGGCATCGCAGCGACGAAATCCCGAGCCTGCGCGATCTCGAGCGCACGCCAGAGCTGCGCGTCTGTGGCGTTCTCGTTGCCGAAGCGGAGGTTCTGCGCGACCGTGCCCTTGAAGAGGTAGGCCGCCTGCGGAACGAGTCCGATGCGTCCCCAGAGCCGCTCGAGCGCTTGGTCGCGCACGTCGAGGCCATCCACCAGGACGACGCCGGAGGTCACATCGAAGCTGCGTGTCACGAGGCTCACGACGGTGCTCTTCCCCGAGCCGGTCCCTCCAATGATCGCCGTGGTGCGCCCGGGCCGCGCCTCGAAGGTCAGGCCATGCAGCACCGGTCGCTCGCCGTGCGGGTACGCGAAGGTGACGTCGGCGAACGCGACGACGCCGGAGACCTGCTGGGGCGCGACCGGACGCAACGGTTCGGCGATCGACGACGTCGTGTCGAGCACTTCAACGATGCGCTGCGCGCTCGCCTCGGCTCGCGGGACGAGGATGACCATGAACACCGCGGTCATCACGGCGAAGAGGATCTGCATGATGTACTGCAGGAACGCGGTCAGGTTGCCGATCGGCATGCCTCCGCGTTCGACCAGGCCGGCGCCGAACCACAGGATCGCGACCGTCGAGAGATTCATGATCACGAGGAGCGCCGGGAACGCGACGGCAAAGATTCGGTTCACGCGCAGCGACGTCGCGGTCAGGTCCGCGTTCGCGGCCTCGAAGCGCGCACGCTCCGAACGAATACGGATGAACGCGCGCACGACGCGCACGCCGGTGATCTGCTCCCGGAGCACCTGCGTGATGCGGTCGATCTTCACCTGCACCTGCCGGAAGAGCGGGACCGCCATGAAAAGCAACACGCCGATGACCGCCGCCATGAGCGGAACGATCACCACGAGCAGCCACGAGAGGGTCGCGTCCTCGCGAAGGGCCATGATGATGCCGCCGATCGCGATGATCGGCGCGCTCACGAGGATGGTGAGCGCGATCTGCACGAAGAGCTGTACCTGCTGCACATCGTTCGTGTTACGCGTGATGAGCGACGCCGTTCCGAACCGATTCATCTCGCGCGCCGAGAAGCTTTGCACGCGTTCGAAGACCGCGGCTCGGACATCGCGACCGACGCTCATCGACGTCTCTGACGCGAAATACACAGCGACGATCGCGAAGAGGCCGAGCAGCAGCGCGATTCCGAGCATGACCGCGCCGGTGCGCCAGATGTAGTCGGTATCGCCCTTGGCGACGCCGTTATTGATGATGTCGGCGTTGAGGTTGGGCAGGTAGAGGTTCCCGACGGACTGGAGCAGCAGGAGCGCTGTGACGATCGCGACCTGCCGCCGGTACGGCGCGAGGTGGCTACGGAGGAGACGGATCAGCACGGACGGCTACGTTCCGAAAAGCTCACGGACCACGCCTAGTCGCCGAAGGCCGGCGCCCTCTTCACCTCGGGCCGACTGACTCGGTCGACTCGACCGCGGAGTGGTACCTCTTGGAGGAAAAGCGAGAGCACGACGGCGAACGAGGCGACGACGGCAGCGATGAGGAAGATGTCGTGGAGCGACGAAGCGAGTGAGCTCCGGATCGCGAGGAGCACCGCGGGCGGGATCCTTTGCATGACGGCAGGATCGAAGATCGCCTGAGCGTTGCCGCTCGCTGGAAGCGCGCCGGCGAGCTGCGGCGGGATCGAAGCGACGATCTTCTGGGTGAGTTCGTGCGAAAGGACGGCGCCAAGAATCGCGACGCCGACCGTGCTGCCGATGTTCCGCCAGAACTGGATCTGGCTGGAAACGACGCCAAGGTAGCGCTGGTCGACGGCGCTCTGGGTCGCATTCAGGTAGAGCGGCATGCCAACGCCGACGCCGAGCCCGATCAGCACGAGGTCGCGCACCACCTCGATCTCGGGCGTGGCAACAGTGACCTGCGCGAGCAGGTAGAGACCGATCGTGAGGACTACGGCGCCGACGGTCCCGAGGTACCGATAGCGCTTGATTCGGACCATTAGCTGGCCCGTGATGATGCTCGAGACGATGAGACCGGCCATGAGCGGTGTGATCAGAAGGCCCGAGTTCGTCGCGGGCATGCCCAGGACACCCTGGTAGACGAGACCCACGAAGAGGATCGCGCCGAACATCGCAAAACCGAGGAGGAATCCGATCGCGGTGGATACCGAGAACGTCGGATTCTTCCAAAGGTCGAAGGGGACGACCGGGTGAACCGTGCGCCGCTCGACGATGAAGAAGATCACGCCCATCACCGCGGCGACGAGCAGGAGCCCGAGCACCTCGGGGGAGGTGAAGTCGTGGTCGCGCGTGATCGAGAGCGCGATGAGGAGTGGCACGAGCGTCGCCGCGAGCGTGAACGCGCCGGCGAAGTCGATGTCACGCCACGAGGCCGCGTGCCGTACCGAAGGAAGCGTCAGGAATACGGCGACGATGGCAAGGATCCCAACGGGAACGTTCACGTAGAAGACCCAGCGCCAGGTCAGGTTGTCGGTGAGGTATCCGCCTACGACCGGACCGACGACCGAGGCGATGCCGAAAATGCCTGCAAAGACGCCCTGCAGCCTTGCGCGCTGGGCGGGTGAGTAGAGGTCGCCAATGGTGGCAAACACGCTTGCGAAGAGAACGCCCCCAAAAACTCCCTGCAGCGCGCGGAATGCGACGAGCTCCGCCATGTTCTGGGCTTGACCGCAGAGGGCCGAGGCGATGACAAAGCCGATCATCCCGGCAAGAAGAAACGGCTTGCGGCCAAACAGGTCTCCGAGCTTCCCGGCTATCGGCGTGAGGACGGTGGAAGTCACGAGGTACGCCGTGGCCACCCATGCGAAGTAGTCGAGCCCGTTGAGCTCGGCGACGATGCGTGGAAGAGCGGTTCCGACGATGGTCTGGTCGAGCGCTGCAAGGAACAGCGCGAGCGCCACTCCCACCGTCGCCAGGACTCGAGCGCTTCGTGTCATTTCAGCGGGCATTTGCAGTCTCCTTGGTCATCGCTTCAATGGAGTCGTTGAGATCCGTCAGTGCGACGCGCAAGCGCGCACGCTTGTCGGCGGGGAGTCGCGCGAGCACGCTGGCTACACCCCGCTTCATGACCTCGCCGTATTTGTCGAGCTCGCGGCGCCCCTGGGCGGTGAGCTCGACGAGCACGACGCGCCGATCGGCCGGATCTTCGAGGCGTCGGACGAGTCCGTCACGCGTGAGCGAATCGACGAGCTCGGTAAGCGCCGGCGCGGTCATCGCGCAACGCTGCGCGAGGTCACCGCTTCGCATCGCGCGCTCGCGAAGCTGCCACATCACACCGGCGCGGTTCGCCGATACGTGGCTGTGCTCGCGGTTCGCGGCGGTTGCCATCTTGATGACGCGCAGGGTGTTCAGGAGGAGCCCCGCGAGCTCGAGGTCCTCGCTTTTTGCTGGGGCATTGCGTTCGACGACCGTGGTCACTGGTTCGGACTCCAAATAGTTAGGTCCCCGAAAGGTAAGGGGTCCGCAGCAAGAGAGCAAGGGCCGCGAGTGTCTCATCCGTCACAGAAACGGCGAACGCGCGGTCTAGCCCGCTCCCGACTCCACGAAGGGCTGCTCGATATCCGCCGCGAAGAACTTGCGTCCCCCGCAGGTCGGGCAGCGCTCGGGTTCGCGCTCGCCGTGGGAGATCGTGCCGCACGCCTCGCAGCGGAAATGCTTCTGACCGCCCTTCGCACGAACGACCGCCGGCGCTTCGGCAAGAAGCTGACGGATCTGCCCCAGCTCGTTCGCGATGCGCAGTGGATCGATGCCCGACCCGGTCTGATCGGCCTCGACGAGCCGGTTCATGAGCGCGTCGAGGCGCACGAGCGCTTCTTTCATAGTTGCCGGTGAGGATAAACGGGTCCGGCACCCTCTTCACGACGGGTTAGGCCGCCCGGTTCACCTTGGCGCGTTCCGCGCTGGCTCGAGAGCTCAGCACATACGCGACCGTGCCGACGACGAGCACGACCAGATAAACGCCGACGCCCATCGCCGGGAGACCAAGCGCCCGATCGAGCGAGTAGGCGCCGGGATCGGCGATCCCATTGATCGCAGCGACGGCTCCGAGCGTGAACGGAAACTCGATCCCGCCCTTGCTGTTCCAGAACCCTTTGCCCCAGTGCGCGCGCTCGATCGCAACGCCCATCTGGATCGTCAAAGCTGCGGCAACGACCGGCAGAAGGAAGCCGAAGGCGAACGCGATGCCACCGGCGAGCTCGGAGAACGACGAGACCCATGCCCAGAAGACCGGCGCCCGCATTCCCATGCGCGTGACGCCCTGGGTCCAGCCCGCGAGGCCGGGGCCGCCCCACACTCCGAGGACCTTCTGCGCTCCGTGCGCCGCGATGACGAGACCGACCACGACGCGAACGAGCGCAAGTGCGAGATCTGTGTTTATGACGGATGTGACGACCACGGAGATCCCTCCTATTCGTCGATGCCGCACAACGTGTTCCACGCCTCGACTATTCCCGCTGTCAATTCCGACACCCGCTCGTATCGTGCGAGCGTGCGCCTGGACCACGTCGTCATCGCAGTCAGCGATTTCGAACGCTCGAACGCTTTCTATCGCGACGTCCTCGGGGCGAGGGTCGTGGAGATCGACGGGCGAGTCGCCTATCGAGTTGGCGGGCAGCAGTTGAACGTTCACGGCCCGGGAGTAGAGCCGGCGATGGTCGCGCGGATTCCCGTGACCCCCGGGAACAGCGATCTCTGCTTCGAGTGGGACGGCTCGATCGCTCTGGCGGTCGCCCATCTCGAAGCGCACGGAGTTGTCGTGGAGGCGGGGCCGATCACTCGCGGTGGAGCGAAGGGGCCTGGCACGAGCGTGTACTTTCGCGACCCCGATGGGACTCTGCTCGAGCTCATCTCGTACGTGGACTAGTCGGACGCGCCTCTGCTGACCCGGCTCGCGAACTCTGGAAGCGCGCTGACGAGCAGAGCGAAGTCGTTGGGCGCAAGGTTCGGCGCGCGACAGAGCACCTTGTCGCGCTGGATCTCCCAGGTGAGCGGAAGATCGGGCGCAACGTCGACGAGCCATGTCATAAGTGCGAGATCGAGCAAGGCCGGCGCGAATGCGCGGTCCAAAGAGACGACCCGATAGCGCGAATTGAAGTCGCTCCATTCGAGGCGCACCGGCTCGCCGCCGGCACGACCCGATATCGGTGTCGACGCCGGCTCGATCACGAGGTGCGGACGTGAACCGTCGATGGTCGCAAGCGCGCAGCTGAAGCGGATCGGCTCGGACCGCACATCCTTCCCTGGGTCGCCATCGGAATCGACCCGCTGGCGGTAGAGAAAGTCGAAAGCGACCAGATCGAACCCCTTCATCGACCCGGTGACGAAGTTCTCGCACGTCTGCTCGATGCCTCTTGAGAAAAGCTCGAATGGATACCGAAAGGCAGTCGACCCGGGGTACGCCGGGTCGGATCTCGAGAACCGCAGACCGAGCCGGCCCGCGATCTCCTCGATCTCGTCGGCCCGTGAAAGCTCGCGGCGGAAAAGATTGAGATAGATGGGTGCGAAGATCGCGGCAATGGCGCCGCCGACAAGCGCGAACACGAAAAGGATGAGCGGCACGGGTCGCATTGTGTGGCCCCTTCGCGGGCCGATCTGCCGGCATGACGAAAACGTCATGAAGGATCGGGGTCCCGGTTCTAACGTCTCGCCCGACCGCAGATTGGCCGGAGAAGCGCTTCCAGCCGATAGAACAAGACAAGTCGAGTTAGGGACAACTCATCACCGAGGCAGGGCAGGGATAGGGCTTGTGGCCACCGGCTCCCGGGGTTCGAACCCGGGGCCGGTGGCTCTCTGTGGCCGCTTCGCGTCTCCAGAACTTCGTCCTGTGGAGATGGGGGAGGGTCGAACTCCCCGTCCAAGGCTTGCGCGCGGATCGCTTCTACGAGCGTAGTCGGCGAATTTTTGTCTCACGGAACGAGGCGCGCACCGACACGCTCCTCGTTCTCGCCAGGCCGGTTTACTTGAGCCCGCCTACCGACCGATCGGCGGGCCGCAGCCCCGCTTATATCGCCCTTCCCGGCCCGCGGAGCGGAGACCGGGAGGACGTCTCACTGACTAGGCAGCGAGAGCGTAAGAAGTGTTGGCAGTTGTCTGCCTGCCGTTCGGATTAACGAGGAGGAACGGCGTTCCTCGGCTCGCGGCGGTCCGTCTGCCTGCCCTGTCGAAACCACGCATCCCCGTGGCCCCCGTCGGGGCAAGACAATTGTACCGATGATGACTGAGCGAGGGGCGATTTACTCGCGACGAGCGAGGGGGCAGGGGCCCCTGCCCCTGCGGAGGCGAAGCCGACGGGACGAGCTGCTTGAACAAAGGTGAGCTGGCGGTCCTCAGCGTGATCTGCGCGGCGTTCGTGACCGCTTGCTCCGCGGCGCCCGCCGCCCAGCCTTCGCCGACGCGCGGGCCGACGGCCACGCCGAGCGGCGCGCCGGCGACCACCGCGCCGAGCTCGGGCATCAAATACGTCGCCATCGGCGCGTCCGACAGCGTCGGGGTGGGGGCGAGCGATCCGGCGAAGGGCTCGTGGCCCGCGCTCGTCGCCTCTCGTCTGCCGGCCGGGTCGCCGGCGTACACGAACCTCGGGGTCTCGGGTTCGCTCGCGCTCCAGGCCGTGACGCAGCAGCTCCCGGGCGCGATCGCGCAGAAACCCAGCGTTGTCACGGTCTGGCTCGCCGTCAACGACCTTAACGCGACGATCGAGCCGGCCTCGTTCGCGGAATCGCTGGGACAGATCGTCGACGGCCTCGTGCAGAAGACGGGCGCCACGATCTACGTGGGCAACGTGCCCGATCTGCGCGCGGTCCCCGTTTACGCAAACGTAGACAAGACGCGGCTTCTCGCGGGCATCCAGGGGTACAACGACGCCATCGCGGCCATCGCGTCGAGGAATCCCGGCCGGGTCAAGGTCGTCGATCTCTTCACGGGCAGCGCCGCGCTCGTCTCGACGGCAACGGTGTCGCAGGACGGATTCCATCCATCCGATGAGGGCTACCAGCTGATCGCCGATCGGTTCGCGAGCGCGATGCGGGCCGGCGGGGTTCCGCTCCGGGCCTAGTCGGCGGGGCTCTCGATCACCACGCGCGGACTCGTCACGCCGGTGGGCGCGATCAGGCGCACGGCGCCGGCCATGATCGCGCACCCCGCGGTCATGAAGACCACGCCGATGAGCAGAACGACGCGCGGGTCGGCGACGCCGAGAAGCGCGGCCGCGACGAACGGCGCGGCGGTGCCGCGGATGCCCATGAGCAGCGACTGCGCGGTCGCGTACTCGCCGATCTTCTCGCGAGGCGCGATCTGGACGATGTTCGTGAAGAACGTGATCTCGCCGCCCGCGTTCACGATCCCACCGACGATGGCCACCGGTATGAGGAGCCACACATCGGCCGCGGCGATGTACCCGATCGGGATGAGGAGCGTCACCACCGTGTTGAGAAGCGTGAGGCGGATCGAGGATCCGCGATCGATCATCCGGCCCCAGATGAGATACGCCACGATCATCGTGGCCGACGAGACCGCGGTCATCGCGCCGATGAACGAGTTCGACGCGTTGAAGTGGTCCACCAGCAGGATCGGGTAGACGGCGACGTTCATCAGGTTTCCCATCCCGAACACCGTGAACGACAGCAGCAGACGACGGTACTTGTGGTCGGCCCAAACGTCGCGCGCGATCACCGCGAGCGATCTGCGCGTTGCGACCTTCGCCGAACCGTCGTAGCGGACCCAGAAGAACGCGGCAGCGCCCGGCAGGCCAACGAGCGCGGCCGCGGCGAACACCCACGACGCCGGGATGACATCGATGAACGTGCCGGCGACGGCGGCCGCGGCGATGCCCGCGACCGCTCCGCCGATGCGGACGTTCGCCATCGCCGACGCGCGCTCCCGGTCCGGATAGATCCCGTGCATGAGCGCGGTGTACGCGCTGATATTCGCGACGCTGATGATGAAGGTGACGACGGTGGTGACCGCGAGCATGAGAGGCGTGGCGGCGACGAGGACGCCAGCCAGGAACGTCGCACGAGCGAGTGTCACGGTCCCGGCGACGACTCTCACCTGGGGAAAGCCCATCAGCAGATATGTGGAGATCGGCGAGAGGAGATGCCCGACGAAGGGCGCCGCGATGACGATCGCGACGTCGATCGTGGACCCGCCGAGCCGGCGCACCACGATCGGCATGAAGGTGACGAGGACGGCGATGTAGACACCGCCGCATATCGCACTGAACGTGTCGATCCGGAAGTTACGGCGGACGCGCGCGGGTGCCCAGTTGCCATCCATGCGAGCCATCGAACGCTAGCGCGCCAAGAGGCGCCTCCGGAAGGCCCCCGAGGGGGCTATTTAGGGTCGATCTCGCGGACCGAAGTTCGACCCGGGGCGGTATCCGCCCGGTCTCGGGCCGAACCCGCGGCGCGGCCCGTAACGCCCCGGCCCGCCAGGTCCGCCGGGTCCGCGGAATCCACCTGGAGCCCTCGGACGAAATTCAGCCGGGCCTCGGGCGCCCGGTGCGGTCGAGCTGATGACCACGCGGCGATTCGGATCGACCCCGACCGACTCCGTCTTCACGCCGGGCGTGCCCTGAACAGCGAGGTGCACGATCCGCCGCTCGTACGCGAGCATCGGCTCGAGAGTCACGGCCTGCCCGCTGGCCTTCACGCGGGAGGCGACGCGGCGAGCGATCTCGCGCAGCTGCTCCTCACGGCGCTTTCGATAGCCCTCTATGTCGAGTGGCACGTGGACCGTGCGCCCGACGCGCCGCGACGTGATCGCCGATGTGATCTGCTGCAACGCGACGAGGTTCTCCCCACCCCGGCCGATGAGCGCCCCGAGGTCGGGCCCGAGGACCTCGATGCCCTCGTGACGCGGCCCTTCGTCGAGCGCGACCTCCGCCTCGACGCCCATGAGCGCGAGCAGGTCGCGCAGAACGCCGACGCCGGCTTCGAGATCCTCGAGAAGTGCCGGCGCCGATTCTTCGCGCTCGGCCTCCTCCCGCTCTTCGCGCCGTTCCTCGCGCTCGCGTATCGCGTCGGGCCGGCGCGGTACCTCGGCCTCATCGATCACCGGCTCCGGCTCGGGCGGCGCGTCCTCCTCGACGAATGTGATGAGGACCCGGGCGTCCTCGCCCCCGATCCCAAGGACGTTCGCGGGCTTGCCCTTCTCGAGCACCTCGTACTCGACGTCAGTGCGTTTCTTCCCCAGTGACCGCAGACCCCGCTCGATCGCCTCCTCCACGGAACGGCCCGTGAACTCCTCCCCACGCACCGGACTCATCGCTTCCTCCTCCTCCCGCGGCGGCGCCCGCCGCCGTTGCCGTTGCGGCGTGACGCCGCGACCGCTTCAGGTTCCTCCATGTCGTGCTCAGCCTCGGCGATCGCCGCCTGCTCGCGCGCCCGCATCGTCCTGTCAGCCGGCGTCGGGATGTTCGCGAGCGGGGGGATCCAGCGCGGGAGCTGACCCCATCCCATGACGAAGTACTGCTGGATGATCTGGAAGATCGTCGTCGTGATGTAGTAGATGAAGACTCCAGACGCCAGAGTTCTGAAGAAGACGATCGTGATCAACGGCAGGTAGTAGGTCATCGATTGCATCGTGCGCTGCGTCGGGTCGTCCGTCTGTACTGGATTGCGCGGAAGCGCCTGGATCGACGCGACCAGCTGCAACAGTGAAGAGATGATCGGCAAGGGGCCGATGAGCCCGAAGAAGGCAAGATCCGGTTGCGCGAGGTTCGCGACCCACGGGAGCCAATGAGCCGTGAGGTCGATCGTCCTCTCCGGCGGGAGGTCGGCGACCGTGAACTGCAGGAACGGCCAGAGGACGCTGTCCCTCAGCTGCTCGACCGTGAGCGCATGCGCCCCGCTGAGACCGCCGACCTGCTGGAACGCCGCGTACATCGCGAACAGCACGGGGAAGAAGACGACCATCGGAAGGCAGCCACCGATGGGGTTGATGCCCCGTTCCTTGTAGAGCTTCATCTGCTCCTGCTGGAGCTTCGCGCGATCGTTCCCATGTTTCTTCTTGATGTCGTTCATCGCGGGGGCGAGCTCCTGCATCGCGCGCGAGGAGCGGACCTGCGCGCGGAAGACCGGGAAGAGCGCGAGGCGGATCGCGACGGTGACGATCACGACCGCCAGCCCGAAGTCGTGAACGAAGTAGTCGGCCAGGACGAGCAGGTTGACGAGCGGGTGGACGAGGAGGGCGTTCCATATCTCTGTGACGATCGGTGGCATCAGCCCGCCCGCCGCTCAGGCACCGGGTCGTATCCGCCCCGGCTCCAGGGATGGCACGAGAACAGCCGCTTCGTGGCGAGCCAGCCACCACGGATGACGCCGTATCGCTCGACCGCTTCCATCGCGTATTCCGAGCACGTGGGCATGTAACGACAGGCTGGCGGCAGCATCGGGCTCACCGCCGCTTTGTAGAAGCGCAAAGCGCCCAGCACGAGCGTCTTCACGTGGCCGCCACGCGCTCCGCGAGCGATCCAAGCGCCACTGCTGCGGCCTTGCGAAGATCGGCGAATGCGGCGGAGGCGGTCGAAGGTCGCGCCACGATCACGATGTCGCAGCCGGATCCGCTCACCAGGTCGCCGATCGCCGCGCGGAATGCTTCGCGCAGTCGGCGACGCGAACGATTACGAGCGACCGCGCGGCCGAGCGACCGCGGTGCGGCGACCGCGAGGCGAATCTCATCAAGGCCATTGGGGCGAGCGCGAAGAGCGAACATCGAATGCTGAATCTTCATTCCTTCGCTCCACACCGCGGCGATGTCCGCATCCCGCCGCAGACGCGCGGCGTCCACGAATGAGGCGGCGCTAGACGACGGTGAGGCGCTTGCGGCCGCGCGCGCGGCGCGCGGCAAGCACTCGACGGCCGCCGGTGGTCCTCATGCGCGCTCGGAATCCATGGACACGCGCACGTCGGCGGGTCTTCGGCTGATAGGTGCGCTTCAAGGTCGAGTCCCTTCTCCCTCTGGAACAAAGCGATCAAAAAACAACGGTGTGTGCACACGAGCATAGCAGCAGACGGGGCGTCTTCTCCTTGGGGTATAGTTCGCGGGCTTCCGAGAGCGGGCGGTCGGAACGTCGGTGTTTCCCTTCGGTGTGGCGTTGGGCGGTTGTTGCATGAGTGTTGTGGGGAGCGTTTGTTGCACGAGCGAAGAGAAGGGGAGCCGTTGAACCTCAAACAGCTTTGGACGGCCGCCCTTGGTGAGCTGCAGGTCGGTCTTTCGCGCGCGCAATACGACACATGGTTCAAGGACACGCAGGTCCTCTCCGAAGAGGACGACGTTTTCCTCATCGGTGTGCCGAACGCGTTCGCGCGCGAGTGGCTCGAGAGCAAATTCCGAGCTCAGGTACGTGCGGCACTTCAGCACCTTCTCGGCCGAACCGTCGACGTGCGGTTCGTGACCTCGTCCGGCCCGCCGGCGACGGCCGCGCGCACCAGCGCCGCCCCGGGAATGACCTCGTCGGCATCGAGCGGAGGCGGCCAGCAGACAAGCGGGCAGGAGCGGCGCGAGGCCGGAGCGCTCCTGAATTCGCGCTACACCTTCTCGACCTTCGTCGTGGGCTCGAACAACCGCCTGGCGCATGCGGCCGCGCTATCGGTGGCCGAGCGGCCGGGCCACAGCTACAACCCACTCTTCGTATACGGCGGCTCCGGGCTTGGCAAGACACACCTGATGCACGCGATCGGGCACGCGGTGATCGCGCGCCATCCCAAGAAGCGCGTCGCGTACGCGACGAGCGAAAAGTTCACGAACGAGTTCATCAACTCGATCCGCGCGCAGAAGGGCGAGGAGTTCCGCGAGCGGTACCGGCGGATCGACGTGCTCCTCATCGACGACATCCAGTTCATCGCAGGAAAAGAGGGCACGCAGGAAGAGTTCTTCCACACCTTCAACGCGATCCACGAAGAGGGCAAGCAGATCGTCATGTCGAGCGACCGGCCGCCTAAGGCGATTACGCAGCTTGAGGATCGACTGCGCTCTCGTTTCGAATGGGGCCTCACCGCCGACATCTCGGCCCCCGATCTCGAGACCCGGATCGCGATCCTTCGCGCCAAGGCGGAGGCGCAGAACGTCGCGGTGCCGCCGCCGGTGATCGATTTCCTGGCTCAGCGGATCGTTTCGAACATCCGCGAACTCGAGGGCGCCCTCACGCGCATCGTCGCGTTCGCGGCGCTCCAGGCCGTGCCGGTCACGACGCAGCTCGCGCAGGAGATGCTTCAGAACCTCCTCTACAACCCGCACCGGAAGAGCCTCTCGCCTGATCGCATCGTCGAGACGGTCGCGAAGTACTACGGCGTCCCGCTCGACCAGATCAAGGGAAAGGCCCGCGACAGGCAGGTCGTCCTGCCGCGCCAGATCGCTATGTACCTGATGCGCGAAGAGACCGAGGCTCCACTCATGCGAATCGGTGAGGCGCTCGGCGGCCGCGATCACTCGACCGTGCTGCACGGCTGCGAGAAGATCGAGCGGGAGATGGCCGAGAACGACGATTTCCGACGGGACGTCGGGGCCCTCCGCGAGCTCCTTTACGCGGACTGACCCGTCGCCGTTACACCCCCGGGGACTCCGCGACCCTGTCCTGGGCAGTCCGAAAGTGTGGATAAGACGTCTCGCCGTGTGGATAAGAACGCCTGTTTGTGGACATGTCGGGGCCCATCGTGTTCGCTTGTGGTACTTATGTCCTATTCGATGACGCCATCATTTTTGCCTGTCCACCGGCCTCCCCCGACGCTCCACAGCCCGTCCCAACACCCGCTGAGCACGAACGACGAGGGAAGGCCCATAGTCCACATCACTACTACTGCCACTACTGGTTGTATGGATCTCTACTGGGTACGAGCGGGGAG
>Ga0307282_10000074_pt1 | contig 26054 bp, 28 predicted proteins | sample ER_DNA_121_FD_194475 | JGI IMG/M metagenome (GOLD analysis project Ga0307282, IMG submission 194475) | Bulk soil microbial communities from the East River watershed near Crested Butte, Colorado, United States - ER_DNA_121 | ecosystem: Environmental > Terrestrial > Soil > Floodplain | place...
GTTCCGTCTAGGACTTGAGCCGACCGGCAAAGCCGGCGTCGGGCGCGTGGATATTGAGGACACGGAGCGGTTCCGGGCCGGGGTTGGAGAACCCGTGACGCGCGCCCGGCGGCGCGGCGAGGAACGAGCCTGGACCGGCGCGGCGCACGTCGTCACCGACCACGAATTCAACCTGCCCGTCGAGGACGTAGAAAGCGTCGACGAGGTTGTCGTGCGTGTGGGGGTCGACGCCTTCGAACTCGGGGGCGAAGGTCATCTCGAAGACGGAGAGATCCGGAAGCACACCCTTGATCAGATGCGAGGTCGTCTCACGGATGACCGGTTCGCCTTCGCCGGGCAGAGCGGCGACGGCGTCGGAAAGAGGGCGGCCACCGTCGTCCGGAGGGTCGAACTGGTCGAAATGCTCGTTGCGTCCGCGCAGGAGGTCGCCGAAGCCGGCACTCGGCGCGTGCATGTTGAGGAAGACCGCGGTGTCATCGCTCGAGTTCCTGAACGTGTGGACGACGTTCGGCGGAGCAGCGACAAACGTGCCGGGCCCGCCGCTGATCCGGGTGACCTCCGGCCCGAGGCCGAAGTCGACCTCGCCTTCGAGGACGTAGAAGGCGTCGGAGTGCGTGTGGTGCACGTGCGGGTCGGGGCCGTCCTCACCCGGCGCGTAGCGGAACCAGGTGACGATCACCTGTTCGAGCTCGCCCAGGATCCGCAGCGTCTTTGCCGGGCGGTCGGTCGTCGTCTCGCCCTCTCCCGGGGCTAGGAGCAGCGGTTGTACGCCGAGCTGCATGCACATTCAGCCTATTCGTTTCTCGACGGCGCTTCATTGCCCGAGGAGCTGGCGATTCGCGCCTCCGAGCTCGGCTACGACGCCGTCGCGCTCACCGACCACGATGGCGTCTACGGCTCGCTCGAGTTCGCCCTTGCGGCGAAGGCGTTCGGCGTGCGCCCGATCACCGGAGCGGAGGTGACGCTTGCCGACGGCTCGCACGTGACGCTGCTGGTCGAGTCGGCGACCGGCTATGCGAATCTCTGCCGGCTGCTGACCGCTGCGCACGCGGGCACCCGGGCGCCGGGGAAAGAGCAGGAACGGCTCGACCCGGCACTCGCTCAGGAGGAGCTCGAGCGGCGCAACGAAGGGCTCGTCTGCCTGTCGGGCTGTGCGCGAAACGGGCTTGCGGTTCGCAACCCGAACGCGGCAGCGCGGCTGGCGCAGGCTCTCGGCCGCGACCGCTTCTTCGTCGAGCTGCAGCGGCCGTTCGAGCGTGGGGACACTCGCCGCAACGCCACACTCCGCGAGCTGGCCGAGGCGCTCGGAGTGGCGACCGTCGCCACCGGCGACGTGCACGCCCACACGCGGGGCAGGACGTCGCTGCAGGACGTGCTCGTCGCGGTGGGGAACCGCACCTCGCTCGACGGCTGCGAGGCAGAGCGGCGGGGAAACCGGGAGAGCTTTCTGCGCCCGCCGGCGGAGGTGGCCGACCTCTTCCCGCACGACCGCGACGCCGTCGCCCGAACGGCCGAGCTCGCGGAGCGGCTCGAGTTCGACCTGACCGAGGACCTCGGCTACCGCTACCCGGACTTCTCTGAGAACGGTGAGCCGGCGATCGTGCAGCTGAAGCGCGTCTGCGACGAGACGTTCGCGACGCGGTACTCGGGGAGCAACGGCCATAAGAAAAAGGCTCGCGCCCGCCTCGACGAGGAGCTGAAGCTAATCGACGAGCTCGGCCTGGCCGGCTTCTTCCTCCTGCACTGGGAGGTGCTGGAGCTGGCGCGCGAGCTCGCAGTCGAAGTGCGCGGGCGCGACTCGCCGCGTTCGACGTTACCCCCGGGACGGGGGAGAGGCAGCTCGGTCGGCTCGATCGTCTGCTACCTGACCGGCCTCTCGCACGTTGATCCCGTTGCCGCAGGGCTTTCGCTCGGGCGGTTTCTCAATCGCGAGATGGCATCGGTCCCCGACATCGACCTCGACTTTCCGCGCGACATCCGCGAGAAGCTGCTGCCGGCCGTCAGCGACAAGTACGGGCGGGAGCATGCAGCTCTGGTCGCGGCGTTTCCGACCTACAACGCGCGCGGGGCGATTCGCGACGTCGGCAAGGCGCTCGGGCTGCCGCACGCGGAGCTCGAGCGCCTGGCCCGGATCACCGACGGCAACCCACGGCGGGTCGCCGACGAGGTCGCCTCGCTGCCGGACGCCGAGACGAAGCTCCGCTCGCCGCGCTGGCGCGCGTTCTGCGAGCTCTGCCGGGAGATCGGCGGCCTGCCACGCAACGCCTCTCAGCATCCCGGCGGCATGGTCATCTCGAGCCGGCCGCTCGTCGAGCTCGTGCCGGTGATGCCCGCCGCGATGGCCGGGCGCCAGCTCGTCCAGTGGGACAAGGACTCCTGTGCGGACGCAGGCTTCCTCAAGATCGACCTGCTGGGCCTTGGGATGCTGTCGGCGGTCGAGGAGTGCGTCGAGCTGATCGCCGCGCGCCAGACCGAGCCGCTCGACCTCTCGAGGATCCCGCTGGACGATCCCGACGTCTTCGGGGACATCCAGCGCGCAGACACGGTTGGCGTCTTCCAGATCGAGAGCCGTGCGCAGATGCAGTCACTTCTGCGCACTCGCCCGGAGAACCTCGACGACCTGACCGTTCAGGTCGCCCTCGTCCGGCCGGGGCCGATCCAGGGCAAGGCCGTCCACCCGTACATCGAGCACCGCCAGAGGTTGCGCGAGGATCCGGGCTTCGTCCCGCCGGCCGACCACCCGCTGCTCGCGGAGCCGTTGCAGGACACGCTCGGCGTCGTCGTCTTCCAGGACCAGGTGCTCGAGGTCGCGATGGCGCTGGCGGGCTTCTCGGTGGGCGAGGCGGAAGGCCTGCGGCGTGCGATGAGCCGCAAGCGAAGCCAGGAGGCAATCGAGGCTTACCGTGGCCGCTTCATCGAGGGGGCGACGCAGAAGGGCGTCGACGCCGCGACGGCCGACATGGTCTACGACAAGCTCGCCGGCTTCTCAGGCTTCGGCTTCCCGAAGTCGCATGCCGCGGCGTTCGGGCTGCTCGCCTACCAGTCGACGTGGCTGCGGCACCACTTCCCCGGCGAGTTTCTTGCCGCTCTGCTGAACGCGCAGCCGATGGGCTTCTACCCTTCGTCGTCACTGGTCCGCGACGCGCAACGGCGCGGGGTGGAGGTGCTACCGGTCGACGTCAACCGTAGCGCTGCGACCTGTGCGCTGGAGGGCGATGCGGTGCGGATCGGGCTCGAGTACATCCAGTCGCTCGGCGAGCCGGGTGCGAAGGCGGTGGTCGAGGAGCGCGAGCGGCGAGGGCCGTTCATCGGCGTGCGCGAGCTGGCGCAGCGACTGGAGCTCGGCCACGATCGGCTCGAGGTGCTCGTGGCTTCTGGGGCGTGCGACGAGCTTGGGGAGCGCCGGCAGCTGCTCTGGGAGCTGGGCCTAGCCTTTCGCCCGGCGACCGTTCCCGGCACGGGTGGTGAGGCGCGTCAGCTGACGCTGTCGCTCGACCAGGCCGCGGAGACCCCGGCGTTGCCGGAGCAGACCCCCTGGGAGCGGATGCTCGCCGATTACCGGCTGACGAGCCTTTCCGTGGGCACCCATCCGCTGGCCCTCTTGCGGTCGCGGCTTCCGGGGGAAGTGGTCCCGAGCAACGAGCTGGGCAACCACCCACACGGCCGGCGGATTGCCGTCGCCGGCCTCGCCGTCGCCCGTCAGCGGCCCGCGACGGCGAACGGAGTCGTCTTCATGCTCCTCGAAGACGAGTTCGGGCAGGTGAACCTGATCGTGCCGCCGCCGGTCTACCAGCGCTTCCGCCCGCTCGTCCGCGGCGAGCCGCTGGTGCTCGCGCGCGGGAAGTTCGAGCGCTCCGGCCGCAACCAGAATGTGCTCGTGCAGGAGTTCGAATCGCTGGTACCGCTGGCGAAGGCGGTGGCGAACGGGGCCGACGTCTTCGGCTCGCTGCCGGCCGCCCATCACTTCGGCCACCGGTGACGGCCTAGCGGTTCTCGATCTCCAGAGCGAATCGGGGCAGCCGTTTCGCGACCGCGCTGTTGAACTCGTCCTCGTACGTCTCCGCAGCCTCATCGTCGAGCGTTCGGGCGAAGTGATCGCGGAGGTCGGCGAGCAGTTCGGTGCCGGTCTCGACCAGGTCCATGTAGTCGCCGTATCGCTCCTCCGCTTCGTCCCGCGGCGCGGCGTCGTACGACCGCTCGGCCTGCTCGCACTCGCCGATCAGCTCGGCCTCGCCGCGCTCGAAGAGATCGAGCTGACGCGAGATCACGTCGGCGAAGCGGCGGCGCCGGAGCACCGGCTTAGACTAGCCCGGCTCTGGCGCTCGTCATCCGCACCTGGAACCTGTTCCACGGCAACGCCAAGCCGCCGGGGCGCCGCGCCTTTCTCGAGCGAATGGTGCGGCTGGCGAGTGGCGATCGTCCGGACGTTCTCTGCCTCCAGGAGCTCCCAGCCTGGGGGCTCGACCGCCTGCAGACCTGGAGCGGCATGCAGGCCTACGGAGATGTTGCTCAAGCCCCACATCTGGGCCCGGTGCCGATCACGGCACGGCTCGGCAGGGCGATCACGTCGTTGAACAACGGTCTGCTGCGCTCGGCCGTTGCCGGACAGGCGAACGCGATCCTCCTCGCTTCCGCAGCGCAGGTGCTCGCGCACGAGCAGTTAGTGCTAAACAGCCGCGAGTTCAGAGAGGCCCAGGCCGACTGGCTCTCGCTGTCTGGTGTCGCCCGTCTGGCGTGGCCGAAGGAACGCCGGATCGTCCAGGTGGTGCGCGCGGGGATGCCAGGCGGCCGCACGATGGTCGTCGCCAACCTGCACGCGACGAGCTTTCCGGCCGACCAGCGTCTCGCGGACGCGGAGCTGCTTCGCGCCGCGGTCTTCGCGGACGGCCTGGCCGAGCCGGAAGACGTCGTCGTGCTCGCAGGCGACTTCAACGTTCCGGCAGCGCGCTCCGCGACCCAGGCTGACCTGGGCGACCAGGAGTGGGGGTTCTCGCCGCCGCACCCCGACGGGATCGACCAGATCCTCGTCCGGGGCGCTTCTGTCGAGTCCTTGGAGCGCTGGCCCCGCGAGCGTCGCCGGGTCGACGGCCTCATCCTCTCCGACCACACGCCCGTCGAGGCGCGGGTGAGATGACCTTCGAGGAAGCCCGCGCCCAGTTCCCGGTCTTCGAGCGCTTCGCCTACCTGAACGCGGGCACGAACGGCCCGCTGGCCCGCGGCACGGTCGAGGCGATGAAGGAGTGGAACCAGCGCGACCTCGAGCATGGACGGGGCGGCAAGCAGTACTTCGAGGCGGTTTTGGCACTGAGGAAGCAGGCCCGGGAGGCGTTCGCGAGTCTGCTGGAGGTCGACTCGGAGAGCGTCGCACTCGTCAGCTCGACGACCAACGCCTGCAACATCGTCCTCGCGGGCCTCGGTCTCACGGCGGAAGACGAGATCGTCACGACCGACGTCGAGCACTTCGGGTTGATCGGGCCCGTGCTCGCTTCGCCCGCGCGGGTTCGCCTCGCCAAGGTGCGCGACGCCTCACCTGAGGAGACACCGGGGCTGCTGCTCGCCCAGTTGACGGAGAGGACGAAGCTGATCGCGTTCTCGCACGTCTCTTGGGTCACCGGCAACTCGATGCTCCCGCACGAGCTGGCCCGCCTGACCGACGTACCCCTGCTCGTCGACGGCGCCCAGACCGCGGGCGCGATCCCGACGGGCGCGGCAGAGCTCGATTACTACACCGTCTCCGGGCAGAAGTGGCCGTGCGGGCCTGATTCGACCGGATCGCTCTACGTGCGAGACCCGGACCACTTAAGCGTGGCGCTGCCGACCTACATGTCCCAGTCGGCCTATGACGTCGAGGCGACCTTCACACCGAAAGCCGGCGCGCTCCGCTTCGACTCGGTCTGGTGGGCGCCGGGAACGCTCGCCGGCCTCGTGGCGGCGCTCGAGGCTGCGCCCGAGTGGCGGTATGAGCGTCTCGCCGAGATGGCGATGCTTTGCCGGCGGCGTTTGGTCGACGCCGGCTACGAGCCCGTTACCGCGCCCGACCAGGCGGGTCTGATCTCGGTTCCGGTCGAGGGTGACGCAGCCGAGGCGGCGGCGAGGCTCTACGACGCGGGCGTGGTCGTACGCGATCTGCCCGGCACGGGCTGGCTCCGGGTCTCGTGCGGCTGGTGGACGAGCGAGGAGGACATCGAGCGCCTACTCGCAGCGCTCGAGGCTTAGGCCGCGCTCCGCAGCCCCAGCTCGCCCGCGATCGGCCGCATCGCTTCGGTGACGAAGGCGATGTGGTCGTTCAGCTCCACGTCGAGCAGCTCCGCGCCCTTGTAGACGTCGTCGCGGTTGACACCGGACGCAAACGAGGGCTGCTTCAGCTTCTTTCGGACCGATTTCGGCTCGAGGGTCTCGATCCCGTCGGGGCGCACGAGCCCGCAGGCGTGGATGAAACCCGACAGCTCGTCGCAGGCGAACAGCGTCTTCTTCAGCGGCGTGTCGCGCGGCAGGCCCAGGTGCTCGGCATGGGAGAGAACGCCTTCGATCACTTCCTCGGGGTAGCCCTCCTCGCGCAGGATCGGAGCGCCGTCCTGAGGGTGCTTGTCGAGCGTCGGATGCATCTCGTAGTCGAAGTCGTGGAGGAGCGCGGTGACGCGCCAGAGCTCCTCGTCCTCGCCGAACTTCCGCGCATAGGCGGCGACCGAGGCCTCGACGGCCAGCGCGTGCCGCCGCAGGGCCTCGCTCTGCGTGTACTTCGTCAGGGTCGTCCAGGCCTGTTCGCGTGTCGGCACGGCGATTTACCATAGCCTGTGCCGATGCCGTCGACCGCTGTCGCCGACGCGCTCATGGAGACCTTCGTGATCGAGGGCTCGCAGCCGCTGAACGGCCGCATCACCGCGTCCGGCAACAAGAACGGTGCGCTGCCGATCCTGGCTGCGTGCCTGCTGACAGAGGAGCCGGTGACGCTGACGAACGTGCCGCGGATCCGCGACGTCGAGACGATGGTCGAGCTCCTCGGGCAACTCGGAGCCGAGATCGACTGGGCGGGCGGGAACGAGGTGCGTATCCATGTCACGGAGGTGACGACGACGGAAGTCGACGAGCAGCTTGCAAGCCGAATCAGGGCATCGTTTCTGCTCGCCGGCCCATTGCTCGCTCGGGTGGGGCGTGCGTCCGTGCCGCCGCCGGGCGGCGACGTGATCGGTCGGCGCCGCCTCGACCCGCACATCCACGCGCTCGCCGAGCTGGGGGCCCAGATTGAGGTCAACGGCCGCTATGAGATGCAGACGTCCGGCCTCCGCGGCCGGCGGATCTTCCTCGACGAGGCGAGCGTCATGGCGACTGAGAACGCCGTCATGGCCGCAGCGCTCGCCGAGGGCGAGACCGTGATCGGCAACGCGGCCTGCGAGCCGCACGTCCAGGATCTCTGTCGCTTCCTGGGCTCACTGGGCGCCGAAATCGACGGGATCGGCTCCAACGTTCTCACGGTGCGCGGCGTGCAGAAGCTTCGAGGCGGCGAGTGGCGAATCGCCTGCGAGCACATCGAGGTCGCGAGCTTCATCGGGCTCGCCGCGGTGACCGGCGGCGACGTGACGATCGAGGACGTCGTTCCTGAGGATCTGGCCCCGATCCTGCCGTCGTTCGATCGCCTCGGCATCCACGTCGAGCTCGAGGGAACCTCTCTGCGCGTGCCGCCTGGCCAGGAGCTCGTGATCCAGGACGACCTCGGCGGTCAGATCCCGAAGATTGAAGACGGCCCCTGGCCGGCTTTTCCGGCCGATCTGACCTCGATCGCGCTAGCGGTGGCCACGCAGGCAAAGGGAACGATTCTGATCTTCGAAAAGATGTTCGAGAACCGTCTCTTCTTCGTCGACAAGCTCGTCTCGATGGGAGCGCGGATCATCCTCTGCGATCCGCACCGCGCGGTCGTCACCGGGCCCGCACGCCTGTTCGGCCAACGGATGGCGAGCCCGGACATCAGGGCCGGGATGGCGATGCTGATCGCGAGTCTCTGCGCGGAAGGCACCTCGACGATCGGCAACGTCGGCGAGATCGACCGCGGCTACGAGCGGATCGACGAAAGACTCCGATCGCTTGGCGCACGCATCGAGCGAGTCGAGGGGTAGCCGCACGGTTCAAGCGGGTTCAACGGCCGCCCGAGTGAATCGGGCGGCCTCTTAGGCGGCATCGCGAGCGATGCCGCTGGGAGCCAGGATCGAGCGAGTAGAAGGCTAGGTGCGGATCGTGATCGGCCGGCTCGTGGCCGGCGCGATCGCCAGGGCGCCCCCGTAGCGGACACGGATCCGATAGGTCCCGTGGCGGAGCGCCAATGTCCAGGTCGCGATGCCGCTCCTGCTCGTCGTCGCGACGGAGATACGGCGCCAGGAAGCGCCGTCGAATGCCTCGAGGGACAGCCTCCGCCCGGCCCGTGCAACGTCCCGGTCCGCAGGATTGAACGCGCTCCAAAAACGCACGGCCGACTTCGGCCGGCCGGAGACGGAGGACGTGCGCAGCTCGAGCTTGACCCCGGTGTAGGGAAGACTGATCGAGTAAGGACTCGAAGTCTGCGTCCGGCCAAAGCTGTCGGTGGCCGTCACAGAGAACGAGTAGGAGTGGCCCGGCTCGAGGTTGTAGACGGCGCTAGTCGCGCTCGTGGGGCCGAGGAGGATTCGCGCCGCGCGCCCGTCGCGCCGGACGGTGAGCTGGTAGCTGATCGCGTTCGGAAAGCTCCAGGTCAGGCCGACGCGATTGCCGGCGCGGCTGCCGGTCAGCGCGACGGCGGGGAGGCTCACGACTGCTCCCTGGGCCGAAGCGACCGCTTGGGCGACGTCGAGAATCCCAAAGCCGAGCTCCTGGCTCCAGGCGCCCTGTCCGGAGGCTGACTGCTTGAGAACCGCCGCGACCGAGGTCGCGGTCAGCTGCGGGTTCGCCGCCCAGACCAGCGCCGCTGCGCCCGCCACCTCTGGTGAGGAGAACGACGTCCCGCTCGCATAGCCGTAAATTCCGGCTGTCGATCCGGGAAGGCTTTGCCGCGGCCAGTTACTGGGACTGGAAAGCGAAGAGAGGGCGGCGAAGACGTTCTCTCCCGGCGCCGCCAGGGAAATATATGAGCCGTAGTTCGAGAACGAGGCCCGCGACCCCGTGATGGTCGAGGCCCCGACGGAGAGGCCGACACCCCCCTGTCCGTTGGACCCGAGCGGCTGGAGCAGTCCCGCCGGGTAGATCGGCGCATTGTCGGACTGGGCGCTGTTGCCGGCCGCAGCAACGAGCAGGACGCCGTGGGCGACTGCGTAGGCAACGGCACTTTGCTCCGTCGGAGAAGTCGCCGGGCCGCCGAAGCTCATGTTGATGATCTTTGCGCCGCGATCGACCGCATAGGTGATCGCTGCTGCCTCGTCCACATCGGAAAAGGTGCCGGTCGAGTCTGCTGCCTGGATCGCAAGCAGCTTCACGTCCCCGCCGAAGCCGGCAACCCCCTCGGCATTACCGGGAGAGCCCGCCGCCAACGAAGCGACGAACGTGCCGTGCCCGTGCGTATCGGTCACGTTGCTCGAGTTGCTGACCACGCTCCACGTGCTCGGCGTCTTCGCGGCCAGGTCGGGGGCGGTGACGTCGACGCCCGTATCGATCACGGCGATCGTGAGCGCGGAGGCAGCATGAAGAACAGTTGCCGGAACGAGGTTCTCGCGAGCCGCTGCGTACTGCCATTCGTAGGCGCCTCCTGTAACCGGCGCCGGCGCGACACCAGGATCGACGAGCTGGTAGCGCGGAACGGGGCGCCGGCTGTACCGGATGCCGTGCAAATTTTCGAGCAGGCGGGCCGCTGCGGGACCAGTCCGGACAACCGCAACGTGCAAGGCGGGGATCCGGCGCACGACCCGGGCGCCCGACTGAGCGACGGCGTTCCGCAGCGCCGCCTCCGATGTGTAGCCGACAACTCTGAGGCCCTCCGCGCCGTGGTCCTGCCGTGCTGCTGCCGCTCCCGTCGCGGAGAAGGCGAGCGCAAACGCGCCTGCGAGCGCCGCAAGGCGTGCATGCCTCGATATCTGCCGCAGAGCAGGTGTCATTTGGCCGCAAACGACGGCCCGTGGGGACCGTCAGGAGCGGTATCGGTGCGTCGGCCGGACTGCGATACCCTGCTTCGAGGGATGGCGCGCACCGGCTATGCGGGAGAGGAAGGGCGCCTGCAGGCGCGCGTCGACGTACACGGCTCCGGCATTGCCAACGTCGATACCGGGATCCCCGTGCTCGACCATTTGCTTTCGCTGCTGGCGGAGCACGCGTCCTTCGACCTTGCGCTCGAGATCGCTCCCGAGGAACCCGACGCCGAGGTTGCGGCCGCCGGGCGCGCTCTCGGAAAGGCGCTCTCCGACGCCCTCCATGCCGACGGCGCCCGCGGTCACGGCTCCGCCGTCGTGCCCGCCGACGAGGCGCTCGCGCACGTGGCGCTGGAGGTGTCGGACCGACCGTTGCTCGTCTCCAACGTCGATCTCTCCGACATGGGCGTCGGCGGCCTGGCGACCGACCTCGTCGCGCGCTTCCTCACCGAGCTCACCGAAGGAGCCGGGCTGACGCTGCATGTCCGCCTGATCGAGGGCCGCGACACGCAGCACGTGCTCGAGGCCATCTTCAAAGGACTGGGGGTCGCGCTGGCACAGAGCTGCCGTCCCCGCCGAGGAAAGGAGATCGATGGCGACTGAGGCCAAGTCGATTGTCCGGACTGAGAATGCTCCGGCGCCGTTCCAGGGAGCCCCGTACTCGCAGGCGATTCGCACCGGTGACTACGTGTTCGTCTCCGGGCAGATCGGGTTGAAGCCGGATCACGGCGAGCTGACCGGCTCGATCGAGGAGCAGACCGAGCAGGTCTTTGCAAACCTCGGGGCGATCCTGGCGGAGGCGGGCACGGGCCTCGACAAGCTTGTGAAGACGACTGTCTTCCTGGCCGACTTCGATGATTTCGCGGCAATGAACGAGGTCTACGCGCGTCACGTCGGGGACTCGCCGCCGGCGCGCTCGACCGTCGAGGTGGCGGCCCTGCCGTCCGGGGCAAAGGTCGAGATCGAGGCGATCGCCAGGGCGTAGGCGACAATGTGGGGATGCGGTCCGAGACCGTCATCACGACCCACACGAACACCGATTTCGACGCGTTCGCGGCGATGCTGGCCGCTCGCCGCCTCTATCCGGAGGCGGTGGTCTGCATCGCCGGCTCGCTGAACCGGAACGTCCGCGAGTTCTACCGCTTGCACGCCGACGAGCTCGACTTCGTCGTCGAGGCTTCGCGGCTCGAGCTCGACGCGATTCGACGCCTGATCGTGGTCGAGACGGTTCACGCCTCCCGGCTCGGTGAGCTCGAGGCCGTCGCGCGCGATCCGAAGGTCGAGAAGGTCGTCTTCGACCATCACGGAGACGAGAGCCCGGACTGGGCTCCGGACGAGAGCGTCGTCTTCTCCCAGGACGGAGCTTTGGCGACCACGCTGGTGGGGGTCCTCGCCGAGCGCGAGCTCTCGATCACGCCGGTCGAGGCGACGGCCTTCGCGCTCGGGATCCACGAGGACACGGGCTCGCTCACGCACGCAACGACGACCCAGCGCGACGCCGAGGCACTTGGCTGGTGCCTGCGGCACGGCGCCGAACAGGAGCTGCTCGGCCGCTTCCTGCACACGCCGCTGGGCGAGCCGGAGCGAGAGCTGCTGTCGACTCTGCTCGACTCGCTGGAAGCCTACGAGACCGCGGCCATCGAGGTCCTCGTTGCTTCGGCGCCTGCGCCCGAATACGTCGAGGGCGTCTCGAATCTCGCGCACAAGCTCGTCGACCTGACCGATTGTGAGGCGCTTGTCGTCCTCGTCGAGATGGACGGACGGGTCTTCGCCGTCACGCGCAGCAGGATCCCCGAGCTCGACGCGGCGGCGCTCGCCGCCGTGCTCGGCGGGGGCGGCCACAAGCAGGCGGCCTCGGCGATCTTCCGTGGGCCTCTCGACGAGGCTCGCCGCCTCCTCGTCGAGCACCTCGGCGACGCCGTCCGCGAGCCTGCGCGAGCCGGGGACGTGATGTCGAAGCCCGCGCGGACGATCCCACCCGACGAGACGGTCTCGCGAGCGATGGTCGCCTGCCAGCGGTTCGGGCAAAGCGGCATGCTCGTCGCCGACGGAGACACGGTGGTCGGCTCGGTGAGCCGAGAGGACCTCGACAAAGCGATCTCGCACGACCTGGCGCATGCGCCGGTCAAGGGGATCATGAGCTCACGCGTCTCGACCTGCGGGGAGGACACTCCCTTGTCCGAGCTGCAACGCCTGCTCGCAGCAGGTGACGAGCGTGTCGCCGTCGTGCGCAACGGCAAGCTGGTCGGCGTCGTGACGCGCGGCGACGTCCTGGGAGCGCTCGGCGAGCGGTCGGCGGCGGCAAGGCGGCCCGCAGTCTCTCTCGCCGCTGAACTGTCGATGCTCGAGCGGCTGGCGCCCGTCTTCGAGGCCGCGGCAGCGCTCAGCGAAACCTACGAAGGCGTCTACCTCGTCGGCGGGACGGTGCGGGACATCCTGCTGGGCGAGCGCAGCTTCGACGTCGACATCGCCGTGGAGGGCGACGCGATCGGCCTCGCGCAGGCGCTCGCCGACGCCCTCGGCGGCCGCGTTCGAGCACACGAGAAGTTCGGCACGGCGGTGGTCGTCTACGGCGACGGCGAGCGAATCGACGTCGTCACGGCGCGGACCGAGTTCTACGATGCGCCGGCCGCGCTGCCGGCGGTCGAGCATGCCTCGATCCGCGAGGACCTTTTTCGCCGGGATTTCACGATCAACGCGATGGCCGTTTCGCTCAAGGGTGACGATCACGGCCGCCTCGTCGATCCGTTCGGCGGCCGCGCCGATCTCGAGGAGGGCCGCATCCGAGTCCTGCACAACCTTTCCTTCATCGACGATCCGACGAGGATCTTCCGCGCGATCCGGTACGAGAACCGCTACGGCTTCCGGATGGACGAGCACACGCTGAGGCTCGCCCGCGGCACGATCGAGATGGGGCTCGTCGGCGATCTTTCGTCGGCGCGACTGCGCGAGGAGCTGGTGGCGCTGCTCGAGGAGGGGGAGGTCGAGCACTCGATCCTGAGGCTCGCCGAGCTCGGTGCCGACAAGGCGATCCACCCGCATCTGGCCGCGGACGACGAGGCCGTGACCCTGTTGGCGCGCCTGCGGGCGCTCGCGCGGCAGTACGAGGTCGAGGTGCCTACCTGGCGTCTCGGGCTGATCGCGCTCGCCCGCAAGCTCCCACCCGACGAGGTCTACGGCTGGCTCCAACGCCTGAAGGTACGACGCCGCGACGCCGAGCAGATCGCGGCAGCCGTCACGGTCGGACCGCGGATCGTGGAGCGGCTCGAGGGAGGCGAGGTCGAGCCTGCCGAAGTGGTGGTGCTTGCCGACCGCTATGCCCCCGACGCGCCCTTGTTCGCTCTCGCCCTGGCCGATCTGGAGCCGCTGCACGCGTACTTCCGGGGACTCCGCGACGTCCGCCTGGAGGTGACCGGCAGCGATCTCGCCCAGCTCGGCCTGGGTGAGTCGCCGCGAGTGGGGGAGATCCTCGCGGAGCTGCGTCGGCGAAAGCTGAACGGCGAGCTCGACGGGCGGGAGTCGGAGCTGGAAGCGGCGCGGGAGCTGATCGAGAGGTGATTCGCTGGGAGAGCCAGGGGCCGTACGAGGTCGTCTTCACCACCCGTGAGGGCGGAGTCAGCGACGGGCCGTACGCGTCGCTGAACCTGGGCCGTAGGACAGGCGACGATGTCGAGCGAGTGGACGAGAACCGCCGCCGGGCGTGTGACGAGATCGCAGCCGATGCGGAACGGCTCGCGCTGAACTACCAGGTGCACTCCGCAGAGGTGCTGCCCGCCGAGGCGGGGAGGCGCGGCGACCGCCACGCGGACGGGCTCTGGACCGATCAGCCCGGCCTGCCGATGCTGGCCCTGACCGCCGATTGCGTGCCTGTCGCGCTTGTGCGCGCGAACGGGGCGACGCCGGCCGTCTGCGTCATCCATGCCGGGAGAATCGGGGTCCTGGCCGGAATCCTTGCGGCCGGCGTCGCGGCGCTCGGAGGCAAAATCGCCGCAGCCGTGGGCCCGGCGATCGGGCCGTGCTGCTACGAAGTGGGGGAGGAGGTCGCGGAGCCGTACCGGCAACGCTTCGGCGCAAAGATCATGTCCGGTCGGAACCTCGACCTGCCGAGCGCCGCAGAGCAAGCCTTGCAGGAGGCCGGCGTCGACCGGGTCGAGCGCTTCGACCTCTGCACGGCGTGCAATCCGGAGCTCTTCTTCTCGCACCGCCGGGACGGAAAGCCGCGCGGTGTGCAGGGGGTTCTTGCTCAGATCGCCTGACGAGGTTCGCTCGCGCTACGAGCGGATCAAGGGAGAGGTGGGTGACGGCGTCACGATCGTCGCCGCGACCAAGTACGTCTCCGTCGAGGAGCTGGCGGTGGTGGCCGAGGCCGGGATCGAGGTCGTTGGGGAGAACCGCGCACAGGACCTCGAGGCGAAGCACGCCGTTCACGGCGATGCGTTCAGGTGGCATTTCATCGGCCACCTGCAGAGCCGCAAGGCAAAGGTCGTGAACGAGCTCTGCGAGCTCGTGCATTCGCTCTCGTCCGACTCCGCGGCGATGCGACTGGAGATCCCGGCCCTGGTCGAGGTCAACCTCTCCGGCGAGGAGTCGAAGTCGGGTGTTCCCGAGCGCGAGCTCGACGCCCTGATCGCGGCCTATCCAGACGTCCGCGGCCTGATGACGATGCCGCCCGAAACGACCGACCCCGAGAGCTCGCGTCCCTACTTCCGCCGACTGCGCGAGCTTGCCGAGGAACGCGGCCTGAACGAGCTTTCGATGGGCACCAGCCAGGACTATCGCGTCGCCGTCGAAGAAGGAGCCACGTTGATTCGGGTCGGCTCCGTTCTCTACCAAGGTTAGGATTCCCTGGAAATGGGCTTTGCAGACGTCTGGAACCGCACGCTCGTGTACTTCGGGATCGCCGAGGAGGATGACGAGTGGGACGAAGACGGCTACGTCACCGAAGAAGAGCTGGAGCGCACCTACAGCGAGCGGCCGAACGTTCGGCGCCTGACCCCGCGCAGCCGGCGCCAGGACTTCGACGATTGGACCGACCCCGAAGCCGATGCCACGCGCACCGCGGTGATCCGGCCGTCCCGTCGCGAGCGGCGGGCTGACGTCGCGCCGATGCCCGGGCCGACCGTGGTGCCTTCGGTTCGCGTCCATCTGGTCGTCCCGCACACGTTCCAGGACGCGCAGCAGATCGCCGACCGCTTCAAGGACGGCATTCCTGTGATCCTCAACCTCCAGGGCACAGACCAGGAGCTCTCCAAGCGCCTGATCGACTTCACGAGCGGCCTGACCTATGCGCTCGACGGTGGCATGCAGCGTGTCGCGGACAAAGTGTTCCTTCTGACGCCTCGCAACGTCGAGGTCTCGGCGGAGGAGCGCGCGCGGCTGCTCGAGTCCGGCGGTTTCTTCAACCAGGCCTGAGCTCGCGTTCCGCGTAGGAACGGGGGGTTTCGGGCCGAATCAGGGGTAATGGGCGCCAGCCCCGGATCAGTCCTGCTCTTCGACACGGTGTCGTCGATCAATCGTTTCATCGACGACTTCATCTGGGTCTACGTCCTCCTGATCTTCATCTACGTCCTCAGCTCGTGGGTGAGGCTTCCGTACTCACCCTGGCTGAGACGGATCCAGGATTTCCTGCGCGACGTCTGCGAGCCGTACCTGCGCCTCTTCCGGCGTCTGCTCCCCGCCTTCGGGCCACTCGACCTCTCGCCCGTCGTCGCCATCTTCTCCCTGTTCCTGCTGATGAAAGTGGTCGACGCGATCTTCAATCGCCTTTGACCCGAAAGGAGGAGCCGCCATGGCCTACACGCCGGTAGAGCTCAGACATGTCAGCTTCAAGCGCGGATTGTTCGGATATCGACGCGCGCCCGTCGATCAGACGATCGACGAGGTCGTCGACTCCTTCGAGGCCGTCTGGCGAGAACGAGCCGACTATGCCGACCGGATCGAGCAGCTCCAGGCCGACCTCAAGCGGCACCGCGAGCTGGAGACGCTGTTGCGCTCGACACTCACGACGGCGGAGCAATCGGCTCACGAGCTCAAGGACCAGGCTCGGCGTGAGGCGGCGCTCGTGCTCGAAGAGGCTCACCTCGAGGCGCGGAAGATCACGCAGGCAGCCCTCGAGGAGCGGGAGCGCCTGGGCGCTGAGACGACGCGGATCAAGGCACTACTCGGGGCTGCGCTCGATGCCGTCGAGGACGCCGACGGCGAGGCCCAGGCCGAGGCAGCCTGAGCCGCAACCGACGAACCTATACTTGGGCGCATGGCCGGCCGTTCGACTCGTTTGAGGCTGCGCGTCTCTCCCGGCGCACGGACGAAAAGCATCAACCGCCACGGCGACGGCTGGAAGGTCAGAGTCGCAGCCGTGCCTGAGCGCGGGAAGGCGAACGACGCCTTGATCGAATTCCTCGCCCAGCGTCTCGAGCTTCCGCAGGAGAGCATCGAGCTCGTTTCAGGCCATTCCAGCAGGGACAAGATCGTCGAGCTGACCGGCATCGAGCGGGCGGAAGCCGAGCGTCGGCTCGAGCAGGCACAGTAGGGACGATGGACACCAAGATCGACATCGAGCATTTTCGCGCTCGCCTCGAAGAGGAACGCGCCAAGGCCCAATCCGCGATCGAGTATCTCCACAAGGAGAACCCGGGCGTGCCGGAGGACGAGACGGCCGGATTCGCAATCGGCAGCGGCGGCGACAACCATCTCGCCGACACGGCGACGGAGACCGTCGACCGTGAGATCGACTACACGCTCGAGGAGAACTCAGGCAACGTGCTGCGCGAGATCGAGGCGGCTTTGAAGCGCATCGACGAGGGCACGTACGGCATCTGCGGGGCCTGCGGCGAGCCGATCGAGCCCGAGCGGCTCGAGCACCTGCCCTGGGCGACGGTATGCGCCAAGGACGCGCGCGGGAGCCGCGGTTGAGCGAGCCGCGTGCGGTCGACGTTCGGGTCGGTTCCTCCACCGATGCCCTGACGCCGATCTCGGTGGCCACGAGGTCGCTGGCGGCACGCTGGCCGCAATGGCTCGGGCTCAGCCTCGTCGTCACGGCGGCCGTGCTCGCCGACCAGGTGACGAAGCACATCGTCTCCAGCCAGCTTTCGCTCGACGACCAGGTGCACGTGCTCGGCCCGTTCTCGATTCATCACGTCCAGAACTCCGGGATCGCCTTCGGCCTGTTCGCGAACGCGACGGGGCTCGTCACCGCGCTGACTGCGTTGGCGGTCGGATGGATGCTCGTTTTCTTCGCCCGCTCCGGCGCGCGCCATCCGGTCCTGCCGGTCGCGCTGGGCTTGCTGATCGGGGGCAGTGCCTCGAACCTGGTCGACCGGATCCGGCTCGGACACGTGACGGACTTCCTGGACTTCCGCTACTGGCCGGCCTTCAACCTCGCCGACACCTTCATCGTCCTCGGCGTCGGGATTCTCTTCGCCGCGATCCTGCTCGGCGATGCCCGCCCACGCTAGTCGTCGTTCCAGCTGACTCCGCCGGCGAGCGGCTCGACCGGTTCATCGCGTCGCTGCCCGAGGTTGACTCGCGCGGGGAGGCGGAGCGCCTGCTCGGCTCGGGGGCAGTGCTCGTGGATGGCGAGGCGCGCCCGAAGAGCTTTCGTCTCGAGGGCGGGGAGGCGGTCGAGCTTCAGCTGGCACCCCGAACGACGACCGTTCCGCTGCAGGCCGAGGAGCTCGAGCTGCGGATCCCCTACGAGGATGAGCACCTGCTCGTCGTCGACAAGCCGGCGGGGCTCGTGGTGCACCCGGCACCAGGGCACGAAGGTGGGACGCTCGTCCAAGCCCTTCTCGATCGTGGCATTGCGGGAGGAGACCCGGAGCGTCCGGGCATCGTCCATCGTCTCGACCGCGACACCTCCGGCCTTCTGATTGTCGCTCGATCCGAGGAGGCGTACGGGCGGCTGCAAGAGCTCGTGCGCGAGCGCCGGCTGGAGCGCGACTACCTTGCCCTCGTTCGCGGGCGACCGCGTTCGCGGCGCGGGCGGATCGACGCTCCGCTCGGCCGTGACCGCCACGATCCTTTTCGCCGCTCGCTCGACACGGACAACCCGCGGGAGGCCGTCACGCATTTCGAGGTCCAGCAGCTCCTGCCGAAGCACGCACTGCTGGCGATCCGCCTCGAGACCGGCCGAACACATCAGATCCGGGTTCACCTCGCAGCGATCGACCTCCCCGTCGTCGGCGACGCCGTCTACGGCATTCCGGATCGCGAGCTAGGGAGGCAGTTCCTCCACGCCAACCGGCTGAGCTTCCCCCATCCTCTGACCGGCGAGCCGGTCGAGGCCGAGTCGCCGCTTCCCGAGGAACTTCAGGCGGCCTTGGAGCGCTTGGCCTCGTAGAGACGCCTGTCGGCGACCGCGAACAGGCCGTCTGCGTCCTGGCCGTCCTCCGGGGAACGTGCAAGCCCGGCGCTGATCGCGATGGGAACGGTCAGTTCGCCCGAGGCGACGAGCTCCGAGATACGGCTCTCCAGACGTGCGAGGAAGCTCTTGCCGGTCTCGGGATCGGACTCGACCAGGAATGCCGCGAACTCGTCGCCGCCCATGCGACCGGCGACGTCGGACCGGCGCAGCTCGCCGCGCAGGATCTCCGCGACTCCGGCCAACGCATGGTCACCGGCCTGGTGGCCGTGGGTGTCGTTGATCTCCTTGAAGTCGTCGAAATCGAAGAACAACAGCGTCACCGACGAGGCATACCGCTTGGCGCGCTCGAGCTCGAGCTCCAGCTCCCGCGTGAAGGCGGCGTGGTTGAGCAGGTTCGTGAGGGCGTCGTGCCGGGCCTGATGGGCCAGTTCGGACGTGGCGCGGTCGAAGTAGGCGACCACGCATTCGGCGACGAGGCTGTCGATCATGTCGTGCAGGCGCTCCTCGAGCACCAGGACGTCCTGGGCGTCAAGCGTTCCGCTGCGCTCGAGCACGAGCCGCCAGAGCACCCGGCGCAGGAGGAGGAACTCGGTCACGATGTCGCGCGGAGCGAAACCGAGCGCCTCGCGCTCACGGGCGTGGTCCCGCACCAATGCCGCCAGCGGACTGCCGCGGCGCAGGCGATCGGGCTTCGGTCGCAGCAACTGATCAGCGAGCTCGGCGATGAACGTCGGCATGTCGCCGAGCTGGCCGACCCGGCCGAGCCGAGCGAGGGTCGGGATCGTGTCGTCTCGAAGCCCCTCGTCGACGACGGCCAGGGCAAGGTCCCAGGCTTCCGCCTTGATGTCGGCGGCGAGTTTGGCAAGGGGCTCTGAAGTCACGTCGGTCCCCACCTCCATTGCCCTGGTTATCGGCAACTGAGCCCGGAACCTGAGTTCTAAATGACATAGCGGCCGCTGCTAAGATGCAGCGGTTTTTGCCAACGACCCGGTGGGTCGGCTGGGTGGCGGTGCCGGCGCGGACGACGCCCGGTTCCACTCCGCTTCCACCGGAGCAGATCACCAAAACCAACAGAAAGGGGCTCAGCCCGTGGCAGTCGTCAGCATGCGAGAGCTTCTGGAGGCCGGCGTCCATTTCGGCCACCAGACGCGCCGCTGGAACCCGAAGATGAAGCGCTTCATTTTCGGCGAGCGCGGCGGTATCTACATCATCGATCTTCAGCAGACCCTCGAGCGCCTCGAGGAGGCGGCGGCGTTCGCGCGCAACCTTGCAGAGCGCGGCGGCTCGGTCCTCTTCGTCGGCACGAAGAAGCAGTCCATGGACGCGGTCGCCGAGCAGGCACAGCGCGTCGGCATGCCCTTCGTGCACCATCGCTGGCTCGGCGGGTTGCTCACGAACTGGCGGACGATCTCGAATCGGATCGAGCGCCTGCACGAGCTACGCCGGTTGCGCGACGAGGGTCAGCTCGACCTGCTCCCCTCGAAGGAGCGGATCGCAATGCTCGCCGAGCTCGAGAAGCTCGACACGAACCTGGGCGGCGTCGCGGACATGCGCAAGCAGCCGGACGCCGTTTTCGTCGTCGACCTGCGCAAGGAGCAGCTCGCGGTCCGCGAAGCCCGCCGCCTCGGCCTTCCGATCATCGCGCTCGTCGACACGAACTGCGATCCCGACGAGGCCGACTACGTCATCCCGGGCAATGACGACGCGATCCGCTCGTGCTCCCTCGTGATCCGCGCGATCGCCGACGCGATCGAGGCCGGCAAGGCCAAAGTGACGCCGCAGGAGATGGCGCCGGCAGAGCCTGCGGTCGAGGAGCCTGCTCCCGAAGCCGCACCCGAGCCGGAGGCCGAGGCCCAGCCGGAGGCCCAGGAAGAGCCAGAGCCAGAGCCGGAGGTCGCGGCCGCCGCGACGACCGCGCCGTCCGAAGGCGAGAGCGCATGACCGAGATCTCGGCAGCTCTGGTCAAGGAGCTCCGCGACCCACCGGCGCGGGAATGATGGACTGCAAGCGCGCGCTCCAGGACACGAACGGGGATCTCGAGGCCGCCCAGAAGCTCCTGCGCGAGCGCGGGATGGCGAGCGCCGCCAAGCGCGCCGGCCGGGAGACCACCGAGGGCAAGGTCGGTTACCGGGTCGCCGACGACGCCAAGCGGGGGGTCATCGTCGCGGTCGGGTCCGAGACGGAGCCCGTCTCGAACAACGAAGAGTTCCTGGCCTTCGCGGCCAAGGTGCTCGAGGCCGTCGAGAGTGAAGGCCCCGGCGCCGAGCAGAAACTCGACGAGGAGCGGCAGGAGCTCGCAGCCAAGCTCGGCGAGAACATCGTCGTCGCCGGCGCGGCGCGCTTCGAGGCCGTGGACGGCGCCGTGATCGAGGGATACGCCCACCCGCCCGCCAACAAGCTAGGCGTCCTCGTCCAGCTGCGCGGCGGCTCCGATGGTCTGGCCCGCAAGGTCGCCATGCACATCGCCGCCTCCGCGCCCGGCTGGGTCGGCCGCGAGGACGTACCCGATGACATCGTCACCGCCGAGCGGGAGATCTACGCCAACTCGGACGAGGTGCTCTCCAAGCCCGAGCAAGCTCGAGACAAGATCGTCGAGGGAATGCTCAACAAGCGCTTCTTCGCCGCCCAGGTGCTCACCGAGCAGCAGTGGATCCACGACACGGGCAAGACAGTCGGCGAGGCGCTCGGCGAGGAGGGCGCCGAGGTGCTCGAGTTCGAGCGGCTGCAACTCGGGTGACCACGGTCGAGGAAGCGCCGGCAGAGCAGCCCGCAGGCCGCCCGGTCTTCGGGCGCGTCCTCCTGAAGCTCTCCGGCGAGGCCCTGATGGGCACGAAGGAGTACGGCCTCGACCGCGACCGGATCGACGCGATCGCCGGCGAGATCGTCGAGGTCCAGCAGCAAGGGGTCGAGCTCGCGATCGTCGTCGGTGCGGGAAACATCTATCGCGGCATGGCGGCGGCCGCCGAGGGGATGGACCGGGCGACGGCGGACTACGCCGGCATGCTCGCAACGCTCCTGAATGCGCTCGCACTCCAGGACGCGCTCGAGCGGCGCGGAGCGCACACGCGAGTCCTCTCCGCACTCGAGGTCTCCGAGGTCGCGGAGCCGTACATTCGCCGCCGTGCGATCCGGCATCTCGAGAAGCAGCGGATCGTCATCTTCGCAGCCGGCACGGGCAATCCGTTCTTCACCACCGACACCGCCGCGGCGCTGCGCGCGCTCGAAATCAACGCCGAGGCGATCCTGATGGCGAAACATGCTGTCGAGGGTGTCTACGGCGGCGACCCTCGTACCGATCCCGCGGCCGAGTTCCTGCCGGAGCTGACGCATCTCGAGGCGATCGAGCGCGGGCTGAAGGTGATGGACACGACGGCGCTCTCCCTCTGCATGGACAATCATCTGCCCATCTACGTCTTCGCACTCGCGGACGGCAACATCCGCCGCGTCGTCGACGGCGAGCGCGTCGGCACCATCGTTTCCACCCCGACCCCCGGAGCGGCCACATGACGATCGACGAGTTCATTCAGGACGCGACTCGCCGGATGGACAAGTCCGTCGAGTCAGCCCAGCACGAGTTCAACACGCTGCGCACCGGGCGCGCCTCGGCCGCCCTGCTCGACCGGATCCAGATCGACTACTACGGGACGAAGACGCCGCTCAACCAGCTCGCCACGATCAACGCGCCGGAGCCCCGGCTGCTGACCGTGCAGCCGTTCGATCCAGGCTCGCTGAGCTCGATCGAGCGGACGATTCAGGAATCCGACCTCGGGCTGACGCCGTCGAACGACGGCAAGATCATCAGGCTCCCGATCCCGCAGCTGACCGAGGAGCGGCGCAAAGAGCTCGTCAAGGTCGCCCGGCACATGGCGGAGGAGGGCCGGGTCGCCGTGCGCAATGTTCGCCGCGACGTCATGCACCATCTCAAGGAGCTCGTCGACAAGAGCGAGGTCGGCAGCGACGAGGAGCGCCGCGCCGAGGAGCGCGTCCAGAAGCTGACGGACGACCATACGCACAAGATCGACGACCTGCTGAAGCGAAAAGAAGAGGAGATCCTCGAGGTTTGAGGGCCTCCCGTGGGGCTGCTCGACCGGTTTCGTAAGTCCCGCCCGCCGGATCTCGAGCCGGGGCCGGTCGGCTGCGTCGCGATCATCCTCGACGGCAACGGACGCTGGGCGATGTCACGCGGGCTGCCCGTCGCCGAGGGTCACCGGGAAGGCACGCGCGCGCTCAGGCGCACGGTCGAGGCCGCGATCGACCTCGGCATCGGTGCGCTCGTCGTCTACGGGTTCTCGACTGAGAACTGGACGCGTCCGCCCGACGAGGTCGACTCGCTGATGGAGATCTTCAGCGAGACGATTGATCGTGAACTGCCCGACCTGGCGAAGCAGGGTGTTCGCGTTCGCTTCCTCGGCCGCCGCGACCGGGCGCCGGAGGAGCTGCAGGAGAAGATGGCCGATCTCGAGGCCCAGACCGGCGCAAACGACCGGCTCGATCTGTGGATCGCCTTCGACTACGGCGGACGCGCCGAGATCGCCGAGGGGGCCAAGCGCCTCATCCGTGCGGGGATTCCGCCTGAGGAGATCGACGAGGAGACCTTCGGCCGGGCCCTCTACGAGCCGGACCTTCCAGATCCGGACCTGCTGATCCGCACCGCCGGCGATCAGCGGATATCGAACTTCCTCCTCTGGCAGCTCGCTTATGCAGAGCTCGTCTTCGTGGAGACGCCCTGGCCCGAGTTCGGCGAGGCCGACCTGCGCAGAGCCCTGGCCGAATACGCGAGCCGCGAGCGGCGGTTCGGCGGGAGGTAGGTCGATGAGCAGCTTCTGGTCGCGCATCGTGGTCGGAGCGGTGCTCCTGCCGGCCGTGCTCGGTCTCGTCTATCTCGGCGGCTGGTGGCTCTGGGTGCTCGCCGTGGTCGCCGGCCTGATCGCTCTGCACGAGCTGTACAGGATGACGCGGGCGCTGAGACCGCCCGTCCTCGCGGGTTTCGCAGGCCTGATTTTGACCTTGCTCGGGGCGCAGCTCGGCGGCATCGCCTGGATGACAGCCGGCTTCCTCGCCACGCTCGCGCTCGCGTTCGTGCTGATGGGGATCTCGCAAACGCGGCAGTCGATGACGGTGGCGATTGCGACTACCGTCCTCGGCGTGGCGTGGGTCGGGCTAGGGCTCGCGCACGCGGTGTTGCTGCGGGCGATTCCGGAGAACGGCCGCCTTGCCGTCTTCACGGTGCTCTTGACGGTCTTCGCCTCCGACGCGTTCGCTTACTTCACGGGCCTGCTGATCGGGCGCCATCGCATGGCGCCGGTGCTCTCGCCTGGAAAGACGTGGGAGGGGCTCGTCGGGGGCACGATCGTCGCGATTCTGCTGCCGTTCTTCGCGCTCTACCACCAGCACTTCCTCACTGTCGGCGAGGCGCTCGCACTCGGCGTCGTGATCGCTGTCGTGGCGCCGCTCGGCGACCTCTTCGAGTCGGCCCTCAAGCGCGACATGAACGTCAAGGACACGGGGCAACTGCTGGCGGGTCACGGCGGGATGCTCGACCGCATCGACGCGTTGCTGTTCGCCTCGATCGCCTCTTACTACGTGATCTTCGCGTTCGGCTGGGCCAACTAATCCAATCCGTGCCTAGCCGAGGGCTCGTACACTTTCATGCAATGAAACGCATCGCCCTCCTCGGGGCAACCGGGTCGATCGGGCGACAGGCACTTGAGATCATCGAGAGCCATGAGGAGCTGGAGCTCGTGGCAGCCGCTTCCGGCTCGCAGCCGATTGACGGGCTCGCGCCGCTGACCCAGGTTGGGGGCGATCTGACCGAGCTGCTCGAGCGGGCGGAGCCTGACGTGGTGCTCAACGCCGTCGTCGGGTTCGCAGGACTGCCGGCGACGATCTGGGCGCTTGAACGAGGCGTCGACCTGGCGCTCGCGAACAAGGAAAGCCTGGTGGCGGCGGGCGATCTGGCCACGGCAGCACAGCAGCGTGGGGGAGGGCGACTCCTTCCAGTCGACAGCGAGCACTCCGCTGCGTACCAGTGCCTCGAGGGCCGGAACGCCGAGACCGTGCACTCGCTCGTGCTCACTGCCTCCGGTGGGCCTTTTCGCGGGCGGACCCGGGACGAGCTCGCCGGCGTGACGCCCGACGAAGCACTCTCCCACCCGACCTGGAACATGGGGCCGAAGATCACGGTCGACTCGGCGACGCTCGCCAACAAAGGGCTCGAGCTGATCGAAGCCCACTTTCTCTTCGATCTCGACTACAACCAGATTGAGGTCGTGATCCACCCGACGTCAACCGTTCACGCGCTCGTTCGCTTCCGCGACGGGGCCGCGCTCGCCCATCTCGGCTACCCCGACATGCGCGTGCCGATCTCATTCGCGCTCACCTATCCCGACCGGGCGGCGACCCCGGTGCCGCCGCTCGACTTCTCGGACGGCCTGGCGCTCGAGTTCGAGCCGCCCGACCTCGAGACGTTTCCGCTGCTTGCCCTGGCCCGCCAGGCCGGAGAGCAAGGCGGCACCTACCCGTGCGCCTACAACGCGGCGAATGAAGTCGGGGTGGCGGCCTTCCTCGACGGACGGCTGCCCTTCCTCGCCATCGCCGAGACCGTAGAGGAAACCCTCGCCGCAGTCGACGGCGCGGCGGCACACGACCTCGACGAGCTGTATGAGGCCGATGGCGAGGCCCGGCGTCTTGCCGAGCGGACGGCGGCGGCCGCATGAGCATCCTCATCGCCATCCTCGGGCTCGCCTTCCTCGTGCTGATCCACGAAGCGGGCCACTTCTTCACCGCCAGGGCGGTCGGCATGAAGCCGAGGCGGTTCTACATCGGCTTCCCGCCGCCGGTCGTGAAGAAGACTCGAAACGGGATCGAGTATGGAATCGGGGCGATCCCGCTGGGCGGCTACGTGAAGATCCCGGGGATGCACAGGCCGGCGCCGTCCGACCTCGACATGCACTTCGGGCAGGCGCTCCTGAACGAGCCCTCACTGGTCGGCCCGGTCGAGCGCCTGAAGCGCCTGATCGCGGAAGGAAACTTCGAGGCGGCCCGTGATGCCCTGCGTGCGCTGGACGATGCGCTCGAGCAGGCGCAGCTGCCGCCGCCGGCCGCCCGCGCCGCCCGGCGAGGCCGCGACGAGCTGGCGGACGCACTCGGGCCGGACGCCTACTGGCGCCAGCGAACCTGGAAGCGAGTCCTCGTGATCGCGGCAGGCCCGCTGACGAACATCCTCTTCGCGGTCGTCATCCTGGCAATCGTCTACATGATCGGAATCCCGTTCGACGCTTCCCGACGCGTCGAACGCGTCTCGGCGAACTCGCCGGCGGCGACCGCAGGCCTGCGACCCGGCGACGTGATCGTCGCCGTCAACCTGCAACCAACGACGACCTTCAAGCAGGTCTCGAAGGCGATCCGCTCGAGCAACGGCAAGCCGGTGATCGTCTCGATCGTCCGCCAGGGCAAGTACATCGAGCTGCCGCCGAGGAAGACGGTGAAGCAGAACGGCTTTTACATCTATGGCTTCTCCCCGTCCGGGATCGTCTACAAGGCCTACGGGCCGTTATCGGCGTTACGGCTGGCTGCGACTGATACCTGGGACGTGACGAAGAGCATCGGCG
>Ga0307282_10000076_pt1 | contig 25692 bp, 20 predicted proteins | sample ER_DNA_121_FD_194475 | JGI IMG/M metagenome (GOLD analysis project Ga0307282, IMG submission 194475) | Bulk soil microbial communities from the East River watershed near Crested Butte, Colorado, United States - ER_DNA_121 | ecosystem: Environmental > Terrestrial > Soil > Floodplain | place...
AACGCGAGCGTCCGGATGCGCTTCTTCCCACGCTCGGCGGACAGACCGCCCTGAACCTCACCGTCGAGCTCGCCGAGGCCGGCGTGCTGTCGCGGTTCGGAGTCGAGCTGATCGGCGCAGACGTCGACGCGATCCGCCGCGCCGAGGACCGGCTTGCGTTCCGCGCGGCAGTCACCGCGGCTGGTGTCGCCGTTCCGGAGAGCCGCGTGGTCTCGTCGTCAGCCGACCTCGACGGTGTCAGTTTGCCGGCCGTCGTGCGGCCGGCATTTACGCTCGGCGGCACCGGCGGTGGCATCGCCCGCGATCGCGCCGAGCTCGAGGCGCAAGTCGTGCGCGGTCTCGCAGCGAGCCCGATCGGCCAGGTACTGGTCGAGCGCTTGCTCGAGGGCTGGCAGGAGCACGAGCTCGAGGTGATGATCGACACCGGGGGCAACTGCGTCGTCGTGTGCTCGATCGAGAACCTCGACCCGATGGGCGTCCACACCGGCGACTCGTGGACCGTAGCGCCTCAGCAGACGCTTCCTGACGGCGAATACCAGCGCCTTCGCGAAGCGGCGTTTGCATGCGCGCGCGCCGTCGGGGTTGCGACGGGAGGGGCCAACGTGCAGTTCGCGTACGACCCGGCGAGCAAGGAGCTTGCGGTGATCGAGATGAACCCGCGCGTCTCCCGCTCCTCAGCGCTGGCGTCGAAGGCGACGGGATTCCCGATTGCAAAGATCGCCGCCTTGCTGGCCGTCGGCTACACGCTCGACGAGCTGCCGAACGACATCACGGGGAAGACGACCGCCGCGTTCGAACCGGCGCTCGACTACGTCGCCGTGAAGGCGCCCCGCTTCGACTTCGCGAAGTTCGGTGTCGCCGACCCACGCCTCGGCATCGAGATGCGCGCGGTGGGCGAGTCGCTCGGACTGGGACGCACGTTTGCGGAGGCATTCCTGAAAGCGCTGGCCGGTCGCGAGCAGACGCCGGAGCGCGAGCTCGACCTCCCACGTCGCAGCGAGCCGGTCCCCGAGCGCTGGGACCTGTTGCTCGAGTCGGCCCGTCGCGGTCTCGATCTGCCTGGTGTGCACGAGTACTTCGCGGACGAGTTGCGCGCCATTGCAGCCGCCGAGCACGAGCTCGCCGCCGGCGGAGACGTGGCCGCGGCGAAGCGGTTCGGGCTGCCTGACGCGACCGTGGCCCGTGTCCTCGAGATCGGTGAGGACGAAGTGCGGAGCCGGCGCGCGCGACCCGGTCGGCTGGCAGTCGACTCGTGCGCGGCGGAGTTCGAGGCGAAGACGCCGTACTTCTATCTGTCGTACGAGGCCTCCGATCCCGTGCCGCAAGGGCCAGGCCCTGCGATCGTGATCCTCGGCTCGGGACCGAACCGGATCGGCCAGGGGATCGAGTTCGATTACTGCTGCTCGCGCGCCGCGGGCGCGTTCCGCCGTCTCGGTTACGAGACGGTCCTCTTGAACTCCAACCCGGAGACGGTGTCGACCGACTACGACACGAGCGACCGGCTCTACCTCGAGCCGCTCACCCTCGAGCGTGCCCTCGACGTCTGCGAGCTCGAGCAGCCCGAAGGCGTGGTCGTCCAACTCGGCGGGCAGACGCCGCTCGGGCTCGCGCCCGGCGTTGCCGCCGCGGGCTTCCCGCTTCTCGGCGATCCCTTGCGGGCGATCGAGCATGCGGAGGACCGAGGCCGCTTCGGTGCTCTGCTCGGCGACCTCGGCTTGCGCGCACCGGCCTGGGGAACCGCAACCACGGGGGTCGAGGCCAGGGCCGTCGCGGAGCGCATCGGCTACCCGGTGCTCGTCCGCCCGCACCACGTGCTCGGCGGGAGGGGCATGCGCGTCGTCAGAGGGCCGGAGGAGCTCGACCTCGGCGAGCCCGCGCTGGTGGACCAGTTCCTCGAAGGCGCGCTCGAGCTCGACGTCGACATCCTGTGCGACGGCGAGTCCGTCTGGCTCGGCGGGATCCTCGAGCACGTCGAGCCGGCCGGCGTTCACTCCGGCGACTCGGCCTGCGTCATCCCTGCGCCCTCGGTGACGCCTGCATTGGAGGCGGAGATCCGCGAGGTCTCCGCCGCGATCGCGGTCGGTCTCGGTGCACGCGGATTGCTCAACCTGCAGCTCGCCCTGCACCTCGGAGAGCTCTACGTGCTCGAAGCCAATCCCCGAGCGTCGCGCACGATCCCGTTTCTGGCCAAGGCAACCGGCATTCCGCTCGTCGACCATGCCTGCCGCCTGCTGCTGGGCGCCGAGCTGGATGAGCTCGATCTCCCGACGCGCACGACACCCACGCGCGCCTGGGCGAAGGAGGCTGTCTTCCCCGAAGACCGATTCGCGAACGCTGCCGACCGTGGGCCCGAGATGCGCGCGACCGGTGAAGTGATGGCAAGCGGGGAAAACGTCTCGCAGGCGTACGCCCGAGCGCTGCGGGCAAGCGGACGCGCACGGCGCGGTGGGTCGATCGGCGTTTCGCTCCAGGCGGTCGGAGGACCGTCGCCGCGACGCTGGTCAGCGTGAACTCGGATAACGACGCATGAGCTCGGCGACGCGGAACGCGAGATCGAGCGACTGGCGTGCGTTCAGCCTCGGATCGCACAGCGTCATGTAACGCAGGTTCAGATCGTCTTCATGGACTTCCTCCGAGCCCCCGAGGCACTCGGTCACGTCCTCGCCCGTGAATTCGAGATGGACACCGCCCGGCCACGTGCCCTCCTGCCGGTGAGCGGCGAAGAAGCCTTCGATCTCCCCCATGATCGCGTCGAGGTGACGCGTCTTGAGCCCGGATTCCGTCGTGAAGACGTTCGCGTGCATCGGATCGCAGACCCAGGCGACCGGATACCCGGCCTCGTCCACAGCGCGTAGGAGTGCCGGCAACAGGTCGAAGACGCGATCGGCTCCCATTCGGGAGATGAGCGTCAGTCGCCCCGGAATCCGTTCCGGGTTCAGCCTCTCGCAGAGGAGCAGCAAGTCCTCGGGCGAGGCGTCGGGGCCGATCTTGCACCCGATCGGATTGTTCACGCCCGAGAAGAACTCGACGTGGGCTCCGTCCGGCTGCCGCGTGCGCTCACCGATCCAGAGCATGTGCGCCGAGCAGTCGTACCACTCGCCGGTCAGCGAGTCGCGCCGCGTCAGACCCTCCTCGTGGTCGAGGACGAGCCCCTCGTGACTCGTCCAGAAGTCGATCTGGTGGAGCTGGGGGGCGGATGTCAGGTCGATCCCGCAGGCTGCCATGAAGCGCAGAGCTCGCTCGATCTCCGACGCGATCACCTCGTAACGTCGTCCTTCGGGGGAGTTCGCGACGAACTCCTGGTTCCAGGCGTGCACCTGCATGAGATCTGCGAAGCCGCCCTTGGTGAACGCGCGCAGTAGGTTCAGCGTCGCCGCGGACTGGTGGTAGACCTGCAGCATCCGCTCCGGATCCGGAACGCGCGCCTCCAGCGTCGGCGCATCACCGTGGACCATGTGTCCGCGGAAGGACGTGAGCTCCACGCCGTCGATGGTTTCGGTCGGCGAGGAGCGGGCCTTGGCGAATTGACCGGCGATCCGCCCGACCTTGACGACGGGAAGCATCCCGCCGTAGGTCAGCACTGCGGCCATTTGCAGGAGAATCTTGAGCTTGTCGCGGATGAGAGGCGCCGAGAACTCGTTGAACGACTCGGCGCAGTCCCCGGCCTGCAGGACGAACGCGCGTCCGGCGGCGACCTCGGCGAGGGCGTCCCGCAGTTGCCGGGCCTCGCCTGCGAAGACCAGGGGCGGGAGTGAGGCGAGGCGTGAGCGAGCGTCGTCCGCCTTCTCGGCGTCAGGCCATTCGGGTTGATGCAGCGCGGGGTACGCGCGCCACGACGACGGCGACCAGACTTCCGGCTGCGGTGAATGCTTGGGCGTCGCGCTCATCACTGAAGTCTAGAGAGGAGAGCGTGCCCTGAAACGCCAAGTCCTGCGAGCCCGAGGGCCCACAGGACTTGACCAGGCGACTCTCTCATGTGTCGTTGCGGATTGCAAATGCAGAGAGGCCGACGGGGCCGAGGCCGATGAGTTCTCACCGGCAGGATCGTCTATCGGAGGGGGATGGCCACCAATAGAGAGGCGAAACAATGAACGAGATCACTCCATGCCCTCTTCGCCACCTCGGAGAGCTTGCTCCAGAACGCGTCGGCTGGCTGAAGGACCGGTTCGGCCTGTCGTGGCAGATCGTTGCGACTGCACTGACCGAGTTGCTCATCGATCCGGACCGGGAGAAGTCGCAGCAGGTTAATGGCCACGATGCTGAAGATGAAGAAGATCGACATCGGGGAGCTCGAGCGAGCCGCGGCGCACGCGTAAGGGGCTGCCGATTGACGAGACCCGTTCTCTCCAGGGTTGTTGCCTTTACCTGAGAACGCGACGTAGGTTGAGCGCAAGATTTGCACTGATTTGTCGTATAGTTGCAGGGTGGCGCGCAAGCTTGCAGACGTGGCGAAGCAGGCCGGCGTCAGCGAGGCGACCGTGAGTCGCGTTCTCAACGGGAAGCCCGGGATCTCCGATGCCACCCGTGCGGCGGTTCTCACTGCGCTCGATGTGATGGGCTATGAGCGACCGACGCATCTGCGGGTGCGGCGTGCGCGCATGGTCGGGCTCGTTGTGCCCGAGCTGCAGAACCCGATCTTTCCGGTTCTTGCGGAAGTGGTTGCCGGCGCCCTTGCACAGCGTGGGTTCAACGCCGTCCTGTGCACGCGAACCGGAAGCATGTCCGAGGCCGAGTACGTCGAGATGCTGCTGGAGCGACAGGTGTCCGGCATGGTGTTCGCCGGGGGGCAGTATGCGGAGGCCGATGCGCCCCACGATCACTATGCGCGCCTACTGAGGCTGCGTCTGCCGGTCGTCCTCGTCAACGCCGCCGCGGAGCACCTCGACTTCCCGCGGGTGTCGACCGACGACGCGGTCGCGATGGAGCAGGCCTACGGTCATCTCGCTTACCTTGGCCATGAGCGCATCGGGCTCATCCTCGGGCCGGCCGACCATGTTCCGTCGCGTCGTAAGCTGGTGGCGTTCGAGGCGATGGCCGCTCGCGCGACCGGACGCGAGCTCGCCGGCGAGCTCATCGAGCGCACGCGGTTCTCCCTGGAGGGTGGCCACGCCGCCGCAACCCGGCTCATCGGGCACGGGGTGACGGGGATCGTCTGCGCGAGCGATCCGCTCGCGCTCGGTGCGATCCGCGCGGCACGGCGCGGCGGGCTCTCGGTTCCGGACGACGTCTCGGTCGTCGGCTACGACGACTCCGCGTTCATGAGCTGCACGGACCCCCCGCTGACAACCGTTCGCCAGCCGGTCGAGGCGATCGGGCGAGCCGCGGTCGAAATGCTGGTGGGCCAGATCGAGGGCGCGGCGGTCTCCACCGACGAGTTGTTCTTCGAGCCCGAGATCGTTGCGCGCGGCTCGACGGCCGCAGCACGGGTCACGCTCGCCCCCGCCTCCGCCTGAGCAGGGTCCACCCGCGGGACTCAGGCAGCGCAAGACTTGCGGCGGTTGGGCGCAAAGTAGGAAAAATGCAAATTATTGTTCGGGTATTGCATTCGATTGTCGGATGTGCGATCCTCGCCGGAGATGACACATCCGGGATCGACGGCGACGACGCCGCAGACACCCGAGCCCGACGACCGGGCCGCACTGGACGGGGCTGGAGCTGATGCTCGCTGGTGGCGCGAGGCCGTCGTGTACCAGGTGTACGTGCGGAGCTTTGCCGACGCGAACGGCGACGGAGTCGGAGACCTGGCGGGCGTTCGAGATCGGCTGCCCTATTTGCGCGACCTCGGAGTCGACGCCCTCTGGTTCAGCCCCTGGTACCCGTCTCCGCTGGCCGACACGGGCTACGACATCGCGGACTACCGCTCGATCGATCCAGCCTTCGGGACGCTCGAGGAGGCTGAACAGCTGATCGCCGAGGCCCGCGTCCTCGGGATCCGCACGATCGTCGACATCGTCCCGAACCACGTCTCCGACCAGCACCCGTGGTTTCGCTCTGCCTTGGCCTCACCGCCCGGGTCGCCCGAACGGGAACGCTTCTGGTTTCGGCCCGGCACCGCGCCGGACGGGGAGCTACCGCCGAACGGATGGCAGTCGATCTTCGGCGGCCCTGCGTGGACGCGCACCGACGACGCGGGCGTGCCCGGCGAGTGGTACCTCCACCTCTTCGCGCCCGAGCAGCCGGACCTCAACTGGACGCACCCCGACGTCTGGGCCGAGCACGAGGATGTCCTCCGGTTCTGGTTCGATCGCGGCGCGGCGGGTGTGCGGATTGACTCGGCAGCGTTGCTCGTCAAAGACCCCCATCTCGCCGAAGAGACACCGCAGTACGAAGCCGGCGAGCACCCGTTCATGGACCGGGATGGGCTTCACGACATCTACCGCCGGTGGCGCGCGATTGCCGACGGCTACCCGGAGCCGCGCGTCCTCGTCGGAGAGGTCTGGCTGCCCGACCCCGAGCGGCTCGCACGCTATCTCCGCCCGGACGAGCTGCACACCGCGTTCAACTTCGACTTCCTGTCGTGCCCGTGGGAGCCGGGACCAATGCGCGCTTCGATCGAGTCCGCACTTGCGGCGCACACTCCGGTGGATGCGCCGACGACCTGGGTGCTGTCGAACCACGACGTGACCAGGCCTGTCACGCGCTACGGCCGGACCGACACATCGTTCTCGTTCGAGTCCAAGCGAGCCGGTACCCCCACGGACCTGGAGCGCGGCACTCGGGCGGCACGAGCAGCAGCGCTGCTCGCGATGGCGCTGCCGGGCTCGATGTACATCTACCAGGGCGAGGAGCTCGGCTTGCCGGAGGTCGAGGACATCCCGGCCGAGCGCCGCCAGGACCCGATGTGGCACCGTTCAGGTGGAGTCAATCCCGGTCGCGACGGCTGCCGCATTCCTCTGCCCTGGGGAGGCGACCGGCCTCCGTACGGGTTCAGTCCCGAGGGAGCCGACCGGCCCTGGCTCGAGCAGCCGGACGACTGGGAGCGACTCACGGTCGCAGCGCAGTCCGAGAGCGCGACGTCGATGCTCGCCCTCTACCGCACCGGGCTGCGCCTCCGTCGAACCGCCCCGTGGTCGGGTGACGGGGGTCTCCGGTGGATTCCTTCGAGCGACTCGGTCCTCGCGTTCGCGCGCGGCGAACGCTTCGCCTGCATCGTCAACTTCGGTCGCGACGCGGTCGAGCTGCCCGTCGGCGCCGACGTCCTCATCACCAGCAACGAGCTCGAAGGAGGTGAGCTCCCGCAGGACACCACTGTCTGGCTTCGCCAGGCTGAGGACCAGGGTTCGTCCGGGGACAGGTTGCCCGGACAAGAACACAGGATCAGATAGGTCAACACGGACCCGCACCGGCTCAGCGACTTGGTGCGCACGAAAGGAGTAGGACCATGAAGTTCACCCGTAGAGCCACTACCGGCGCCGTCGTCGTGGCCAGCCTGCTGGCTGTGTGCGCCGGCTCGGTCTCGAGCGCGGCCGCGAGGAGCGGGTCCGCCGGTGCGACGGTCACGATCAACGTGGCAGCGCTGCGTCCGGGTAGCTCGGATGAGGCGAATAAACAGTTCAACGACAACGTCGCGTTGTTCGAGAAGCAGCATCCGAACATCGATGTCAAGCCGGTCGAGTATGCGTGGAACGGAGCCACCTTCGCGGCGCAGCTGGCCGCCGGGCGTCTTCCGACGGTCTTCACCGTACCGTTCACCGACGCGCGCACGCTCGGCGAGCACCGTCAGGTCGCCGACATCACCGCTGGTGTGAAGAAGTGGCCCTACTTCAAGAAGTTCCAGCAGACGATCATCGCGGAGGCGACCACGTCCAAGGGCCGGATCATCGGCGTTCCTTACGCCGCGTATGCGCAGGCGCTCCATTACAACCGTGCGCTCTTCAGGCAGGCCGGCCTCGATCCGAACAAGCCGCCGAAGACGTGGGCGCAGCTTCGGAAGTATGCGAAGCAGATCTCGGACCGGACCGGCGCGGCCGGCTACGCGCAGATGGGTCTCAACGACAACACCGCCGGCTGGATCGCGACCACTGTGACCTACACGCTCGGTGGCCGGATGGAGAAGGGCAGCGGGACGAGCGCGACCGCAACGCTCAACAACCCCAACACCGTTCAGGCGCTGAACCTGCTCCGGCAGATGCGCTGGACCGACAAATCGATGGGCTCGACGTTCGACTACACCTGGCCGACGATCAATCAGGCATTCGCAGCGGGCAAGGTCGGGATGTTCATCAACGGCTCGGACATCTACACGTTCCTCGTCCAGGCCGCGAACCTCAATCCCTCGATCTACGGCATAGCGCCGCTTCCGCTGGCAAAAAACAAGAACGCCGGCGTGCTGGGCGGCGGATCGATCGCGGTTGTCCGGCCTGACACGAAGGGTGCGAAGCTTGATGCCGCTCTGGAGTGGATCGACTTCTTCTACATGGAGAAGCTCATCAAGAAACCGGCGGCGCTTCGAGACGCGAACATTCTCGTCGCGAACAAGCAGCCTGTCGGTGTTCCGGCGTTCCCGATCTTCAACAAGAAGCAGTACGACATCGCAAACTCGTGGATCAAGCCGTACATCAACGTTCCGATCAAGCAGATGGCGCCGTTCCTGAAGGGCATCTTCAAGCAGAACCTCTACCCGGAGCCTGCTGCCTCGACGCAGAGCGTGTACCACGCGCTCGATCCGGTCGTTCAGGCGGTGTTTGCCGACAGGAACGCCAACATCGCGGACCTGCTCGCGCAGGCGAACCAAGTCGCCCAGAAGGCCATCAGGGAAGGGAACTAGCTTCGTGATGGACTGGCTCGACGGGGAGCCCTTGTGGCTCCCCGTCGGCTGTTCGGGTGACGCGGCTGCCCGGGCGGCGTAAGGTGAGCGCGGCGAGGGTGACAGCTCGGGACCGTGCCGTGGACAACCTTGACGTGATCTCAGGCGAGCCGGCGACCGCCAGCGAGCCGGTAGCCGTGGTCGGCGCGGCGGCCGCAAAGCCGCGTCGGCGCGACCGCCGTTCACCTCTCGCGTGGGTACGCGGCGAAGACCTCGCCGCTCTTGCTTTCGCCCTGCCTATGCTCGTGATCTTCACGGCGTTCTCGTGGTATCCGATCACGCGGCTCGTCGTCCTCTCGTTTCAGCAGACGAACCTCATCGATCCGCCGACGTGGGTGGGTCTGCAGAACTTCCGGGACGTGATCGGCGACCCACTTTTCGCCACGGCCGTCAGGAACACCGCCTACTTCGCAGTCCTCGCTCTTCTTTTCGGTTACCCGATCCCTCTCATCGCGGCAGTGCTGATCAGCGAGTCGCGCCGCTTCCGCGGGATCTACAGCGCGCTTGCCTACCTGCCCGTCGTCATTCCGCCCGTCGTCGGCGTGATGCTCTGGAAGTACGTGTTCTACGAACCGAGCAGCGTCGGTCTCTTCAACACCGTCCTCGGCTGGTTCCATCTGGGACCGTACGGCTGGCTGCAATCTCCAGGCACCGCGATGCCGGCGCTCGTCGTCGAGTCCACGTGGGCGAACGCCGGCGCGACGGTGATCATCTACCTCGCCGCACTGACGACCGTGGACACCGATCTGTACGACGCGGCGTCTGTGGACGGCGCAGGTCTCTGGCACAAGGTCTGGCACATCACGCTGCCCCAGTTGCGTGGCGTCTTGCTCATCACGCTGATTCTCCAGATCATCGGAACGGCCCAGGTCTTCCTCGAGCCCTTCCTCTTCACCTCCGGTGGACCAGCGAACTCGACGCTCACCGTCTTGCTTCTCGTCTACCAGTACGCGTTCGGGAACTCCATCGGTGTCGGTTTTGGTGACGCGGCTGCGCTGAGCCTGATGCTTGCGGCCTTCCTGGCCGTTTTCTCCGTCGTGTTCATGCGAGTGACCCGATCGTGGAGCACGAGGTGATCAGTCTCCGTCTCCGTCGTGGCGATGCAACGGAAGACTCGACCGGCGGCCTCCTCTCGTACACGGACTGGGCGCGCCGCGACATCAAGTTGCTCTTCGGCTCCGCGCAGGTGCTCCTGCTCGTGCTGCTCGTCCTGATCGGGCTCGGGCCGGTGGTCTGGCTCGCGAAAGGAGCCGTCACGCCGACCATCGACACGCTCAGGAATCCACTTGCCCTCTTCCCGCACGGAGTGGCCTGGAGCAACCTCAGCGATGCGTGGTCGAAGGTGAACGTCGGTCGGTATTTCTGGAACACGATCGTTCTCGCGCTCGGGTCATGGTTCTGTCAGATCGTCGTCGCGACGACGGGCGCGTTCGTGCTCTCGGTTCTCCGGCCCGCATGGGGACGGTTCGTCAACGTACTCCTTCTCGGGACGCTTTTCGTGCCGGTCGTCGTCTTAATCGTTCCGCTCTATATCGAGGTCGTCCATCCGCCGCTCATCCACCACTCGTTCGCGGAGAGCTACTGGGCGATCTGGCTGCCGGCGGGCGCGAGCGCATTCAACGTCGTGCTGATGAAGCGCTTCTTCGACAACCTGCCTCAGGAACTCTTCGAGGCCGCGCGCATCGACGGCGCCGGTCCGGTACGTCTCTTCTTCTCGATCGTGCTGCCCCTCTCGAAGCCGATTCTCGGAGTCGTCTCGATCTTCGCGATCCTCGCGGAGTGGAAGAACTTCCTCTGGCCGTTCCTGGTCCTTACGAACAGCCCGGATCGCCAGCCGCTGTCGGTGCGGCTTCCAGCCATCCAGGCGCAAACGCAGCTCGGCGTCCTCCTCGCATCGATGTTGATCGCATCGCTCGTTCCCATCCTGGGCTTTCTGATCTTCCAGCGCTCCTTCCTGCGTGGCTCTGGATTCGGCGGCGCCCTCAAGGGCTGACCCGAGGTCTCGGGATCCAGCTTGCAGATTGCATCGGCCCGGACGATGATCGTGGGCGGCGAAGGCATGACCGGTGTCCGCATCACCCACATCGGCGGTCCGACGACTCTGATCGAGGTCGACGGGTGGCGGCTTCTGACCGACCCGACGTTCGACCCTCCGGGCCGGAAGTACAACTTCGGCTGGGGCACGGGGTCGGTCAAGCTGACGGGACCTGCGATCCCCGCCTCCGAGCTCGGACCGATCGACGCGGTCCTGCTCACTCACGATCACCATGACGACAACCTCGACCCCACAGGCCGGGCGCTCCTTCCGTCGGCGGGCGACGTCGTCACGACCGTCTCGGGCTCGAAGCGACTGCGCGGCAGTGCTCGCGGACTCGAGCCCTGGGACACCACGCGCCTCGAAGCGCCGGGGCGACCGACAGTCGAGATCACCGCGACGCCGTGCCGCCACGGCCCGCCGCTGAGCCACCCGCTCACCGGCGACGTGATCGGCTTCGCCCTCCGCTGGGAAGGCCAGCAACACGGCGTGCTCTGGATCTCCGGCGACACGGTCCTCTACAACGGCGTGCGCCACGTCGCCGACCGCCTGCAGGTCGACATCGCCATCCTCCACCTGGGAGGCGTGCAGTTCACTGTAACGGGGCCGGTTCGCTACACGATGACCGCCAAGGATGCAGTAGAGCTGTGTGGGCTCATCAGGCCGCGCACGGTCATCCCACTGCACTACGAGGGCTGGAAGCACTTCAAAGAGGGCCGAGAGGCGATCGAGCGCGAGCTCGCGCGCGCGCCGGAGGACATCCGCCGACGCGTCCGCTGGCTGCCGATCGGAACCGCGGTCGAGCTCGCCGCATGAGTCTCCCTCAAGCCGGGATCTTCGCTCTCGGAACCGCTTCTCACGCCTATCTGGAGTTCGATGTCTCGGCGGGTCGGAAAGGAGGGGAGCTCGTGACGGCGATCTCTGCCCTCCGCGAGCCGAGGACGACGATGGGTGGCGTCAATCTGGTAGCAGGGTTCAGGCCGGAGCTCTGGAGAGAAGCCGCCCCGGACGACGCGCCCGCAGAGCTCGTGGGATTCAACGAAGACCTCATCGGCATCGACGGCTTCGTGATGCCGGCCACGCAGCACGACGCTGTCCTGTGGATCTCGGGAAGCGCGTACGACGTGATTTTCGACGTAGCGCGAGCGGCCATTGCAGAGCTCCATGGGCTCGCAGCGGTCGTCGAAGAGACCTCGAGCTGGCCCTACCGCCACGATCGCGACCTGACCGGCTTCATCGACGGAACCGAGAACCCCGATCTAGTCGATGCGCCGGACCTTGTCCTCGTACCCGAGGGAAATCCCGGAGCGGGCGGGACGATCCTCCTCCTGCAGAAATGGGCTCACGACGTCGCGGCGTGGGAATCGCTTCCGGTCACGAAGCAGGAGCAGGTAATCGGCCGGGCGAAGCCGGACAGCGTCGAGCTCGAGGACAAAGCGCAGGACTCCCATGTGACGAGCACCGACCAGGACACCTTCGGCAAGATCTTTCGCCGGAACATGCCCTACGGCACGGTCACCGACCACGGCACCATGTTCGTGGGTTTCAGCTCCGAACAGCGGCCGCTCTCCACGATGCTGGAAAGCATGGCGGGACTGACCAGCGGCGTTCGCGACGCGCTCACCTTTTACACACGGGCCGTGGCCGGCGCGTACTACTTCGTTCCTTCGACGGACTGGCTCCGTCGAGTGAACGGCACCGCGGCTTAGGCGCCTGTTCGGCAGGAGCCTCCGACGGGGTGATCCGGCAGGCGGGTGGCGGCGTTTGCCTAGCCCTGCCGGGGAGAGCAAGATGGACCATGTGAGCCCGTCGAAGGAGACCTCAAGCCGGGACGATCAGCGTCAGGGCGCGAACGCGCCGCCGTCGCCGCGTGGATCTTCGCCGCCGCCGCCGAAGCCGCCGCAGCCCGGCTTTCGCTTCAGCAGACGCTGGATCATCTTCGCAATCGGGCTTCTGCTCCTGAACTTCTACCTCGGCTCGCGCGCAACCCAGCCGACGTCCCGCGTCCGCGTTCCCTACAGCCCGTTCTTCCTGAACCAGGTGAGCGCGGGGCACGTCAAGGAGATCACGTCCAAGGGCACGGCGATCCAGGGCACGTTCACCCAGAAGCTGCAGTACGCGACTAACAAGCCGACGACGAGGTTCCGGACCGAGATACCTGCATTCGCCAACAACGACGCCCTGTCGGAGCTTCTCCAGAAGAAGCGCGTCGTCGTGAACGCCCAACCGCTCGACACCGGTGCCCCGTGGTGGCAGAACCTGCTCCTCGGTTTCGGGCCGACCGTTCTGTTCATCTTCCTGCTTTTCTGGCTGATGCGCAGAGCGGGAAACGTGCAGAACGTTCTGGGATCGTTCGGCCGCTCGAGCGCACGTCGGTACCAACCGTCCGGCGACCGTGTGACGTTCGAGGACGTGGCGGGCATCGACGAAGCGAAGGCGGAGCTGACAGAGGTCGTCGACTTCCTGCGTCATCCGGAGAAGTACCGAAAGCTCGGTGGCCGGATTCCGCACGGCGTGCTCCTCTCGGGGCCGCCCGGCACCGGGAAGACGCTGCTCGCGCGGGCGGTCGCGGGCGAGGCGGATGTTCCGTTTTTCGCGCTGGCTGCTTCCGAGTTCGTCGAGGCGATCGTCGGCGTGGGAGCGTCGCGCGTGCGTGACCTGTTCATGCAGGCGAAGGAGGCCGCCCCGGCAATCGTCTTCATCGACGAGCTCGACGCGATCGGCCGCTCGCGCACGTCCGGAGTCGCGGGCTTCAGCGGTGGCAACGACGAACGCGAGCAGACGCTGAATCAGATCTTGACGGAGATGGACGGCTTCGACTCGTCCACGAACGTGATCGTGATCGGTGCGACCAATCGCCCGGACGTGCTCGACCAGGCCCTACTTCGACCCGGTCGTTTCGACCGCAGAGTCGCGGTGCAGCCTCCCGATCGTGCCGGCCGAGAGGCGATCCTCAAGGTACACACGCGCGGCGTGCCTCTCGGGCCCGACGTCGACCTCGGCAGGATCGCCTCGACGACGCCCGGGATGGTCGGGGCGGATCTCGCGAATCTCGTCAACGAAGCTGCGCTGCTGGCAGCACGGCGGAGCCACGAGGTCGTCGACGAATCCGACTTCACCGACGCCCTCGAGCGGATCGTCCTCGGCGCGGAACGGCAGGTGATGATGAGCCTCGAAGACCGCCGCCGGACCGCCTATCACGAGGGTGGTCACGCGATCGTCGGCATGCTGACCGAGGGCGCCGACCCGGTGCGCAAGATCTCGATCATCCCGCGCGGACTTGCCCTGGGTGTGACGTTCGCGGCGCCCGAGAGTGACCGCTTCAACTATCGGCAGCCCGAGGTCAAGGCGAGGATCAATGTTGCTCTCGGCGGCCGTGTCGCGGAAGAAATCGTGTACGGCGAGACGAGCACAGGTGCCGAATCGGACATTCAGCAGCTCACGGAGATCGCCCGCCAGATGGTCGGCCGCTGGGGGATGAGCTCAGCGATCGGCCCGATCGCAGTGATACCCCGTGACGGCCAGGGCCCGCTCCTGCCGGGCGCCGCCGAGGTTTCGCCGGATACGCAGAAGCTCGTCGACACCGAAGTACGCCGCATCGTCGAGGAGTCGCATCAAGAGGTCACTGCACTGCTCGAGCAGAATCGGAGCAAGCTCGATTCGCTTGCGGCCGCGCTCCTCGAGCACGAGACGCTCGACGAGGATGATGCCTACGCGGCCGCGGGTGTCCCGCGAAAGGCCCCGGCGAGCGCGGACTCGTATTCGGCAGCGGCGCGATCGCGACTCGCGCGCTAGCCCGTAATCAGCCGGCTTCCTCTTCGGCCGTCCGTTCGGCCGTCGGGAGGGCCTCGAGACGTTCGTCCGGGATCGGCTTGCCGCTTTCGATCGAGAGGCCGTAGGTCCCCGCGGCAAGACGGGCCTCGGCACGTTCGACGGCAGCGAGCTCCTCGCGTAGATCGTCCGCCAGACCCTCGTCGAACTCGTCCTGGTAGAGGTCGGTGCCGAGCTCGGCCGGATCGTTCTGGCTCGGCTCGCCGGTGTCCTGGTGTGCGCGTCGTTTGAGCAAGTGCTCGATCCGCTCGCGCTCGAGGGTCAGCAGTTCTCGCGCCTTTTCAGGATCCATCCGGCCACGTTACCTCGATGTTGCCCCGCGACGTACCCTGACCGCCGATGGGCATGTTCTTTCACTCCTCTGAAGCGCCGCCGGAGCGACCCGCCGATCCGGAGGTGCGTCGCGCGAACCTGAACCGTATCGGCCGGCTCTTCGCGCCTTACCGGTTGCGGCTCGGGGGAGTCCTGCTGCTGATCGTCGTCTCGGCCGGGCTCGGCGTTGTCCCGGCCTTCCTGCTCAAGAACGTGCTGGAGGCGATCGGGCGGAACGACACGACGGCGCTCTCGTTCAACGCGGCCGGGATCATCGCGATCGCGATCGCGACCGGCGTGCTCGGCGTGATCCAGACCCTCCTCTCCAATCAGATCGGCCAGCGCGTGATGCACGATCTGCGCGCCGCGGTCTTCCGCCATCTGCAGCGCCTTTCGCTTGCGTTCTTCACCCGCACGCGCACCGGCGAGGTGCAGTCGAGGATCTCGAACGACATCGGCGGGGTGCAGAACGTCGTCACGAACACGGCAACGTCGATCGCGTCGAACGTGACGACCGTCGCTGCAACCATGGTGGGCATGCTGGTCCTGAACTGGAGATTGGCGCTGTTCGCCTTCGCGCTGATCCCCCTGTTCGTTCTGCTCACGCGTCGCGTGGGCAACGAGCGGCGGCGGATTGCGAAGACGACTCAGGAGACACTCGCCGACATCTCGAGCCTCGTGCAGGAGTCGCTCTCGGTCTCGGGGATCCTCCTCGGGAAGACGATGGGACGCGGAGACGAGCTCGCCGATCGCTTCGAGGCCGACTCGTTGCGCCTCGCTGCACTCGAGGTGCGTCAGCGGATGGCAGGGCGCTGGGTGATGGCGTCGATCCAGACGAGCTTCGCGATCATGCCCGCCGCCGTCTACTGGTTCGGAGGGCTCGCGCTCGCGCACGGATCTTCCGCGATCTCGATCCCGATGCTCGTCGCCTTCACGACGCTGCAGACGCGGCTCTTCTTTCCTGTTGGGTCCCTGCTCGGTGTCGGCCTCGACGTGCAGACCTCGCTGGCGTTGTTCGACCGCATCTTCGAATACCTCGACCAGCCGATCGACATCGAGGAAAAGCCGGACGCTCTCGCAGTCGGCCAGGCGGGCGACGTCGTCTTCGATCAGGTCTGGTTTCGCTACGGCGAAGACTGGACCCTTCAAGACGTCTCGTTCACCGTGGCCGAGGGGACGACGACCGCGCTCGTCGGCGAGACCGGCTCGGGCAAGACGACGCTCGGCTACCTCGCGGCGCGTCTCTACGACGCCACCCGCGGACGCATCACGATCGGCGGCGTCGACATCCGTGGTCTGAGCTTCAAGGCGCTGTCCGACCTCGTCGGCGTCGTCTCGCAGGAGACGTACCTCTTCCACGAATCGGTGCGGGAGAACCTGCGCTTTGCCAAGCCGGAGGCGACCGATGAGGAGATCGAGCTCGCAGCTGAGGCGGCACGCATCCACCATGTGATCGCGGCGTTGCCCGAGGGGTACGACACCGTCGTCGGCGAGCGCGGCTATCGGTTCTCCGGCGGCGAGAAGCAGCGGATCGCGATTGCGCGCACGATTCTGCGCAACCCGCCGATCCTCGTGCTCGACGAGGCGACGAGCTCGCTCGACACCGAGACCGAGCGGCTCGTCCAGGACGCGCTCGACCGGCTCTCAGAAGGGCGTACGACTATCGCGATTGCTCACCGGCTTTCGACCGTGCGCGACGCCGACCAGATCATCGTGCTCGACCATGGCCGCGTCGTCGAGTCGGGTACGCACGAGGACCTGATCCTCGCCGGCGGTCGCTACACGGCGCTGACTGCGCGCGACGCCGACCTTGGGGCTGCAGCGCCCGTTCTACGGTAGGCGCGTGGAGGGGTGAGCCTTCGCTCGCCCCTCCAGATACTCGCGCGCTAGTGCAGCTGGCCGCGGATTGCGCCGCCCGGGAACGCCGTCGTGTGGTAGTTGACGTAGTAGGCGCTCGGGTTCTGGCAAAGGGCAGCGCCGGTCGTGCCGGCGTTCGGGGTTGCCACGCCTCTCTGTTTGATGTGACGCGCGCTCGTCGGCGGGGTCGGCGCCACGAACAGCGGTACGACGACCGGGCCGGCGACGCCGACAGGCGCCTGGTGGACGTGGCCGGCGACGAACGTCTCGTTGTCCCTGTTGTTGATGCGGGTCTTGAACTCGATCGTCCCGTCGTTTCCTACCTTGATCAGTGTGCGCCCCTTGGCGGTCGACGTCGAGCCGGTCGTCTCGTTCTTGGCGGCCAGCTTCGCGTGCAGGACGCACATCACGCCCAAGTCGCTCTTCGCCGACACCACGCCGGCGGTCGGTAGGCCAAAAGCGCAGGCGGCGACGAGGCAGAGAGTCAAGCGTCGCATACAGCCTCACTTCCCTTCGCAGGTAGGTTGTGGCTCAGTGCAGATCTGCCCCGGAGCAGCGATCTTTTAACGCCGCCTGTCCGAGAACCCTGGACGACTTCCACCAAGGCGACCGTCACTGGGGCTGGTGACACACGGCCTCGACGTTGTTACCGGCCGCATCGTGTACGTAGGCCGCGTAGTAGTTCTCGTGATAGTGCGGGCGTAGGCCGGGAGCGCCGTTGTCCTTTCCACCCGCCGCCATCGCGGCTTCGTAGAACGCGTCCACCTTTGCGCGATCGCTCGCACTGAACGCGACGTGGGCGGCGCCGCGCTCGGGGCTCGAGCCGATCCAGAAATCGGGGATCCCCTCGCCGGTCCCGAAGCCGGCGGCGCCCTCGAACTCCATTTGCACCGAGTAGCCGAGCGGCGCGAGCGCCTGCGCGTAGAACCGCTTTGCCTGCTCGAAGTCACCTACGTTGGCCGTCACGTGGTCGATCATCACTCCTCCCTTCGGCAGCTCGGCCCCTCAGCCTAATCGACTCGAAGAGCCTCGAAGACGATTCCCCGGGGTCGTCGGTTCCACGCCCACTCACACAACAGAGTGACCGGTTTCGCAGTCATTCAGCTCGAGCCACGACGGCCGAAGCTGCACTCGGCAACGCACCGTTCGACCGGTTCGTTACCGCACTGTGGGCTGCGGTGGGTCGCTCGTGGCTTCGTCGTTACCGCCACGCGCGATTGTGGATCATCAGGGCGGATGAAATAGCGGGAAAGGAGCACCAGGACATGAAGAAGTGGAAGCGATATCGGTTTCTGCGAGGGCTAGTCGTGGCGTTCGCGGCCGCGGCTGTCGCTGTCCCCGTCGCGCAGGCGCAGGCGCAGCATGCCCCGGGCTTCAAGCAACCCGCGACCGCGCAGAGCGCGAAGCTCGTCTACGGCGTACCTGTGGCCTCGTTCCGGCGGCTGCCGGCCGACGATCAGGAAGCGATTCGCCATCCGAGCAGCGTCGCGATCGGAGGCTACATTCCGTCGGCGCTCGGCAAGACCAGCCCTGTCCGCACTTCAGCCCCGGTCGTGTTTGGGACGTCGGACACGTTCAGCTGGGGCGACGCGGGCATCTGGGCCGGGAGCTTCCTCGTACTCACGACGCTCGCTGCGCTGGGTGTCCTGCTGGTTTGCAGGAACCGCATAGGTCAGCCGGCGGTCTGACAGAAGCATCACATCAAGGCGACGACCGCGACACGAACCAACTGTGGATCACGTCCCGTCGTGAACGCCGGCACGGGAGGCCGAGCGAGTCAGCCGATTTTCAGCACGGCGGCGCCACGTAGTTCGCCGGCACGCAGGTGCTCAAGCGCTTCGTTCGCATCTTCGAGGCGAAACTCCCTGATCTCGGTGCGAACCGGCACCTTCGGAGCGAGCTGCATGAACTCCTCGCCGTCCTTGCGAGTGAGGTTTGCGACCGAGCGGAGTACTCGCTCGCCCCAGAGCAGGTCGTACGAGAACGAGGGGATCTCGCTCATGTGGATTCCGGCGCAGACGACGACTCCGCCTTTCGTGACTGCCGCCAGCGCCGCGGGAACGAGCGCGCCGACCGGCGCGAAGATGATCGCGGCGTCGAGCTCTTGCGGCGGCATCTCGGTCGAGCTTCCGGCCCACTCCGCTCCAAGCGAGCGCGCGAAGCTCTGGCCCTCCTCGTCGCCGGCGCGGGTGAAGGCGAAGACGCGGCGCGACTGCCAGCGTGCCACCTGAGCAATGATGTGGGCGGAAGCACCGAACCCGTACAGGCCGAGGCGCTCGGCGTCCCCCGTCATCATCAATGCGCGGTATCCGATCAGCCCGGCGCACAAAAGCGGCGCGACCTGAAGATCGGAGTAACTCTCCGGCAGTCCCAGGCAGTAGCGCTCGTCGGCCACGGTCTCCTCCGCAAAACCGCCGTCGATCTGGAAACCCGTGAAGCGGGCTCGGTCGCAGAGGTTCTCCCGGCCCGAGCGGCAAAAGCGACACCTGCCGTCCGTCCAGCCGAGCCAAGGCACGCCGACACGCTCGCCGACCGAGAACCGCGACGCGCCCTGACCAACCCCGCTCACCAAACCCACGATCTGATGACCCAGCACCAGCGGCAGCTTGGGATCGGGCAGCTCTCCATCGACGATGTGCAGATCGGTTCGACAGACTGCGCAAGCTCGAACATTCAAGCGCACCTGTCCGGGACCCGGCTCAGTCCCCGGAAGCTCAGCCGCTCGAAGAGGGCTCCCCGCATCGGTGAAGACCATCGCGCGCACCGTCCGTGGCGTCTTAGCTCTACACCTTCGCTCGGTCAGCCTCGCAACGGGTCAGCTTGCGGTGATGTAGTCGTGTAGGAATTGGATCTCGAAGCTCTGCTGCTTCGACTTGAACCTGACGAGGTCCCCGATCGAGACGATCCCTACCACCTCGCCGCCGTCGACGACAGGAACGTGGCGAATCCGCCTCTCAGTCATCAGCGCCATGCACTCGTCGACTGTCGTCTCCCGGGTGGCCACGAGCAGCGGCGACGACATGATCTCCCGAACGGCGGTCTCCCGGTCCGTGCGTCCTTCGAGCGCGGCGCGGCGGAGGTAGTCGCGCTCAGTGACGATCCCGGTGATCTCGCCGTTCTCGGTCACGAGCAGCGATCCTACATTCGCCTCGACCATTCGCTTCACCGCCTCGAACACCGAGGCGTCTGCGTCCATTCGAAGCACATCGTGGCCCTTCTCGTCAAGGATCCCCGACAACAATTGGTTCATCGCGTCTCCTTCCCGGAGCCATTGGCGAATTCCAACGGGCAAGCAACGACGGTCGCGGTCCGACGCCCGAACTCTACTCTGGCAAAGCATTCAAACACGGGCAGTGCGACTCTGTCACCTCAACCAGCGCGACATGTTCTCCGTCCTATGATCGGAAACCGTGGCGCGCCTCCCTTGGCGGGCAGGATCGACGTGGTCGTCGCGGCGGCGAATCGCGCGAAGCTTTCGCGCGACGATCCCGCAGCTTCCTCTGACGGACCCTGGCCTGGTCTCGCTGAAGAGCGCCGCCCGCGCGGCGATCGTCATACCTGCCAACTTCGCGTTCGCCGACAAGGTGATCGCGAATCCGCAGACGGCACTCTTCGCCGCCTTCGGATCGTTCGCCCTGCTCGTGCTGGTCGATTTCACCGGGCCGATGCGCAGCCGGCTCGCGTACCTGGTCCTAGCCGGCGCGGGCGCGGGGAACATCGTCCTGGGAACGTTCTGCTCGCGAGACGCCTGGCTTGCCGCCGCCGCGATGGCAGTGGTCGGGTTCGTGATCCTCTTCTCGGGTGTGATCAACGGGTACTTCGCTGCCGCCGGAACCGCCGCGTTGCTCACGTTCATCCTGCCGGTGACGATCCCGGTCTCCTTCTCGGAAGTACCGGCACGCCTGGGAGGCTGGGGGCTGGCGGCGGCGGCGGCAATTTGCGCGCAGATCCTGCTGTGGCCGACCCGTTCCCGCGCGACGCTCCGGAGTGACGCGGCACGTGCCTGCGGTGCCCTCGCTGACCTCGCGGAAGCGCAGCTTGCGGATGACCGGTCCGCAATCCCGTCGCGCGCGGCAGCCGCGCGGGAGGCAGTCGACGGTCTCCGCGGAGGCTTCCTCGCCGCGCCGCATCGACCGAGCGGGCCGACCGGGCCGACGGCAGCACTCGCTTCCCTAGTCGACGAGCTCGATTGGCTTCTGTCGTTTCTGGCCCCGCCGTCCGACTTGCCTTCTCTCGACCTGGGTGGGGACGAAAATGCGGCAGCCCTGGGGGCAACGGTTGTGGCCTTGCGAGCGAGTGCCGTGACGCTGGCGGGTGGCGACGCGCGACCGGATTTCCAGAGCATCGAGGAGGCGCGGGACGCCGTGGCGCGGGCACTCGCCCTGCGAATCTCGGAGTTGCCGCCGGCTTCGGAGGACGAGGGATTCGGGTCTGCGCTCGAGCCCAGCTTCCGAGTCCGGGTGATCTCGTATTCCGCCCGGCAGGTTTCAGGCTACGCGCTCCTGGCCAGCGGGATCCCGGTGCCGGAGCTCGACGAGCTCGATGTCGCCGGCGGTGAGCCCGTCACCCGGCCTACACGGGGTGCACTCCAGACGACGGAGCAGTTCGCCGTCGAGCACGCCGGCGCGCGCTCCGTCTGGTTTCGCAACAGCATCCGCGGCGCCGCGGGCCTCACCGTTGCCGTCTACATCGCCCAGCGAAGCGGCCTCCAGCACTCCTTCTGGGTCGTCCTCGGCACGCTGTCGGTCTTGCGTTCGAACGCTTTGAGCACCGGGTGGTCCGTGCTCAGCGCGCTTGCCGGGACGGCCGTAGGGATCGTCATCGGCGCAGCCCTCGTCATCGCGATCGGCACGCATGAGCACGTTCTCTGGGCGGTGCTCCCCGTTGCGATCCTGCTTGCTGCCTATGCGCCTCGAGCGATCTCGTTCGCCGCGGGTCAGGCCGGTTTTACGGTCGTCCTCTTCGTGCTCTTCAACCTCATTCAGCCCACAGGCTGGACGGTCGGGCTCGTCCGGATCGAGGACGTCGCGATCGGCTTTGCGATCAGTCTCGGTGTGGGACTGCTCTTCTGGCCACGCGGCGCGTCCACATTGCTGCGGGAGAACCTGGCCTCCGCTTATGGACGCAGCGCGGACTACCTCGTCGCGACGGTTCGACTGATCATCGCTGGAGGTGACCAAAGCGGCTCCTCCGGTCCCGCGCAAGCGGCAGCCGCAGCCGTCCACCAGCTCGACGACGCCTTTCGGCAGTTCCTCGCCGAGCGGTCCGCAGGGCGTATGAACCTGGAAGGTCTCGGGGCGCTCGTCGCAGGCGCCGCGCGCGTGCGGCGTGCGGCGCAGTCACTCTCTGCGCTCGGCCGCCTGACGGATCGCGAGGCCGGGCTCACGCGGTGTGGCGAGAACCTCGAAGGCGAGATCCACGCGCTGCGGTCGTGGTACGTCACGCTCGGCGATTCCTTCATTCATTCCACAGCTATCCCGCCGCCGCACCTCCGCGACACCCAGGGCCGGAGACGCCTGCTCGACTGTGTGCGCGCGGCCGTCGCGGACGGTGGCGGGACGCAGGTTCGGTCCGCGCTCGTGTTGTTGTGGGCGAGCCAGCACCTCGACGATCTCTGGCGGCTCGAATCGCACCTCCGAAGGTCAGCCGCCGAAGCTTCGACCGAAGCGGCGCCTCACTGAGTGATCGGCGCTGATGCAGCGGTGCGATCTGGACGGGCGAGCAGGATCGCGCCGAGCGTGACGGCTGCGAACGCGAGGATGCGGACCGCGCCGAACGCGCCTGAGGGGACGGGCTCTCCGAGCACGACGGTGCCCGCGGCAATCGGCAGCGCGTTTGTCAGCAGCGTCGCCAGACCGGCGACCGTGAGTGCGCCACCCTTCTGATATCCGAGCTGCAGGAAGGCGGTGCCTAGCGAGTATCCGGCGATCACACCGATTGCGAACGCGGCTCGAGCGGCTCCCTGGGTCGCGACCTTGACCGAGATGTCACCGATCGAGAAGAACAGTCCTCCCGCGACGCCCTCGGCGACCGCGAGTGCGCCGAACCGCCGGCCGAGCGCGAGCGCCACCACGGCCGCTCCGGCCGTCGCCGCGAGCCAGAGAAGAATTTCGACGGTCGAGCCGCCGGCGCCCTCGCCGGTACCGCCCGCCAGCGACACCGCCAGCGCGAGCAGCCCGAGCATCGACACCAGCACGCCGGCAAGCTCGTGGCGACCGAGGCGCCGTCGCCTCATCCGAGCCGAGACGAAGGCGAGAATGCCGATCCCGCCCGCCGAGACGCTCTGGACGAGTGTGAGCGGCGCGAGGGCAAGCGCAACGACGTAGAGCGCGAAGCCGCCGCTCTCGAGCGCAAAGCCAAACAGCCAGCTGCGATCTGTCAGAAGCGCTTCCACCGAGTGAAGCGGTCGCCGAAGCGAGAGAGCGGGCAGCGCGGCCGCGGCATCGTGCTCGCGCAGGTACGCGACGTTCGTCAGTATCGTGGATGCGAGCGCCAGCAGGAGCGCGATGGCAGTTTGGGCACTCATAGGCGGGGCAGGCTATTGCCTCGCGCCTGCTTCGACTCGCCATCCTTGCCGGCGGGAACTTGCGATCAGCGGCTCGCGTTCGGGCGAGCCGGCCGCGGGCCAGGCTTGCCTAGGGCCCGGCCCCGCCGCCGCTCGACTTGACCTTGCCGGCGTTCTGGGCGACGTACTTTGCCACGGCTGCGATCTCGGCAGCGCTCAGGGTGCCGGAGAACGAGGGCATTCCGGGGCCGCCGTTTTCCACCTGCTTCTGGACCCTGGCCGCGTTCGGCTTGAGCTGGTCGAGGTTCGGGCCGACCGAGCCCGTGGTCCCGGCTGCGCCGAGCGTGTGACAGCTGCCGCAGTTCGAGACGAACACCTGCTTGCCGCTCAGCGCGCCTGCGGCCGTCGTCGTCGTCGTCGTCCCTGCAGTCGTTGTCGGTGCGCTGCCGGTCGCACCAAGCCGATACGCGATGATCACGGGGTGTTGGCCCTTGCCCAGCGGGAAGCTCGCGGCGGTGATGAGCGTGTCGCCGACGATCGCCACATTTGCATTGGTGCCCGCCGGCATCTGCTTCTCCCAAACGACACTGCCGCTGTCGCGGTTTAGGGCGATCAGCTTGCCGTCGAACGTCGTCGTGAAGACCAGGTCGTTCGAGACCGTCGCCGCACCGTAGGCCGGTTGTGGCAGGTCGCGCTGCCACTTGACGGAGCCGTCGCCGACGTTCAGCGCCACCATCGCTCCCGTCCCCTTGGTGATCTGCAGCGAGAGGTCCTCCTGCGTCTTGTAGACGGCCGCGATGTTCACGATTGGAGCGAAGACGACGCCGTCCGCGAGCGCCATCTGGGTCTCGACGCCACCGAGAGCACCGGGCAGCACAGTGACCGGGAGCTTCGGCATCTGGTCGTACTGTCCCTCGAGTGCGAGTTCGTTGTCGTGGTCGTGGCCGTTGTGGTGGCCGACCGACTTCTTCCAGGCGATGGAGCCGTCGCTTGCGTCGATCGCGTAGACGTAGCCCTGCTTGCCGGCGACGATCACGAGATTGCGGCTGCCGTCCTTGGTCAGGATCGGCGGGAGCTGCAGGTCCCAGTCGTAGACGTCGTGCGCGAGCACCTGCCGTTCCCAGATGATCGTCCCGTCCTTGCGGTTGAGCTTGACGAGGGTGTTCGTGTGCGGGTTTGGCCCCGGCCGGCTCGAGCCCCAGGGAAACTTGTTCGTTCCGGGCCACGGTGCCGGGTTCGCCACGTCGATGTAGACGTCCCCGTTGTCGTCGAATGCCGGTGGATGCCAGAGCCCGCCGCCGCTGTTGATGTCCGCATGGGCAGGGCTCCAGAGATTCTCGGGGACAGTAAAGAATTTCCACGTCGCCTTGCCCGTGTCCGCGTCGAGTGCCCAGAGCACACCCACTCCGTTGCCCTTGTAGAACTTCTTCGCGTTCCCGGGCACGGTCGACACGTACAACGTCCCGTCGAAGACTCCTGGTGCCATGTCGATGCCCTCGTTGGCGTTGCGCGTCAGCCGCTGCGAGCGCCACACCTCCTTGCCGGTGTCCTTGTCGAGTGCGAAGGCGAAGTCCGACGTGGCGCCGTAGATCTTGCCGTAGCCGAGCGCGACGCCGTTCGGGCCCTCATCCACCGAGTTGTAGTTCTTCGCCCACTTGACCTGGCCGGTCTTGAGATCGATCGCCTTGACGTTGGAGGTCAGGTCCTGTGTGTAGACGACGCCGTCGGCGACAATCGGCGTCGAGGCGTAGTTCCCGAAGGTGCCGCCGCCCTGGATCGGGATCGTCCACGCGACTCCGAGCTGATCGACGTTGCCGGAGTCGATCTTGGTCGTCGCGACGCGGCGGTTCGCGAGGTCCTGGTTCGGTGCGGGCCATTCGCCGGAGAAGCTCGAGAGCTCGCCCGGCGCGCCTTTCGGTACGCCCGACTTGTTCCCTCCACCGCACGACGCGAGCGCAAGCGCGAGACAGCTGAACCCGAGGACGCGAAGGAAAAGCGTCATCCCTGACGACGTTACCGACGGCAAAGGGCACTACGCGGTGCCCAGACGGTGGATGCGGAATGCGCTAGCGAAGGGCGGGGTCCGTGCCGCCCCGGAACAGGACGACCGCTGCCCAGCAGTACCGGGCGACGATGGAGCGGTAGGGCCGAAAGCGGTCGCCGAACGGGACGAGCTCTTTGGCGCTCGGTGCCGCGGCCAGGTCCCACGCCAAGCCGTAGCCCTGACGAACGCCGAGGTCGTCGACGGGCCACACGTCGAGCCGCCGCAACTCGAACATCAGATACATCTCCGCGGTCCAGCGGCCGATGCCCCGGACCGTCACGAGCGCTGCGACGAGATCCTCG
>Ga0307282_10000091_pt1 | contig 23940 bp, 12 predicted proteins | sample ER_DNA_121_FD_194475 | JGI IMG/M metagenome (GOLD analysis project Ga0307282, IMG submission 194475) | Bulk soil microbial communities from the East River watershed near Crested Butte, Colorado, United States - ER_DNA_121 | ecosystem: Environmental > Terrestrial > Soil > Floodplain | place...
TAGGCGGATCTATTCGAACAGGGGCTTCGAAGTGCTCGCCGAGTCGGTCGCCGCCGCTGCGGAGATGCCGTTCGCCGAGTACCTGGCCGCGGCGGTCCTGCAGCCGCTCGGGATGAACGCCGAGCTCCGCGGCTCGCCGGCCGCGGAGATGCACGGGACGCTCGTCGACCTGCTCCGCCTCACCGCCGAGCTGCAGCGTCCGCGGTTGATCGCGCCCGAGACCTGGGCCGAGGCGACGACCGTCCAGTTCCCCGGCCTCGACGGCGTCCTCCCGGACATCGGCCGGATGAGCCCGAACGACTGGGGCCTCGGCGTCGAGCTGCGCGACGAGAAGTCACCCCACTGGACCGGCACCCGCAACTCGCCGCGCACGTTCGGCCATTTCGGCGGCAGCGGCACCTTCCTCTGGGTCGATCCTGAGCAGGGCGTCGCGCTCGCCTGCCTGACCGACCTCGACTTCGGCCCGTGGGCGCTCGAGGCCTGGCCGCGGTTGTCCGACGCCGTCCTCACCGGCTTCACGTAGCCTCGGGGCGCGTGCGCGTCGCCCTCGCCGCAGCCGCCATGGCGCTCTTGCTGGCCGGGTGCAGCGACAGCACGCCTTCCACGACGACTGCGGCCAAACCCCCGCACCGGGCGCACAGGCACGTGGTCCACGTGACAAGCATCGCGACGAGGGCACTCGGCCTGCCCCCGGTCCACTCGCGCGTCGTGCCCGGCTACGTGCTGATCGCCGACCGGAACAACAACCGCGCGCTGATCGTCTCGCCCTCGAAGCAGGTGGTCTGGAAGAAGACCGGCCTGCGCGGGCCCGACGACGCCTTCTTCACCCCGGGCTACCGCTCCATCCTCACCAACGAGGAGTTCAACGACACGCTGACCGAGGTCTCGCTGCGCGGCAGGCGCGCGGTCTGGCGCTACGGGCACGCAGGCGTCGCCGGCTCGGCTCCCGGCTACCTGAACACTCCTGACGACGCCTACCGCCTGGATAATGGCCTGACCGTCGTCGCCGACATCCAGAACTGCCGGATCGTCTCGCTCACCAGGGCCGGCCGTGTCGCGCGGATCCTCGGCGGCAGCTGCGTCCACGACCCGCCCCACGGTTTCGCCAGCCCGAACGGCGACACTCCGCTCCCGGACGGCGGGCTCCTGGTGACGGAGATCGGCGGCTGGATCGACCGCCTCGCTGCGAACGGAAGCTTGCTTTGGTCGATCCGCTCGCCGGTCGCGTATCCGTCGGACGCGCAGCTCCTGCCGAACGGCCTCGTGCTGGTCTCGAGCTTCACGTCGCCGGGGCGGATCGTGACGATCGACCGGTCCGGCCGGATCCACTGGTCGTTCGGTGCTTCGAGCGGGCCGAACCGCCTCGACAAGCCGTCGCTCGCGGTTCGCTGGCCGAACGGGATGATCGCGGCAAACGATGACTACGACCACCGCGTGATCGTGATCGACCCGCGGACGAGGCGGATCGTCTGGCAGTACGGCCACACGGGCGTCCTCGGGACGGCGCCGGGCTACCTGAACAAGCCGGACGGGCTCGACCTCCTTCCGGCGGCCGTCGTGCCGGCGCCGAAGCGCGCCCCCGCGCCGCCGCTGCGCCTGCACGTCCAGCGGGTCGGGAGCCTGCCGCAGCCTGTCTCGAAGCTGGCGGCGGTCGCGCTTCCGGGCGGCAGGATCCTCGCGCTCGGCGGCCTCGTCGGCGGCAGCTCGTCCACGGAGGTGCTGCTCGGCCCGCCCTCGCGGCTGCGGGCCGCCGCCAGCCTGCCGGTGCCGACGCACGATGCGGGCGCGGCGCTCGCGGGCCGCAGCGCCTACCTGTTCGGCGGCGGCGAGGCGGTCTCGACCCCTGCCGTCGTCCGCATCGACCCGGCGACCGGCGCGGCCCGCGCGGCCGGGAGCCTCGGCGAGCCGCTCTCGGACCTCGGCGCCGCGACGATCGGCGGCACCGCCTACCTGGTCGGCGGCTTCACGGGCACGCGCTACGCCACCGCCGTCCTGCGCTTCCGGCCCGGCCGCGCGCCGGTGGTGGCCACCAGGCTGCCAGCCGGGCTGCGCTACGCAGGGGTGGCGGCGCTCAGCGGGCGGATCTACGTCGCCGGCGGGCTGACGACCGCGGGCCCCTCGCGCGCGGTCTACTCGGTCGACCCGGCCGCCGGTACCGTCACCCGCGTCGGGTCGCTGCCGCAACCGCTCGATCACGTCGCGCTGGCCCCGCTGGGCTCGCGCCTGCTGCTCGTCGGCGGGGGCTCGCGAACCGTGCTCGCGATCGACCCGGCCAGGCACACGGTCCGGGCGGCTGCCACGCTGCCCCGAGTCCTGACCGATCCCGCGGCGGTCACGCTCGGCGGCAGCGTCTACGTTCTCGGCGGCGGCACGAGCGACGTGCTCGAGCTGCGCTAGTCCTCGGCGAAGAGCGGGCGGAGGAGCTCGTCGAAGGTCTCGCGGTCGCAGCTCGCGACGACGGCCGGCGTCAATGCCCGCACGGACGCCGTGCGCGGGACGTTCATCGCCAGCGCGACCTCCCCGAAGTAGTCGCCCGGCTGGAGCACGCGGCGCGGGCCGAGATCTTCCTGGCTGACGGCGAAGATCCCCGAGAGGATGAGGTAGAAGCGCTCGCCGGCATCGCCCTCGCGCACGACCTGCCGGCCCGGCGGAACCTCCTCGCGCTCCAGCCGCCGCGCGATCTTCATCAGCTCCTCGCCGGGCACCGACGCGAGCAGCGACACGCGCGAAAGCTCCGAGACGGTGGCGGGCACGAAGCGAGGCATGGGCCGTATTGTGGCCGTCGTGGGCGAGCTGGGGGAGTGGCGCTTCTGCCCGCGCTGCCGCGCGGAGCTCCGGCACGAGGGCTCGCGGGTCGAGTGCGAGGCCTGCGGCTTCGTCGCCTACGCGAGCTCGAAGCCGACCGCGGGCGCGCTCGTCGAGGACGGAGGCCGCGTGCTTCTGGCCCGCCGCGCCCACGAGCCGTTCGTCGGCCATTGGGACATCCCCGGCGGCTTCCTCGAGGAGGGCGAGCATCCGCTCGACGGCCTGCGGCGCGAGCTGCGCGAGGAAACCGGCCTCGAGATCGAGCCGCTCGAGTTCCTCGGCGTCTGGATGGACCGCTACGGCGGCGACTCGACCGCGGAGGCGACGATCAACCTCTACTGGACGGCGCGCGTGGTCAGCGGCGAGCCGGAGCCGGCCGACGACGTCAGCGAGCTCGCCTGGTTCGAGCCCGATGCGTTCCCCGCCCCCGACGAGCTCGCCTTCGAGAACGTGGCGCTAGTCCTGGCGGCCTATAGGCGCCTCCGGCCGCCAAGTTAGGCCGTTCGGCCCATTGTCCCCGCCGCTTCCCGTCCCGATGATTTCCTCATGGCAGAGGGCGACCTGTACCGGATCGAAGACGAGATCGAAGAGGGCTGGCTCGAGCGCTGGCTGGAGGCTGGGGTCGAGAAGATCGAGGCCTACCTGGCCAACCACGCGGCGTTCGTCGACTACCTCGAAGCGGCCGAGCAGAGCTAGCGAATCCATTTAGCTTTCTTCTGCGTTAGTACGCATGACGATGAAGCTCAGCTACCTCTGGAAGGGCCTGCCCGGCCATCCGATTCACCCGCCGCTGACCGACGCGACGATCGGCGCCTACACCGCCTCGACCGTGATGGCGGTTGCGAGCGTGATCGGCGTCGCGCACGTCTCCGCGGCGCACGGCTGGTGGCTGGCGCTCGTCGTCGCCCTGATCATCACCGCCCTGACAGCCCTGACCGGCTTCGCCGACTGGCTGACGATCGAATGGGGCTCGCCGCTCTGGTGGACGGCGACCTGGCACATGGGCTCGATGCTGAGCGCGACCGTCTTTTTCCTGATCGCGGCGCTGGTCGGCCACTCCGGCTACACGCACGGCGCGGTCGAAACGGGGCCGTTCATCCTGACCCTGGCCGGCTTCGGCTTCTTGACCCTCGGCGGCTGGCTCGGCGGCGCGATCGTCTTCGTGCACGGGATGCGGGTGCTCAGCCTGACCGGCGAGCCGCCCGGGCGCGCGGTCTCACCGCTCCCGCACCCCGAAAAGGAAGAAGCCGAAGCCTAGGCCGCTGCCTCGGCGAGGCCGAGGCGCTCTTCGAGCATCGACTTGGGCATCGCCCCGACCGCGGCCGCGGCGGGCTCGCCGTCCTTGAACAGGATCAGCGTCGGGATCGACATGACCCCGTAGCGCTGGGCGATGGCGGGCTGCTCGTCGATGTTCAGCTTGACGACCTTGAGGTCGTTCCGCTCCTCGGCGATCTGATCGAGCACGGGCGCGATCGCGTGGCACGGGCCGCACCACTCGGCCCAGAAGTCGACGAGCACCGGCTGCTCGCTCTCGAGCACCTGCGCATCAAAGTCCATTTCGGTTACTGCATCTGCCATCAGTGTCAGGTTCCTTTCTATCTCAGGTCTCGGATGGTCAAACGCGCTGCGGGAGGCCATTGTTCCCATCGGTCACTAGCTACGATCGGCCGATGGAGCAGATCTTCGCCCCCTTGCCGAACGTACCCGACCATCCGGGTCTCGAACGTGCGCTGCTCGAGCGCTGGGACGAGGAACAGACCTTCCAGCGTCTGCGCGAGCAGAACGCCGGCGGCCCGCGCTTCCGCTTCATGGACGGGCCGATCACCGCGAACGCGCCGGCCGGCGTGCACCACGGGATCGGCCGGACGCTGAAGGACGTCTTCCAGCGCTACAAGGCGCTGCGCGGCTTCGACCAGCGCTACCAGAACGGGTTCGACTCGCAGGGCCTGCACGTCGAGGTTCAGGTCGAGAAGGCGCTCGGGCTCAACTCCAAGCGCGAGATCGAGGAGTTCGGCATCGCCGAGTTCGCCCGCCGCTGCCGCGACTTCGTCGCCGAGTACGCCGCGGTCCAGACCGCGCAGTTTGTGCGCCTCGGCCAGTGGATGGACTGGGGCAACGACTACTTCACGTTCTCGGACACGAACATCGAGTACATCTGGCGGTTCCTGAAGGAGTGCCATCGCCGCGAGTGGCTCTACAAGGGCCACCGCGCGACGCAGTGGTGCCCTCGCTGCGGCACCTCGCTCTCGAAGCACGAGCAGGCCGGTGACGAGAACTACGCGGAGCTCGAGCACCCGTCGCTCTTCGTGCGCTTCCCGCTGAAGGGCAGGGAGGGCGAGTCGCTCGTCGTCTGGACGACCACGCCGTGGACGCTGCCCGCTAACGTGGCCGCCGCGGTGAACCCGGAGGCCGAGTACGTGCTCACGGCTCAGGGTGAGTGGCGCGCGGCCGAGCGTGCCGGCGACGCGGAGGTAGTTCGGACCGCTTCGGGCGAGGAGCTGGTCGGGCTCGAGTACGACGGGCCGTTCGACGAGCTGCCCGCCCAGGAGGGCGCCGCGCACCGGGTGATCCCGTGGGATGAGGTCTCGCTGGACGAGGGCACTGGGATCGTCCACATCGCCCCGGGCGCCGGGGCCGAGGACTTCGAGCTCGGGCGGATCTACGAGCTGCCGGTGCTGACGCCGATCGACGACGGCGGGAGATTCGTCTCCGGCTACGGCGCCTTGGAGGGGCTTTCGACCGACGAGGTGGTCGAGCCCGTCGTGGCAGCCCTCGAGGAGCGCGGGCTGTTGGTCGAGCGCGGCACGATCGTCCACCGCTACCCGGTCTGCTGGCGCTGCCGCACGCCGCTCGTCTTCCGGGTCGTCGACGACTGGTTCATCTCGGCCGACGGGATCCGCCAGCCGATGCTCGACGGCAACGCGACCGTCGAGTGGACGCCGCCGCAGTACGGCAAGCGGATGGACGACTGGCTCCGCAACATGGACGACTGGAACATCTCCCGCCGCCGCTACTTCGGGCTGCCGCTGCCGTTCTACCCCTGCGGCTGCGGGCACCTGAACGTGATCGGCTCGCGCGCCGAGCTAGAGGAGCGGGCCGTGCGCGGGCTCGACCAGCTCGAGGAGCTGCACCGCCCGTGGATCGACGGCGTGCTCGTCCGCTGCGAGGAGTGCGACGGCGAGGTCGAGCGGATCCAGGAGGTCGGCGACGCGTGGCTCGACGCAGGGATCGTCCACTTCTCGACGCTCGGCTGGCAGAACCCGACCTGGATCGAGCACGGCAACGCGACAGGCTCGGCGGCGGGGCTGACCGGCGCCGACCTGCCCGACCACGCCTATTGGGAGGAGTGGTTCCCGGCCGACTGGGTCTGCGAGGGCCGCGCTCAGATCCGGCTCTGGTTCTACTCGCAGTGCTTCATGGCGATCACGCTCGACGGCCGCCAGCCCTACCGCAAGGTCCTCACCTACGAGAACGTCCTCGACGAGACCGGCCGCGAGATGCACAAGTCATGGGGCAACGCGATCGAGCTGAACGAGGCGCTCGAGCGGATGGGCGCCGACTCGATGCGCTGGGTCTACTGCGAGCAGAACCCGAGCCAGGACCTCCGCTTCGGCTACGGGCCTGCGGAGGAGGTCAAGCGGCGGCTGCTCACCCTCTGGAACTCGGCGGGCTTCTTCGTCACCTACGCGAACATCGCCGGCTGGAAGCCCGAGTGGGGGAGCGAGCCGTCGTCGGAGCAGGCGCTCGACCGCTGGCTCGTCGCCCGCACGGCGCAGCTCGTCTCCGAGGCGGAGCAGGCCTACGAGCACTGGTGGACGCCGGCGCTGACGGCGTCGTTCCAGGCCTATGTCGAGGATCTCTCGAACTGGTACATCCGCCGCTCACGACGCCGCTTCTGGGACGGCGAGGCGGCAGCGCTCGAGACGCTGTGGTGGTCGCTCGTCCAGGCCCTGCGGGTGATTTCGCCCGTGATGCCGTTCCTGGCCGACCACCTTTGGCGGGTGCTGGTTCCGGGGGAAGAGGCGCCCGGCTCTGTCCACCTTGCGGGCTGGCCCGATGTGCCTCCGCCTGACGAAAGCCTCCTGGCCGAGGTCGCGGCGGTCCGACGCGTCGTCGAGCTCGGACGCCAGGCGCGCGCGCAGTCCGGAATCAAGTTCCGCCAACCGCTTCGCCGGCTCGTCGTGCAGGGCGCGGACGGCGTCGCGCCGCACGCTGCCGAGATCGCCGAGGAGCTGAGCGTCAAGGACGTCGAGTTCGGCGAGGTCGAGGCCAGCGAGCTACGCGTGAAGCCGAACCTGCCCGTGCTCGGCCCGAAGCTCGGCAAGGAGCTCGGGGCGGTGCGCGCAGCCCTGGAGGCGGGCGAGTTCGAGGAGCTGGACGGAGGCCGCTTCCGCGTGAACGGCTACGAGCTCGGGCCCGACGAGGTGCTCGTCGAGCGGCACGGCCGGGCGGGCTGGGCGGTCGCCGCCGAGGACGGCCTGACCGTCGCCCTCGACCTCGCGCTCGACCCGGAGCTCGAGCTCGAGGGCCGGGTCCGCGACCTCATCCACTCCGTCAATGCGCTGCGGAAGGAGCTCGGCTTCGACATCACCGACCGGATCGTTCTCACGGTCCCGCAGGGCGACGCCGACCTGCTCGCGCACGAGAACTGGATCAAGGAAGAGACCTTGGCACTGACGATCAAGGCCGAGGGCACCGGGCTCAAGGTCGAGAAGGCCTCCTAGGGTCGAGCCAGCCGCCGCCGGAGCCGGGCTTTGCCCGGCGGGAGGCTCACAACGAATAGACCGGTTGCATGACCGGGCCAGCCGCCGGCTCCCGACACGCTCGAACTGAGATGCCGCTCGCAAGGAGGGGGTTCGTGGGGGAACCAGGGGTTCCCCTGCGATTCAAGCGGGTAAGAAGCCCGTCACTCGGGGGGTGGTGGTGACGGGCTTCTCCCCAGTGCTCGCCGCGGGTCTCAAGGCCAGGTAGAGAGCCACGCGGTTCGCATCGCCCAGTGCAAAGAAGGTATCCCGCCCGCTTATACAAGCCAATAGGCCGACCGGCCCATCTTTCCAAATCGCACGGAGCAGCTTTGCAACACCCGCCCTTCGCAGGCCGTTCTTTTTACTCCGGCGGCGGCGCGGCCTAGAATCTTCAGCGCCCAGTGACACCCCAGGACAAGGCTCTCTACTTCAACGCCGTTCCGCTGTTCGTGCTGGCGGTCACGTACCTGCTCGTATTTGCCGCGCTCGTGCCCACGCTCTGGCGGGAGCGGAGCCGCGTCACACTCGGCGACGTTGCCCTGGCATCGATTTTCCCCGGGATCGCGATTACGGCGGTGGTCGTCGGCGGCCTCATCCTGCACGACCGCTCGCCGGTCGGTGGGCAGGTCTGGCCGACCTTCGCGGCCTGCCTGATCGCGCTCGTCCCGGCGATCGTCTTCCTCGCTCGCTGGAACGACCGCCGCGGCGTGCTCCTGGGTGTCGCCCGCGCACGCGAAGCGGAGGAGCTCGTCACGATCCGCGATCGCGAGCTGGACACGTTCGCCAGTCTGGCCAGCTCGCTGGCGCGGACGCAGGAGCCCGAGGCCGCCGGGCGCGCGCTGCTGGACGAGGTCGTGGCGCTCCTCGGCGTCGAGTTCGCCGCGCTGGCGCTGGTCGACGAAGACGGCCTCCAGGCGCGCGGGCTGGTCGCGCGTTCCGCCGCCGGGGACATCGGCTGGTGGACGGAAATGCGAATCAGCCTTCGCGACGAGCCGTCCGGGATCGCCAGCGCGTACTTCGAGGCCGCGCCGGTGGCGGTCTTCGACATCGATTCCTCGGCGCTCGTCAGCCAGCGGCTCGCCCGGGCCGCCGGGGCGAAGAGCGCGGCGTTCATCCCGCTGATGGTCGACGAGCGCGTGATCGGCGTCCTGGTGGCCGCGTCGACCGGCGACCGCCGCGCCTTCATGCCCGAGGAGCTGCGCCTGATGCAGGCCGTGGCCGGCGAGGCGGCGATCGCCCTCGACCGCACGCGCTCGGCGGCGGCCCTCGACGACGCGCTCTCGCGCGAGCGGCTGGTCGCGGCGATCTCGCGCCGCATCCGCTCCTCCCATGACCTCGACACAGTCACACGCGTGGCCGTGACCGAGACCGGCCGCGCCCTCGGAGCGTCGCGCTGCTTCATCCGGCTCGGGGAGCCCGGCGAGCGGCTGCCCATCCGGGCCGAGTGGTGGGCGGAAGGCCTCTCCCCGATCGGCGACGAGCAGGCCGAGCGGCTGCCGGTCTCGAACCTCGCCGCCCGCGAGCGGCGCACCGTCGCGGTGGACGATGTCCGCGAAGCGGAGGAGCTCGTGGGGCGCGACGTTCTCGAACGCCTCGGCGTGCGGGCCGTGCTCGCCACGCCCGTCGTCGCCTTCGACCGGATGCTGGGTGTCCTCGGCCTGCACCGCGCAGAGCCCGGCCCGTGGTCGCCGGCGGACATCTCGCTCGCGGAGGCCGTCGCCGACGAGATCGCGCTGTCGATCCACGTCGCCGGCCTGCTGGAGGAGAACCAGCGCCGGCTCGGCGAGCAGAGCGCGCTGCTGAAGGCGGCGCAGGTGGTCACGAGCGAGCTCGAGCTGAACGCGGTCCTACAGCGCCTCGTCGACCAGGTCGCGACCCTGCTCCGTGCCGAGGCGGTCGACTGCTACCTGCTCGACCCCGGGCGGGGCGTCCTCCGCTGCGCGGCTGTCCACGGCTTCCCCGCCGACCTCGTCGGCTACGAGTTCCCGACCGACAAGGGCCTCGCCGGACGGGCGATCGCGCGCGGCCGCCCGGCCGTGGTCGACGACTATCAAGAGATTCTCGAGACGGTTCCGAACGAGACGTACGAAGGCTTTCATGCGGCGATGGTCGCCCCGATGCGCTGGGCCGGCGAGATCAAGGGCGTGCTGGGCGTCGGCTCGCGCGACCCGGCGCGGAGGCTCACCAGCGGCGAAGCCGGTCTGCTGGACGCGTTCGCCAACCTGGCCGCCCTTGCGCTGCGCAACGCGGAGAGCTTCGAGGAGCGCAGCCGGCAGGCGCGCGTCCAGCGCGGCTTCTACCGGATCGCCTCCGCGCTGGGCCAGCCGATCTCGCTCGAGGAGACCCTCGACACCCTCGCCCAGGCGGCCGCGGAGGCGCTCGGCGGCGCGAGTGCCGCGGTGCTGATGCCGGTCGACGGGGACCTGCGCCTCGCCGGGCTCCACGCCCTGCCTGCGCCGTTCGTCCGCTTCTTCGAGGAGGGGCTCGCCGAGCCAGGCGACCCACTCCGCTCGTCCGCTCACCGCCGCCGTGTGCTTGTCTCGTCCGCGCTGACGGACGACGACCGCTTCGGCGCCGAATGGCAGCGCGTGGCCGACGAGGCGGGTTACCGGTCGCTTCTGGCCGCGCCGGTGGAGACGCCTCGCGACGACGACGCGGCGCTCGTGCTCGTCTTCTTCCCCGAGGAGCGCCGTTTCGCCGACGATGACCTCGAGCTCGCCCGCAACCTGACCGGCGCCGCTCGCGGCGCGCTGGAGCGCAGCGACCTGTTCGAGGGCGAGCGCCGGGCCCGCGCCCTCGCGCAACAGCTCGCGCGGACGAGCAGCCTGCTCGCGCGGGAGCTCGATCCGGCCGCCCTGCTGGACGAGGTCGCCCTGCGCGCGCCGGAACTGGTGCTGGCCGACGCCGCAGTCCTGCGACTGCTCGAGGGAGACGAGCTCGTCGCCGGAGCCGTGAGCGGCGAGTCGGCGAGCATCGCCCTCGAGACCCGCCTGCCCTCGACCGCGCGCCTGGCGGGCGACGCGGTCCAGTCACGCGCGCCGGTTGCGGTGGCAGACGCGCGCGAGGATCAGCGCCTGCTCCAGGCCGATCCCGTGCTCGGCGCCGGCTACGCGGGCTACCTCGGCGTCCCGCTCGTCGGCCCGCAGGGCACTGTCCACGGCGTCCTCTCCGTCTACTCGCGGGCGCCGCGCCAGTGGCGCGAGGAGGAGATCGAGGCACTCGGCGCCTTCGCCGGGAACGCCTCCGCAGCGCTCTCCAGCGCCGAGCTCTACCAGAGCGTCGCGCTCCAGAAGGAGCAGAGCGTCGCGATCCTCTCCAACATCGCCGACGGGATCGTGGCCGTCGATCGCGAGGGTCACGTGGTGCTCTGGAACGCGGCCGCGGAGGCGATCACCGGCGTGCCGGAGGCTGAGGCGCTCGGCCACCCGCCGGCCGAGGTGCTGCAGCGCGACCTCGAGTCGCCCGGCGAGACGCAGGCGGGCGAGAGGCTGCTGCCGATTCGCCGCGGGGGCGAGGAGATCTGGCTCTCGCTGACCGAGGCGGTCATGCGCGACCCGGCGGGGGCGGTCGCCGGCCGGATCTTCGCCTTCCGCGACATCTCCGCCGAGCGGGTCGTCGAGCAGATGAAGTCGGAGTTCGTTTCCAGCGTCTCCCGGGAGCTCCGCTCGCCGCTGACCTCGATCTACGGCTTCGCCGAGACGCTGCTCCGCGACGACGTCCTCTTCGGCGAGGAGGAGCGCGCCACGTTCCTCGGCTACATCGCGTCGGAGGCGGGACGGCTGACGGCGATCGTCGACCGCCTGCTCTCGGTCGCGAGGCTTGACTCGGGCGACCTCCAGGTCAACCTCGCCCCGACGGACGTCGGCGTGCTCGTCACCGAGGTGGTGCGCTCCGCGGAGCACGCGCTGACGACGGGCGGCCACCGGTTCGTGCTCGAGCTCCCGCCCGAGCCGCTCGAGGTGGACGCCGACCGCGAGAAGCTGCGGCAGATCGTCACCGACCTGGTCGAGAACGCGGTCAAGTACTCACCCGAAGGCGGTACGGTGACCGTGTCGGCGAGCCGGCGCGACGACGTGGTCGAGGTGCGCGTCGACGACGAGGGGATCGGCGTGCCCGAGTCCGAGCAGGAGCTGATCTTCCGCAAGTTCTACCGGGCGGCCTCCGAGAGCCGGGACCTCTCGAGCGGCGGCACCGGCCTCGGGCTCTTCATCGCGCGCGAGCTGCTGGCCGCGATGCGCGGGCGCATCTGGGTGCGGGCGCGCGAAGAGCGCGGCTCGAGCTTCGTGTTCACGCTCCCGCTCGCCGGGCGCGCGATCCTCGCGGAGCGGGAGTAGGGCGGGCGGAAAGCGGGTATGGGTGTCGAACCGGGCAACGAGATGACGAGGGTGCTGATCATCGACGACGAGGCTCCGATCCGGCTCCTGTGCCGGGTCAACCTCGAGGCTGAGCAAATGGAGGTGATCGACGCGGGCGACGGGCCGACCGGGCTCGAGAAGGCGCGCAGCGAGCAGCCCGACGTGATCCTGCTCGACGTGATGATGCCCGGTCTCGACGGTTGGCAGGTCGCTGAGGCTCTACTCGACGACGAGCGCACGCGGTCGATCCCGATCATCTTCCTGACCGCCCGCGCCGAGATCCGCGACCGGGCCCGCGGGCTCGACCTCGGCGGGATCGACTACGTCACGAAGCCGTTCAACCCGGTCGAGCTGGCCCCGCTTGTGCGGGAGCTGATCCACCGCGTCGGCCAGGGCGAGCGCGACGACGTGCGCCGCGAGAAGATCGCGGAGCTGCGCCAGCTGATCGAGCCGTCTTAGCGGCCGGCGAAGTCGGCCGTCACGACCAGGGCGCGAGCGTAGCCGCCGAATGTGCCTCGGAGGGCGCCGACTCCGACCATCCGGAAGCCGGGGCGCAGGAGGTTGGCGCGGTGCTCCGGGCTCGCGAGCCACATCGAGACGATCACCCTCGCCCGCGACAGCGAGCCGACGCCCCAGGCGAGGTTCTCGCCGACGACCGGGGCCTTGACGCCCACCGCGCGGATCCGGGCCGCGAACGCTCCGTGGAACATGCTCTGCATCCGGAGCATCTTGTTGGAATGCTCCCGCGCCGCACGCTCCAGCCGGTAGTCGAGCTTCAAGGGCCGCACCCCGTTCGCCGCGCGCACCTGGTTCATGACGGTCAGGAGCGAGGCCTCGGAGCGCCGCAAACCGGCCCCTTGTGCCTGTCCTCCGAAGATCGCCGCGGCGACTACGGCCGCCGCCAAAGTGGTTACTCGTCTGGCCACGAGTCCGGGCATGTAAGCAGACATATCGGACGAGAACTTGTCCGAAACTGAGCGATTCACACCTCAAATTGAACGATTTACACTTTCAGAACACGAAAAATGGCGGTTTCAGCGGGAACTTCTCCCTTTCGAGTCGAAATTGGGCCCGAAGCTAGACTGAGGCACCCGGGACGTAGCGCAGCCTGGTTAGCGCGCCTGCTTTGGGAGCAGGAGGCCGGCGGTTCGAATCCGCCCGTCCCGATCGTCCGACGGACATCTCCTCGTCCGAAGACGCGCATGCGGCCGACGCCGGCCGAGCCGGCATCGGCGGCGACTGCCTAAGTCGGGATTTCCGGGGTCGAGACCACACCGAGCGTGGCGAGCAATGTCTTCGCCTCCTTGGCCTCCGCCGCCCCGTCTTCGCCTCTGAGCTCTGCCAGCCTCGCGATCGCTTCCAGCGTGAGGGCCAGCTCGTAAGTCTCGTCGGAGGAGCGGGCCAGCTCGAGGCTCTCGCGCAGGGCCTCGCCGGCCGCGTCGAGCTCGCCCCGCTGCATCAGCGCGTACCCGCGGACCCGGTGGACGAAGGCGTGGTGGAGGGAGCCCCCGCCGGACTGCTCGATCGCCGCGAGCGCGGCATCGGCGACTGCGAGGGCCTCGTCGGTCTCGCCGGCGAGCACCGCCCGCTCCGCAAGCCGCGCCTCGAGCTCGACCAGGAGTCCGCCGGCGCTGATCTCCTCGGCGAGCTCGCGCGCCTCGTGCAGGAGCCTCCGCGAGTCCTCGAGCCGCCCTTCGCGCGCGGCGATCCGCCCGAGATTCGAGAGCGCATGCGTCAGCAGGTTCCGGTGTCCCGCGGTCTCGAAGACCGAGCGTGCCTCCTCGGCGATCTCCGACGCCGTTGTCAGGTAGCCCTGGTCGGACTTGACCTCGCCGATGTTGTTCGTGATCGTCGCGGCGCCGACCACGTCGCCGATCCGCTCGCGCAGCGCCTTGCTGCGCTCGTAGAGGTCGAGCGCCTCCTGCCAGCGGCCTTCGTAGTAGGCGTCCACGCCGAGGTTGTTGAGCACGTTCGCTTGACCGAGCAGGTCGCCGAGCTCCTCGTAGATCGGGAGCGCGAGCCCGCGCAGCGCCACTCGCTCCGGGCTGCGGTTCGAGATGTACGCGAGGTGCATCAGGTAGTACGCGTGCGCGAGCGCCGGCAGGTTGTCGTCCTTCGCCGCCTCCCCGACCACCTGCCTGCACCAGCCGGCCGCGTCGATGAACTCGCCCTGCCGGACGCGCACCCCCGCGTAGGCGAGCCCGAGCTCGGAGCGCATCAGCGCGCGCTCGTCCGGCGGCAGCGAGTCGAGCGAGCGTAGGCCGCGGTTGTACCACTGCAGCGCCTCGGGATAGCGGCCGAAACGCTCGCGGATCACGCCCTCCTTCAGAAGCAGCCGCGGCTGCTCGTCGAGTGTGCGCGCTCTCCCGTACGCCTCCTCGGCGTCGGCGTACAGCCCGGCGAGCTCGCTGACGTCGCCCAGCGACTCCCAGACCGGCGCCAGCTCTTCCGCCGGCAGGTCGAGCTCGGAGGCCACCTCGAGCGCGCGCTGGAAGAAGGCCGCCGCCTCGACGTTCGCGAACTTCTCCTGCGCCCGTTCGCCCGCCGCCAGCGAGTAGCGGTAGGCCTTCCCGGCGTCGCCGGCGTGGAAGAAGTGGAGCGAGAGGAGCTCGGCGAACTCGCCGCGGCCGCCTAGCTCGAGCCGCTCATACGCCTCGCCGGCCTTGGCGTGCAGCTCGCCGCGGCGCCGGTAGGAGAGCCCCTCGTAGGCGGCATCGCGGAAGAGCGCATGTCGGAAGCGGAAAGCCCCGGCGATGTAGGGGTCGCGCTCGACGAACTCGGCCAGCCGGTTCCAGGCCTCATCCGAATCGGGAGAAGCCTCCGGGTCGTCAGCGAGCACCTCGGCGACGAGGTCGGCGCTGAAGGTGGCTCCGAGCACCGCCGCGTAGCGCAGCAGCGTGCGGTCGCCGGGCGGCAGCCGGTCGATCCGCGTTGTGACGACCGCCTCGATGCTCTCCGGCAGCGCCTCCTCCTCCGGCGCGCTCGACGAGACGACCAGCTCCTGCAGGAAGAGCGGGTTGCCGCCGGCGCGGTCGGTGATCGCAGAGACCTCGTGCTGGAGCAGGCCTTCAGCGGCCGCTGTCCCGACCAGCTCGCGGGCCTCGTCGGCCGAGAGCGGCTGCAGATGGATCGTCATCGCCGGGATCGGCGGCACGCCCTCCGCGGCCGAGAAGCCGCCCTCGACCGGGCGGCGCGTGATGCAGATCAGCCACGGCTTGCTCGAGACCTGGCTGCCGAGATGGCGTAGGAGCTCGGACGAGGCCTCGTCCATCCAGTGCGCGTCCTCGACGACGAGCAGCGTCGGCTCGTCGAGCAGCTTCGTCAGCAGCGACTCGACCACGCCGTGCAGGCGAGCGCGCCGGAAGGCCGGTTGCAGCTCGTCCACCTCGCGCGTCGGCTCGACCTGCAGGTCGAGCGGTAGGGCGAGGAGAGGTAGCCAGGGCAGGAGCTCGGGATCGAGCGCCTCGACGCGCCCGCGCAGCTCGTCGGGAGCGGTGCCGTTCGCCGAGAGCCCGAGCAGCGAGCCGAGCACGCCGCGGAAGGCGAAGTACGGCGTCGAGGCCTCGTACTGCTCGCAGGAGGCGGTGAGCGCCCGCAGATCGGGCGCGCGGGCCTGCAGCTCCTCGACCAGGCGCGACTTGCCGAGGCCCGGCTCGCCGATCAGCTCGACGATGTTCCCGAAGCCCATCCGCACCGGGCCGAGCGCGGCCGAGACGATCGTCAGCTCCCGCTCGCGGCCGACGAATGGAAGCCCCTGGTCCGTCTCGCCGGCCCCGGCGACGCCGCGGATGTCGAAGGCCGTCACCGGGCCCTCGATCCCCTTGAGCGCGAACGGCTCGAGCTCGACCGTCTCGAAGGCGCTGCGGCAGCGCTCGAGCACGTCGCCGGTCGTCAGCAGCTGGCCGGGCTCGGCGCGCGCCATCAGGCGAGCCGCGAGCGCCGCGGTCTTGCCGAGGATCGTGTACGTGCGCCGGAACGGCGCGCCCACCTCGCCCGCGAAGACCCGGCCGCGGCTGGCCCCGATCCGCAACGGCAGCTCGCTCTGGCTTCCGGCGATCCCGATCAACGTCCGCAGCAGCCGCTCCTCGTCCTCGCCCGCGGTCTGCGGCGCGCCGGCGACGAGGATGATCTTGGCGCCGTCGCTGTCGATGTCGGTTTCGAGGAAGGTCACGCCGTGCTCGTCCGCGACGCGCTGGGCCGAGATGACGAGCTGCTCGAGCGCCTCGGTCGCCCCGTCCGAGCCGCGCTCGGCCAGCAGGGCGTCGACCGCGCCGGCGTGGACGAAGCCGATCGACGCCTGGCGGTGCTCGGGCTCGCTCTCCCCGCCTTCGAGGTGCACCCGCACCGGACCGGGGATGCAGGCCGCGATGCCCAGGCCCTCCAGCGGCGGCAGCGGCGCGGGCTCGGCGGCGGCGCCGGGCGCCTGCTCGAGCAGCCGGCCGCCGTTCTTCGCCTCGCCGAACAGCGCCGGCGGAAGCGAGGCCGCCGTCTCCTCGCTGACGAGGATCTCGCCCGCCTCGGCTCCGGACTCCATCGCGACGGTTCGCGTCACGCCGGGCCCGGTCAGCAGCAGCTCGCGGTGCGACTCGCCGACCAGGAAGAAGTCGTAGGCGTCTGCGTGGACGCCGACGTGCATCTTCAGCGTCACCGGCCCCGCCGAGGTCTGCGGCGGCCCCAGCGCCTGCAGCGCGTCGCGCATTCCGTACGACGCCTCGCACGCGCGGGCCGCGTGCTCGTCGCCGGAGAAGAAGAGCAGCAACGCGTCGCCGCCGAACTTGAGCAGTCCGCCGCCGAGGGCGTACGCGACGTCGAGCAGGCGCGCGAAGACGCCGTTCATCACCTGGACGACCTCCTCGGCGCCGCGCTTTCCCTCCTGCGCCAGGCTCTCGGACATGGCCGTGAACCCGGAGATGTCGACGAAGGCGAGCGAGCCCTCCAGCAGGCGGTGGCGGGCCTCCGGCGCCTCGCGCAGCCAGTCGACGACCACGCGCGGCACGAACGGCGTCAGGTCGACGGACGATGAGCTCGATTCGGGAACGGCGGTCACTGGCTTCCGGCGCGTCCTCGGGAACCCTGCGCCGCCGGGAGATTGTCGCATGCTTGACAATCTCCTCCGACCGAGTCAGTGTGGGTCGCGGGCAGAACGGGACGGGGGAGAAGGACAAAGGGAATGTCTGCGGTCATGCAGCGGGGGGCGAGAAGGTGGCGATACGGGCTACTGCTCGCGCTTGCGCTCGTCGTTCTGGCCGTCGCCGGCGGTGCCCAGCACGCGCGCGCCGCCGACGGTCCGTTCGTCAACGTCACGCAGCCGGCGGGTGGATCGACGATCTCAGGCGTCATTTCCGTTGCGGCTGATGCCTCGAGCGACGTCGGGATCGACCGCGTCGTCTTCCAGTACTACGACGGCGCCAGCCACAAGTACTACGACCTCGGCACGGACACGACCGCGCCGTACACGACGTGCTTCGACACGACGAAGGTGCCGAACACCGACGGGTTGAATGGCACCGTCTACGCGACGGCCTACGACACGAGCGGAGCCTCGACGACCGAGGGCAGCGGCGTCAGGGTGGACAACGGCGAGGCAAGCAACCCGGGGACGACCTCCGGCGACTCGCTCCAGCCGTGCAACCTCTCGGCGCGCCTGGCGGAGGGAACCTCGAGGGACTTCCCGGCCACGCTGCACTTCGACAAGCTGCCGCCGAAGGCCGACATCCTCCTGGCCTTCGATACCACCGGCAGCATGGGCGCGGCGATCACCGATGCTCGCAACGACGCCGACGCGCTGATCTCGGACGTCCAGGCGAACCTCCCCGGAGCGCGATTCGCAGTCGCCGACTTCAGGGACTACACCAACGTTGCGGGCGTCGAAGCGTTCGGGATTGCGGGCGACTACCCGTGGAAGGTCGACCAGGACTTCACCACGAACGCGACGTCCGTCCCCTGCGGCGACGGCTCGGCGAAGCCGATCGACTGCGCCCTGGGCGGGCTGACCGCTCCTGTGGGCAGCGGCGGCGATAACGCCGAGGCGTACAACCGCGCGTTCTACGAAGCGGCAAACAGCAGCGAGCTGAGCTGGGACCCGGACGCGGCGCGCTTCATGGTCGTGCTCGGCGACGCGCTGCCGCACGACGCCGGGATGGCGACCGCCTTCGACCAGTGCCCGAACACCTCGCCGACGGATCCAGGCCCCGACGGGCAGGTTGGCGGGGGCGACGACCTGACGACGCTCGACGTGCTCAACGGACTCAAGGCCAACCACACCAACCTGTCGTTCGTCACCTACAACCCGACGCCCCCGCAGGGCATCAACTGGGGCGGCCCGACGACCTTCGGCTGCCAGACGCAGCTCGCGCAGTACACGGGTGGCACGGCAGTCATCCACGGCGTCGATACCGCGTCGCTGGAGAACCAGATCGTCAGCCTGATCAACCTTGCCGCGGCGCGGATCGACCGCATCACGCAGGACGTGACGCTCACGGGCGAGCCCGGGGGCGCGGACACGACGCCGTCGATCTCGCTGAACGTCTGCACCACCGGGATCGAAGGCACGTGCTCGCCGGTCATGGGCCCCGCGACGGCTCCGACCGACATCGCGCTTCAGGAGCGGGTCACGGTTCCCGCGGGCACGGTGCACGGCACGTACCACTTCCATGTCGTCGTCAGCGGCGACACCGTCGAGCGCGCGGTCCAGGACGTAACGGTGGACGTCACCGACCAGGGTGTCGCCGCGCTGACAATGACCTCCGACGAGTCAACGGTGCCGGCCGGGATCAAGAGCGTCACGCTCGGGAACATCCCGATCTCGCGGCTTGCGACGCTTCCTGCCGACCCGGCCTCGAGCGGGCAAGCCGGCTCGACGGGCACCTCCGGCTCGATCGGCACCTCCGGCTCGATCGGCACCGCAGGCTCGATCGGAACAGCAGGCTCCATCGGCGCGGCGGGGTCGATCGGCACCGCGGGCTCGATCGGCACCTCCGGCTCGATCGGCACGGCGGGTTCGATCGGCACCGCCGGTTCGATCGGCGCGGTCGGCTCGATCGTCGCCGGGAACATCGGCCTCGGTGCGATCGGGACCTCCGGTTCGATCGGCACCGCGGGCTCGATCGACACGATTCCGAACGGCGGCGCCGTCCTCAGCAAGATCACGCTCGCCGAGTTGCCGCTGATCGCGACGAGCTGGGCCGAAATCCTCCACGGCACGAGCCTCGCCACCCAGCCGCTGCAAGCGATCTCGTTCTTGCAGATGGCCACCGATACTGAGCAAAGCACCGACGCCGACCATTTGACGCCCTGGCAGCGGTTGTCGGCTCTGCCGCTGAGCAAGGTGCCGTTCGTGACCTCGCTCTGGCGCAGCGTGCCGCTCGCTGCGCTGCTGCTCGGCAACACGCCGCTCGACCAGATCCCGCCGCCGCTGAAGCCTGACGGAACGCAGTACGCCAGCTGGAACGGGGCCGGCGGTGCGATCCTTGCGGGGGGCGGCAGCCTCGACGGCGTCGACACGTCGAAGAACACCGCGCTCGGCGTCGCGATCGCCGGGGAGCTCGGCACTCAGAATCTCGGCTCGATCTCGGTCGCCAACATCGGCACCTCTGGCTCGATCGGTACCTCTGGCTCGATCGGCACGGCCGGCTCGATCGGGACGGTCGGCTCGATCGACGTCTCCAAGCTCGACCTGCGCTTCACCGCGCTCGGCACGGTGCCGCTCTCGAAGGTCGACCCCATCGGCGACATCGTCAACTGCACCACGTTCACCTGCGGCGGCGCCAGGCTCGGCGACGCCTCGGCCGCGAACAAGGTGCTGCCGGTGACGCTTGCGACGCTGCTCTCGCACCTGCTGTCGCCGTACGACACGACGAGCGTCACGATCGGCCAGCTGATCCAGGCGATGCTCTCCGTCTCGGACTACCCGTGGGAGCAGCTCAGCGTGCAGGGCCTCCAGGACGTCGCCGGGACCGGCCAGAACGTCCACTACCACGTCGACTTCGACCTCGTCTGCTCCGTGGCCCAAAGCTTCAGCGCCCACGTAAACCTGCCGGCCGGCTTCTTCCCGGTGGCCGGCTCTTCGACCGTCCAGTACGGCACGGGCGCGCCGTCCGCGCTCGCCGACCCGACCGGGTCGTCGTCGAGCCCGACGTGGGCAGCGATTCCGCCGGGCCCGTGCGCTGCCGAGATTCGGCCGGCGGCAGTTCACGTAAGGCTCAGCTTCCAGTCCTATGCCGGCCTGACCCTCGGGAGCAAGACGTCGAGCGCCGACGTGATGGCGAACGACAGCACCTACTCGGCCTCGAACCAGGCGCCCGTGCTCGTGACGCAGAACTGGGAGTCGAACGACGACCCGGCGACCGCGCCGACGATCGCCAAGGACACGCTGATCGTGGGGCACATCGCGACCTCGAGCGACGTCGACTTCTTCCGCCTCCCGCTCGACAACCTCGCGCCGGGAAGCAAGGTGACCGCATACCTGAAGGTGCCGGGTGACGGGACCGATCTCGACCTCGCGGTCAACAAGCCCTCCGCGCCGGGCGTCCTCTCGAGCGGCACCTCCGGATCGATCGGCACCTCGGGCTCGATCGGCACGGCCGGCTCGATTCCGATCGAGGACAGCGCGCCGGGAGTGGACAACTCGAACGGGGCGCTGCAGCCGGACGCCCAGTCGGATCTCGGCGCGGCCGCGATCGGCACCTCGGGCTCGATCGGCACCGCCGGCTCGATCGGCACCGCAGGGAGCATCTCCGCCAACCGCGGCGCGGTGAACGAGGTCACGCAGTTCGTGACGCACGGCGAGACCGGCGCGGCCGTGATCGGCGTCAGCGGCTACAACGGCGCCTTCAGCAACCAGCACTACGTCCTGCGCGTGAAGGTCACGCCGCCGCCGCCGCAGCTGCCGTGTGACCCGGTCTCGGGCCTCAGCACCGCGACGCCCGGAACCCTGCCGGCCGTCAACTCGCTGCCGACAAGCACGAAGGCGCTCTTCCTCGTCGACCGCCAGCGCATGGCCGGCCTCTACGGCGCGACGCGCACCGACGCCCTGCTCAACGGCGGCTCGTCATCGTTCCTCAACCAGGTCGCGACGATGCAGAACGCCACGGTCCTCCAGGTCGACGGCAGCCCGGCCGTCCGCGCCGCGTACGCCACCTGGGACCAGAACCCCTGCAGCCTCGAGAACGGGAACGCGGTCGTCCGCTCGATCAACGACCTCGTCGCCACCTACCGCTCGCGGCTGCCGAACCTGAAGTACGTCGTCCTGCTCGGCACGACCCAGGTCGAGCCGAGCTGGCGGCAGCAGGATCTGAGCGACAACGCTCCCGAGGTGGACGAGGCGAACGACCTCAGCTTCACGACCCAAGGGATGACGAAGGGGAACGAGGTCTACGCGACCGCCGGGCAGAACGCGATCGCGACCGACGGCGCCTACGGGCACTTCACGCCGACGAACTGGCTCGGCCATGACATCCCGATCCCGCAGATCAGCGTCTCGCGGATGGTCGAGACGCCCGAGGACATCAACGGCCAGCTGCAGCAGTTCCTGTCGGTGAACGGGACGCTCACGCCGACGAGCGCGCTGACCACCGGCGACTCGTTCTTCTCGGACGGCGCGGCGGCTGCCGACACGGCGCTGGCCGCGCAGTTCCCCGGCATCTCGCACGCGTTCATGCCGCCGGTCACGAGCGGCACGCCCCCGGCCGTGATCGGCTGGACGCATGCCCAGCTGCTCTCGAGCTTCTTCAACGCCTCGCCGGTGCCGAGCATCGGCGCGATCTGGGCCCACTACAGCCACTGGCTCGCGCAGCCCGCCTTCCTGCCGGCGATGTACTCGTTCCCGGACTTCGCCTCGACCGGCGACGTGAACGCCGCGCACCCGCAGAACGGGCGCCTGCTCTTCACCGTCGGCTGCCACGGCGGCCTGAACGTGCCCGACACGCTGCTGCGTCCGACCGACTTCACGACGCTCGACTCCGATACCCAGCGGCGCTTCCTCGACTGGGCCCAGGCCTACGGCGCGGCGAGGGCCGCGGTCTACGTCGCCAACAGCGGCTTCGGCTACGGCGACACGGACACGTCAGACCTCTCCGAGCGGCTCTACGACCACCTGGCGAACAACCTCAACTCCGGCGGCACGATCGGCGAGCAGTGGGTGCGCGCGCTGCACCAGTACTACTCGGAGCCCTCGAACTACGACGTCATCGACGAGAAGGTCATGATCGAGGCGAACATGTACGGCCTGCCGTTCTACGGCTTCTCGGGCACGCCGCACAACCCGCCGCCGGCGGTCACTCCGCCGACGCACTCCGTCCAGGGCGGCGTCGACACGGCGAACCTGCCCGCGGTGACCGGCTTCCATATCAGCCAGTCCGACCCGATCCACCCGCTGCTGTTCGGCGATCCGAGCCGGCCGGACGGCTCGACTTTCACGCAGGGCGGCGTGCCGTGGACGATGGGGACGCTCTCCGTCTTCTACCGGCCGCAGGAGCCGACTGTCTCCCGCGACGTCACGGTGCCCGGGACGGTCGCGCACGGCGCCTGGGTCTCGAGCCTGACGAGCCACACGCTCGACAACGTCAAGCCGTACAAGCCGTTCCCGCTCGTCCGCTCGGCCGACGACAAGCCGGTGAACGACTTCCCGAACATCTACTTCCCGGCCACGGTCGCAACCGTCAACCGCGACGTCGTCTTCGGCGCGCAGCACGACACCCTGGTCGTCAACCTTGGGCGCTTCTTCCCGAACCAGACCGGCGACCTGACCAAGGGGACAGCGCAGGTCGTCGACTCGGTCGGGCTCGACGTCGGCTACTCGACCTCCAGCGACTACGTGCCGCCGCAGATCGCGCAGACGAGCGCGGTGACAAACGGCGACGGCACCACGACGGCCTTCGTCCGCGTCACCGATGCCTCCGGCCTGGCTCGGGTCGCGGTGCTCTACCACGACGTCGGCGTCGGCACCTGGAACTTCCTCCAGCTCGACCACGCGAGCGGCGACCTCTGGACCAAGACGTTCAACGACTCGAACCCGATCCAGCTCGACTCCGAGGCCGAGGACCTGAACGGGAACGTCGCCTACAGCTTCAACAAGGCAGTCAACTTCCAGTCGGTGCCCGCGGCCTCGGCTCCGCAGCCGTCGATCCTGATCACCACGCCGGGCCCGGTCGCGACCTACACGCTCAACCAACAGGTGCACCCGCTGTTCGCGTGCTCCTCGAGCGCCATGATCGCGATCACGAGCTGCTCCGGCGCGACCGACGGCGGCGCGGCGGTCCAGAGCGGCGGCCTGCTCGACACGAGCAAGGCCGGGACACACACGTTCACGGTTGCGGCCGAGGACGCCGCCGGCAACGCGGCCACCAAGTCGGTCACCTACGTCGTCCAGTTCGCCTTCGGCGGCTTCCTGTCGCCGGTGAACAACCCGCCGACGCTGAACACGAATACGGCAGGCACGACGGTTCCGCTCAAGTGGTCGGTCTACGACGCCGCCGGCAACGCCTACGCGAACCTGAACGCGGTGCAATCGATCTCGTCGAAGCAGATCCGCTGCCCGAACGCCACGACCGACCCGGTCAATCCGCCCGACGTCCCGATCGGCACCAACGGGGTCCTGGGGATCAGCGGCTCGGTCTTCCATTTCAACTGGGCGACGGACAAGAAGTGGGCGGGCACCTGCCGCCGGCTCTACGTCCACCTCTCGGACGGCACCACGCCGTACGCGGACTTCCAGTTCAAGTAGTCCAGACGGGATCCCGCGTCCACGCGTCGAGCACCTCGACGGCCGCGGCCAGCTCGGCCGCCTGCAGCGGGAACGGCGCGGCGTAGGGAATCTGTTCGAGAACGGGCGCAGGGTGGCGCCCGTCCGCCGCGTCGAGGACGTAGCGCACCGGCAGGCTGTGGGCGATGACCAAGATCGTCGGCTCGGGCCGTCCGAGCACGACGCGCAACGCGTCGACGTAGCGGCGGACCGTCTCGACCCGCCTCTCGCCGCCGCCCGGGGCCTCGTCCGTCGGGCCGTGGGCGCGCGCCCAGGCACGGTAATCGCGCAGCGG
>Ga0307282_10000094_pt1 | contig 23797 bp, 20 predicted proteins | sample ER_DNA_121_FD_194475 | JGI IMG/M metagenome (GOLD analysis project Ga0307282, IMG submission 194475) | Bulk soil microbial communities from the East River watershed near Crested Butte, Colorado, United States - ER_DNA_121 | ecosystem: Environmental > Terrestrial > Soil > Floodplain | place...
GCCGTGCTACGGGGCTCCGAGAGCCGCATCATCGTCCCCTCGAGCGAGATCTCCGGGCGCATGAAGCTGGCGATCGTCGCAGTCGAGGACAAGCGTTTCTACGAGCACCGCGGCGTCGACATCCACGGGATCCTGCGCGCGGTCTGGCAGGACGTCCGGAACAAGAAGGTCGTCGAGGGCGGCTCGACGATCACCCAGCAGTTCGTGAAGAACTCCTACCTTCACGGGCAGCGGTCGATCGGCCGCAAGCTCAAGGAGGCCGCACTCGCGTGGCAGCTCGAGCAGCGCTGGTCGAAGGACAAGATCCTGACCGCCTACCTGAACACGATCTACTTCGGGAACGGCGCGTACGGGATCGAGCAGGCCTGCCTGACCTACTTCCACCACAAGGCCGACCGGATGTCGTGGGCCGAGGCGGCGCTCCTGGCGGGCATCCCGTCCGATCCGAACCTCAACGACCCGGTCGCGAACCCGAAGGCCGCCCGCGAGCGCCGCGGCCTCGTTCTCCGCGACCTGCTCGAGCAGGGAGACATCACGCGCGCCGAGTACGTGGCGGCGAATCGGCGGCCGCTGCCGACGCCTGCCGACGTACACCTCTCGGGCAAGCAAGGCCCGGCGCCGTACTTCACCAACTACGTCAAGCAGCAGCTGATCGACCGGTACGGGTCGGGGAAGGTCTTCGGCGGCGGCCTGCGCGCGTACACGACCATCGACCTCAACGTCCAGCGAATGGCGCGGCGGGCGATCTCGAAATGGCTGACGAACCCGAAAGGTCCGTCCGCGGCGCTCGTGGCGGTCGATCCGCGCACCGGCAAGGTGCTCGCGATGATCGGCGGCAACAGCTACATCAAGAGCCAGTTCAACCTCGCCGTGCAGGGCGAGCGGCAGCCGGGCTCGTCGTTCAAGCCGTTCGTGCTCGCGACCGCGCTCAAGCAGGGCATCGCTCCCTCCTCGCAGTTCGAGTCGGGCCCGGTCGCGATCCCGCTCGGCGACAAGATCTGGTACGTCCACAACTATGAGAACTCGGACCTGGGTCGCATCTCGCTCGCAACCGCGACCGAGTTCTCCGACAACACGGTCTACGCGCAGCTGACGCAACTTGTGGGGCCTTCCGCTGTGGTGAAGACCGCCAAGAGCCTCGGGATCAGCAGCCCGCTGAAGAGCTACTTCGCGATCGGTCTCGGTGCCGAGGCCGTGAACCCGCTCGAGATGGCCCGTTCGTTCTCAGCGTTCGCGAACGGCGGCCGGCGGATCGACGGTGCCGCATTCGGCAACCACCCCCGCGCGATCTCCGTCGTGCGGAACCAGAACGAGAAGATCGTGGACGACAATCGTCCGGTCCGGCGGGCCGTGCTGACGCCGGGCACGGCAGCGCTCGTAACCTCCCTGCTTCAAACCGTCGTCCAGGGCGGCACCGGCAAGCAGGCGAAGCTCTCGGACGGGCGACCGGTCGCGGGCAAGACCGGAACGACGGAGAACTATGGCGACGCCTGGTTTGTCGGCTACACGCCGCAGCTCGTGGCCGCGGTCTGGGTCGGCTATCCCAACACGCTCCACCCGATGCTGACCGACTACCATGGCGGGCCCGTCGCCGGCGGCACCTTCCCGGCGCTGATCTGGAAGAGCTTCATGGAGCAGGCGCTGCCCTATCTGCACGACGAGCCGGCGGGCTTCCCTGCCCCGTCGCTTCCGTACGCGTCCCCCAAGTACGTCGTCTACCGCAACGGCCAGGTCGAGCTCGACAACGGGAACTGCCACAGCCCGAAGGTGCTCGACTACTTCTCTGGTCGGGGGCCGGCGCGCACGGCGAACTGCAAGGTGAACGAGGTCGACGTCCCCCACGTCGTCGGCGACACGATCGCCGAGGCGAACGCGCGGCTCGCTTCGATGCCGCTGCGGCCGCTCTACGTCTACCAGCCCGCGAAGCCCCATCAGCGACTCGGCGTCGTGCTGCGGCAGTACCCGGCGAAGGGGACGCTCTCCTCGTACCAGAAGGTGACGCTCGTGCTGCCGAGGGCGCTGCACGGGATCGTCCCGAAGGTTGTCGGCCTAAGGCTCGCGCGCGCGAAGGCTCGGCTGGAGCGATTCCACCTGAAATGGACGGTGGACGGAAGCCCTGCGGGCTCCGCGATCGTGACCCGGCAGAGCCCCCGCTGGCAGACCGCAGCCACCAAAGGCCTCGTGGTCAAGCTGGCCGTAAAGAGCGGCTGAGGAAGCGCGAGCCGGCCTCGGTGTACCGCCACGGTCGTTCTGCGGCCTTGGTGATGCCGATTCGCAGGCCGGCGACGACGTCGACCGCATGTTCGCGGCGACGTAGCTCGAACGGCGGACGGTCGAGCCGTAGGCCGTCGTGCTCGCCCGTTACTCCCAGCGCCTGGCAGAGCTTGCCCGGGCCCGAGCACAGGAGGCGCGGGTCGTCGACGCCGCGGCGCTTGCGCATTTCGTCGACTCCGTACCTGGGTTCCAGCGCTCTGATCAGCACCGCGCTCGCAACCCCCTCGCCCTCGCAGACGAGGTTGAGGCACCAATGGATCCCGTACGAGCGATAGACGTAGGCGTGCCCCGGCGGGCCGAACATCGCCGCGTTGCGCTCGGTGCGGCCGCGGTAGCCGTGGCTCGCCGGGTCTTCCTGGTCGTAGGCCTCCGCCTCCACGATGCGGCCGCCGATCCCGGCGACGAGCAGTGTCACGCCGATCAGGTCGGGCGCCACCTCGTGGACGCTGCGCGCGAAGAAGTCACTCCCGAGCGCGCGCGTCGTAGCGGATGAACGCGGGGACGGCAAGGGCGACCAGGAAGGTACCCGCGACGCAGGCGAGGCCGCCCGAGACGATCGAGAAGCGCAGGCTCGTCAGGGATGCGACGACGCGGGCCTCGACGTTGCCGAGTGCCGGCGTCGCGGCGACCTGGGCGAACTCGATCCCCGAGACGCGCCCGCGGATGTGGTCAGGCGTCACCGTCCAGAGGATCGTCCCGCGCAGGACGGCGCTGACGTTGTCCGCAGCCCCGGCCGCCGCGAGGAAGAGGAGCGCGAGCCAAAGGCTTGTCGCGAAGCCGAACGCGACGATCGCGGCGCCCCAGAGCGCGGCGGCGATCGCCACGATCAGGCCCTGGCGCCGGACGTGGCCGATCCAACCCGAGAGCAGCGACGACACGAGTGCACCTGCGTAGGGAGCGGCGTAGAGCAGGCCGGCGATCCCCGAGCCGCCGTGAAAGCGGCCAAATGCGAGCGCCGGGAAAAGCGCCCGCGGCATCCCGAAGACCATCGCGTTGGAGTCGGTGAGGAACATGCCCAGCAGCACCTTCTTCCGGCGCACGAAGCGGAAGCCCTCGGCGATCGTCCGAAGGCTCGGGCGCTGCGCGTCGTGTGCGGGCGATAGCGGCGGGAGGCGCCAGACCGACCAGAGCGAGGCGGCGAACGTGCCCGCGTCCAGGAGATACGCGCCGCGGTAGTTGAGGAGCGCGATGAGCGCACCGCCGAGGGCCGGCCCGGCGACGTTGGTCATGCTTCCGTAGACGTTCTCGATCGCGTTCGCCGCGGCGAGCTCGTCGGGCCCGACCAGCCTGGGAATCACCGTGTTCAGCCCCGCGACGCCCAGCGAGAAGACCGACATCGCGAGCGTCACGAGCACGTACAGCGCCCACACGCGTGGGTGGGCGAGGCTCGCGTTGAACGCGAAGGCGAGGGCGACGATCGCCAGCAGCACCTCGGTGACGAGCAGCAGCTTGCGGCGGTCGACCGCGTCCGCGATCGCCCCTCCGACGATCGTCAGCGTCAGGAATGGGAACAGTTCGCAGAGCGAGAGCAGCCCGACCTGCAGCGTCGAGTGCGTGAGGTGGTACAGCTGGATCGGGGCGGCGACCGCCGCGACCTCGCTTCCGAAGGCCGAGACCGTCTGGCCGACGAAGAGCCGCCTGAACGCCGGGTAGCGGCGAAGCGGGCCCAGGTCGATTGCCAGCCGGCGCAGTCCGCTCGGCGGGCGTACCTCAGTCGGCTCCAAATCTCAGAAAAGCTTGTTGTCGTCGTCCGGCCGGGCGGTCGCCTCGAGGAGGCGGCGGGCGCGGCGGCCGAGGTCGGCGAGGTCGACGCGGCCTGATTGCGACTGCTCGGCGAGACGCTCGGCGAGGTCGAGCGCGTCGTCCAGGAGCGGCTTGCTGAGGGCGGTGTCCTGGCCCATGTCGGCGAGGATCGTGCGCTCGGTGCGGGAGGCGACGATCGGTTCGTTGACGCCCTCGACCCAGACGAGCGTGCGGCGGCCGTGGCCGCGGCGCTCGTCGCGGATCGGCTCGATGGCGTAGATCTTGTCGGCGCGCGCGTACTTGCCGAAGCCGAGGAAGACCATGCGGTTGCCGTCTGCCATGCGGGGATTATCGCGCGGCGCGTGCCGCCTCGGGCGGAGCGTGGCCGTAGATATGTTCACGCGCCCGCGCGTGAACCCATTCCCCCACCCAGGGAGGGGATGAGCGACCCGCCGCCCTCGCGGGCGACGTTACCCCAGATTCCGTCGCATGTCTGTCACGCCTTCGTGCCGAGTTCGCGCCGATTGATCCGCAGGCAAAGCTCCTACAGCGCGGCGCGGAGCACCGTGACGACGCGCTCCTGATCCTCTGGCTCGAGCTGCGGGAAGAACGGGAGCGCCAAGGTCCGAGACGCCACGTCCTCCGCCACCGGGCACAGCCCCTCGGCGAACCCGTACATCTCCCGCATGTATGGCTGCAGGTGCACGCACGGCACGTAGTCCGCGGTGCCGATGCCCGCCGCGCGCAGCTCGGCCATCACGCGGTCGCGGTCAGCTCCCGCAGGCAGCGCGATCACGTAGACGAACCACGACCGCCGGTGGTCGGCGTCGTCGGCGCACAAGGTCTCGACCTCGAGCCCCTCCAGCAACTCCCCGTAGCGCGCGGCGACCTCCGCCCGCAGCGCGAGCAGCCGGTCGAGCTTCTCGAGCTGGCCGATCCCGATCGCCGCCTGCACGTCCGTCCAGCGGTAGTTGAAGCCGACGCGCACGTGATGGAACCAGCCCCCGCCCTCGTAGTCGCGCCCCTGGTTGCGGAGGCTGCGCAGCACCTTCCACTCCTCCTCGGACGACGTCAGGACGACCCCGCCCTCGCCGGTCGCGACCTGCTTGTTCGGGTAGAAGCCGAACACCGCCGAAGCGCCGTGGCCCCCGACCGGCCGCCCCCGGTATTCCGCGCCCAGCGCCTCCGCGGCGTCCTCGATCAGCGTCAGGCCGTGCCGCTCGCAGATCGTGCGGATTTCGTCGAGCTCGCAGGGAAAGCCAAACATGTCGACCGCGACGACGGCCTTCGTGCGCGGCGTGATCGCAGCCTCGAGCGCGGCCGGATCCAGGTTCAGCGTCCGGCGATCGACATCCGCGAACACCGGCGTCGCGCCTTCGAAGATGAAGCAGTTCGCCGACGAGGCGAACGAGATCGGCGATGTGATCGCCTCGTCACCCGGGCCAAGCCCGGCCGCGCTAGACAGCAGGTGCAACCCGGCCGTGCCGCTCGACACGGCGACCGCGTAGGGCGCGCCGACGCGTTCCGCGACGAGTTCCTCGAAACGATCGATCGTCGGGCCGAGCGAGAGCCGCCCCGAGCGCAGCACCGCGAGAACGAGCTCCTCCTCCCGCTCGTCGAGGAACGGGCGCGCGAGCGGTATCTCGCGAACGCCGGTGCTCAAGCTTCGGCCGGCGCGGGCGTGGCGTACTCGAGCCATTGAGCCCAGCGCTCGCTGCGACCGCGCGCGGTGTCCAGATAGGCCTCCTGGAGCTCGAGCGTGATCGCCCCCACGCCGATCTCGACGTCGTCGACGGCGCGCAACGGCGTCACCTCGGCCGCGGTGCCGGTCATGAACGCCTCGTCGGCGAGGTAGAGGTCGGACCGGATCAGTGACTTCTCGTGCACGGTGTAGCCGAGGTCCTGCGCGATCTGGATCACGGTGTCCCGCGTGATCCCGGGCAGAATCGACGTGGAGAGGTCGGGCGTGTAGAGCTCGCCGTCCTTGACGACGAAGACGTTCTCGCCGGAGCCGTCCGCGACGTAGCCCTCCGCGGTGAGAAGGATCGCCTCGTCATAGCCGGCACGGTTCGCCTCCATCACCGCCAGCATCGAGTTGAGGTAGACGCCGGTCGCCTTGGCGACGTGCGGAATCACGTTCGGGCCGATCCGCTGCCAGCTCGAGATCTTGGCGCGGATGCCGCTTTTGAGCCCTTCCTCGCCGAGGTACGCGCCCCACGGCCAGCTCATGATCACGACGTCGACAGGGTTGCCGACCGCCGAGACGCCGAGCTCTCCGTAGCCGAAGAACGCGATCGGGCGCAGGTAGCACTCTGGAAGCCCGTTGGCGGCGATCACGTCGTGGCAGGCCTGGCGCAGGTCGTCGAGCGAGTGCCCGAGCTCCATGCCCAGCAGGCGGGCCGAGTTGTCGAAGCGCTTCAGGTGGTCGGTGAGCCGGAAGACCGCGGAGCCCTTGGACGTCTCGTAGGCCCTGATGCCCTCGAAGACGCCCGAGCCGTAGTGCAGCCCGTGGGTGCCGACGTGGACGCGCGCGTCGTTCCAGTCGACGAGCACTCCGTTCATCCAGATCTTCTCGGTCTCACGCATGCCGCAAGCCTCCTTTTGACCAAATGTTATGTGTGGGTACCAAACGTCGGAAGTGAAGTCGAGGCTCGGCTCGCGTTCGTGCTGCCACTCCAAAGTGTAGGTCTCCCGCTGGCTACTAGGTACTTCGTGGCCCTGATCTGTTGCGCAGCCCCGGCGCAGCGGAGATATGGCCTCCGTGCACGAGGGCCCGGAAGAAATCTAGTTGGCCTGACGCCCAGTCCCGGCGCAGAGTGAGCACGGCTCGCCCTTGAGCTTGCCTCGCCCCTGACAGGCTCTGCACCTATCAGCGGATTGCGGGCTTGGGCATCTCGAGCTCGCCTATAAGCGCGCGCAGGGTTGAGAGGAGCGGCGGCGAGCCGTGAAGCCCGCCGCCGCTCACGCTCTCCTTCGAGGAAGCCCTTCCTACCGTCGAAGTGGCTGCCAGGCAATCGACGCATAGCCGACGCAGCGAACGCACCCATTCTCGTTAAGCACTACTTCGGCGTGACGCAGTTCCCGCAATCCGGTGCCGTTCGGCTTCATCACCCAGACGCTATTCGTCCCTCTCCAGCCGGTCGGCGGCAGACGCTGGACGAGAAAGGCAATGCGCGTGCCGTCTGGTGAGAAGACGGGTCTCGGAGGATAGAGCCCATACCCTTGGCCGGGACCCGTCATAACGTACTTCTCAGTGAAGACGTGCGTCGCGGCTCCGCCCTTGGCTGGAATCAGTTCAACGTCGCGATCGAGGGCGCATTCCGAGCCTGGCCCGTACCTCCAATCGGCTGAGACTGCGAGCAGACGTCTGCTGTCAGGCGACCAATCCGCTGGAGCGAGCTCACAGCGGCTCCGAACCAGCCGGAGGCCCGAACCATTGGCGTTCATGACGTAAAGGTCGTTGGTGTTCGTACGCGCTACGTAATGGTTGAAGGCGAGGCGGCGGCCGTCCGGTGATGCGCGCAGCGCATGGACACCGCCGGAAAACACGCGGAGTTTTCGCAACCGCGTGCCGTCGAGCGCCATTCGGTAGATCCCCGTGCGGGACCTCTTCCATCCGAGGAACACGATCTGCTTGCCGGATAGCCAGTCGGGCTCACCCACGCTCAGATCGGTCCGAAACCCCCGCCGGCGACCCCAGACGCTGATGACCTTGCCTCCCGTTGGCTTCAGCACGCTGATACTTGTCGGCTGCTCGGTGAATACTCCACTCGCAACCAGAACTCTCTGGCCATCGGGCGACCAGCGAGGGCCATACCATCTTTTGCTCGATCTGAGAACGCGGAAGGACGATCCGTCCGTCTTCATCGTCACGTAACGGAAGCCGCAGCTGAGGCGGTCTCCCTGGCCTCCTCTTACGCATCCCTGATCGAGCAAGATCCTTCCGTTTCGACCTGGGAAAACAGACTCTCGGGCCGAGGCGGAAGTCGCGCCGAGAACAGTCCCGCTCACAATGAGCGCCACGAGGACGAGCATCCCGCCCGCACCAAGCGCGTACCGCTTGAGTCGTTGTAGGGGCATCTTCCTGCCCTTCGTTTGTGAGGGGCCGAGTCGCCTGCCGCATCGCCTGGCCACGGTGCCCGTGGCGGCGCAACCTCCTCGGGTTAGTCGCGCTAGCTTGCTACGGCTAGATCAGGAGTTCAAGGCCCGAAAGGAGGGACGCCAGTTCGAGCTTCGTCCAACCCGGCCAAGTTGTGGAGCTTGGATAGAGCCTGATGTACATATGACCGGGCCATGCCCCTAGCGATCTGGCGCGCCTGGCGAGCTCGACCTCACCCAGCGTGGCGTGTTCAAGCCATATCTTCGGTTCACTCCTGGGTTTTCAGGCGAGGATCGAGGACGAGACGTGCTGGTCTATCTTGGGCTTCGGATGGACGCCCAACGCTCAGAGGGCCGCGACAACGTCCATCGGGCGGGCCCGCGAGAGCCGGACGAGCTCGGCGGGCGAGAGCGCGGCCATGTGCTGGTCGGAGCCGGCGCCGATCCAGACCAGGCGGTGGCTGAGCAGCGTCCGGTCGATGAACACGCGCTCGACGCGCGGGAGCGGGAACGGCGCCACCGCCCCGGGCTCGAATCCGGTCGCGTCCTGGACTTCCTCGGCGCCGGCGATCCGCGCGAAGCGGCTGCCCGCGGCGGTCGCGATCTTGTCCGAGTCAGCTCGCCGGTCACCCGGGACCATCACCACGACCGGCTTGCCGTCGCAGTCGAAGACGAGCGACTTCACGATCTGAGCGAGCTCGCAGCCAACGGCCTTCGCCGCGGCCTGGGCAGTCGGAGTCCCGTCCGGAAACTCCTCGACGCGCACTTCCGCGCCAGCGTCCCGGAGGTATGCGGTGACGCGCTCGACCGGATCGGGCCACGTTTCCACCCGACCAGAGTAGCCCGCGCAACCGAATCGGCCGCTTGCGCGTTGTCTACCCATGGACCGCCGTCCCCGCGAGCGGATCGCCAAGACCGAGGCGCTCTTCAGGAACGTCAACGAAGGGATCCGAGAGGCTTCCGACCGACTCGACTCCGAGCTCGCCGACTTCATCTGCGAGTGCGGCGACTCGACCTGCACCGAGCACATTCGCGTGCCGCTCGAGGAGTACGAGCGCGTCCGCGGTCACGCGACGCGGTTCGTCGTGCGGCCCGGCCACGTCAAGGGGCCGATCGAGCGCATCGTCGAACAAGGTCGTAGCTACGCGGTGATCGAGAAGCTCGACCGCGTGGCCGCGCGCATCGCCAGGCGCCTGGATCCGCGGCCCGAGACGACCTGACCTATCCTCTGAGGGTGACGGCGACGACGCGGGGTGACATCCGCCGAGCCGTCCGGCCGACCACCGTGATCGGGTCGTAACGAGGCCGCTTCGGCGGCGAAGTGCGGTGGCACCGCGGGGACGCCTCCCGCCCGCACAGGTAGGGCGACTGTGTGGAGGAGGTGCCCCGATGCGTGTCCTTTCGACAAAGCTCTCGTCCCACGTCGGCGAGCGCGTCACCCTTGCGGGCTGGCTGCACGCCAGGCGCGAGCTCGGCGCCGTCTCGTTTGTGCTGGTGCGCGATCGAGCCGGCCTTGCTCAGGCGGTCGTCGAAGGTGCCCTCGAGCTGCAGCCGGAGACCGTGGTGGAGGTGGACGGTTTGGCTGCCGCTGCCGCCCAGGCTCCCGGTGGCTTCGAGCTCCAGGAGCCGAGCTTCCGCGTGCTCGCCGAGCCCACGGAGCCGCCGCCGATCGAGCTGCGCCGGCCGGTCCTGAAGGAAACGCTGCCGACGATCCTCGACAACGCTCCGGTTGCGCTTCGGCACCCACGAGAGCGGGCGAAGTTCGAGATCGCGGCTGCCTCGCTGGCCGGCTTTCGGAGCGCGCTCGACGGGCTCGGGTTCGTCGAGATCTCGACGCCGAAGATCGTCGCGGCAGCCACCGAGACCGGAGCGAACCTCTTCACGCTCGACTACTTCGGCCGTCAGGCGTTCCTGGCGCAGAGCCCGCAGCTCTACAAGCAGACGATGGTCGGCGTCTTCGAGCGCGTCTACGAGACAGGGCCGGTGTTCCGCGCCGAGCCGCACGAGACCGGCCGCCATCTCGCCGAGTACACCTCGCTCGACGCCGAGGTCGGGTTCATCCGCGACCACTTCGACGTGATGGCGTTCGTCCGCGAAGCCGTCGCACGGATGGCGGAGTCGGTCCGCGAACGAACGGGGGCGGCCGTCCCGAAGGTTCCCGCCGAGATTCCCTGGGTGCACTTCGAGGACACCGGCGTCGACGACGTCGACCTCGCACCGGCGGACGAGCGGCGGCTCTGCGAGGAGCACGGCGAGTGGCTCTTCGTCACTGGCTTCCCCGCGGCGAAGCGGCCGTTCTACACGCACCTCGAGCCGGGCCGGCCCGAGTACACGAACTCGTTCGACCTGCTCTTCCGCGGGATGGAGATCGTCACCGGCGGCCAGCGGCTGCACCGCTACGACGACTACGTGGCGGCACTCGGCGGCGACATCGAGCCGTACGAGGGCTACCTGCAGGCGTTCAGGTACGGGATGCCGCCGCACGGCGGCTTCGCGCTCGGGCTCGAGCGGTGGACGGCGCGGATCGTGGGCGCGAAGAACATCCGCGAGACGACGCTCTTCCCGCGAGATCGGAGCCGGCTCAGTCCGTGATTCGAATCACGCGCGCGTCGTCGAAGCCATGCTCGCGCGGGCTCCCGACAAGCCCGGGAGGGGGCTCGGTGTCGACCGAGAGCGCCATCAGCGCTTTGCCGCCGCGATTGGTACGGGAGACCGCCATGTTGGCGATGTTCACGCCGGCCTCGCCGAAGAGCGTCCCGACGCGGCCGATCACGCCGGGCACGTCGTCGTAGCGGAAGAAGACCATCAGCGGCGCGAGCTCCATCTCGAGCTCAAACCCGAGCGCGCTCACCAGCCAGTGGCGGTTGTCGTTGCCGATCGTCGTCCCGGCGACGCGTACGTGGTCGCCGTTCGAGCGCACCTCGACGCGGACGAGGTTCGTGAAGTCGCGGCTCCCACGGCGGCTTTCCTCGAGCACCTCGATTCCGCGCTCGGCGGCGATCACCGGGGCGTTGACGTAGTTCACCGGCTGCTCGGAGCGGCCCTGGAAGGCGCCGTTCAGGGCGGCAACCGTCAGCAGGCGCGTGTCGTAGCCGGCCAGCGAGCCGTAGTACGAGAGTGTGATTTGTTCGGCGCGGCCCGCCGCGAGCTCCATCGCCAGGCGGCCGAGCTTTGCGGCCAGCGGGATGAACGGGCCGAGCAGCTCCAGGTCTTCGGCGCGGATCGCCGGGATGTTGACGGCGTTCGTGACGACGGCGCCCTCGAGTGCCGCGGCGACCTGCTCCGCGACGATCACACCGGCCCGGTCCTGCGCCTCCTCCGTGGAGGCGGCGAGATGCGGCGTCGCGACGACGTTGTCGAGCTCGAGCAGCGGGCCGTCGTAGGGCTCCTGGGAATAGACGTCGAGCGCGGCGGCCGCGATGTGGCCCGAGCGGAGCGCTTCGGCGAGCGCGTCTTCGTCGACGAGCTCGCCCCGGGCGGCATTGATCACGCGCGCCCCCCCGGGGAGCTTCGCAAGCGCCGCGCTGCCGAGGAAGCCGCGCGTCTCGGCGGTCAGCGGCAGGTGCAAGGTAAGGAACTCGGCGGCGGCGAGCACGTCGTCTGGGCTTTCCCCGCGCTCGACGCCGAGCTCGCGGAACCGCTCCTTCGCGACGAACGGGTCGTAGGCGACCACGCGCATTCCCAGCCCGAGAGCCCGTCGGGCGACCTGCTGGCCGATCCGGCCGAAGCCGAGGACGCCGAGCGTCTTGCCCTCGAGCTCGACTCCGCCCCAGGTCGAGCGCTCCCAGCGTCCCTGCTTCAGCGCTGCATGGGCCTGCGGGATGTTGCGGGCGAGCGCGACCAGGAGGCCGATGGTGTGCTCGGCCGCTGACGTGACGGTCGACTCGGGCGCGTTGGCGACCACGATCCCGCGCCGGGTCGCAGCCTCGACATCGACGTTGTCCACCCCCACTCCCGCGCGCCCGATCACCTTCAGGCGCTCGGCGCGTTCGAGGACGTCGGCGGTCAGCTTCGTCGCCGAGCGGATGACGATCGCGTCGTAGCCACCGATCTTGCTGGCGAGATCGCCGTTCGCGTCGACATCCACGTCGAAGCGCTCCCGCAGAAGGTCGACCCCGGCCTCCGCGATCGGCTCGCGGATCAGAACACGAGGACGGTTCAAACGGGTGTGTGCTCGAACGCCTCGAGCGCGCGGGTGACGGCGACGCCTCGCTCGACGTCGGCGCCGAGCTCGACCAGCGCCAGCTCGACGGCCGCGAGCGCGGTCGTGATGTCGAACACGTCGTAGTAGCCGATGTGGCCTATGCGGAAGATCCGGCCCTTGAACTCGCCCTGGCCGGGGGCGAGCGTCACGCCGTGGCGGTCGCGGAGCAGCAGGACGAGCTCGTCCGAGTCGATCCTGTCCGGCGCGCGCACGGCGGTGACGACGGCCGAGCTGTCGTCGTCGGGCGAGAACAGCTCGAGGCCCATCGCCTTGACGCCTTCGCGGCAGGCGCGTCCGAGCCTGGTGTGCCGCTCGAACGCGGCCTCCAGGCCTTGGTCCAGGATGAGGCCGAGCGCGACATTCAGTCCCGCGACGAGCGACACAGGTGGCGTCACGGGCGCGTCGAGCTTCGCCTGGCCCTTGCGCGTGATCTCCCAGTCGAAGTAGAAACTTGGCGAGGCGGCGGTCGCACTCTTCTGCCAGGCCGCTTCGGACGCGGAGACCATCGCGAGGCCGGGCGGCGTCATCAGCGCCTTCTGCGCGCCGGCCGCGACGACGTCGATGCCCCAGCCGTCAGTCTCGAGCGGGATGGCGCCGAGACTCGAGATCGCGTCGACGACGCTCAGCGCTCCCGCGTCTCGGGCGGCGGCGGCGAGCGGCTGGAGGTCGACGACGACGCCGGTCGAGGTCTCGGACTGGGTCAGGAAGACGGCGGTCGCGGGGCGCTCTCGAAGCCGCGCGGCAAGATCGTCGGGCGACGGGATCTCGCCCCAGTCGTAGCGCAGGTGGTCGACCTCGGCGCCGTAGGCTTGGGCGAGCTTGACCCAGCGCTCGCCGAAGTACCCCGCCGAGACGACGAGGACCGGCTCACCGGGAGAGCAGAGGTTGGCGACCGCCGACTCCATCGCGCCGGTTCCGGACGCGCCGAAGAGGAGCACTTCGGCCTCGGTGCGGAAAACCTCGCGGAGGCGCGCGAGGCACTCGGCGTAGAGCTTCTTGTAGTCCGGGCCGCGGTGATGCACGACCGGCTGGGCGATCGCGGCCAGGACCTCGGGCGGCGCCGGCGTCGGCCCGGGAGTCATGAGGTAGCGCTTCTCCGCCATTGCTCCCGAGGGTACATCCGGGAGCGGCGGCCGGTGCGTCACGGGAGCGCGAAGCTCGGGTCGATCGCCGCGCCGCGGAGCTGGACCTCGAAGTGGAGGTGCGGCCCGGTTGCGTCGCCGGTCGCTCCGACGAGGCCGAGGTTCTGGCCCGTGTTCACCGGCTGGCCGCGGCGGACGTTGATCGCCGAGAGATGCGCGTAGAGCGTGCGAACGCCGTCGCTGTGCACCACGACGACGAGCTTGCCCCAGCCGCCCGCCGCGAAGCCCGCGAACGCGATACGGCCGGGCGCGGCCACCTGGACGGGCGTTCCCCGGGGCGCGATCAGGTCGAGCCCTGTGTGGAAGCGGTTGCCGCGTGGGCCGAAGGAGTCTCCGACGGGCGCTTGAAGCGGCCAGGCCAGCGGGATCGGGCACGTCGCGGGCGCTCTGCGAAGCGCGGCGATCGTCGTCGAGGCGGCCACGCCGTCGGCCGGGAGGCCCGCCCAGCGCTGGAATCGTTTGAGCGCCATTTCGGTGTGGATCCCCAGACCGCCGTCGAACGTGGCGGACGGAAAGCCGTGCCAGGCGAGCAGGAACTGGAGGGCGGCGACGTCCCAGCCGGCGGCGCCTCGCGTGAGCGTTCGGCTGCCGAGCAGGTGGCGTCCGTAGCCGCCAAGAGCACGGCGTGTGCGCGAGTCGACGATCCCGGTCGCAGGAAGGCCTGCGCGGCGCTGGAAGCGCTTGACGGAAGCCATCGTGGTTGGGCCCACGACCCCGTCGATCGTGCCCGAGTAGAAGCCGCGTGCCCGGAGCGCGACCTGCAGAGCGGCGATTCCCGCGTTGCCCGACGCAGCCGCGGCCGGCGCGAGCACGAGGGCAGCGAGGATGAAGAAAAGCGCAGCAAACGTGTGGCCGCAGGCACGCATACCGGTTCAGACTTTCGGACGAAGCGGTGGTTAGCTTTAGCGCCGGTAGCGTACTCCAGGCGACGAGCGGCGACGGCGGCGTGCAGCGCGACTTGTCGACCCCCGGGTGAGCCGAAAGTCACACCTTCGGCACAAGAAGTCACACCTTCGGCACAAGGGCGTCACACACGCGTGCGCTTCGTGCCGCTACCCTCGATTTTCCCCAGGCGGGAGGGGGTTTGGGATGGGACCGGGCTACCCGTTGCTTCCGGGCCTCACGCGCTGAGCTTCTCGCGCACCCGCTCGTTGACCACCTTCGGGTTCGCCTTTCCGCCCGTCTCCTTCATCACCTGCCCGACGAAGAAGCCGAGCAGGCCCTCCTTCCCGCCTCGGTAAGCCTCCACCTGGGTCTGGTTCTCGCCGAGGATCCGGTCGATCACCGGATCCAGTTCGCTCACGTCCGCGATCGCCGCCTCAGCCAGATACCGCTCCGCCGAGAAGCCCTCCGACGCGCTCGCCGCCAGCGCCTCGGTGAATGCCGCGCGCGGAATGTCACCGCGAGCCGCGATCACCTTGCCGAGCTCCTCCCCGTTCACGGCCGCCGGATCGACCCCGGTCGCCGCGAGCTCGTTCATCACGACGTTCGCGACCGGCTCGCGCTCGCCCGGGATCCGCGAGTAGAGCTCGTCGCGCCCGCTCGTTACCAGTCCCTCCGCGAGCGCAAAGTCGACCTCACCTTCGAGGCGCCGGATCCGCGCCGACGGCGACTCGGGCAGCTCGCCCCTCATGCGCTCGACGAGCTCGCGATCGGGCTCGAGCGGCACGAGGTCCGGTTCTGGAAAGTAGCGGTAGTCCTGCGCCTCCTCCTTCGAGCGCAGCGGCGGCGCCGACTCGTTGCCCGGGTCGAAGTGCAGCGTCTCCTGCTCGACCGTCCCGCCGCCCTCGTAGATCCCGACCTGGCGCTTGATCTCCCGCTCGATCCCCTTTGCGGCGAAGTTGAACGAGTTCATGTTCTTCAGCTCGGTGCGCGTCCGGAAGCCGGCCTCTTCCGACTCGCGCACCGACACGTTCACGTCGAAGCGCATCGAGCCTTTCTCCATCTCCGCGTCCGAGATCTCGAGCTCGACGACCGTCTGCCGCAGGAGCTGCAGGAAGCGCTTCGCCTGCTCGGCGGAGCGGAGGTCCGGCGCCGTCACGATCTCGACGAGCGGCGTCCCCGCGCGGTTGAAGTCGACCAGCGAGCTCTCGGCGCCGTGGATCCGGCCCTCGGCGCCTCCCACGTGCACCGTCTTGGCGGCGTCCTCCTCGAGATGCGCCCGCACGATCCCGACCTCGCTGTCCCCTCCCTCCGGCCCGGGCACGACCACGCGGCCGTCCACGCAGAGCGGCTCGTCGTACTGGGAGATCTGGTAGCCCTTCGGGTTGTCCGGATAGAAGTAGTTCTTGCGGTGGAAGATGGCCCGCGGCGCGATCTCGCAGCCGAGCGCGAGGCCCAGACGCATCGTCCACTCGACCGCCTTCCGGTTCGGCACCGGCAGCGAGCCGGGCATCGCGAGACAAACCGGGCACGTCTGCGTATTCGGCGGCTCGAAGTAGGCGACCGGGCACCGGCAGAACATCTTCGTCCGCGTCTTCAGGTGGACGTGGATCTCGAGGCCGATGACCGGTTCCCAGCTCACCGGAGCCTCTCCGGGACGAAGTCGAACTCGAGCGCGCGCTCCAGCGCATGGCCGGCGCGGAAGAGCAGGTTCTCGGAGAACTGGCGACCGATCAGCTGCAGGCCCACGGGCAGGCCCTCGGACAGGCCGCACGGGATCGACAGGCCGGGCAACCCCGCGAGGTTGGACGGAATCGTCAGCAGGTCGGCCGCGTACATCGCTAGCGGGTTGGCCGTGCGCGCGCCGAGCTCGAACGCGACCGTCGGCGAGGTCGGGCTGACGAGGATGTCGAACTGCTCGAAGGCGGCGGCGTGCTCGTCGCGGATCACTGTCCGCACCTTCTGCGCCTGCCCGTAGAAGGCCTCGTAGTAGCCGGCCGACAGGGCGTACGTGCCGAGCATGATCCGGCGCTTCGGCTCGTCGCCGAAGCCGTCGTGCCGGGTGCGGTCGTACATCGCGCGAACATCGCCGTTCGGGGTCGAGCGGAGGCCGTAGCGGACGCCGTCGTAGCGCGCGAGGTTGGACGAGGCCTCGGAAGGTGCGATCAGGTAGTAGCACGGCAGTCCGTACTCGACCGATCTGGGCAGCCGGCACTCGCCGATCTCGGCGCCGAGCTCGCGGGCGAGGTCGAGGGCGCGGGAGACCTGCTCGCTGACACCCGGCTCGATCCCTTCCGCCTCGTTCAGCTCCTTCGGGAGCCCGATGCGCAGGCCGCGCAGATCGAGCTCTTCCGGCTCGGGGATCCGCACCGGCTCGGGGAGGTCCACGGTGGTCGAATCGCGTTCGTCGCGTCCGGCGATCACGGAGTAGAGGAACGCGGAGTCGCGGACCGTCTTCGTCACGGGACCGATCTGGTCGAGGCTCGAGGCGAACGCGACGATGCCGTAGCGGGAAACCGTGCCGTACGTCGGGCGCAGTCCGACCACGCCGCAAAGCGCTGCCGGCTGCTTGATCGAGCCACCGGTGTCGGAGCCGAGCGCCCAAGGCGCGAGGCCAGCCGCTACGGCCGCGGCCGAGCCACCCGAGGAGCCGCCCGGTACGCGCGCCGGGTCCCACGGGTTCCGCGTCGGGCCGAACGCTGAGTTCTCCGTCGACGAGCCCATCGCAAACTCGTCCATGTTCGTCTTGCCGAGCGTGCGAAGACCGCGTCCCTCACAGCGCGTCGCGACGGTCGCGTCGTAGGCGGGGACGTAGCCGTCGAGGATCCGCGAGCCCGCGGTCGTCGGAACGGCCTTTGTGCTGACGACGTCCTTGAACGCGATCGGGATCCCCTCGCCAGGGGGGTCGTCGCAGACGTGGAGGAAGCAGTGGAGCTCGGAATCGCGCTCGTCGATCGCAGCGCGATACGCGGCGAAAATCTCGTCCCGCGTCGCCTCGCCGCGCGTCAGCAGGTCGTTCGCTCCCTCGGCCGTCAGCCGGAGGGTGTCGATCACGAGGTCCTCCGAGCGCGAATCGACCCCCAAACGCCCCCCAGGGGTCCCCCGGGACCCCTACAGACACGGTACCGGCCGCCGGCGGACGTGTCTGTCACGAGAGCGCGCCGAAAGTGGAACTTCTCGGGGCCGCTCATCGCGCTCACGCCGCCGGCACCCGGAACGAGTCGCCCTCGCGGTCAGGCGCGTTCGCCAGCGCTTCGTCGGCGGTCAGGCACGGCCGAGGCTCGTCCTCGGCCCACACGTTCACGAGGTCGAGCGGATGCGCGGTCGGCTCCACCCCCTCGAGGTCGAGCTCGGCGACCTTCCCGACCGCCTCGAGGATCGCGTTCAGCTGCTCGGCGAAGCGGTCGAGCTCGTCCTCGGCCAGCTCGAGTCGCGCGAGCCGCGCCACATGCACCACTTCGTCCCTCGAAATCGCCATCGAATCAATCCTTCCAAACGAGACGGGGCCCCTTCCGGGGCCCCGTCGTTAATCGGTTCCGGAAAGGGTCTAGCCCGGCTGAACGTTCGCTGCCTGCAGGCCCTTGTCGCCCTGCACGACCTCGAACTCGACCTGCTGACCCTCGGTCAGCGACTTGTAGCCTTCCCCTGCAATCGCCGAGAAGTGGACGAAGACGTCCTCGCCGCCCTCGCGCTCGATGAAGCCATAGCCCTTCTCGTTCGAGAACCACTTGACAGTGCCCTTGGGCAAAGCACAACTCCCTTCCTGCACAAACAACGACGGCCCGGGCACCGAGCCGCCGACCTACGTGAAGCGGCGCGAACGTTAGCGCCCAACGGAGGGGAACGCAAGGAGCCCTCGGCGGAAACGAGCGGCTCTGACCGTGTTGCTCAAAAGCATGGCAATCGTCATCGGGCCCACGCCTCCCGGCACCGGCGTCAGGAACGCGGCCCGCTCCGCGACATCGGGATCCACGTCGCCGACGATCCCGCCCTCGGTGCGGTTGATGCCCACGTCGACGACCGCGGCGCCGCCCTTGACCATGTCCGCAGTGACGATCTCCGGCACGCCCGCGGCGACGACGAGAACGTCGGCATCGAGCGTCTGCCGGGCAAGGTCGTCGGTGTGCGAGTGGCAGATCGTCACCGTCGAGTGGGCCTGCAGGAGCAGGTGCGCGACGGGCTTGCCGACGATCGTGCTGCGACCGACAACCACCGCGCGGGCGCCGTCGAGCGGGATGCGGTACTCGTGCAGCAACGCCATCACGCCCAGGGGCGTCGCCGGCACGTGCGTCGGCCGGCCGAGGTAGAGCTGGCCCGCATTGAACGGATGGAAGCCGTCGACATCCTTGACCGGGTCGACCGCCGCGATCACGCGGGCCTCGTCGATGTGATCCGGAAGCGGCAGCTGGACGAGGATCCCGTCGAGGCCGTCGTCCGCGTTGAGCCCGGTCACGAGCTCGAGCACCTCGTCCTCGGTGATCTCGTGCGGCAGCTTGTGGTCGACCGAGGCGATCTCGACCTCGGCAGCGGCTTTGTGCTTGAGCCGCAGATAGATCGTCGAGGCCTCGTCCTCGCCGACCTGCACCGTCGCCAGCGCGATCTGGCCAAGCTCGCGCACGTCTTCCGCGACCTCGGCCCGGATCCGCTCGGCGAGCGGCCCGCCCTCCATCAACGTCGCTGCCAAGCGACTAGACGGGGAACTCGACCTCGCTCACATCGAGCCCGAGCGACTCGGCGAGCCGGACCCCGATCTCGAGGTCCTTCTTGAGGTTCTCGATATCGCGTGAGCGCATCGCCGAGCCGATGAAGGCGCGCTCCTTCGGCCGCCAGAGCGCGTGTTCCACGAAGGTCGGCAGGAGCCGGTTCGCCGCGTCGACGAGCGCCTGCTTCGTTTTCTTGTCCGCGTTCTGGAGCAGCACCTTCTCGTACGCCATGCCCGCGCCGTGATGGATGCCGTCGTCGGTGGTCAGCCGGTTGCAGAGATCCTCCAGCACGGTGCCGCGGGACGCCCTGGCGATCAGCCGGAAGCGCGAGATGATCAGGCGCTCGTAGAAGACCTGCATCTGGAAAACCTTCTCCTCGAGCGTGTCCGCTTCGAGCGTCATGTGGGCGAGCTCGTCGAGATGCGGATCGCGCTCGGCGGTGCCGCCGGCCTCGTCGATCAGCTTCAGCCACGCCTCGGTGTGACGCGACTCGTCCTGCACCATCGTCGAGTAGTAGAGCTTCGCCTCGGGCTCGGGGGCGATGTTGAGGAGCTGGGACGACATCTCGCAGGCGAGGATGTCCGCCTGGAGTTGCTGCGTGAGCACGGAACGCCACATGTCCTTGCGCCGCGCCTGCCGCTCCGGCGAGCCCTTGCCCTCCGGGATCGGCGGCAACTCGCCCCACGGCAGGTCGCGCACCTGCCACTCCTGGCGCTTGGCGAGCTCGTAGTAGCGGAGGACGCCCTTGAACGCGTCGTGGGCCTCGCGCTCGGGATCGATGACTTGCTCGGTCGCCATTCGCTGCAGCTTAAGCTCATGGACGTGGACGTGCGGAAATGGCCGCGGAAGAACGATCCCGAGTCGATCCGAGCCCGCCAGGAGGCGCTCGGGCTCGACGGGACGGTGACCGGGATCGACCTCGAGCCCTTCAGGCGCGCGCAGGAGATGCTGACCGGGGCCGCGGTGATCCCCGTGGCGGTGGTCGGGCCGCTCGAGCTCGAGCTCGGGGAGTACGAGCTGCGCGAGCCGGACGGCGCGGTTGTGGAGACGGGCCGGGCGCGCGACTCGGTTTTCGTCCCGATCGCGCACACCGAGGGCGGGCTCTCGGCGTCGATGCACCGGGGAGCGCGCGCGGTCGCGGAGTCCGGCGGGTTCCGCACCTACGTGCTCGCCGACCGGATCACGCGCGCGTCGTGCTTCGTGTGCAGGTCGGCGATCGAGGCGATCGAGCTCGCCGCTTGGATCGGCGACGAGCTAAGCGCGATGCAGGACTGGATCGCGCAGCAGGACGATCCTTCGCTCTCGAAGTTCGCCCGGCTGCGGGAGGTGAAGACGCACGTCGTCGGCCCGATGTGCCATGTGCTCTGGCGCTGGACCACGGGCGACGCGGTTGGCGCGAACATGATGACCCGCAACTCATACGTCCTGAACATGGGCTACGTGATGGAGCGGGCGCCCGTGAAACCCGAGCGCTCGATCCTCGAGGCGAACATGGGCGGCGACAAGAAGCCGTCCTTCGAGTACTTCCAGAGCGGGCACGGCAAGACGGTGCTCGCGGAGACGACGCTGACCGAGGACGCGGTGCGGCGCGTGCTGCGGACGAGCCTCGACGCCCTGCTCGAGCTCGCCTGGGCCGGGACGCACGGCGCGGTCGCGTCAGGAATGCAGTCGGTTGCGTTCACGCCCGCTTCGGCGATCGCGGCGATCTTCGCTGCAACCGGCCAGGACCTCGGCATGGTCGGCACCAGCTCGATGTGCCACGGCGCCGCGCGGCGGGTCGACGAGGGACTGCAGGTCTCGATCCGGTTGCCCGGCCTCGAGGTGGCGACGATCGGCGGGGGGACAACCCTCCCCTACGCGCGGCGCTGGCTCGAAGTGCTCGGCTGCGCCGGCGCAGGGAAGGTCTACCGCTTCGCCCAAATCGTCGCCGCGGCGACGCTGGCGCTCGAGATCTCTGCGTCAGCCGCGATGGCCACGGCAGGCTCGGCCGAGTTCTTCCGAGCTCACCACGAACGCGGCGGCCTCCGCTAGCGCGTCACAGTCTCGTGCGGGTGCCTGACACCTACTCGCACACTCCCTAGAACCCGGCATCGAGCCAGCGAACGGTGCCTAACGCTTCGGCCCGAGGCTGACGACTAGATCGACCTTCGCGCCTCCCGAAAGGACAGAACCGAACGTCGGCTTCTGGCCGATGACCCGGCCCTTCGGGTCGCCGAACTTCGAGTACGCGTAACGAATAGTCCCGACGCGGCAGTTCCCGCGGGCAAGCGCACGCGCGGCGCCCTCCGCCGTCAAACCGTGCGACAAGCGGCCGACGACGTGTTGGGTCGAGCCCGAGACGTCCTGCACCGTGCAACGCCCAGGCCTGTTGAGGAAGACCGAAAGCTTGTGCGAACCGAAGTTCGCCGTAACGAGGTCAGGCCTGCCGTCGCCGTCGAGATCGCCGACCGCGATCGCGTCTCCATCTACGAGGTAGTCGATCCGCCCCTCGTCGCGGAGCTCCCCGCTGCGGTCGTTCGAGAAGAGCGAGACGATCCCAAAATCCTCGTCCCACCGTGGAACGAGCAGATCCGGGGTCCCGTCACCCGTCAGATCCACGATCGTCGGGGCCCCCACGCCCTCGGCGTACCCACCGGTCTGGAAGAAGGGACGAGTGGCCACAAAGTCTCCGTCGCCCCTGCCTGTGAGCGTACTGACGTAGGCGGGCTCGAGTGTCACGCCCTCGTCTTCGAGCTCGTCGGACTGGTCTCGCCGGACAAGGGCCAGATCGACGGCACCGTCGGCATTCAGGTCTCCGGCAGCAAGCCACGCGCTGCCAACGCCGAGCAAGTAGTGAGCCCCCCGGGAGAAGTGCCCGTCGCCGCGGTTGAGCAGGATGGAAACGATCTCTCCGTCGCTGCTCGCAACCTCGAGGTCGAGCCTGCGGTCGCCGTTGACGTCCGCCGCGCTCACCGACATCGGGGACGGGGAGCCGCCCGTCGAGTAATCCGTTCGCTTGGTGAACGCGCCTTTGTGATCGTTCAGCAGGACCGACACGCCGCCGCTCCTGCCCACCGCGAGATCGCGGTAGCCGTCCTGGTCAAGGTCCGCGATCGCGACCGCAGAAGGCGTCTCGCCGGTTGGGAAGTCGCGCTTCTCGTCGAAGGTTCCGTCGCCGCGGTTCAGGAGGACTGAGACGTAGTCGTACGTCTTCGAAGAGACGTCGCCCGAGGGAAGGGTGATCATCTGATCGCTGGACCCGGCGGTCGTGACGATGTCGGGCGCTCCGTCGCAGTTCAGGTCTCCGACGGCGACCTCGTTCGGGCCTCGGCCGGTGCCGTAGTCGCGCCGCTGTTCGAAGGTGCCCTTGCCTCGGTTCAGCAGAACCGAGACGTCGTTGGCGTCCCAGTTCGCCGTCACGAGATCCAGTCTCCCGTCGCCGTTGAGGTCATGGACGGCGACGGCTCGTCCCTCGCCAGGAGAGCCCTCGTTCGAGCCGCGATCGATCGCGTACCGCAGCGGCCGGCCGAACGATGGGGCGAGAGGCGCTGCCGTGATAGGCCCGGCTCGTGACGGAATCGGTGCGCCGGCGCAAGCTCCTTTCTCACCCGTCCGGATGCCACCGCAGCCGGCCGAGACGGCAAGCGCCACGAGACACACCGGGCCGACGACTCGCCTCATCGGAGTCGTCGCTCGAGCTCGGAGCGCGGAACAAGCTGCAGGCGTCCATGTCCGTTGGTCGTCGTGTACGCGTAGTAGAGGCCGGTCGGCTCGATCTCGGCCAGCACCGGGCCGCGGACCGGTTCGAGGCTGAACGACCGGCCGTCCGCGAGCCGCAGCAGGAGAATCGTCTTCTTCTGCCGCAGGAGCGCGATCCCGCGGCTCACGTCTACAAGTGCGTAGCCCGCCGGCAGGGGGCGCTGCAGCTCGAGCGCTCCGCTGCGCACGTCGTGGGCCTCGAGCTCGCCGTTGCGAACCACGATCAGCCGCTTGCCGTCGAGCAACGCCCGTTGAACCTCTCCGAGGCGGAACTCCCGCACGACGGCGCACTCGTCGTCGAGCACCACGATGTTCGGCGGACGCTCGTCGGAAACCGAGTGCCGGTACGCGGCGATCCAGCGGCCGTCCACAGACGTGTACTCGTCTCGTCCCGGCTTGCAGCGCCGGATCTTGCCGCCCGGAAGGGCGACTCTGATCCCGACGTCCGGGGATGCGAAGATGGCGCCGTGCCCGACCGGCTCGAAATAGGCGTGGCTCTCGTTGCCGTAGTCCGTGCCGTCGTCGTCAGCGCCATCGACCGAATTTCCCTTCGGTAGCGCCGCGATCGTGAGCTCGCTGCCGCAGCCACTGTTGCCGCAGAGGTAGACCTCCGACCAGCCGATGAACGAGTCGGCGAGCGCGAGCTCGAACAGACTGTCGCCGTCGCCGAGAACGTCGTCCTGACATGGTCCCGGAAGTCGCTGCCAGACACGCTCGATCGACCCGCGGGTAGGTGTCCAAATGGAGACGTGCTCGCAGTCGGTGGCCGTCGTGCCCGGGATGTAGGCCACGCGCCCGCCGTCGGCCGACATGAGGTTGATCGGCGCCCTGGTCTCGATCACGTTAGGCCCGAGTATCCGCTCACTCCAGGGTGGCGGCCCGACGGGCGGGCCCGCAGGCGCGAGTCGAGCGAGTCCTACGAGGTCGTTCACGCCGGCGCTGGTGAGCCGCTTCAACCCGCTTCCATCGGCTCGAACACTCCAGATCTGGGCCGGGTCGTCGCCGGTCCGCGC
>Ga0307282_10000097_pt1 | contig 23712 bp, 22 predicted proteins | sample ER_DNA_121_FD_194475 | JGI IMG/M metagenome (GOLD analysis project Ga0307282, IMG submission 194475) | Bulk soil microbial communities from the East River watershed near Crested Butte, Colorado, United States - ER_DNA_121 | ecosystem: Environmental > Terrestrial > Soil > Floodplain | place...
CGAGCGGATCGGACTCGGCCGACTGCGCTGCCTACATGTGAACGACTCGAAGGCGCCGCTCGGCTCGAACCGCGACCGCCACGACAACATCGGCGACGGCCTGATGGGCGAGAAGCTCGGCGTCTTCCTCGGCCACCCGAAGCTGCAGGGCCGGCCGGCGCTCCTCGAGGTTCCGGGATCCGGGCACGGGCCGGACGCGGTGCAGATGAAGAAACTGCGCGAGCTCTACGGCAGAGCTACGAAGAAGCGATCCGGGCGAAAACCCGGAACGAAGGCTCGCCGACCGGCAGCTCGTGGAACTCGGGGTTGACGCAGCCGAGCTCGTCGGTACGGCTCTCGTAGCAGCTCTCGACCTCGACCTGGCACAGCGGTAGCGGCGGTGCCGTCACCCGGACCGCGCCGAACCCGCCGCGCCTCTCGGCGGCACTGAGCAGGTCGAAGTCGATGTCGACCCGGAACACGTTCTGCATGCAGCCGACGTAGGTGTGCCCGAACTCCTCGTACGAGTAGAGGAAGGGGCAGCCCCTCTCGGCGCAGGCGCCGGGGTAGACCACCTTGTCGCAGTGCACTTCGCAGCGGCGGCACTCGAGCTCGTCCTGAGGCCGAAGCGGGAGCTTGCTCGGCCGGGCCGCCGCCTGCTCGCTCATGCGCATACCTGGATTGTGGGCGCAATGACCCGCGCTCCGCAAGACTTGACAAGCTGCGCGTTCGGGGGTAGGGCGCGCGCCTAGGCAGCAAGACGGCGGGCGACGTTGAGCACGTCGAGCTGTGTGAACGCCTGGTGGTCGGGCTCGGCGCCGTCCGGGTGCTCGTCGGCCCGGAACCAGAGCGCCTGCACCGTCGTCATGCCGAGCTCGGCGGCGCCGCGGATGTCTTCGAAGAGCCGGTCGCCGACGAACAGGGCCGCCTCGGGCTCGACGCCAAGCTCGCCGAGGGCGCGCTCGAAGATCTCCGGGTGCGGCTTGCGCAACCCGACCTCCGACGAGAAGACGGCGAAGTCGAGCCGCTCGGCGAGGCCCATCTGCTCGAGGTCCCGGTGCAGCAGCCAGCCCGGATCGAAGGCGTTCGAGACGAGGCCCGTCTTGAGCCCGCGGTCCCGGAGCGAGTCGAGCAGGGCGTGCGTGTTCGCGGCCAGCCGGCGGGCCGGGTCCCAGGCGGTGTGCTCGGCCTCGAGGAAGCACCCGAGCTGCTCGTCGTCGACCTCGATCCCGAACTCGGCGAGCAGCCGTCGGACGAGGCCGGGGTACTCGATCTCCTCGACCGTCCCCGGCGCCCAGAAGAGCGGCTCGTACTCCTCGCGGAAGTGCGCGGTCAGCTCGTCGAGGTTCGTCAGATCGCCCTGGCCGATCGCCTCGAGCCCGGCCCGGTGGCCGGCCGCCACCAGCTCGGGGTCGTAGGCGAACTCGATCAGCGTGTCGCCCCAGTCGAAGAGGACGGCCTCCAACATGCCAAGCTAGGGTAGCCGCGTGGGCAGGAAGCTCCTCTGGGCGTCGCTCGTCCTGGCCCCCGTCACCTTCGTCCTCGACTACGTCTTCAATGTCAGCGACGTCACGCTGTTCGTCTTCTCTGCGGCTTCACTGGTGCCGCTGGCCTGGCTGATCGGCGAGGCGACCGAGCACGCGGGCGAGCACACCGGGCCCGGGATCGGCGGGTTCCTGAACGCGAGCTTCGGCAACGCGCCGGAGCTGATCATCGCCCTGTTCGCGATCGCGGACGGGCTCCCGGATGTCGTGCGCGGGTCGCTCACCGGGAGCATCGTCTCGAACCTGCTGCTCGTGCTGGGCGTGGCGCTCGCCGCCGGGGCGGAGCGCGGGAGGTCGCTCGACCGCCGGTCGCTGCTGGGCCAGCTGGCACTCGTGCTCCTGGCCGTGCTGCTGTTCCTGATCCCGTCGGTTCCGGGCTGGACGGGCAACCCCGATCGCCACTCGCTGGCGGTCGCGACGGTGCCGGTCGCGGTCGTACTGCTCCTGGTCTATCTGGTCGGGACGGCGCGGGGCCTGCGCCGTCACGCGCGGCTGCACGCGGAGAGCGGAGCCGAGAAGTCGGACGGGTGGACGCTGCCGTGGGCCCTCGCGGCGCTCGCGGCGGCGACCGCGGTGACGGCGTTCGTCAGCGAGACCCTGATCCACACGCTCGACGCGTTCTCGCACGCGGTCGGCCTCTCGCAGTTCTTCACCGCCGCGGTGATCGTCGCGATCGTCGGCAACGCGGCCGAGCACGGCGGCGCGATCGTGATCGCCCGCCGTGGCAACCTGCGGCTCGCGAGCGAGATCGCGATCTCGTCCGCCGCCCAGGTGGCGCTGCTGGTGACGCCGGTGGTGGCGCTGCTCTCGTGGATCGTCAAGCCGGCGCTGCCGCTCAGCTTCCGGCCCGTCGAGCTGGGGACGATGGGCGCCTCGGCCCTGGCCGTCGCATTCGTCGTGCGCAACGGCCGCGCGACTCGCCGGGAAGGCGTGCTGCTGATCGGCCTCTACATCCTCGCCGCGGTCGCGTACTTCATCGCCGGCGACCGCTGAGGCGGCTCTCGCTCTCGGCTGAGGTCGGCAGCCGCCCGTGCCGGCTAGGCGGAATCGGCGCCGCTGCCCCCGGCTCCGAAGGTCTTCGGCTCCCGGGTGAACGGATACGTCGCCCAGTAGAGCTTCTCGATCTCGCCGTCCGCCCTGCGCACGACGCGCAGCACCTCTCCCCGCTCCGGTCCGGAGCGGGTGCGGAAGCGATCGGTTTCCTCGGGCTCGAAGACCGACGGCTCGCGATGGGGCGCCGCCGCGAGCCGTGCCTCGAGCCTGCCCGCCCGCCAGCTGAAGACCGACTCGGAGCCCTCCGACCACCAGCGCCCGAGCAGCGGCTCGATCTCGGCCGGCGGAGACTCCTCCGGCGTCCACGGATCGGTCGCCGGCGCCAGCTCGTCGAGCGCCGTTTCGACCAGCTGCAACCCGGTGCTGCCGAGCTCGTCCCAGTTGCCCGAGTTCGTCAGCAGCACGGCGCCGATCCGATCGGGCCGCGAGTAGACGAGCATCGAGAGGAACCCGGGGAAGCCACCGGTGTGGCCCGCCAGGATCCGCTCGCCCCGCCGCCAGAGCTCGAGGCCTCGACCCCAGCCGCGCGTCCAGTCCGGCCTGGCCATGATCCGCACCACGTGCATCTCCTCGACGAGCGCCGCCGGGACGACGGCGTCGTCCGGATCGCACAGGAACGACCCCCAGCGGGCCAGGTCGGCCACCGTGCTGGACAACCCCGACTCGCCGCCCTTCCCGCCGAGCTCGAGCTCCGCCTCGCGCCGGACCGCATCCGAGTACGGCTCGACGAGGTAGGGCTTCGCGGCCGGCGGAGTCGGTCCCCAGGTCGTCCGCTCGAGGCCGAGCGGTTGCAGCAACCGCTCCTCCACGTACTCCCGGAACGGCGTGCCTGAGACACGCTCGACGACCTGACCGAGCAGCGCGTACGCGAGGTTCGAGTAGTGCCACGCCTCGCCGCCGGCGAGGACCCGCTCCGCCTCGGGAAGCCTGGCCAGCAGCTCGTCGGCGTCCGGGAAGACGAGCGACTCCCAGATCTCACCCGGAGGCTCCCTCTGGAGCCCCGACGCGTGCGCGAGCATCTCGCCGAGGGTCAGCGACCCGTGCTGCGACGCCTCGGGCAGGTGCCGCTCGAGCGGATCCGCGAGGTCGAGCTTGCCCTCGGCGCGCAGTTGCATGACCGACGCGGCCGTGAACGTCTTCGTGATCGAGGCGACGGGAAATTGCGTGTCGACGGTCGCCTCTTCCGCCGCCTCGGCGTCGGCGAGGCCGATCGCCTCCGACCAGACGAGCGAGCCCGCGCGGAAGACTCCGGCGACAACGGCGGGGAGACGCCCCTGGCGCTGCGCCGCGCGGACGATCCGCGAGAAGGCCTCGTCAGGCACGGGCGAGCGCCCCGAGCGCGCGCGGGATCAGCTCGACCGCCCGCTCGATGTCGTCGTCGCCGACGTCCAGGTGCGTGACCGCCCGCAGGCGCGTCGCGTGGGGCGTCATCGAGAGCCCGACGCCGTGATCCCAGAGCCGCGCGAGCGCCTCTTCGCGCGACAGCCCGAGCGGACCGAGCTCGACCTGGACGAAGTTCGTCTCGACTTGCTCGAGGTCGAGCGGCACCCCGGCCGCGTCCAGCCCTTCGGCGAGCCGCCTCGCGCGGGCGTGATCCTCGGCCAGCCGCTCGATGTTGTTCTCGAGCGCGTAGACGCCCGCGGCCGCGACGATCCCGGCCTGGCGCATCGCCCCGCCGAACAGGTGCTTCAGCCTGCGCGCCTTCGCCATCAGCTCCTCCGAGCCCGCGACCAGCGCGCCGAGCGGGCAACCGAGCCCCTTCGACAGGCAGAGCGTGACCGTGTCGAACTGCCGCCCGATCTCCGCAGACGGCACGCCGGAGGCGACGGCCGCGTTCATGATCCGCGCGCCGTCGAGGTGCGGCCGGAGCCCGAGCTCTCGCGCCGCGGCGACGATCGCCCCGATCTCGTCGAGCGGCCAGACGCGCCCGCCCGAGGCGTTGTGCGTGTTCTCGACCGAGACGATCCGCGTCGCCGGCGTGTGCGTCGAGTCGCCGGGGCGCACGATCTCGCGCAGCTGCTCCGGCGAGAAGCGCCCCGCCTCGCAGCGCAGCGGCCGCGTCATCAGCCCGGCGTGAACGGCAGGCCCGCCGAGCTCCGAGAGGAAGATGTGCGAGTTCTCCTCCGCGACCACCTCGTCGCCCGGCTCGCTCAGCGTCCGCAGGGCGATCTCGTTCGCCATCGTCGCGGTCGGGACGAAGACGGCCTCGTCCTGGCCGAGGAGCTGCGCAGCCAACGTCTCGAGCCGGGTGACGGTCGGGTCCTCGCGCTTCTGCTCGTCGCCGACCTCGGCCGCGGCGATCGCCGCGCGCATCTCGGCGCTCGGCTTCGTCTGCGTGTCGGAGCGAAGCTCGATCATCAGGCGCCCTTGGGAGCCTCGATCCCGACCGGCGCCGGGTCCCCCGAGAGATCCGGGTGGTCCTCGAAGAGGTAGCGAACGACCGCGCGCTTGGCCGCCTTCACCTCGTCCAGCCTTCCGACCACGGTCGAACGCGGGGCCTCCTTCAGCGCCTCGGGACGCTCCTCCGCGTCCCGCGCGATCGCGAGCATCGCGTCGGCGAACTCGTCGAGCGTTTCCTTGGCCTCGGTCTCGGTCGGCTCGATCATCAGCGCCTCGGGCACGACCAGTGGGAAGTAGATCGTCGGCGGGTGGAAGCCGTGGTCCATCAGTCCCTTGGCGACATCGAGCGCCGTCACTCCGTGCTCCCGCTTCTGCCGGCGGGCGGAGAGGACGAACTCGTGCATGCAGAGCCGGTCGAACGGGAGCTCGTAGGCGTCGCGCAGCCGGGCCAACAGGTAGTTGGCGTTGAGGACGGCGGCCTCGGACATCTCGCGCAGCTGCGGCCCGTAGGCGCGAATGAACGCGTACGAGCGGACGAAGACCCCGAACGGGCCGTAGAACCCGCGCACCTTGCCGATCGTCTTCGGGCGGTCGTAGTCGAGGCGGTAGCGGTCGCCCTCGCGCACGATCGCCGGAACCGGCAGGTACGGCTCGAGCCGCTCGCCTACCGCGATCGGGCCGCCGCCCGGCCCTCCGCCGCCGTGCGGCTGCGAGAACGTCTTGTGCAGGTTGATGTGGACGATGTCGAAGCCCATGTCGCCCGGCCGCGAGATCCCGCAGACCGCGTTCAGGTTCGCCCCGTCGTAGTACATGAGCGCGCCGGCCGAGCGGAAGATCTCGGCGATCTGCTCGATGTTCTCGTCGAAGAGCCCGAGCGTGGACGGGTTCGTGAGCATCAACCCCGCCGTCTCCTCGTCGACCTTCCCGCGCAGGTCGTCGACGTCGATGTTCCCGCGTGCGTCGGTCTGGACGTTCGTCAGCTCGTAGCCGGCCATGGTCACGCTCGCCGGGTTCGTCCCGTGGGCGGTGTCGGGGATCACGACCTTGCGCCGCTGTTCGGCCTCGCCGCGGTCGGCGAAGTAGGCGCGCATCAGCATCAGGCCGGTGATCTCGCCCTGCGAGCCGGCGGCGGGCTGGAGCGAGACGGCGTCGAGGCCGGTGATCTCCGCCAGCGCGCCTTGGAGCTCGAAGCAGAGGCGGAGCGCGCCCTGGGTGCGACTCTCCTCGTCGAGCGGGTGCAGGTCCCGAAAGCCGGGCAGCGCGGCGAACCGCTCGTTGACCCGCGGGTTGTGTTTCATCGTGCACGAGCCGAGCGGGTAGAAGCCCGTGTCGATCCCGAAGTTGCGCGTCGAGAGCTTGGTGAAGTGGCGGACGAGATCCGACTCGGCGATCTCCGGCAGGCGAGGGGGCTCGGACCGGCGCAGCTCGGCCGGGACTTCCGGGACCGGGAGTCCGTGGGCGGGCAGGCGACCGGCGCGCCGTCCTGGACGGGACTTCTCGAAGATCAGCTGCAACTCGCCAGCACCTCCGCGAGGCGGTCGATGTCCTCTGTGGTCCGCCGTTCCGTGACCGCGATCAGCAGCGCGTCGTCCAGCCCTGGGTAGTCGCGGCCGAGCGCGTAGCCGGGGTGGATCCCCTGCTCGAGCGCGGCCGCCACGACCTCGCGCGCGGGCCGTCCGACGCGGACGGCAAACTCCTTGAATGTTGTCTTGTCAGAGAACACGGGCGGTAGGTCCAGCCGCTCCTTCGCGTAGTCGGCGAGGGCGAGGCAGGTCTCCCCCACCTCGCGCAGTCCCTGCGGACCGAGCCATGAGAGGTAGACGAGGCCGCCGAGCGCCAGCAGCGTCTGGTTGGTCGTGATGTTCGATGTCGCCTTCTCCCGCCGGATGTGCTGCTCGCGCGTCTGCAGGGTGAGGACATAGCCGCGGTTGCCCGCGGCGTCTGTGGTCTCGCCGACGATCCGACCAGGCATCCGCCGGATGAACTCGGAGCGGGCGGCCAGGAACCCGTAGTGCGGCCCGCCGAAGGAGAGCGGGTTCCCGGCCGGCTGGCCTTCCCCGATCGCCAGGGCGCAGCCGTAGTTCCCCGGCGCCTCGAGCACGCCCAGCGAGAGCGGATCGACGTGGGCGACCGGAAGCGCCCCCGCCTCCGACGCTGCGGCTGCGAGGTCCGGGGCCGGCTCGAGCACGCCGAAGACGTTTGGCTGCTGGAAGATGACGCAGGCCGCGCCCTCGGCGGCCCTGCGCAGCTCGTCCGGGTCGGTCGCCCCGTCGCGGTGCGGAACCTCGACGACCTCGAGGCCGAAGCCGGGCGCGTAGGTCTTCACGACCTGCCGGACCTGCGGGTTGGTCGCCTCGGTGACGACGGCCTTTGCGCGGCCCGTCGCATGCTTGGCCACGAAGCACGCGTCGGCGGCGACGGTGGTCCCGTCGTAGCCCGACGCGTTCGAGACGTCCATGCCCGTCAGCTCGCAGATCGCGGTCTGGTACTCGAAGATCGCCTGCAGCACGCCCTGGCTCAGCTCCGGCTGGTACGGCGTGTACGCGGTCAGGAACTCTCCGCGCTGCATCACGGTGTCGACGACAGCCGGCACGTAGTGGTCGTACAGCCCCGCGCCCAGGAACGAGACCGTTGCGCCCGTGTCCGCGTTCTCCGCGGCGAGCTCCTCGAAGTAGGCGGTCAGCTCCTGCTCCGTTAGCGCGGGCGGCAGGTCGAGCTCGCGTTGCAGGCGCACCCCCGCGGGAATGTCGACGAAGAGCTCGTCGATCGACGAGACGCCGATCGCGTCGAGCATCGCGTCGCGGTCGGGGTCGGTCAGCGCGAGGTAGCTCACGAGCGGTCGAGCTGCACGGCGGCGGTCATCCCTGCTCGGCCAGGTGGCGGCGGTAGTCGTCGGCGTTCATCAGCGAATCGACCTCACTTGGGTCGGTCAGGCGCACGCGAACGAGCCAGCCCTCGCCGTAGGGATCCTCGTTGACCGTCTCCGGCGCGTCGGCGACTGCCCCGTTGACCTCGAGGATCTCGCCCGACAGCGGCGCGATCACGTCCGAGACGGCCTTGACCGACTCGACCTCGGCGTAGGTCTTGTCCTTCGCCACGGTCGATCCAGCCTCGGGAGCCTCGTAGTGCACGAGCTCCCCGAGCGCGTCCTGCGCGAACCAGGTGATCCCGAACGTCGCCTCGTCCCCGTCGATGCGCGCCCAGTCGTGCTCGGGGTGGTAGCGCAGGTCGTCCGGGTAGCTCTCAGCCGCCATTCCGCTCCTCTCGTTGGTAGATGGGCTTCTTGACCACTCGACCTCGGCGGGGCCTGCCGCGCACGTCGATCGTCAGCTCCGTTCCCGGCTCCGCGAGCGCCGTCGGCACGTAGCCCATCCCGATCCCGCGCTCGAGCATCGGCGAGTGCGACCCCGACGTCACCGCGCCGACCGGCTCGCCGCTGCTGTCGAGGATCGCCATCCCTTCACGCGGGATCGCGCGCTCCTCCATCACGAACGCTGCCAGCCGCCGCGTCGGGCCTTCCTCCTTGATCGCACGCAGAGCGGCCACGCCGCTGAAGTCCTTGTCGAGCGCGCACACCCACCCTAGCCCGGCCGAGATCGCGTCCGTGTCGGGCCCGATGTCGTTCCCGTGCAGCGGGTAGCAGACCTCGAGCCGCAGCGTGTCGCGCGCCCCCAGCCCGCAGGGAACCGCGCCGCGCTCGAGCACGCGGTCCCAGAGCTCGCCGGCGCTCTCGGCCGGAACGAGCAGCTCGACGCCGAGCTCGCCGGTATACCCGGTGCGGTTGACCACGCACGCGACGCCGTCGATCTCGCCGTCGGCGAACGTGAACGGAGGCGCTTCCGGTAGGCCCAGCCGCTCGAGCGAGCGCGGGCCCTGGACGGCCAGCAGCGCGTATGCGTCGGAGACGTCGCGGAGCTCGGCGCCGTCCAGCTCGTGGTCGCGCAGCCACGCGAGGTCGGTCTCGCGGTTCGCGGCGTTGACGATCAGCAGGAAGCGATCCGGGGCGCGCTCGTAGACGATCAGGTCGTCGACGATCCCGCCGTCGCCGTTGGTCAGAAGCGTGTACTGCGCCTTCCCGGGCTCGATCCGATCGAGATCGTTCGAGAGCAGGCCTTGCAAGTACTCGCGCGCGCGCGGGCCTTCGACCTCGAACTCGCCCATGTGCGACACGTCGAAGACGCCGCAGTCGTTCCGCACCGCGAGGTGCTCGGGGATCACGCCCTCGTACTGCACCGGCATCTCCCAGCCGGCGAACGGAACCAGCCGCGCGCCGAGGGCGACGTGCCGGTCGTAGAGCGGCGTGCGCAGCAGGGTCTGCATCGGCCGCTGATGCTAAAGGCGTAGGCCTTTGCGCCGCGTGGCGAGCGAGATCTCGTCCAAAAAGGGAGCCGCCCCGGCTTCGGCTTTTAGTGCCGAGGCCGGGGCGGCCGGACCGGGTCATCGCGGGTCGACTCTTAGTGGCCGACCCGAGAGGGCACCACCTTCATAACCCGGCGCAAGAGGTGTTAAACCTGTCTGCCGAAAACTTTCTCGAGAGCGTCGAAACGTCTCAGCCGTCGCGGAGGAACGACGGCACCTCGAGGATCTCGTCCGAGACCTCGAAGTGGTCGGCGGCGACCTCGCGGGCGCCCTCCTCGTGCGAAGCCTCTGCGGGCTCCTCGGTGCTGCGGCGGCGCCGGAGCCGAGACGGCCCGAAGCCTGTGGCGATCACCGTCACGCGCACCTCGTCGGCGAGCGCGTCGTCGATGACGGCGCCGAAGATCACGTTCGCGTTCTGGTCGGCAGCCGAGGTGACGACCTCGGCCGCCTCGTTGATCTCGAAGAGGCCGATGTTCGGACCGCCGGTCACGTTCAGGAGGATTCCTGTCGCGCCCTCGATCGACGACTCGAGCAGCGGCGAGGAAACGGCCTGGCGGGCGGCGGATGTCGCGCGGCCCTCGCCGGAGGCGATCCCGATTCCCATCAGGGCCGAGCCGGCCTCGCTCATGATCGTGCGCACGTCGGCGAAGTCGAGGTTGACGAGCCCGGGGATCGTGATCAGGTCGGTGATCCCCTGGACGCCCTGGCGCAGGATGTCGTCGGCAAGCTTGAACGCGTCGACGATCGACGTCCGCTTGTCGACGACCTGGAGCAGCCGGTCGTTCTCGATCACGATCAGCGTGTCGACGTGGTCGCGCAGCTCCTCGACGCCGAGCGAGGCGACCTCGGCCCGGCGACGGCCCTCGAACGCGAACGGCCGCGTGACGACCCCGACGCAGAGCGCGCCGAGCTCCTCCGCGAGCTGCGCCACGATCGGAGCGGCCCCGGTGCCCGTGCCCCCGCCTTCGCCGGCGGTGACGAAGATCATGTCGGCGCCCTTCAGCGCCTCCTTCAGCTCGTCGCGGCTCTCCTCGGCGGCGGCCTTCCCGATCGATGGGTCCGCGCCGGCGCCCAGGCCGCGCGTGGCCGTGGAGCCGATCGGCATCTTCACGTCGGCATCGCACATCAGCAGCGCCTGCGCGTCGGTGTTGATCGCGATGAACTCGACCCCGGCCAGGCCGGCGTCGACCATGCGGTTGACGGCGTTCGAGCCGCCCCCGCCGACGCCCACAACCTTGATCAGGGCCAGATAATTTCCTGCTTGATCTCTCATCCTCAACTCGTCTCTACCTGAAGCTCTAGTGGAAGGTACACCTTCCGAGTTCAGGAGGGTACGCCTACTCGACGCGCCTGTCAACGCCGATTGTGCGACGAAAGTCTAAGGCTCAACCTGCGGGTTGAGGTTGTTGCCTGCGACAGGCCGCCCCGGAACGCTCACGTCGAGGTAGAGAAAGCCTCCGCTCCGGAGCTGCGGCAGAACACGTGTCGCGACCGCAAGCTTGAGGGGAACCGCGCGCATATCGCCCAGCCTCAGCTGCAGGCCGGAGCCGAGCAGAAAGGTCAGCTCGTGCGGTTGGGCCTTCACGTTCCAGATCCGGGTCCGGAAGCCAGAGCGACGGGCGACGGCGAGCGCTTGCGCGGCCCTCAGGCCCTGGCGATCGACCAACGCGGCGCCCACCTGCGGATCTCCGGTCTGGGTCAACCAGATGCGCGGTAGCGAGCGCTGCGTCCCGAGGGCGGCCGGGGCCATGACACGGCCCTCGCCGGAGACGAGCCAGGCCTTGGCCCCACGGCGGGCGACGGCAACCGGGTGCTCTGCCCGCACGACCACGCGGAGGGTGTGCGGGAACCCGCGGTCGTAGCTCGCCGTGGCAACGTCGGTGAGTGGCGCCAGCCGGCGCTCGACGTCGGCCCGGTGAAGGGCGAGCAGGCTCGTCCCCTCGAGCGGAGCGAGCGCAGCGCGGACGTGAGACGCGACCGCCGGCGACGCGCCTTCCACGTCGACCCGCTGCAGGGCGAACATCGGCGTCTCGCGCGCAAGCACGTAGAGCCCCGCTGCCGCAGCGACGAGCGCGAACCCGATCAGCAGCGAACGGCCGGACGGGAGCAGCCGCACGAAGGCCGCGCGGTCGGCTCTCGCCGGGAACGGGACCACCGCTGCACGGGCACGCTGCTGAGGCCTTCCTTCGGGCACGGCGAGGGATTCGCCACGCCGGGCGCGCCTCCTACCTACGACAGGGGTGGAAGCTCGAGCGGGCCGAGGAGCTCGACCTCGTGCTCGAGCTCGACGCCGTACTGCTCGAGCGCCCGGCGGCGGGCCTCCGCTATCAGCGCGACCGCGTCCTCGGACCGCGCGCCGTCCGCGTTCTCGATGAAGTTCGCATGCCGCGGGGAGATCTGCGCGCCGCCGATCCGGTGGCCCTTGAGCCCGCAGGCCTCGAGCATCCTCCCCGCGCTCAGCTCGTGCTCGGGGTTCTTGAAGACGCTGCCGAAGGTGCGCTTGTTCGTCGGCTGGGCCGCCTTGCGCAGCGCCTGGAGCTCGGCGATCGTCGCCTTGATCTCGTCCGCCGGCTTCGGATCGAGCCGGAACTCGCCGAGGGCGACGACCTGGCCGTGCTTGAGCCCGGAGCGGCGGTAGCTGAGCCCAAGCTCGGCGGGCGTGAGCCAGCGCGTGCCCTCAGCGTCGACGACCAGCGCCCGCTCGAGGATCGCAGCCCAGTCGCTGCCGTAGGCGCCGGCGTTCATCCAGACACCCCCGCCGACCGTGCCCGGGATCGCGCAGGCGAACTCGAAGCCGCCGAGCCCCGCATCGCGCGCCCGGTGCAGGCAGACCGCGTTCGCCGCGCCGCCGCCTGCCAGGAGCCGATTCTCCTCGGTCCCGGCGATCGCCAGCTCGCCGGCCAGCTTGACGACCAGGCCGTCGAAGCCCTCGTCGGCCACGAGCAGGTTCGAGCCGAGTCCGACCGCCGCGACCGCGAGCTCGCGCTCCGCCGCCCAGGCCAGCGCCTCCTGCAGCTCGTCGAGGGTCTCCGGCCGCGCAAATGCAGCTGCTGGACCGCCCGTGCCGAGCGTCGTAAACCGCGAGAGGGCGACGCCCTCCTCGAACTTCACGCGAGCTCCGCCAGGATCAGTGGGCCTGCTCGCTCGACGTCGCCGGCGCCGATCGTGACGACGAGGTCGCCCGGCCGCGCTCGCCGCGAGAGAAATCGCGCCGCGTCCTCCAGGGCCGGCGTCCACGCGACGGCCATTCCGGGACGGCGCGAGACCAGCTCGTCGACGACCAGCTTCCCGTCGACTCCCGGCACCGGCTCCTCGCGCGCCGCGTAGACCTCGGTCACGGCGACGGCGTCGGCAGCGGCCAGCGAGGCGGCGAGCTCGGCGGCGACGTGCCGCGTCCTCGAGAAAAGATGCGGCTGGAAGACGACGAGCACGCGGCCAGTTCCGGCCTCGGAGCGAGCGGCCTCGAGCGTCGCAGCGATCTCACTTGGGTGGTGGCCGTAGTCGTCGAAGACCTGGACGCCGCCCGCCTCGCCGCGCCGCTCGAACCGCCGGCCCGCGCCGCGGAACTCGGGCAGCAGGGCCTCGGCAGCCTCCCGGAGCACGCCGGCCAGCTCCAGGGCCTCGAGCGCCGCGGCCGCGTTCAGGCGGTTGTGCCTGCCCGGCACGCCGAGCTCGAAGGGAACGGGCTCGAGCTGATCGCCGCGGACGGCCGTCGGCGCCGCCGCGACCCAGCTCTCGAACAGGTCGCGGACCTCGTCCTCGGAGGCGAAGGTCGCGTGGTGGTCGAGCTCGATGTTCGTGAGCACCGCGATCTGCGGCTGCAGAAGCTCGAGCGAGCGATCCGATTCGTCGCCCTCGGCCACCAGCCAGCCCGCGCCCGCGCGCGCGTTGCCTCCGAGCTGCGGGATCTCGCCGCCGATCAGGAACGCCGGGTCACAGTCCAGCTGGTCGAGGCAGAAGGCGATCATGCCCGCGGTCGTCGTCTTCCCGTGCGCACCTGCGACCACGATCGACGGGCGCAGCGAGACCAGCTCGGCCAGCAGCTCGCCGCGCCGCCGCGTCTCCCTGCCGGCGACCTCGGGATTGTCCGGCCCGACCGCGCTCGAGACGATCACCTCTGCGCCGCCGGGCACGTTGGCCGCATCGTGGCCGATCGCCACAGGGATGCCGGCCGCCTCGAGCCGGTCGACGTACGACGACCGCGCCCGGTCGGAGCCGCCGACCTCCGCGCCCCACTGCTTCGCCACCAGCGCCAGCGCGCTCATCCCGGCGCCGCCGATCCCGACAAACCAGAAGCGCCTACCCTCGAGCAAGCGCGATCAGCTCCTCCGCGATCTCATCCGCCGCCTCCGGCCGCGCGACTCGCAGCATCGCCGCGCCCATCTCCTCGAGACGGCGCGAGTCGTCGAGGAGGGAGCGCACGAGCTCCGGCACGCGGCCGAGCTCGGTCTCTGGGACGAGGATCGCGCCGCCTGCGGCCTGGAAGTAGCGCGCGTTCTTCGTCTGGTGGTCGGCGGTCGCGAGCGGGTAGGGCACGAGGATCGCCGGCTTGCCGGCCGCGGCGAGCTCCCAGACACCCCCACCCGCGCGCGCGAGGACCAGGTCGGCCGCTCCGAGCGCCGCGCCGTACTCGTCGAGGAACGCGAGGAGGCGGTAGTCGGGCCGTGTCACTCGGCTCCGCAGGCGGTCGAGCTCGACCTCGCCGCAGAGGTGCAGGACGGCCGGGCCCGCCGCGCCGAAGCTCTCGACGGCGAGGTCGTTCAGGGCCCGTGCGCCGAGGCTTCCCCCGGAGACGAGCAGCAGCGGACCATCGGCAGGCAGCTCCAGCCGGCGCCGCGCCTCCTCGCGCGACAAGGGCAGGGAGCGCGCCGGGATCGGCCGTCCGGTCACCCGGTACTTCTCGCCGGCGCGGCCGGGAATCGGAAACGCGAGGAAGACGCGGCGGGCGAACGGCGCGGCGAGCCGGTTGGCGAGGCCGAGGTGCGCGTCGGCCTCCATCAGCGCCGTGGGGATCCGGCGCCGGGCTGCCGCGAGCACCATCGGGCCGCCGACGTAGCTGCCGCCGCCGAGCACGACGTCCGGCTCGCGCCGCGCCAGGATCCGGTCGCAGGCCGCGGGCGCGGCAAGGTCATGGAGCGCCGCCCGCGCCTGCGCCAGGCCCGGCCGCCGGGGCAGGCCGCTTACGCGGAACGTGTCGAGCTCGTAGCCCGCGTCAGGAACGAGCCGCGCCTCGGCGCGACCCGGCGACCCGGCGAACGTCACCCGCGCGCCGCGGGCGCTGAGCGCCTCCGCCACTGCGAGCGCGGGCAGCACGTGGCCGGCTGTCCCCCCGGCTGCGATCAGGCACGCTGGCGCGCTTGGCTCCGGCATTGCCTGCGATGTTAAGGAGGATCCCCACCGAGACGAGCGCCACCACGAGGCTCGAGCCGCCGTAGGAGACGAACGGCAGCGGAATCCCGGTCAGCGGCGCGAGGCCCATCACGGCCGCGAGGTTGATCGACGCCTGGCCGCAGACGAGCACCGTCAGCCCGGCCGCGAGCCGCTTGCCGAAGGGGTCGCGGCACGTGAGCGCGATCCGCAGACCCGCGTACGCGAACGCCCCGTAGGCGGCGACCAGGGCGGTCGCGCCGACGAGCCCGAGCTCCTCGCCGATGATCGCGAAGATCATGTCGGTGTGCGCCTCGGGGAGGAAGTTCAGCTTGGCGACGCTCTGGCCGAGGCCGCGCCCGAAGATCCCGCCGGAGCCGAGGCCGATGATCGCCTGCACGGTCTGGTAGCCGGCGCCGTGCGCGTCCCGCCACGGGTCGATGAAGCTGAACAGGCGCGCGCGCCGGTACGGCTCGAACCAGACAGCGGCCATGCTGACCGCGGCGGCAATCCCGAGCCCGGCGCCGAGCACGCGGACCGGCGTGCCGGCGACGAGCAGCATCGCGGCGAGCATCAGCAGGATCGCGATCGCGGTCCCGAGGTCGGGCTCGGCCAGGAGCAGCACGCAGAAGACGGTGGTCAGCAGGCCGAGCGGGCGCCAGAGCTGCTTGAGCGTTTGCGGCGGGCGCTTGCGGCTCAGATATGACGCGGCCCAGACCGCGAGCGCGAGCTTCGCCAGCTCCGACGGCTGGAAGACTGCGGGGCCGACCGAGATCCAGCGGCGCGCGCCGTTCACCGCCTGCCCGGCCACGAGCACGCCGAGCAGCAGCGCCAGGCTGGAGACGATGAGGACCGGAGCGAGCCCGCGCAGCAGGCGGTAGTCGGCCCGCGAGGCCGCGACCAGCAGGACGAGACCGAGGAGCGCGTAGCCGGCCTGGCGCTTGAGAAAGTACGCGGGGTCGCCGTTGTGGAGCGCCGCCGAGGCCGAGGTGGCGCTGTAGACCATCACCAGGCCGAACGCGACCAGCGCCAGCGTGACCAGCGTCAGGATGCTGGCATCCATGTTCTTCCGCTTCACGCGGACAGGTTCTGCACCAGCCTCCTGAATTCCTCGCCGCGGGCCTCGAAGTCGCGGTACTGGTCGTAGCTCGCACAGGCCGGCGCGAGCAGGACGACGTCGCCCGGCGCGGCCTCGATCGCGGCCAGCGCGGTCGCCAGATCGCCGTCCGTGCGCGCCTGCGGGATCGCGGCGGCGAGCTCCTCCGCCGTCTCGCCGATCAGGTGGACGCTCCTGACGTTCGGCCCGATCGCGGCGGCGAGCGGCGCGAAGTCCTCGCCCTTGCGCGAGCCGCCGAGGATCAGGTGCACCGGCTCCTCGGCGTAGGCGGCCAGAGCCCGCAGCGCGGCGGCGACGTTCGTCGCCTTCGAGTCGTTGACGTAGCGGACGCCTCCGACCTCGGCGACGAGCTCGAGTCGGTGGGGCACGCCGGGGAACGTTCGCAGCGCCTCGGCGATCTGCTCGTCGGAGATCCCGGCGGCGCGTGCGGCGGCGGTAGCGGCAGCGGCGTTCTCGCGGTTGTGCGCGCCGCGGATCAGCGGCTCGGCCGGCAGCGGGTCGTCCGCCGAGAACTCGATCCCCTCGAGGCCGAGCCCGCGCGGGACGATCTTCGTTCGGGCCCGCTCGAAGATCCGCAGCTTCGCGTCGCGGTAGGCCTCGAAGGAGCCGTGGCGGTCGAGGTGGTCCGGCTCGAGGTTCAACAGCACGGCGATCTCGCAGGCCAGCTCGTGCACATCCTCGAGCTGGAAGCTGGAGAGCTCGCAGACGACCCAGGCGCCGGGGTCGACCTGCCCGTCGAGCTCGGTCAGCGCGCGGCCGACGTTGCCGGCGACCGGCGCGCCCGTCATGACGCCCAGCAGCTCGCAGGTGGTCGTCTTCCCGTTCGTGCCGGTGACGCCGATCAGCTTCGGCTCGATCAGGCGGTAGCCGAGCTCGACCTCGCTCCAGATCGGGATCCCGCGGCGCTCGGTCTCGGCGACGAGCGGCGACTCGCGTGGCACGCCAGGGCTCTTGACGAGCACCTCGGCGCCGTCGAGCAGCGCCAGGTCGGAGTCGTTCCCGAGCTCGCGGTCGGCAGCGGCGACCTCCACCCCCCGCCGCTCGAGCGCGGCAACCGCCGCCTTACCGGAGCGCGCGAGCCCGAGCACGAGCACCCGCTGCGGCAACCTGCTCAGCGGAACCCGGTGAAGTAGCGGTAGTAGAGCGCGAAGGCGATCGCGCAGAGGATCCCGGTCACGATCCAGAAGCGCACCATGATCTTCGTCTCCGACCAGGCCTTCAGCTCGAAGTGGTGCTGGATCGGCGCCATCAGGAACACGCGCCGCTTGAAGTACTTGAAGCTGAAGACCTGCACGATCACCGACAGCGCCGCAACCGCGAAGATCCCGCCGATCAGCAGCAGTAGGAAGATCGTCTTCGTGAAGATCGCGAATGCCGCGAGCGCGCCGCCGAGCGCCATCGAGCCGGTGTCGCCCATGAACACCTCTGCCGGCCAGGCGTTGTACCAGAGGAACCCGATCGCCCCGCCGATCAACGCCGCCGCGATGATGGCCAGGTCGAGCTTCGTGTCGAAGCGATGGCCCGGCGAGCCAGAGCGGATCCACGCGATCACGATCATCGAGGCGAACGTGAAGAGCGCGATGATCACCGTCCCGGCCGCGAGCCCGTCCACTCCGTCGGTCAGATTGACCCCGTTCGCGGCGCCGGCGATCACCAGGAAGAGCAGCCCGTAGTACGCGTACGAGAGCTGGATGTCGCCGACTCCCGGGACGTAGACCTCGGTCGGCAGGTGCTGGTGGCGCGTCGCGATCCCGACGCCGACGGTGATCAGGCCGAGCAGGATCAGCTTCCAACGGCCGTTCAGCCCGAGCGAGCGGCGGTGCGTCAGCTTGATGAAGTCGTCCAGGAAGCCGATCGCGCCGCAGCCGAGCGTCACGAAGAGCACAGCCAGCGCCGGCACCGTGTACGTGCTGAAGGCGAGGAAGCCGATCGCCGCCGCGAGCAGGATCAGGAAACCGCCCATCGTGGGCGTGCCCTGCTTGGCCATGTGGTGCTCCGGCCCTTCCTCGCGGATGTGCTGGCCGAACTCGTTCCGGCGCAGGAAGGCGATGAACTTCGGGCCGAGAAGGATCGAGATCAGGAGCGCGACAACGCCCGCCAGCAGGACGTGGCTCAAGCCTTCACCGCCGCCAGGGCGTCGGCGACCGCCTCGAGGCCGACCGCCCGCGAGGCCTTGACGAGGACACAGTCGCCGGGCTCGACCAGCTCGTGCGCCTCGGCGGCGGCCGTCGCCGCCTCCGGTATCCAGCGCGTGACCGGCACCCCGCTCGCCCCTTCGACGTAGCCTCGGGCGAGATCGCCGACCGCAACGAGGGTCTCCACGCCCTGGCTCGCCGCGAGCTCGCCGATCTCGCGGTGGAAGGCATCCGCACCTGGGCCGAGCTCGGCCATGTCGCCGAGGATCGCGACCCGGCGGCGCCCGTCGGCGCGCTCCGCGAGTTGGACGAGCGCGGCGCGCATCGAGACCGGGTTCGCGTTGTAGGCGTCGTTGATCAGCAGGCCGCCGCCTGGCAGCGGCACTTCCTCGCCGCGCCAGCGCGAGAGCTCGACTTCGACGCGGTCCGGGCGCGGGAGGCCGAGCGCGTCGAGCGCCGCCAGCGCGGTGGCGGCATTCGCGGCCTGGTGTCGCGTGGTGACGTTGAAGCTGACGCCGCCGACGATCGCGCGGTCCTCCTCGAAGGCGACCTCGGGCTCGCTCAGGCGCACGACGGTCACGTCGTCGCGCTCGACCGGGAAGTCGCCGGGCACGATCGCCGTCCCGCCGGGCGGCAGCGCCGCGACCAGCTCACCCTTGGCGCGCAGCACGCCCTCCAGCGAGCCGACCAGCTCGAGGTGCGCGGGGCCGACGTTGGTGATCACGCCGATCTCCGGCCGGGCGATCTCGCAGAGGTCCGCGATCTGGCCGAAGCCGCGCATCGCCAGCTCGAGGATGCAGACCTCGGTGTCCGCCTCGAGCCGGCAGAGCGTGAGCGGCACGCCGATCTCGTTGTTGAAGCTCGCCTCCGCGGCGACGGTCCGAGCGGCCGGCGCGCAGAGGGCGGCGAGGATGTCCTTGGTCGAGGTCTTGCCGGTCGAGCCGGTGATGCCGACGACCCGCGCCGAGCTGCGGTCGCGCACCGCGCGTCCGAGCGCGGCGAAGGCGGCGAACGGCTCGTCGGGAACGAGGGTCGCGGCGGCGCCTCGGGAGAGCGCGTCCTCGGCGAACTCGGCGCCGCGGTCGACGGCGACGAACAGGTCGCCCGGCTCGACCTTGCGCGAGTCGACCCGGACGCCGGTGACGCGGTCGGCCCCCGGCGCGACGGTGAGCTCGCCCGCGGCAAGCTCCCGGATCTCGTCGAATGAGAGCGGGATCACGTCGCGGCTCCGAGGCGGCGGAGCACGTCGCGCGCGACCTCGCGGTCGTCGAACGGGATCGTCCGGTCGGCGAACTCCTGGCCCTGCTCGTGGCCCTTGCCCGCGATCAGGACAACGTCGCCCTCGGCGGCCTCCGAGAGTGCCCGTTCGATCGCGGCGGCGCGGTCGGGCTCGACCTCGACCTCGCGCGTGACCCCGGCGAGGATCTCGTCGATGATCGCGGCCGGATCCTCGCTGCGCGGGTTGTCGGAGGTGACGATCGCGAGGTCGGCGAGCTCGGACGCGATCCGGCCCATCACGGGTCGTTTGCCGCGGTCACGGTCGCCGCCGCAGCCGAAGACGCAGATGACGCGCCCCTCGGTCAGCTCTCGCGCGGTTCGGAGCACGCTCTCGAGCGCGTCGGGCTTGTGCGAGTAGTCGACGATCACCTCGAACGGCTGGCCTTCGGCGACCGGCTCGAACCGGCCCGGCACGCCGCGCACCGCCTCGAGGCCGCGCACAATCGCCTCGTCCTCAATCCCGAGCAGGCGGCTCGCGGCGAGCGCGCCGAGGGCGTTCTCGGCGTTGAAGCGCCCGCGCAGCTTGAGGTCGATCCCGCCCAGGGCGGCCGGGCCGATCTCGGCATCGGGGGCGAAGCCGAATGTGAGCGCGTCCGGCCGGTCGGCGGCGAGTTTCCGGCCCCAGTCGTCCCCGACGTTGATCGCCGCCGGCGGCTCCGTCTCGGTGAACAGGCGCCGTTTGGCCTCGAAGTAGCGCTCCATCGTCCCGTGGAAGTCGAGGTGGTCCTGGCTGAGGTTGGTGAAGACGAGGGCGGCGAAGCGCACGCGGTCGAGCCGGCCGAGCTCGGAGCCGTGCGAGGTCGCCTCCATCGCGCAGCTTCGGTCTCCGGCGTCGAGCATCTCGCGGAGGGCGCGCTGGACGTCGATCGCCTCCGGGGTCGTTCGGATCGCCGGGCGGCGCTCGCCGCCGACGCGGTTTTCGATCGTGCCGAGCAGCCCAGGCCGCCGGCCGGCCGCGGCGAGGATCGAATAGAGCAGGAACGAGGTCGTCGTCTTGCCGTTGGTGCCGGTGACGCCCGCGATCTGCAACTCCTCGCTCGGATGGCCGAAGAACTCGTCGGCGGCGGGGGCCATCGCCCTGCGCGCATCGGGGACGACGATCTGTGGGACGTCGAGCTCGAGCGGGCGCTCGACGACGAGCGCGACCGCGCCGTTCTCGACGGCCTGTGGGGCGAAGTTGTGGCCGTCGGCGCGGCTCCCGGGCACGCAGAAGAAGAGCGCCCCGGGCCCGGCCGCGCGGGCGTCGTAAACGAGGTCGCCGATCTCCACGGGAGCGCGTCGCAGGACGTCCGCGGGGGCGAGCGCTGCGATGACGCGCTCTAGGTGCATCGGCGCGCGAGTCTACCAACCGGCCCAGCCGAGACGGCCACGGCCGGGCGGTGAGAACAAGCGGATTTGCAGCGCTTTACGGCGTGGCAGCCGAGGTCTGCGTCCAAGGTGCGTCCGGCGTGATGCCACCGTCGAGGTACTGCAGGTCGAAGCGCGCGATCTGGGAGAACGCGGGCGCCGCGACCACGCCGCCGAAGATCGCGCCGCGGGGCTCGTCCACCGACACGAGAATGACGAGCCGCGGCCGCGAGGCGGGAACGACGCCGATGAAGGACGCGACGTAGCGCGAGTCCGAATACGTCCCATCGGGATCGACCTTCGACGCCGTGCCTGTCTTCCCGGCGACCTGGTAGCCCGGCACCGCGGCGAGCGTGCCGGTCCCGTCGAGCACGACGTTCTTCAGCATCGACATCAGCTGGACGGCCACCCGGCGGCGCACGATGCGGCGGCGCGACTGCTTGACCGACGAGCCATCGCCGATGTGGTCGACCAGGTGCGGCCGCACCCAGACGCCGCGGTTGGCGATCGCCGCGTAGGCGCTCGCCATCTGGATCGGCGTCACCGCGATCCCCTGGCCGATCGGCACGTTGCCGATCGTCGAGCCCGACCAGTGCTTCTCCTGCAGGACGATGCCGGGGCTCTCGCCGGGGTAGTCGATGCCGGTGTCGCGTCCGAAGCCGAAGCGCGAGATCCAGCCGGCCAGCCGGTGCTGCCCCAGCCGCTCGGCCAGCGTGATGGCGCCGACGTTGGACGAGCGCGCCAGGATCTCGGCGACGGTCATCGTCTCGGTCCCGCGCGGCTCGGCGTCATGGATGATCCGGTCGGCGACGTGGATCTGGTACGGCAGGACGAAGCTCGTCGACGGCGTGACGAGCCTTTCCGACAGCGCGCCGGCGACGGTGACCAGCTTGAACGTCGAGCCCGGCTCGTAGGTGTCGGTGACCGCGCGGTTCCGCTGCAGGGGGCGCCAGGTGCGCGAATAGTTGTTCGCGTCGAATCCGGGCGCCACGGCCATCGCGAGCACGCCCCCCGTCCGCGGGTCGAGCACGATCGCGGTCGCGCTCTTCGCGCGCCACTGGGCGACCGTCTGCCGCAGGATCGCCTGAGCGTTCGACTGGATCACGTGATCGAGCGTCAGGTAGACGTCGGTGCCGTCGCGCTCGGTCCGGGACGGAATGGTGTCGATCACCTCGCCGGATGCGTCCTTGACGATCCGCTCCCGCCCCGGGCGCCCGGCGAGCTCGCGGTCGAGCGAGAGCTCGAGCCCCGCGAGGCCGCGGTTGTCGACGCCCGCGTAGCCGAGCACCTGCGACGCGAGCGAGCCCTGCGGGTAGAAGCGGCGCTCCTCCGGATAGAAGCCGAGGCCGGGCAGGTGCTTCCGCTCCAGGATCGCCGCCCGCGCGGGATCGGCCTTGCGCTCGACGTAGACGAAGCCCAGGGTGCGGTCGGCCAGCTCCGCGTACACCGTCGCTTGATCGAGGCGCATGACGCGCGCCGCAACCGCCGCCTCACTGCGCGGGTCGCGCACCTGCCGCGGATCGGCGTAGATCGTCGTCGCCTGCTCGCCGATCGCGAGCTGCAGGCCGCCGCGGTCGAAGATCGTCCCGCGGGTGGCGGGAAGGGTCACGTCCTCGCTGTGCTGGTCGGCCGCCAGCTGCCCGAGCGAGCTCGCGCGTACGCCCTGCAGCCAGGCCGCGCGCAGGAACGCGATCCCGAAGGCGATCCCAAAGACCGCGAGCAGCAGCCGGATGCGGCGGTTGGCGACCTTCGCGTTCAACGCGGCCCGGGCCCGAGCCGCACGTACGTGGTCTGCGTGGGATCGGCGGGCACCAGGCCCTGCCGGTGCGCGAGCGCCTGGATCCGCGGCGAGGCGGCGGCGAGCGAGAGCTGCGAGTCGAGCGCTTGCTTGTCGGCCCGGAGCTGCATCCGCTGGGTGTTCAGCTTGTCGAGCCGGACGTTCAGGCGCAGAACGGCCACGTTCAGCGCGACGACCCCGGTGAGCAGGACCGCGAGCGCCGCGATCCAGACGACGCCTCCCGCGACGCCGCGGCGGGCGCGCGGGCGGCGGCGCGCGGCAGGCTTCGGCCGGCGCCGCGGTCGCGGGGACGGAAGCGCAGGGGCAGCGTCGCTCCAGGAGGCCATGGCTCAGTCGGTCTCGGTCTCGGCGTCGGTCTTGACGGCGGCCCGCAGACGCGCGGATGCGGCGCGCGGGTTGGTCGCGATCTCCTGCGCCGACGGACGGATCGCCCGGCGCGACTGGGCGCGCAGCGTCGGCTCGTGCCCGCAGACGCAGACGGGAAAGTCGGGCGGGCAGGTGCAGCCCCGCTCCTGCGAGCGGAGGAAGCGCTTGACGATCCGGTCCTCGAGCGAGTGGAAGCTGATCGCCGCGAGGCGGCCGCCCGGCTTCAGCAGCTCGAGCGCCGCCGGCAGCGCCTCCTCGAGCGACCCGAGCTCGTCGTTGACCGCGATCCGCAGGGCCTGGAAGACCCGCTTGGCGGGATGGCCGTCGCCGAAGCGCGCGGGCGCGGGCATCGCGCTCCTGATCGTCTCGACCAGCTCGCCGGTGCGCTCGAACGGCCGCTCGCGCCGGCGCCGGCCGATCGCGCGGGCGATCTGGCGCGCGTAGCGCTCCTCGCCGTAGTCGCGCAGGATCGAGGTCAGCTCGCGCTCGCTCGCCTCGTTCACGAGGTCGGCGGCCGTGGCCTCCGCGTTCGTGTCCATGCGCATGTCGAGCGGCGCGTCGACCGCGTAGGAGAAGCCGCGCTCCGGCTGGTCGATCTGCATGCTCGAGACGCCGAGGTCGAAGAGGACGGCGTCGGCGCGCACGCCGTTGGACGCGAGCTGCTCGAGCACGACGGCGAAGTCGCCCCGCAGGAAGCGCGCCTGCACCGCGGTGCCCTTGCGGAACTGGTCGAAGTAGACGCGGGCGAACGGATCGCGGTCGATCGCGATCAGCTTGCCCTTGCCGCGCAGGTCGGCCGCGAGCAGCGACGCATGGCCGCCCGCGCCGAAGGTCGCGTCGACGACGGTCTCGCCCGGGCGCAGCGAGAGCGCCTCCCGAACCTGCTCGGCGAGAACGGGAACGTGGTCAGTCGCGCTGGGTCGCAAGACGTTCGGCAACATCCTCCGCACTCCCTTCCATCACCTTGACGTGGTCGCGCCACGCTTCGCGGTTCCAGATCTCGAGGTGGTCGCGGACGCCCGCGACGAC
>Ga0307282_10000098_pt1 | contig 23709 bp, 22 predicted proteins | sample ER_DNA_121_FD_194475 | JGI IMG/M metagenome (GOLD analysis project Ga0307282, IMG submission 194475) | Bulk soil microbial communities from the East River watershed near Crested Butte, Colorado, United States - ER_DNA_121 | ecosystem: Environmental > Terrestrial > Soil > Floodplain | place...
CTCGGCGCGACGAACGGGACCTTCACGCCCAACCCGGCGACCGACCTGTTCATGAACTCGGGCGACAACCTCAAGGTCGACATCCACGACAGCCCTGCCGGATTGACGGCGATCATTCACGATCAAGCGACCGGCAAGACCGGCTCGATGACCGCGAGCGCCGCCAACGGCTTCGCGCAGGTCCTCTTCGAGCCCACTGCGTCGGCGTGCCACCAGGCGCCGTACACGTTCCGCCCGATGTACTCGACCGCGAGCGAGCACACGCGGGTGCCGTGGGCGGCTCACACCTACAACGTCGCCTTCTCGGACGAGATCGGCCACTTCGAAGAATGCTCGGCCGTCACCGGAGAAGGCGGCGAGTGCACTGCCAACAACGAGCCGGAGCTCGACGGCGACGACGATGGCTGCTTCAGCGCGGCCGTCTCGCTGTTCGTCCCGATCGGAGGCTGTATCGCCACGGACAATGACTTCGACGGGACCTCGTATCAGCCGGTATGGCCGGGGACGGATCCGAATCGCGGGCAGGACAAGAAGTACCACCCGAGCTCGGTCACGTTCACGAGCCCCCTGTTCAACGGGTCCCACAACTACAACCGCGTCGCCTTCGAGGCCGACCTGCCGCGGATCGAGGCGTCGGACTTCGGCGGGATCTGCAACAGGTTCACCGGCGCAAACTGCGTGAACCCTCCGCCGGGGTCGAACTTCTACCCGATCTACTCGACGGGCACCTCGACGGGCAACCCGAGTGCGAATGGGCACTGCATCTGGCAGCTCGGCGGGACGTACATCAAGGGCACGACGAACACGTTCGGCGGGAACTCGGCGGCGGAGTTCGGGCCGAAGCTGTTCAGCTTCTACCCGAACCCGAACCCGGCGGTCCGGCTCCGGACGAACAACTTCCGGAACGTCCTGAGCACGAACCCCTGTCCGGCCTAGGAGAGCCGGGAATCGTTGCGAAGGGCGCCGTCCGCGGCGCCCTTCGCGTCACTTGACGGTGACGCGCCTGCTGTTCGACCAGTCGGTCCGGCAGGGCTTGTGCGGCGTGCAGTCCACCTGCACGACGACACCGGAGACCTCGATCCAGTAGCGGCCCTTCGCGAGCCGGTGCGCGGTGCGGGCCCGGAAGCCGGTCGTCGTCTTCGTGGGCTTGAGCGGCTCGTCGAGGACGATGTTCGCCTTGACGAAGGCGCCGTTCGGCTGGGTCTGACGGTGCTTGGCGACCACGACGTGGCCTGGAGCGAGGTCGCCGAGCTTGAAGGTCACGACGACGTGGCGCTTGTGCGAGACGGCCGAGTTGAGGTGGGGAAGGCTGGTCGCCGCCGCCGCGCTGCCGAAAGCGATGGTCCCAACTGCGAGCGCGCTAGCGAATGCCCGGGTCATATCGGAAGTCCAGTTTTCCAAATCCGCCGCTGCTAACCGTCGCCGTCCGCGGCTTCAGGCTCGTGCGTAGGCGTGAGCCGGGCACTCGCACGCGGTAGGCGCCCGGTGAGAGCGCGATCGAGTAGTGGCCCTTCGCATCGGTCTTGGTCTTCTCGGCGTGGCCTCCGCGGGCGAACATCAGCGTCAATCCGCGGGCCGGGCGCGTGCACGAGCTGCCCGTCCGGCAGACCGGGCTCGCGGGGGAGACCAGGACCGTGCCGGCGAGCCCGCTGGAGCCGCCGGCCTGCCGGCTGCCGCAGCCCGCCAGCAGCGAGGCCGCAGCGATCGCGAGGAGCAACCGCGCGCCCACGCCGCAAAGGGTAGCCACGAGTTACCCGGGCCGGCTCGCCGCTCCGATCGACGGCGAGCCGGTCGCGGGCGCTGCGCTGCTAGGCGACAGGCGCCTCCCAGTCGTCCTCGGCGGTGATCCCGCCGTCGACCCACGTCCACGTGATCTTCTGGTACGTGAACGAGATGGTCTCGAAGTCGCCCTTCTGGACACGATCCGACACCGAGGCGTTCGTGAGCTTGATCGTCATCACCTGGTTGCCGTCGCGGACCATCCCGATCAGAACCGAGGTCAGGTTCTCGTTCGTCACGAGCGCGTTGAGGATCAACGGAGTCGACTTGTCGATCTCCTTCGTGATCGTGAACGGCTTGTGCTGTCGCTTGCCCGTGGGCAAGCCGCTCGCGGGGTCTCTCGGCGAGACGATCTCGTGACCCACCGCGTCGATCGGGATCGTCGGGCCGTTCGAGCCCTGGAACTGGCCCTGCTTCTGGCCGGTGATCGCGATCGTGCCGGTGAACGGCGGATCGCCTGCCGGGGCGCCGGGCTGTCCCTGATCGCCCTTCGGCCCCTGGGCGCCCGTCGCGCCCCGGTCGCCCTGCGGTCCCTGCACGTTCCACTGGACCGCGGTCTCGTCTGCCTTGCAGGCCCCGGCGGCCTGGACCAGCCGCAGCGAGCCGTCCTTCTTCACGCAGGCGTTGAGCGTGCTCGTCGAGCCGCCCTCCGCCAGTGCGTAGGTTGCGCCGATCGCGGCAATCGCAACGCACGCGACCGCGACGGCAATGAGCTTGCCTCGCATCTACCTTCTCCCTCCTGTCCGATGACCCCCTCCCCGCGAGTCTAGGTGGTGACTTGCGTCCGTACAAGGCGCGGGACCTAGACTTCAGGCGTGCCCGAGGGCGACTCGCTCCACCGCGCCGCCCGCAGCCTCCAGGTGCTCGTCGGCGAGCGCGTGGCGGTCGAGACACCACACCCGCGCGCGGCCGCGGAGCGCGTGGCCGAACGGCTGGACGGGCGGCGGCTCGAGGCCGTCGAGGCGGTCGGCAAGAACCTGCTGTTGAGCTTCGAGGGCGGGCTCGTCCTGCGCAGCCACCTGCGGATGACCGGGCGCTGGCAGGTGCTCGAGCGTGGCGCGCCAAGGCGCGGAAAGCCGTGGCTCGTGCTCGCGGGTGCCGAGCGCGAGGCGGTGCTCTGGAATGGCCCGGTGCTGGAGCTGACCAGGGGCCGGCGGCCGAGCCTCGGGCCGGACATCCTGGCCGAACCGCCTGACCTGGCGACGATGGTCGGCAACCTGCGCCGGGCCGATCGCAAGCGGGAGCTAGGCGACGCGCTCCTCGATCAGCGTCTCGTGGCCGGGGTCGGGAACGTCTGGCGCGCGGAAGCCCTCTGGCACGCGCGCGTCTCTCCCTGGCGCGGGCTGGGCGACGTCTCGGACGAGGAGCTCGAGCGCGTGCTCGGCGAGGCCGCGCGGCTGATGCGCGCGGCGCTCGACGGCGGACGGCCCCAGCGTGCCATCTACCGGCGGGCGGGCCGGCCCTGCCCGCGCTGCGGCGCGCCGATCCGCTCTCGCGGGCAGGGCGACGACAACCGCACCGCCTACTGGTGCCCGGCCTGCCAGACAGGAAAGGAGCCCCCGCCCCCGTAAGAGCAAGGCGTGGCCGTGCGCGCCCCGCACCTCTATCGCTCCCTGCGCTGCTTCTGCCTGGCCGCGTTCTCGGTGCTGGCCGCGGACGTCGAGGCGGGCGACGAGATCCCGTTCGCGTTCGAGGAGCACGCGAGTGGCCGCGGGCAGGCGTCGCTGTACGAGTACCGGCCGCTGCTCCGTTCGTACGTGCAGGCGCGGGCCGAACGCTTGGGCGCACTTGCCGACGCGCGGTTCGCGCTCGAGGAGCTGCGCGGCGAGCCCTCCGCCGCGATCTACGCAGCCGCGCACCAGGGCAAGCGCGGCGCCGGCGGCGACGAGGCGCTGCTGCGGACGATCCTGCTGCCGCTGCTCGCCGACGTCGCCGAAGCGGCCGGCGGCACCGACTGGCGCGACGACTCCTTCGACCGGGCCTACGCGGGGTTCGAGCACACGCTGCTGGCCGAGCGGCGCGCGTACGCCGCGCTCGCGCCGCTGACCGGGCTCTCGGTCGGCACGGAGCAGCCGCTCGCGGACGGCCTGCGGGTCCGGACGGCCGCCGCCGGCGAGCTGGCCGCGCACTGGCCGGAGGCGTCCGGGCTGCTGCCCTCGGGCTTCGGCCGCGAGCCCGACCGGCTCTGCGTGCTCGAGCTCGAGCGGACGCTCGCGCCGGAAACGCCCAGCGCGCCGGACGCGCCTGCGGAGCTCGCGGACGCCGTCAGCGCGCTTCGTCTCGCCACCGCGGCGCCGGTCGCCGCGGGCCCGGTCCTCTTCGAGCGGCTCGACTGGCGTCCGCTCGGCATCCGGCCCGTGCTGCCGATTGCCGCCACCGAGCCGGCCGGCGAGCCGACCAGGCTCGACGCCTTTCGCGCACGGCTGGCGAGCGACCTGCTCGAGCGGCTCGGTCGCGCCGAGGAAGACCCCGAGCTGGCCGAGGCGCTTGACCGCTGGGAGCTCTCGCTCTTCGCCGAGGAGCCGTTCCGCTCCGAACAGCTGCGCGAGGCGCTGACGGCGCTCCTCGGCGGCCCCGAGGGCATCTGGGCGGCAACGGTTCGCGCCGCCGTCCTGCTCGGCGAAACCGGGACCCACCGTGCGGAGGAGCTCGAGCGGCTGCGCTCGCTCGGCCGCGGCGAGACCGCCGACCGGGCCGCCGCGGATTCGGTGCGCAAGGCGATCGTCGAGGCGCTGGCCCACGGCGACCGCGCAGCGCTGATCGTCTCGCTCGACGAGGCGCTACTAGGTGTCAGGCCGCGGCCGGCCGGCTACTTCGCAGCGTTAGCGTCCTAGAGCCCGGTCTCCGAGACAGCGCGGGGGAGCACTGTCTGGCCGGGGCAGGGCGTGGCCAGCGACAGCTTGCCCACGAGCACGAGCGAGGGATCGGAGCCGTCCCGCAGGTAGGCGTCGTGGATCCGGAGTGGCAGGCAGCGCTTCTTGCCGCCGGGGAGCTTGATCTGGAAGTAGTCGACCACGTCGGCGACGGGAATGTCGCGCTCGGTCGAGAGGCCCGGGTCGAGGTCGACGTGCATCCAAGAGGTGTCGCAGTACTGGTCGTCGCAGCCACGAACGGTCGCCTTCAGGCGAGTGTCGTTGAAGAGCCGCAGGGTCGCCGCCGTCTCCGTCGCGGGCCCGGCGAAGTAGGCGGCGAGAAAGGTGCCGGCGACGGCGGCGACCACGACCGCGATGCCGGCGGCGATCGCCAGCTTCACGCCTCGCCCGAACCTGATCCCGGTGTGCTCGGTCGGCGCGGCGAGGTCCGGATAGGGGTCATGCCAGGGCTCGCCGGTGAAATGCGCCCGGCGACGGCTCTCGAGGCGGAGGTTCTGCTTGATCGCGTAGTCGAGGTTCGTGCGGCCGATCCGAACCCGCTCGTCGGCGCCTTCGAGGACGTCGGCCAGGATCAGCAGGTGCTCGAGCCCCGGCGCGTCGTGACGCTTGGCGTAACCCCGGCGAGCCCGCTCGAGGCGCTTCAGCGCTCGAAGTTCGTCGCCGCGGTCGATGGCCGCGCGCGCATCGGCGAGCTCGCGGTCTGGATTCGGTGCCACGGCGTGGAAAGACCGTAACGCTTTCGTCACGGTCCGGGCACACACGCGCGCGGATTTCGCCGCTAGCGTCGATCGTCATGGACGAGGCTCGTGCGGTCGTGCGGAGGTTGAGGCGAATTGAGGCGCTCGACCGAGCGCGGGCTCCCGCCGGCTCGCTGCTCGCCGAGGTGCGGGAGCTGCTCACGGAGGCGGAGGCCTGGGTTCGCGCCGAGCCCGGCGGCACGGAGCCGGCGGAAGAGGCGCTGGAGCGGTGCAGCGAGGCGCTGAAGGCGGGCGACCGCGCGCCGGCGGGTGCCGCCGCGCCGTGAGCTCTTCCACGATGGGCAGAATGGAGCGTGTCGTCAGAGGGGGCGAGCTATCGCGACGGCGTCCGCGCCTCGCTGCCGATCGCGGCGACGGTCTGGTTCTTCGGCGTTTCCTTCGGGTTGCTCGCACGTACCTCGGGCTTCGGCGCGGTCGCGCCGCTCGTCATGTCCGCGACGACCTTCGCGGGCTCGGCCCAGTTCGCCGCCGTCTCAATCCTCGGCACGAGCGGCGGCGCGGCCGCCGCGATCACCGCCGCGGTGCTGCTGAACGGCCGCTACGTGCCGATCTCGATCTCGGTTGCGCGGCTCTTCCACGGGCCCCGCCTGCGCCGGCTGGCTGAAGCACAACTGATCGTGGACGAGTCCTGGGCGCTCTCGAGCCGCGGCGACGGACGCCACGACCGCGGGCTGCTGCTCGGAGCGGGTGTCGTCCTCTATGCGGCCTGGGTGACAGGGACGGCGGTCGGCGTCGTCGGCGGCCGAGCCCTCGGCGACCCCGAGGCCCTCGGGTTGGACGGTGCGTTCCCGGCGCTCTTCCTCGCGTTGCTGATGCCGCAGCTCACGACGCATCGCGCTCGCGTCGCGGCGCTGCTCGGCGGGGCGATCGCACTGGTGCTGATCCCGTTCACCCCGGCCGGCGTGCCGATTGTCGCCGCGAGCGCGGCGTGCCTCCTCGGCCTGCGGGGACGCTCGTGACCGTCTGGCTGGTCGTGCTCGCCGTCGGTGCCGCGACGGTCGTCTTCAAGGCCTCCGGGCCGGTCCTGCTCGGACGGAGGCCGCTGCCGGCGCCCCTGGCCGGGGTTGTCGTCCTGCTCGGACCGGTGCTACTCGCGGCACTCGTCGTGACGCAGACCGTCGGCGGCGACGGGCAGATCGTCCTGGACGCGCGCCTGGCCGGGGTCGGCGCCGCTGCGGCCGCGATCGCGGCGCGTGCGCCCCTTCCCCTGGTGGTGGTGGTCGCCGCGGCTGCGACGGCTCTCGTCCGCCTGCTCACGTGAGGCCGCTGTGCCCGCGCCAAAGCCCCTGCAAGTCGAGCCGAAATTCGCGGGCAATTTCCGGAGGGATAGCTAGCATGAGAGCGAAGAAAGGGGCTCAATGGGGCTTGCACGCCTGCTTCCGCGACCGGGAATCCGGACCGAAAACGCCAAAGGAGTGCCGATGGGGCACGTGATCTCCTTCGCCAACCAGAAAGGCGGCGTGGCGAAGACGACGACGACCCTGAATCTCGGCGTCGCCTTCGCCGAGCACGGCCTGAAGGTGCTCCTCGTCGACCTCGATCCGCAGGGCAACCTGACGATGAGCCAGGGGCTCAATCCCGACTCGATCGAGCGCTCGATGTTCGACGTGCTCGTCCACCGGCTCTCGATCCAGGACGTGATTCACCACACCGAGGTGGATCTCGCCGTCTCGTCGATCGACCTTGCCGGAGCCGAGCTCGCCCTCTCGAGCATGATCGGCCGCGAGCGCGCGCTCGAGAAGGCGCTGGCCGAGGTCAAGGACAACTACAACTACATCCTGATCGACACGCCGCCGTCCCTCGGCCTCCTGACGATCAACGCGCTCGTTGCCTCGAGCGGCGTGATCGTCCCGGTTCAGTGCGAGTACCTCTCGCTCCGCGGGCTCGTGCAGCTCGAGAACACGCTCTCGATGATCCGCGAGAACCTGAACCCGATCGTCGAGATCCAGGGGATCCTCCCGACGATGTACGACAGCCGCACGCTGCACTCGCGCGAGGCGGTGGAGATTCTCCAGGAGAACTTCGGCGACCTGGTCTTCGACACGAGGATCCGAAAGACCGTTCGCTACGCGGAGGCCCCGGTCAAGGGCACCTCTGTCCTCAAGTACGACCCCAGCGGAAGCGCCGCCGAGGCCTACCGCGACCTTGCGAAGGAGGTGCTCAATGGCGCGCAGGCGCGCGAGCATGCGTGAGGGCCCGCTCGCCGAGCTGTTCCGTGCCACGGAGGCAGCCCAGCGTCAGGCCGAGAAGGAAGGCCGCACCGAGCCGGAGCAGGAGGCAGCGCCGAGCCCGGCCGAGCCGCCCGAGCAGACCGTCGAGCACGTCCCTGAGTGGGTCGAAGAGGCCAAGCCGGCAGCGCCCGAGCCGGTCCGTCTACCCGAGCGCAAGCCCGAGCCGCCGCCGGCGCCACCCGAGCCGAAGCGCGAGCTGGAGCGCCCACGCCTGGAGCCGCTTCCCGAGCCTCCGCCACGGCTGCACCGCGTGCCCGAGCCGGGCGCGTACATCGCCGTCATTCGCGTCGTGGGTGTCGGCGGCGCCGGCCTCAACGCGGTCAACCGGATGATCGACGCCGACATCTCGCAGGTCGAGTTCGTCGCCGTCAACACCGACATCCAACAGCTGCAGACGAGTGATGCACCGGTCAAGATCCACATCGGCCGCGAGCTGACCGAGGGGCTCGGCTCCGGCGCCGACCCGGATCTCGGCCGCCGAGCGGCCGAGGAGGCCTACGACCAGATCAAGCGTGCGCTGCGCGGCTCCGACATGGTGTTCGTCACCGCCGGCGAGGGCGGGGGAACCGGCTCCGGCGCGGCGCCGGTCGTCGCCCGTATCGCCAAGGAGCTCGGCGCGCTGACCGTCGGGATCGTGACCACGCCCTTCAAGTTCGAGGGCACGCGCCGGCACCGGCAGGCGACCGACGGCGTCGACACGCTGCGCGGGAACTGCGACACGGTGATCGTCGTCCCGAACGAGCGCCTGCTCGAGGTGCTCGACCGCGAGACGTCGATGCTGGATGCCTTCCGGATCGCCGACGACGTCCTCCGTCAGGGCGTGCAGGGCATCTGCGACCTGATCACGCTGCCGGGTCTGATCAACCTCGACTTCGCAGACGTCCGGACGATCATGAAGGACGCCGGCACGGCGTTGATGGGCATCGGCTTCTCCGCCACCGGCGAGAACCGCGCACGTGAGGCAGCCGAGCACGCCCTACGCTCTCCGCTGATCGACACGGAGATCGCGGGAGCGAAGGGCATCCTGCTCTCGATCGCCGGAGGCGACGACCTCTCGCTCTTCGAGGTCAACGAGGCCGCCGAGGTCGTTCGCCAGGCCGCAACGGGCGACACGAACATCATCTTCGGCGCGACGATCGACGACCGGCTGACCGGCCAGGTCTGGGTGACCGTCGTGGCGACGGGGTTCGGCGCCCGCGCCGCGCAGCGGCGGATCGCCATCCGCGCCGAAGCGGCGGACGAGGAAGCACTCGAGCCGCCGAGCTTCCTGCAGCCCTAAAAGACACACAATCGTCACACCGCCGCCTGCCGAGGCGGGTACCGTCCCTAACCCCCACCCACCCAGGGGCGCGCACGCGGGCGCGCGCGCGAGGAGCTAGTTTCTTCCGAGTTCGGACTTGCGCGAGGCGCGGTTCGCGCGGTGGTCAGCTCGAGTCGCAGGCCCGCTTGTCGTTTCCGACGACGGCGGCGAGGGCGCTCGCGGCGTTGACGCGGAAGGCGAGCTGCAGCCTGCCGGGCCGGCGCGCGTCGATCGTCGTCATTCCGTCGGCCGCTTGGGCGAGGCACGCGTTCTCGGCGTGCCAGTAGGGCGAGTAGCGGACGGCGAGCCGGTAGCGGCCCGGACGCGGCAGGTCGACGAGGACGCGCGAGCCCGTCAGGCTGACGACGCTCGCGTCGCCGGGGCCCGTGAGGATCGACCGCGGCCTCGGCACCGCGAAGATCGTCACGTTCGGCGCCCGGAAGGCCGGCCGCAGGCCCGATCGCCCGCTGCGCAGCAGCGCCGCCTCCCCCTTGGCGCTGTAGTCCGAGGGCGCGTTCGTCAGAACGACATAACGGACGCCCAGGCCACGCAACCAGCCCAGGTACGCGGCGGGGCCGAGCTCGTCGTAGAGCACCTTGTTCTGGGGGAAGTCGTCCTGCCGGAACCCCCCGCGGGCGAGCGGGATCTGCGCCTCCGCGAGGTAGACGGCCGGCCAGTGTCCGGCGGTGTCGACCGCCTCGACCCGGTACGAGGGCGAGCGGTGCGTCTCGAGGTATCCGATCGCGGCCGACCAGTAGGCGGGCTTCGAGGCGGGATCGGCCCGCCCCTTCAGGTACTGAAACGCGATCGGGGTCAGGTTCCACGAGACGGCCAGGGCGAGCGCGCCGAGGCAGACGGGCAGCGGCCGCCAGCGCCGCAGCGAGAGCAGCAGCACGGCGACCGGCACGGCGGCGTAGCGCAGGCGCGCGACGTTCTCGCCGATCGCGGACGGGATCAGGAACGAGGTGACGCAGGCGGCCAGGTAGACGACGAACACCCAGCGCAGCGCGCGGGCCCGCTCCACGCGCCAGGTCAGCGCGGCGCCGAGAACGCAGAAGGTGACGGCCGCGGCCAGCTCCTGCGGCGAGAACGGGTAGAGCCCGCCGCCGGGGAAGAGGCGCCAGAGCAGCGCCTCGATCGAGCCGAATCCGACCACGATCAGCGTCGGCACGAGCAGCGCCGAGTGGTCGCGCCAGCGCGCGACGCCGAAGCCCGCGAGGAGCAGCGCCAGGAGCAGGAAGGCGAGCGGGCTGGCCGCGAGCGTCAGGGCGGCCAGCAGGGCGAAGCGTCCGTTCTTGCCCGCCTGCAGCGCCCAGATGGCCAGCAGCGCCAGCGCCGCGCCGAGCGCGAACGGGAAGGCCGCCGAGAGGACGATGCCCGCCCAGACGACCGCGAAGGTCCGGCTCGACCAGCGCACGGCCGGCCCCCATTCCCGCCCGATGACGACCGCGAAGGCGAGTGCCGCGGTCGAGACGGTCGCCACCGCCAGGAGGCGGATCCCCAGCAGCCCCGCGAGCGGGTAGTAGAGGAGGCTGTAGGTGACGAAGCTGTAGCGGCCCGCGTACCAGAAGTTGTTCCAGAGCGCGAAGCCGTTGTGGAGGAAGAGCGTCCGCTGGTAGGCGTGCTCCGCCAGGTCCGAGCCGGGCGGCCCGAGCCATGCGAGCAGGGCGGCGCAGGCGCCCGCCGCTGCGGCCGACAAGGATGCTTCGCGGGCGAGCGGGGTGGCCTTGACCAAGCGCCGGGACAATAGCGTGGCCGCGGGCCGGCGCGATTACGCTAGCCCCATGCGAGGGGCGGTTGCAGCCGGCCATCCCCTCACCGCCGAGGCCGGCGCCGAGGTCCTGGCGGAGGGCGGGAACGCCGTGGACGCGTGCATCGCGGCGGCGTTCGTCTCGTGGGTCGCCGAGAGCACGCTCACCGGTCCCGGGGCCGGCGGCTTCATGCTCGTCTACCGGGCCCGGGACCGGACCACCCGCGTCCTCGACCACTTCGTCACCGTGCCGGGCCTCGGCCTGCGCGGCGCCGTCCGCGAGATGGAGTCTGTGGATGTCGTCTTCACGCCCGAGTCCTCGCAGGTCTTCCGGATCGGGGCGGCCACGTGCGCCGTCCCCGGCGCGGTCGCGGGGCTCGGCGAGGCGCACCGCCGCTTCGCCACGCTCCCCTGGCCCGCGCTGCTCGAGCCGGCCATCCGGCACGCGCGCGAGGGCATCGCGCTGACGAAGGCGCAGGCCTACCTGCACGAGATCCTCGACCTGATTCTGCGCCACACGCCGGAGGGCGAGATGGTCTACGGCAGCGACGGAAAGCGCCTCGAGGCCGGCGACCGCCTGGCGATGAGCGACCTCGCGGCGACGCTCGAGCGACTGGCCGAGCTCGGGGCCGACGACTTCTATCGAGGCGGCCTGGCCCACGAGATCTCGGATCACCTGCGCGAGCAGGAAGGCGCGCTCACGCCTCGCGACCTGGCGGATTACCGCGTCGTCCGGCGGCGGCCGGTCCGCGCGCCCTTCTTCGGACACGAGTTCGAGTCGAACCCGCCGCCCTCGAGGGGCGGCGCACTGATCGGCCTCGGCATCGGGCTGCTCGACCGGGTCGGCCTCGACGGCGGCCCCGGCAGCGCCGAGGCAATGGCGCAGCTCGCGGAGGTCATGCGCGAGCAGGAGTCGGCGCGCGAGAGCGCCGGTTTCGGAAGAGGGCTGTACCGCGGCGGCCTCGTGGGGAAGCTCTACGCGGCGGACTCGCTCCGGGCCGCTGCGCAGCGGCTGCGCTCGCGGCTCCCGGAGGTCGTGCGCGGAACGACCCACATCTCGGTCGTCGACCGCCGTGGCAACGCCGCTTCGCTGACGGCGTCCACCGGCTCCGGCTCGGGCGTGATCGTGCCCGGCACCGGCTTCCAGCTCAACAACATGCTCGGCGAGTTCGACCTGGCGGCGACGGGACGGACGCAGCGGCCGGGAATGCGCTTCACGAGCGGGATGGCGCCTTCGCTCGTCCTGCGTGACGGGCGGCCGAGGCTGGTCGTCGGCAGCGCCGGCTCGCTGCGGCTCCGCGGCGCGATTCTCCAGATCATCGTGAACGTCGTCGGCCACGGTCTCGGCGTCGAGGAGGCGATCGTCCGGCCCCGGGTCCACCTCGAGGGCGACCATCTGCACTGCGAGGGCGGTAACGACCCGGCCGAGGTCGAGCGCCTGGCCGCCTGGGGCTACGACCTGATCCGCTGGCGGAGCCGGAACCTGTTCTTCGGCGGGGCGTCCGGGGTTGAGCTCCGGCCCGACGGGACCCTCGCCGCCGCCGGCGACCCGCGCCGCGGCGGCCACGGCATCGTCGTCGAATGAGCGAGTTTGAGGTCCGCCGCGCGGTGCCGGGCGACGCCGCTGGGCTGGCGGCGCTCGGCCGCGAGATCGGGAGCGAGCCCGAGGGCTGGCTGATCTCCGACGGCGCCTTTCCCGGGGCGCGCGCGGAGCGGCGCTACCTGCGCGCGATCCGCAGCTCGAAGAGCGCCGCCGTGTTCGTGGCCGAAGCGCCGGCGGGGATCGTCGGCCGCCTCTCGGTCGCGCGCGACATCCATCCGGCCAGCCGGCACGTGGCCGACCTCGGGCTGATGGTGGCGCGGAGCCATCGCCGGCGGGGCGTGGGCCGCGCCCTGCTCGCGCAGGCGGTCGAGTGGGCCCGTGACGTCGGCGTGACGAAGCTCGAGCTGCATGTCTTCCCCCACAACGAACCGGCGCTGCGCCTGTACGAGAGCTTCGGCTTCGAGCGGGAGGGCTACCGCAAGGGCCAGTTCCTGCGGGGCGGCGAGCCGGTCGACGCGATCCTGATGGCTATCGAGGTGACGCCTACACTGGAGGCGTGACCGGGCTCGTCCACCACTACGGCCTGCTCGCGCTCTTTCTGCTCGTGATGCTCGAGTCGTCGGGCGTTCCCCTGCCGGGCGAGACCGCGCTCATCACCGCCGGGATCTTCGCCTCGCGCGGCGATCTCGTCATCGAAGAGGTGATCCTGGTTGCGGCGGCCGCCGCGATCGTCGGCGACAACGTCGGCTACTGGCTCGGCCGCGAGGGAGGGAACCGGCTGCTCGACGGGGTGGGGCCGTTGAAACGCTGGAGCGCGCCCAGCCGCGAGGGGGCGGAGCGCTTCTTCAAGAAGCACGGGGCGAAGACGATCTTCATCGCGCGTTTCGTCGCGGTCCTGCGCGTCACCGCTGCCTGGCTCGCCGGCATCTCGCGCATGCACTGGTGGACGTTCTTCGTCTGGAACGCGGCCGGCGGCATCTGCTGGGCGCTGCTCATCGGCCTGATCGCCTACTTCTTCGGGCACGCCGCCGCGGATGCGATCGGCCACTACGGACTGATCGGCGGCGCCGTGATCTTCGCGCTCGGGATCGCGGCGGTGGTCGGAGTTCACTTCTGGAGGAAGCGGATGATGCGAACGGAGGCCGGGGAGTCTTGAGGCTCGCAGTCGCCGGCCTTCTGGTCGCGTGCGTCTGCCTCGGCGGCGCCCAGGCGGTGCCGCCGCCCGTGCCGTCGTTCCAGCACGTGCTCGTGGTCGTGATGGAGAACAAGGACCAGGCCAGCGTGCTCGGCAGCAAGCAGGCGCCGCAGTTCAACGCCCTTGCAGCCCGCTACGCCGTGCTCTCCGGCTACCGCGGTGTCGCCCATCCGAGTCTGCCGAACTACCTCGCGCTCGTCTCCGGCTCGACCCAGGGCATCCACTCCGATTGCACGAGCTGCGTCGTCTCCGCCCGGAATCTCGCCGACACGCTGGAGCGCTCCGGCCGGACCTGGAAGACCTATGCTGAGGGGCTGCCGCGGCCGGGCTTCACCGGGCCCTACTCGGGCCGCTATGCCAAGAAGCACGACCCCTTCCTCTACTTTCGAAACGTTCTCGCCAGTCCGTCGCGGCGCCGGTGGGTCGTGCCGCTGAGGCAGCTCGCGCGAGACCTCGCCGCCAACCGGCTGCCTCCCTTCTCGCTGGTCGTGCCGGACCTGTGCCACGACATGCACGACTGCTCCGTGAGAACGGGCGACGCCTGGCTCGGCCGTTTCCTGCAGCCGCTGCTCGCGAGCCCGAAGCTCGCGCACAGCGTCATCTTCGTCGTTTTCGACGAGCCCTCTGCGGCCTCGCCCGCGACCGACAAGGTGCCGGCCCTCGCGCTTGGCCCGCTCGTCGTCCGGGGCTCCGTCTCGACTGCGCGCACGTCGCATTACGGCCTCCTGCGGACGATCGAGGACGCGTGGGGCCTGCCGCTCCTCGGGCACTCCCGCGGAGCCCACGCAATCGTCGGAATCTGGCGCTGACCGCGAGAAGGGATCGAGGCTTCGGGGTGGAAGCTTTCGATTCGTGGCGATGCTCTCCGTCCTCAGCCGGGCGATCGAGGCCCGCGACCCGTACACGCGAGGCCACTCCGCCCGCGTGACCGCCCTCGCCGAGTCGATCGCGCTCCAGCTCGGCTGGAGCGAGGAGCGGCTGGCGCTGCTCCACGTCGGCGGCCCGCTGCACGACATCGGCAAGCTCGCGATCTCCGACGAGGTGCTGAGCAAGCCCGGGCGGCTCGACGAGGACGAGCTCGCGCTGATCCGCGAGCATCCGAAGCTCGGCGCGCGGCTGCTGCTCCGCGTCGCCGCCTTCCGCAAGGCGCTCCCGTACGTGCTCTACCACCACGAGCGCTGGGACGGGACCGGCTATCCGACCGGCCGCGCCGGCGAGGAGATCCCCGTCGAGGCGCGCGTGCTCGCGATCGCGGACGCCTTCGACGCGATGACGAGCGACCGGCCCTACCGGCGCGCGCTCAGCCGCGAGGAGGCGCTGACCGAGGTCGAGCGCTGCTCCGGGACGCAGTTCGATCCGGAGATCGTGCAGGTGTTCCTCGCGCTGTTCGCCGAGGTCGAGCGGCTACCCGCCGCGGCCGCTTCCTAGAGAGCCGACCACACCTCCAGCTTCGATCGCGTGCGGCGGATCACCTCGTCGGTGAACTCGCTCGTGCCGGCGTCGCCGCCGAGGTCGGCCGTGCGGACCCCGTCGGCGACCGCCTCCAGACACGCCTCGCGGATCCCGCGCGCCGGCGCTTGCGCCTCCTCGCCCGCGTAGCCGAGCACCGCCGCCCCGGCGAGGATCATCGCCATCGGGTTGGCGACGTTCTTGCCCTGCAGCGACGGCGCCGTCCCGTGCGCGGCCTCGGCCAGCACGACGCGCGGCACGTAGTCCTCCTCGAAGGCGACGAGCAGCGACTCCGAGCCGGCGATCGACCCGAACAGCGGGAGAACGAGGTCGGAGAGGATGTCGCCGTCGCGGTTCAGCGCCGGGATCACGAGCGGGTCGCCGCTCGAGCCGAGCAGGAGCGCGAAGGTCGCGTCGATCAGCTGCGGCTCGTACTTCACCTCGGGGTGGCGCTCGGCCGCAGCGTCCATCTCCTCCTTGAGCAGGCCCTCGTAGACCGGGCTGACGGTGAACTTCGGGCCGCCGAAGACCTTGGCGCCGCTCTCCTCGGCGAGCCGGAACGCGAACTCGGCTACCGAGCGGCAGATGCGCCGCTCGATCCGCTCCGTCCGGAACGCGACCTCGTCGTCGCCCTCGCCCTCGCGCCATTCCTCGGCGCCGTAGGCGTCGCCGACCGCCATCCGCACGACTGAGATCGGCGCGTGGACGCCGCCGAGCGGGGCGACTCCGGGGATCCTGCGGCCGGTGCGGACGATCACCCGGCCGCCGATCTCCTCGCGCAGGATCCGGTTCGGCGAGCCGACATCGCCGGCCGATTCCGGGGTGATCGTGGCCGCCTTCAGGCCGAGCCCGGCGTCGCGGACAGCGGCCGCCGCCTCGTAGACGATCGTGTTCTCAGTCGCCCGGCGCGACGCAAGCGAGAGGTCGAAGCGCGGGAAGTGGAGCTCGAGGCCGACAACCTCCGGCTGCAGGACGCGCAGCGCCTCTTCCAGCAGCTCCTGTCCTGTCTCGTCACCCTCGAGAACGACGATGGTGTTCGACTTCATCGCCCGGACTCTATAAGCGGATTGCGCATCGAATTCGCGAGGCGCAAAAAGCTGCATAGTATTCGTCGTCTCACGCCGATCTCCGGCGGAAAATCCGACGCAACGAGGAGGAGCGACTTGGCACGCAAGACAGTGCTCGTCTGCGACAACTGCGGAACCGAAGTGGGCGAGGGAAAGGGCGCGACGATGCGCCTCAACTTTACCGACGCGCGACGCGGCTCGAAGCAGGCCGATCTTTGCGACAACTGCGCCGGTGGGTTGCCCGGCCAGACGGTTGCGAGGCGCGGCCGCCGGCCGAAATCGGCGACCGCCTGAGCTGATCTGCGAGAGCCCGGCGCGCGCTGGGCTCTCGCGTTTCCGGAACCGTCCCGCCGCAGGACTAGGATGGGCCGACATGGGTCTCAGCCTGCTCGTCGGCCCGGCCAACGCCGGCAAGGTCAGCCGACTCCTCGAGCGCTACCTCGAGGCGATCGAATCCGATCCGTATCTGATCGTGCCGAACCGTCCGGACGTCGACCGCGCCGAGCGCTGGCTCCTGGGACGGACCGGCGCGCTCTTCGGCGGCGAGATCGGGACCTTCGACGACCTCTTCCGGCGGGTTGCACGCTCGAATGGAGGCCACCGGCCGGTCGTCGGCGATGCCCAGCGGCGGCTGCTTCTCCGGCGGGTGGTGACGCGTGCGGCGGCGAGCGGGTCGTCGCGCTTCGCCGGCTTCGCCGACGCGCTCGGCTCGACCGTGGCGGAGCTCGAGTCGGCGCTCGTCGAGCCGGCCGAGCTCGACGGCGAGCTGGCCGACCTCTACACGGCCTACCGCGAGGAGCTCGACCGGCTCGATCTCTGGGACCGCGAGCTTGAGCGCGGCTACGCGGCCGGGCGGATCGCGGGCGAGCTCGACGCCTGGGACGGCCGCCCGGTATTTGCGTACGGCTTCGAAGACCTGACCGGCGCCGAGTGGGCGCTCGTCGAGGCGCTCGCCGCCCGCGGCGACCTCACCGTCTCGCTCCCCTACGAGCCGGGCCGTGACGCTTTCGCCTCGCTCGCGCGCACCGCCGAGGACCTGAGCGCGCTGGCCGCAGGCTCGATCGAGGAGCTGCCACCCGGCGAGGAGGCCCGGGAGCCGGTCCTCGCGCACCTCGAGCGGAGCCTGTTCGGCGAGCGCGCTCCGGCCCCGCCGCTCGACGGCTCGCTTCGCTTCCTCGAAGGCGCGGGCCTGCGCGGGACGCTCGAGCTCGTGGCGGAGGAAGTGCTCGAGCTGCTCCGCAAGGGCACCCCGGCCGAGCAGGTCGCGATCGTCTGCCCGTCGCTCGACCGCTGGCGCGCGGCGCTCGACACGGCCTTCGCCACCTACGGCGTGCCGTATGCGCTCGAAGGGCGGCTGCGGCTCGGCCTGACGCCGTTCGGCCAGGCGCTGCTCGGGCTGCTCCGCTACGCGTGGCTCGACGGCGAGCGGCGCGACCTGTTCGCGTTCCTCCGCTCGCCGTACTCCGCGCTCCCGCGCCGGCACGCCGACTTCCTCGAGGGCCGGCTGCGCGGCCGCGGCGTCAGCGCGCCGGAGCGGATCGAGGAAGAGATCCAGAAGCTGCGCGCCCAGCCGCTGCCGCAGCTCGCAGCGCTGCGCTCGGCCGAGGATCCCGTCGCCGCGCTGCGCGAGGCGGCGCGCGCGCTGGTGGAGGCCGCGCATACCCTGCAGGCCCCGCCGACCGCGGAGGGCGCCCAGCTCGACCTGCGCGCCCAGTCCCAGGTCACCGCCCTGGCGGACCAGCTCGACGAGTGGCGGCGCCTCGGCGGAGAGGTCTCGCGCGAGGAGATCGTGGCGCTGCTCGAGCACGAGACCGTCCGGCTCGCGGGCACGAGCGAAACGGGACGGGTCGCGGTGCTCGACCTGCTGCGCGCCCGCACCCGCCGCTTCGAGGTCGTGTTCGTGCTGGGCCTCGAGGAGGGCCGGCTGCCGCGGCGCGTGACCGGCTCGCCGTTCCTCGACGAGGAGCGGAAAGCCGAGCTCGAGGAGTCCTCCCGCGCGGGGCGGCTCCTACGCACCGACCCCGTTTCGCGCGACCGCTACCTCTTCTACACGGCGTGCACGCGGCCGACACGGCGGCTCTACCTCGTCCGGGAGGCGGCCACCGACGACGGCGCCCCGCGCGAGCCGAGCCCGTTCTGGGACGAGGCGCGCGGGCTCTTCGACGTGGACGAGGTCGAGCGCTGGACCCATCGCCGGCCGCTGGCCGCGCTGACGTGGCCACTGGAGTCGGCACCGAGCGAGCGGGAGCGCCTCCGGGCCCTCGCCTCCCTCGCCGCGGCGGAGCCGCAGCCGGCGCGGGCGCTCGCGCGGGCCAACGGCTGGGACCGCCGTCTCGAGCGCGCGCTCGGCGCCTTCGAGCGCCCGACCCGCCTGACCGACCCGGCCGTCCTCGAGGAGCTGCAAGCGAAGACGAGCTTCTCCGTCACAGACCTCGAGCGCTTCGCCGACTGCTCCTCGATCTGGCTCTTCGAGCGGCTGGTCTCGCCGCGGACGATCGACGCGCAGGTCGACGCGCTCCTGCGCGGCAGCGTCGCGCACCAGACCCTCCAGGCGTTCTTCAAGGGCCTGCCGAAGCGGACCGGCGCCGACCGCGTCCTGCCGGAAACGCTCGACCAGGCGCTGGAGCTTCTGCGCGAGTGCCTCGCCGAGGCGATCAACACGCACGTGCGGGCCGACCTTCCGGAGCTCGAGCGCCGCGAGCTGGAGGTGGGCCTCACGCGCGACCTCGAGCAGCTCGTCCGCGCCGAGTCGGAGTCACCGTCTCCGCTCTTGCCGCACCGCTTCGAGGTCTCGTTCGGCTCCGAGCGCTCGGCGCCCGAGTTGCAGCGCGGGCTCGACCTGGGCGGCTTCACCGTCTCCGGCAAGATCGACCGGATCGACCGCGATCCGTTCGGCGCCCGCGGCCTCGTCGTCGACTACAAGTCGGGGAAGACCGCGCACTCGGCCCGCAAGATCGAGACCGAGCTGCACCTGCAGATCCCGCTCTACATGCTCGTCCTGCGCGACCTGGTCGGGATCGAGCCCCTCGGGGGCATCTACCGCGCGCTCGCCGGCGCGGGGCAGGCGCGCGGGATCCTCCGGGCCGATGAGCGCGACGACGCCCTGCCGGGCTACTCGCGGAACGACTACGTGGACGACGACGCGTTCTGGGGCCAGATCGAGCGCGCCCAGGAGCACGCGCGCGGCGTCGTCGAACGTATCCGCGACGGCGACGTGCGCCACGATCCGAAGGGCGGCTTCCCCTGCCCGACCTGGTGCGACCTCTGGTCGATGTGCCGGGTGAAGAGAACGTGAGCGACATCACCGTGGAGTCAGCGCCGAATCTCGAGCAGACGCGGGCGATCGAGGAGCCGGGCGTCGTCTTCGTCTCGGCCGGGGCCGGCACCGGCAAGACGACCGTGATCGTCGAGCGCTTCTGCCGCGCGGTCTGCGAGCGCGGGGTCGACGTCGACTCGATCCTCGTCATCACCTACACGGAACGCGCGGCCGGCGAGCTGCGCGGCCGGATCCGGCGGCGGCTCGTCGAGCTCGGCCGGCACGAGCTGGCGCGCGACCTGGACGTGGCGTGGATCTCGACCATCCACGGCTTCTGCCACCGGCTGCTGCGGGCCTATCCGTTCGCGGCCGGGATCGACCCACGCTTCCGCGTGCTGGACGACAGCCAGGGCCGGGTGCTCCGCGGCGAGGCGTTCCGCGACGCGCTCGAGGAGTTCTGCGGCGACGACCCCGCCCGGCTGCGGCTGCTCGCCGCGTACGGCGGCCGGCGGCTGCGGCGGATGCTGACCGGCGTGCACGAGACGCTGCGTTCGTCGGGACTGCCGCTGCAGCTCGAGGCGCCCGGTGAGCCGCAGCTCGAGGAGCGGCTCGAGGATCTCCGCACCGCCGCGCGCGAGGCGGGCGACGCCGGCCTCTTGCGCTTCCTCGAGTCGCCGCCGGGGCCCGAGTCCTTGCTCGACCTCTCCGATCTCGCGCGCGGCGAGGCGCTGGTCGAGGCGCGCCGGGCCGTCGAGCGGGCGGCGCTCGAGGCGCTCGCGGCGCGCGACCGCGAGTCGCTTCAGGAGCTGTTGCTCGCCTACGATCGCGCCTACCGGGCCGCGAAGGACCGCGAGTCGGCGCTCGACTTCGAGGACCTTCAGCTTCTCGCCCGCGAGTTGCTCCAGGAGCACGAGGAGATCCGCGAGCGCGAGAGCTGGCGTTTCCGCTCGATCATGGTCGACGAGTTCCAGGACACGAATCGCCTCCAGTGCGAGCTCATCGACCTCCTCGCGCGAGAGGACGGCGAGCTCTTTTTCGTGGGCGACGAGTTCCAGTCGATCTACCGCTTCCGGCACGCTGACGTAGAGGTCTTCCGCGAGCGGCGCGAGCAGGTCGGCGGCGTCCTCGCGCTGACGCAGAACTACCGCTCGCGGCCCGAGGTGCTCGATGTGATCAACGAGCTCTTCGCAGCCGACTTCGGGGATACGTTCCAGCCGCTCAACGCGGCCGGCCGCTTCCCTGACCCGGCGTTCGGTCCTGCCGTCGAGCTGCTCGTCACCGACAAGGACACCTACAAGGGCACCGGCAGGCACTGGCGCGAGGCCGAGGCGCGTCACATCGCGGCGCGCGTCCGCGACATCGTCGACTCCGGCGAGGCGACCCCGGGCGAGATCGTGCTCCTGTTCGCCGCGGGCACCGACGCGCGGCTCTACGAGGAGGCGCTCCGCGCGGCCGGGCTGCCGACCTTCCGCGCGACCGGCCGCGACTACTACCACCAGCAGCAGGTGGTCGACCTGCTCGCCTATCTCCGGCTGCTGCACAACCGCTACGACGACGAGGCGCTCGTGACGGTGCTTGCCTCGCCGTTCGTCGGCGTCTCCAACGACGCGCTCGTGCTCCTGCGCCGCGCCGCGCCGAGGCGGCCGCTCTACGCGGGGATCGAGAAGGGCGTCGACGGGCTGACGCCGCGCGACGCGCGCCTCTTCCAGGCGTTCAGGCAGCGCTTCGAGCGGCTCGCCGCGCAGGCGGCGTCCTCGACGCTCGAGCGGCTCTGCGAGCAGATCGTCTGCGAGCACGACTACGACCTGGCCGTGCTCGCGCAGTGGGACGGGCGTCGCCGCTACGCGAATCTGCGCAAGCTCGCGCGGCTGGCGCGGTCGTTCGAGGAGCTTCGAGGCCCGGACGTCGAGGGCTTCGTCCGCTTCGTCGCCGAGCAGGACGCGGTCGGCGCGTCGGAGCTCGAGGCCGCCGCCGAGGAGGAGGGCACCGACGTGATCCGCCTTCTGACGATCCATTCGGCCAAGGGGCTCGAGTTCAAGGTCGTCGTCGTCGCCGACGCCGGCCGAGACCGGGGCCGGCAGGACGCGGACGAGATCCTCTGCCTACCGGACGGGCGGCTCGGGTTCCGCGTGGCCGACCCCGCCAGCGGCCAGCGGCTCTCGACGCCGGAGTACGAGACGGTCAAGGAGGCCGAGCGCGACGCCGAGGAGGCCGAGCGGCGGCGCCTCTACTACGTGGCGATGACACGGGCGATCGACCGGCTGATCGTCTCGGGCGCGATCGGCGAAGGCGGGGCGGACGCGGGCACGCCGATCGGCTGGGTGCTCGACCGGCTGGATGCGCGCGAGCTCGACGATGCGGGGTCGGAGCCGCTCGAGATCGAGCGCGGCGGCGCGCGGCTGTTGCTGCGGGTCGACCGGTTCTCAGAGGAGCCCGAGCCCGGGGTAGTGGCGCCGGCCGCGCCGGTGGAGGAGGAACAGCTCGAGCTGTTCGCCGTCTCGCCGGTCGGCGACGCCACGATCGAGGCGCCCATCCTCGCGCCGCTCGCCGAGGTCCCGGCTCCGCCGCTCCACCGCGTGCGCCGGCTCTCGTACTCGGCGCTCTCGCTGTTCGAGCGCTGCTCGTACCGCTACTTCGCCGAGCGCGTGGTCGGGTTGCGCCCGGCCGAGCGGGCCGGCGTGGGGGAGGGCGGTCTCGCTGCGACGGAGGTCGGCGACGCGGTGCACATGCTGCTGGAGGAGGTCGACCTGCGAGCTCCGGCGGTGCCGCCCGAGCTGGACGAGCTCGTCCGGGCGCGCTACCCGGACGCGACTGCCGACGAGCTGGAGCGGATCCGCGCCTTCGTCGCCGGCTACTGCGACTCCGAGCTGGCCGTGAAGATCGCTTCGCTCGAGGGCGCGGCGGCGGAGCGCCCGTTCGCCTTCGAGCACGACGGCGTGCTCCTGCACGGTCGCCTCGACGTCCTCCACCGCGACGGCAAGCGCGCGCTGGTGGTCGACTACAAGACCAACTCGCTGGCAGAAGGCACGCCGGTCGACATCGTCGAGCACGACTACCACCTGCAGCGCCTGGTGTACGCGCTCGCCTGCTTCCGCGCCGGCGCCGAGGAGGTCGAGGTCGTCTACCAGTTCCTCGAGCACCCGAACGAGCTCGTAACAAGGAGTTACAAGGCCGAAGAGGCGCCGGGGCTGGAGGCCGAGCTGTCGGAGGCGATTGCGCGGATCCAGGCGGGCGAGTTCCGTCCGACGCCGGACGAGTTCGTCTGCGGCGACTGCCCCGCGCTCAACCTCGTCTGCGCGGGCCCGCGCCTCCGCGGCGCCTGATGGCCCCGAGCTACGTCGCCGAGGCCAGGCGGCGGGTAGGGCCGAAGCGCGAGCGGATCGTGCCGATCATCGAGCGGCTGATGGCCGAGCACCCGGACGCGGGGATCGCGCTCAAGTACCGCAGCGACCTCGAGCTGCTCGTCTCGGTGATGCTCTCCGCGCAGACGACTGACGTGAACGTCAACCGCGTCACCGAGCGGCTGTTCGAGAAGTACCGGCGGCCCGAGGACTACCTCGCCGTCCCGCCCGAAGAGCTGGAGGACGACATCCGCCCGACCGGCTTCTTCCGGCAGAAGACGAAGGCGATCCGCGGGACGATGAAGCTCCTGCTCGAGGACTACGACGGGCGCGTGCCCGACCGGATGGAGGATCTGCTGCGCCTGCCGGGCGTCGCGCGAAAGACGGCGAACGTGGTCGTAGCGGAGCGCGGCGAGGCGCAGGGGATCGTGGTCGACACGCACGTGCGGCGACTCTCGCAGCGGCTCGGACTGACGCGCCAGGACGACCCGGTCAAGATCGAGCGCGACCTGATGCGCCTCGTGCCGCGGCGCTACTGGAACGTCTTTCCTCATCTGCTCATCTGGCACGGCCGTCGCGTCTGCATTGCGCGCCGGCCCCGCTGCGAGGCCTGCGTGCTGAACGACCTCTGTCCTGCAAGTCGGGTCGAAGTCGTTGCAGTCCCGTTACACGCGCGCGCGTAGCCTGGAGGCGTGCGCGGTGTCGACCTCGCGATCTACGCGGACGCGCTCGCCGGCGAGTCGGCGAGCCTGGCCGCGCGCGCCGAGCGCGCCCGCTCGCGTCTACGGCAGGCGGCGATCGAGAAGCGCGCCTCCGCAGAGCTGAGCGAGACGGCGGTCGAGCGTCTGGAAGCCCTCGGCCTGCTCGGCTCGGTCGACGAGGCGGCCACGCGTGCCGAGCTACGTGAGCTCGAAGCTGCCCTCGACGCGCTCGAAGAGCTGCAGAGCTGGGTGGAAGGCGAGTTGGCTAGCGCGGCGTGAGCGCGACGAGCAGCCCGCCGTCGTCGTCGTAGGCCGGGAAGAAGTCGGCGGTCACCGCCTTCGTGTGCCCGACCCGCGTGCGCAGCTCCAGTTTCTCTCCCATGCGCCGCACGCCCCACTCGAGCGCGATCTGCGCCGGGTTCTGCCCGTCGAAGCCGGTGATCCCGAGCGCCTCGATCACGTCGCG